>Ga0209619_10004072_pt1 | contig 10412 bp, 9 predicted proteins | sample Rifsed16ft3_FD_184011 | JGI IMG/M metagenome (GOLD analysis project Ga0209619, IMG submission 184011) | Soil microbial communities from Rifle, Colorado, USA - sediment 16ft 3 (version 2) | ecosystem: Environmental > Terrestrial > Deep subsurface > Rock core/Sediment | place: Rifle, Colorado... | reverse complement strand
GGTGTTTCCCTGGAGGGAGACTTTGCTAATACAAGCATCAGTGACCGGCTGGTTTCTTATCCCCAAGACCTTCTCTCGAGCCCGCTCGACCAGCGGGAGGTCTCTTTGGTAATGGGGCCGGGTGGGGATGGAACGAAATCGCCAGCCTATGCAGGCATACCGGCGAGCAGCCAGTTGCCGGGAAACCGCAATGACGCCTTCACCCAACTGATCTTGCTGGAGAAGATCACTTTGCCGACTATACTCCTTGCGCTGGCTATTTCCTTCGGATGGGGAGCGATGCATGCCATGACCCCCGGTCACGGCAAGACGATTGTGGGGGCATATTTAGTGGGGTCCAGGGGAACTGCGTTGCATGCGCTGTACCTGGGATTGACGACGACGATCACGCACACGGCAGGCGTATTCGCCTTAGGGGCTGTGACGATTTTCGCCTCACGCTTCATCATTCCTGAGCGGTTATTCCCCTGGTTGAGCTTTATCAGCGGCTTATTGGTGGTTGGGATCGGTGTGAATTTATTCCTCGGGCGCCTGCGGAGCGCCTGGCAGATTAATCGACTAACAATGAAGCGGGATGATCATGACAATCATTCTCATGGGAATTACCTCGTTGATTTTCGAGTACACAAGCATGACCACCAACCTCCCCATGAGCACGATCATGACCATGACCACGCGCATGAGCATAAGTATGAGTTCGAACACCACCATGAGCATCTTCACGATCAGGACCATAATCACGCGCCTGGTGGTCACTCCCATCTACCGCCGGGCGCAGATGGTGCACCGTTGACGTGGCGCAGCCTACTGGCTTTGGGGATTACAGGCGGTCTATTACCCTGCCCCTCCGCGCTGGTGGTTATGTTGAGCGCCATCGCCCTGGGACGCGTGGGCTTTGGACTGGTGTTGGTAATAGCCTTCAGCCTGGGGTTGGCGAGCGTGCTGTCCGGCATGGGTCTGTTGTTCGTCTACGCGGGGAAGTACTTCAATCGGTTACCGGCGCAGGGGAGATTATTGAGGCTGTTGCCAGCTGTCAGCGCGCTATTCATCGCTCTGGTTGGATTGGGGATCACTGCTCGGGCGTTGGTGGAAATCGGAGTGATTTGATTTAGTTAGGTTTTCTATCCAGCATGTGACAACTTCCCGGAAGATTTAAGGTTCCGGGAAGGGTTTTATGACATAAGTCATTTATTTTTCATGATCGATGCTAGATGAGAAATCTTGTCGATTGTGCTTTAATGAACATGATTGATAACCGATTTCTATTCCAATAAAAGGATAAAATAATGTCAAAGACCACTGAGGATTTGAAAGCTGCCTTCGCAGGAGAATCGCAGGCCAGCCGCAGGTATTGGATCTGGGCCAAGAAGGCCGATGATGAGGGTTATCCTCAAGTAGCCAAGCTGTTCCGGGCTGCGGCGGTTGCCGAAACCACACATGCCTCTAATCACCTGCGCGCCCTTGGACAAATCCTTTCCACGGCTGAAAACCTCCAGGCAGCCATCGCTGGAGAGAATTACGAAGTCGAGAGTATGTACCCCGAATTCATCAAGGACGCCGAGCAAGAGCAAGTGAAGAAGGCGGTTACTTCTTTTCACTGGGCTTGGGAGGCCGAAAAAGTTCACGCGCAGGCGTACATAGCTGCCCTGGAAACCCTGGGGTCGGATCCGTCGCTTGAAGACTATTATGTCTGCCCGGTGTGTGGATTCCTGCATCGGGGTTCTGCTCCGGACAAGTGCCCGATTTGTGGTACGCCCGGTAGCCGTTTCGAGCGTATCAGCTAAGCGCCTGATTTACCAAAACCTCAACGGCTTCCATACCGGCAGCCCCGGCATGAGAACTTTTTGAACGCAACAATCGGAGATAGAGCATGATCCATCCTCTTGTCGACCAATTCCGCTTCACACGTAGCGAATGGCTGCGCGGGCTGGAAGGCGTATCAGAAGACGACGCAGCTCATCATTTTGGCCAGATGAATTGCATCAGTTGGATCGTCGGACATCTTGCCTGGCACGAACACCGATACTGGCTTGAGCTGGCACAGGGTAAAGTGCTATTCCCCATTTTGAATGAGGTATACGCTTCCAGGGCGCCGATGAGCACCCCATCCTTGAACGATATGCTGGCGATCTGGAATAGCGTGACGCAGGCGGCAGATCCGTTCCTCGACGCCCTTACCAGTGAGATTTTACAGAGTGAGTTATTGCGAAATGGGAAATCCGTGGATCAAAGCATCGGTTCAGCGCTGCGGCGCATGACTTACCATTATTGGTATCACATCGGTGAAATACAAACCATTCGGCAAATGCTTGGGCAGGCAAATCTTCCTCAATACGTGGGTGACATAGAGGCGGAAGCCCCTTATCGCCCTGAATAGCGCCTGATGGAGGAAACTGCTGCAAGGGTTATACTGGGAATTGGTATTCGCAGCAGTAAATCTAGTTTGTAGATGAAAGGAGTGAAAAAAATGAAAGGCAATGAAAAGCTGTTGACGGTGTTGAACCAACTCCTGGCGGATGAGCTGACCGCCATCAGCCAATACATGGTGCATTCGGAAATGTGTGAGAATTGGGGCTATGGTAAGCTCCACAAGGCTATCGAGAATCAAGCCAAGGACGAGATGCACCATGCCGAGTGGCTTATCCAGCGCATCATATTTCTGGAAGGCACGCCGGTTGTTTCAAAGCTCAATCCCATGAAAATCGGCGCCAGTGTTCTTGAAATGGTTACCAACGACCAAGAAGCCGAGCTCGGAGCCGTGCGTGCCTACAATGCAGCCATCGCGCTGGCGCATGAAGTGAGCGACCAGGCCAGCGTTGATTTATTGATCCGCATCCTGAAGATGGAAGAAGACCATGAGGATTGGGCAGAAATCCAGCGCGACCAGATCGAACAGATGGGTCTGCAGAATTACCTGACCGTCCAGACCGAAGACGCAGCTGGAGATTAGCTTACGGCGAATGTCCAGGAAAAGAATAATCAAGCCTTAAGCTCGTATACCCGGACAATTCACTTCGTTGCGCACGTTGATGCAAGGCGCGACATTGTTGGGGGGCGCTCTCGCTGGCTTCCCCCTGCCGCTGATCGGGTTGCCTGGTCTGGCTGGGCTGCGGGTCAGCGAGCTGCTTGTAGCGGGGGAAATTAAGAAAGGAGTTTTTGAGTGCCTGATTTGAATGAAATGCGGCTCTCAGGCTTGGCATAATTAGGCTGGGAGCTGCATTATTTTTTCCTTCTATACAGATCCAGAGACTGTTTGGGGCGTGATAAAAGCCACCAACTCAGTCTATTTTACTCATCCGAGGGAGCTACCTAAGCAACAGGTTCGTTGAATGGTAGTAGAATTATTCACATTGAGTGTAAATCCCTAATTGCTAAGGAAAAACCTTTATCGGAGAGAGGCGAATAATGGATCCTAAGGAATTCCTCACCAAGCATGTAAAGCCGGGTCAAGAGTTCCTTGCCGGCTTAATTTCAATCGATATGGTCGGGCACTCTAAACAGGCCGGGGCGGACAGAGAGAAGTCAGAGACGAAAGCAGCCCTTGAAGGTTTGTTGAAACATGAGCTCAAGAATGAACTTGCCATATTATTGACTTGGCAAGGGGACGGGGGGATTGTATTATTCGATATCTCCAAAGGTTGCGACGAGTTGATTCTATTCGCAGATCGCGTCAGGCATCTTGTCCCTTTATTCAACCGTACCAAATCGATCCTGAACAAGTTGCCTCACCGCCAGGAAATCATTTTGAGAATCGTGTGCCATGCTGGCAGCCTGGTTAACCAAAACGGCGAGCCAGGCGAGCTGGCTGGGGATGCATTGAATTTACTGGCAAAGCGCGACAGGGAAATCTGTCAACCTGGTTATGTTGTCCTGACTTCGGAAATCTATCGCCGTCTTTTGCCCGAATTCCAGGAGCGTTGCCTTTTCACAAATGAACATCCAGCCTTCGGGAAAATCTACACCCTTGATGGGAAGACAGCGTTATGCTCGCTCCATTATAACGACCGAAGCTCAAATAACCTGAAGGAATGGATAACCGCTACTCGCCAGCAACGCAAATTCGACCGGCTGCTCTATTTTGCATATACTAATGAGCTGCTTTATGATTTTCTGGCTTATGATTTGGAAGGTCTTGAGGTGAAGATTATCGCTCGAAATTGGGTGGCCGAACACCATGATGAAGAAGTGTATAACAAAATTTTATTGCAGAAAGGATCTGAGATCGATATTAAGCAAAGACAATGGTTTAAATCCGATGTGATCAAGGTGAGGGCCAAGGAAATTTATGAGCAAGCGAGCAAAATGGGTAAGCCACTTGATATGCGCTTCTATGATATACCTCCAATGTTCAATGGTGCATTATTGGAAAGCCATTCGGACTCATCTGCTGCTTTCGTTGGGATAATCGAGTGGGAAGAATTTCCGGAAGAGGGAGGATCGCCATATAAACTTGAAGAATGGCCAGCAATTATATTAGATGGAAGAGATCGAATCCACGCCCATTTTCTTCGATATCTAAGCAGTCGATTTTGGGAAAGCTGGAACCGAGGCCTCACCTACGAGCAGGTATGTAAAGAGGAAGAGAAGGATGAGATCATGAAGCCCGCTATCATTGGAAAAATTTGGAAGTTCGATGATCTCCCCTACTTGCTCGTTTATCCTTGCCGACGGGTTTCAAACCGGTCATTTCCGGTGGTGGCATTTGAGGACTTGACGGCTACCAGATTAGTCGAGGGGTTCTTGAATGAATATCAGGTTAAAGTGAAGCAATTTAATTTTGAACTACCGGAGGTACTCCAAGGAAATTGGTTCCCTCAAGAAGCGGAAGCAAAAATCAATGACTGGCCTGGACATGTTATCTATATTTGCACCAAGTCACTGCCCCCTTCCTTGGTGGAGTCTTTGCTCGATCAGGGTTTTGAGTATGATGTTTGTGCGGTAGGCACTGATACTCCTTACTTACAACATCGGCGCAGAAAAGAACAGGTCCTCTCATCTCCAACCGACCAGGACCCCCCTGAGCCAAGAGATTACTCGTTGATCGCAAGGTTTAGGCGCCAAGGTCGGTCGGGATATGGATATATCTTTGCCGGCATCCGCGCCATGGGCACCTGGGGAGCTGCTGAATACGTCACAGATCGGAGTAACCTCCAGGCATTGGCACACCTGGTAAGGGATGAGCAGTTTGTCGCAATTATTGAAACAATTTTCAACCCTGATGAACACCGCATTGCGGAGACAAGACTGCATCTGGCTCCTGAATATTTTGGTAAATAATTGGCCACCCTGGATATTGCCGTTAACAAATTGGAGTGTAAGCAGGGGGTAAATTTGATATGAAAGCCTGGAATAAAATGATGTTAATCAGAGGAGGAAAAAGGGGCATCTATGCGGCTTGAAGACCTGAACTGGTTCGACGTTGAAAGTTATTTACAACATGACGACCGGTTGATCTTGGTGCTGGGAGCGTGCGAACAGCACGGCTACCTGAGCCTGCTGACCGATGTGAAAATCCCCCTTGCCCTGGCGGATGCCGCCAGCCAACAAAGCAGGGTGCTGGTCGCTCCTCCGCTCAACTTCGGCGCCTCACCTTATTTCCTCAGCTACCCGGGTACCCTCAGTCTGCGCGTCAGCACGCTGCTCGACCTGGTTGAGGACCTGGTGCGCTCGGCTTATGGGCAGGGTTTCCGGCGCTTGCTAGTGCTCAATGGGCATGGCGGCAATGACCCGGCGCGGCTGCGCCTGTATGAATTGGCCAATCAGTTGCCCGGCCTGCGCCTGGCGTGGTATAGCTGGTGGCAGTCGCACGGCGTGGAAAAGGTTGCCCAGAACCACGACTTGCGCCCCACCCATGCCAATTGGTTGGAGGCCTTCCCATTCACGCGTGTCGCCGATCTGCCGCCCGGAGAAAAGATCCCACCACGTGTGCCTGGCCTGATGGATGCTGAACAGGCGCGCCAGGTTTATGGGGATGGGGTTTTCGGCGGCCCGTACCAGGTTGATCAGGCGATCATGGATGAGCTGTTTGCCGCTGCCTTAGAAGATGTACTTCAACTTTTACGCTTCGAGCAGGGAAAATGATTTATTTTCAGGAAGCCAGGAATACAGGATAGGAATTTTGTAATTCCTGGTTTCCTGACTTCTTGGATTCCTCATAAATAAAAAGCCCCTTATGGAAAAATACTTTCAAGAGGAGAAAACATGGCAAGTAAGAAGGTGATCACAACCGATAAAGCGCCGGGGCCGATTGGCCCTTATTCCGCCGGCGTGCGCGCAGGGCACCTGGTTTTTACTGCCGGGCAGATCGGTCTCGACCCACTATCCGGCGAGGTTGTGCCTGGTGGCATTCAAGCTGAGACGCGCCAGGTATTCCGCAATCTACAGGGTGTCCTGGAAGCAGCTGGGTCTTCGCTGCAAGAAGTCGTCAAGACTACCGTATTCCTGCGCGATATGAACGACTTCGCCCAAATGAACAGCATCTACGCCGAGTTCTTCTCCCAGGACTATCCGGCCCGTTCGACGGTCCAGGTCTCGGCATTGCCGAAGGGCGTGGCAGTGGAGATCGAGGCGATCGCGTTAATCAGCGATTAGTAAACAGCACACAATGCTCATTTAAATACCCAACTTCTATCGTATACTAACCTCTGAAAACTGAAAACTTTAGATTGGATACTGGATACTGATAGAAGTAATACTTCCCTCATGCCCCCTCTCGTATCGATAATTGTGCCATGTTACAATGAGCAGGATACCATCCGCCTGCTCCTGGAGGCGGTTTTCGCGCAAACATTTCCGCGGCAGGAGATGGAGGTGGTAATCGCTGATGGGCGTTCGACCGATCGCACCCGGCAGGAAATTGCTGCTTTTCAGCAGACCCATCCCGAGTTACGGGTAAGCGTAGTGGATAACCCGCGGCGCATCATCCCGGCTGGGTTGAACCGGGCAATCGCAGCTGCAAGCGGTGAGTTCATCGTACGCCTCGATGCACACGCAGTGCCTTCTCCAGAGTATGTTGCCAGTTGTGTGGAGGTTTTGCAGGCCGGGTTGGGTGATAACGTCGGTGGGGAGTGGGAGGTCCAGCCGATCGGGAATAGCTGGCCGGCGAAGGCTATCTCCGTCGCAGCAGGGCATCCTTTGGGAGTGGGCGACGCGCGTTACCGGCTCGGCGGTTATGGTCAGGCGGTGGACACAGTGCCGTTTGGCGCCTTTCGTCGATCTTTGGTTGAGCGTATAGGCACGTTCGATGAAACGCTGTTAACCAATGAGGATTACGAGTTCAATGCACGCATCCGTAAGGCGGGGGGCCAGATTTGGTTTGACCCGGCCATCCGTTCGGTTTATTTTGCGCGCCCCACCTTTGGCGAACTTGCGCAGCAATACTGGCGCTATGGCTACTGGAAAGCGCGCATGCTCAAGCGTTATCCGGAAACGTTTCGCTGGCGACAGCTGGCCGGGGTATTTGTGCTCAGCATTCCGCTTTTAGGATTCCTGGGGATATGGTTCTCCTGGGCACTCTGGTTGCTAATGGTTGAAGTTGCGGTTTATTATTCGGCTTTGCTGTTCTCAGGGGTGCAGGTCGCAATCAAGGAACGTGAGGTAGATTACATGCTCGGCCTCCCTTTGGCGATCGCGACGATGCACTTTGCCTGGGGAGCTGCTTTTATGTGGAGTTCATTAGTCATGTTAGTTCACCCGCGGGGCGTACCAAAATCCAAGCGCTGGCGTTTGCATACCCGTGAAAAGCGTACTTTATTGTTGATCGGCGATTTCCTCACCGCGCTGATCGCTCTGGTGGTAGCTCTGTACTATTGGGCCAGCGCAGCAGAGTGGTTGGGCTTTTCGCTTGAATTCTTGAAACAGCGCCCCCCGACCTGGTTTTACCTGTTGCCATTTGTCTGGCTGATCTTAATGGTAGAACTATATGACGTTCACCGCGCGGGTGATTGGGGGGATACGGTGCGTGGTGTGGCCACCGCGGCTATCATCGGTCTGGGTTTATACCTGTTGCTATATTTTTATTTTACCGATCCGCCAAAATCGTTGTTGCCCCGGCGTGGAGTAGCGGGATTTCTGGTGGCTGCTTCCGTGTTGACCCTGGTGTGGCGTTTTGTCTATATTAAAATATTCACAGCCCCAGCGTTTCTACGCCGTGTATTGCTGGTCGGAGCTGGTAGGGCCGGTCAAACCTTGTTGAAACTGATCAACGATTTGTGGCCTCCACCTTTCTTCGTGGTGGGGATCATCGACGATGACCCCCAAAAAATTGGCACAAGCCTCGAAAACTCTCCCATCCTGGCTGGCAGTGATAGCCTCCTAGAGATCATTGAGCTCGAAAACGTTTCGGACGTTATCGTGGCGATATCCGGTGAAATGCATGGCAGCACGTTTCAAACCCTATTGGACGCCCAGGAGCGTGGGGTTGTGATCACACGCATGCCGGTAGTATATGAGGAGTTGCTCGGCAGGGTTCCGATTCGCTTGCTGGAAGCGAATTGGGTCTTGCGCTCTTTTGTAGACCAGAGCCGGGTGAACCAGTTCTATGAATTAGGAAAACGGATCGTCGACATCCTTGGTGGAGTGGTCGGTGTCTTGCTTCTGATAATCACTATGCCTTTTATCAGCCTGGGGATCTTGGTCGACAGCGGCCGCCCGGTTTTTTATTCGCAAATGCGTGCTGGGCGCGGTGCTCAGCTATACCGCATCTTGAAATATCGCACGATGCGCCAGGATGCCGAAGCGGATGGCCAACCTCAATGGGCGAGAGAGGATGACGAACGGGCTACTCGCATCGGCCGTTTCCTGCGCCGGACACATCTGGACGAGTTGCCTCAATTTATCAATGTATTGCGCGGCGAGATGAGCCTGGTGGGGCCGCGTGCCGAGCGGCCCGAGTTGGTGGCGATATTCCAGAAGCACGTCCCTTTTTACCGTTCGCGCTTGCTGGTGAAACCGGGCATGACCGGGTGGGCGCAGATTAACTTCGGCTATGCATCCACGATCGATGAGACCGTGGTCAAGCTGGAGTATGACCTTTACTACATCAAGCACCGCAACCTGCTGATGGATTTCCTGATCTTATTACGCACCCCGGCGACGGTGTTCGGATTACGAGGGCAATGAGTTGAACAAAGTCCTAGTGACAGGCGGCGCGGGGTTTATTGGGTCGCACCTGGTGCGTACCCTGCTGGCGCGCGGCGACCGCGTGCGAGTGCTGGATGATTTCTCCACAGGCAGGGCAGATAACCTGGCTGAAATTGACGGATCATTCGAGATGATCGTGGGGGACCTTCGCCATCCTGCTAGCGTCGCGAGCGCGGTACACGGGGTGGATTTTATCTTTCACCAGGCTGCTTTCGTATCCGTACCGAAGTCGATGATCGATCCCAACCTGTGTTACGACGTCAACGTACGGGGCACGGCGAATTTGCTAGAGGCTGCCCGGCAAGCTGGCATCCAACAGGTGGTGCTGGCTTCCAGCGCAGCAGTTTACGGCGATTCCCAAGATTTTCCCTTACGCGAATCGGCAGAGTTGCGCCCCCTTTCACCTTATGCTGCTTCGAAGCAGGTGGACGAAATCTATGCGGGGATGTACACGCGCGCTTTTGGGTTGCCGGTTGTCGCTTTGCGCTATTTCAATGTTTATGGTCCACGGCAATCACCAGATTCGGATTACGCGGCTGCCATCCCGATCTTCATCCGCCGCCTGTTGGAAGGCAAGTCTCCCAAAGTCTACGGCGACGGTCGCCAGAAGCGGGACTTTATCTTTGTCGCCGATGTCGTGCGCGCCAACTTGTTGGCTGCCGAATGTCCTCAGGCGGCTGGCCAGATCTTCAACGTGTGTACTGGCCTGGAGACGAACCTGTTGGACCTTTTGGGAACCCTGGCTGGAATAATACCCGGCGCGCCAGAACCCCAGTTTGGCTCACCCCGCCCTGGGGATATTTTCCGTTCCCTGGGGGACCCTTCCCGCGCCGAACAAATTCTGGGATTTCGAGCTCAGACCAGCCTGACTGAAGGCTTGCGTGAGACGGTAAGGTGGATGTAGGAATGAGAGCTGCGCTCCGCCATCCTAACCGCATGTTATTCATTGGAGACCTGTTGATGATCGTAGTCTCCGTCTTGGGTAGTTTTGCCTTGCGGTTACCCCTGGGTCCCCTGTTCAATTACTACTTGCCGCAGGCCGTATGGATGTTCAGTGTGGCTTTGATCATCAAGCCAGGCATATATTTCAGTTTCGGGTTGTATCGCCGCGTGTGGGCTTACGCCAGCACCCGCGAACTGAAATTGATCACTGTTGCCGTCACCACGGCCTCCGTGGCAGTCTCCTTAACTGTTATATTGCTGGCTTCTTTGCGGGTGTATACAGGTTTTCCCCGCAGCGTTTTAGCGATCGACTGGTTGCTCTCCTTGCT
>Ga0209619_10004069_pt1 | contig 10418 bp, 7 predicted proteins | sample Rifsed16ft3_FD_184011 | JGI IMG/M metagenome (GOLD analysis project Ga0209619, IMG submission 184011) | Soil microbial communities from Rifle, Colorado, USA - sediment 16ft 3 (version 2) | ecosystem: Environmental > Terrestrial > Deep subsurface > Rock core/Sediment | place: Rifle, Colorado... | reverse complement strand
CGCAGAGTCGCAGAGGACGCAGACCTGCCTGCCGAAGTGATTCATTCACCATTTCAATAAAGCGAAATCGTCGGCACGCAGGCAGGGGTTCGCAGAGAACAACAGAATCCGGAAATCCTCTGCGTTTTCTTTGCGACCTCTGCGCCTTTGCGTTGAAACTTTTAATCAAACTAATACACTACCAATGAGATTCATTCCTTGCGTGTCAGAGTCGGCTTCTTTATATTCTTTTGTTTCTTCACATCAAGACGACCTCATGGCAACTGCAACTCTTCAGGGAGCCTCCGCTCCCATTCCCATTCCCAAAATCATCTGCGTCGGACGCAACTACGCGGAACATGCGAAAGAAATGAAGGCCGACGTTCCCACAACACCGGTCCTTTTTCTGAAACCGCCGACCGCAGTCATTCATAACCATGACCGCGTGATCATTCCCTCCGTATCGAAAGAACTCCATCACGAGGTGGAGTTGATCGTTCTCATCGCAAAGGGAGGAAAAAATATCAGCCGGGCGAGGGCCATGGAACACATTGCCGGCTACGGCGTCGGACTTGATATGACCCTCCGCGATCTTCAGAGCGATGCGAAGAAGAAGGGGCTCCCCTGGTCTGTGGCCAAGGGATTCGACACATCGGCGCCGATCTCAGAATTTGTCCCGGCCGCCTCTGTCGCCGAACCGCATCGGCTGACGGTGGAGCTCACGGTGAACGGGGCTGCGCGTCAAAAAGGATCGACGAGCGACTTCATCTTCAAGCTCGATCATCTGCTCTCCGCGATTTCTGAAATTTTCACCCTCGAGCAGGGGGATATCATCTTCACCGGAACTCCTGAAGGTGTTGCACAGACGGTGGCGGGCGATACTCTTCTTGCCAGACTTCTTGATGCCTCGGGAAAGCCACTCGTTTCCATCATGGCCCACGTCGATCAGGCATGAACAAGGTTGTCCATTTCCTGAGCAATTACCGGAATGCAATCTTTGCCTGGATTGTGATTGCCGGCCTCGTCATTGCAGGGATTGAACTGGGCATCGACAAGACCGTCATCGGCTTCGTGGTTCTGATTATCGGCCTGGCGGGAGAAGCTTTTGCGGCTCTTGGGGCATGGATTGCCCTCGTCCCGATCGTTGGCCCGCTCGTTGTCAAGGTCCTCGCCCTCCCCTTTTTCTGGCTTCTGAACGGGGTCGGGTATCTGGCCTCCATCGTCGCCATCAAAAGGGGGTACGGGAAGGATGTGGTCAACTACCGCGTGCTTACTATCACGCTCCTCGTTGGAGTGACGATAGGGTATATCCTCGGGAAGCTGATCTGACGGCCGGATCCCTTTGCATTTCACCTTGGTGATGATTAACTTGAGCCGGTTGTAATAGGCTGTGTTTCTTCCGTTCTGTTTCCTCCCGGAGAGTCCATGGGTAAGATTGTTGCCATAGCAATTCCAAAAGGTGGGGTAGGCAAAACGACCACTGCGGTCAACCTCGCGGCCTCCCTGGCAGTGTTTGAAAAAAGAACCCTCCTGATCGACACGGACCCGTTTGGAGCTTGCAGTCTCTCGCTCGGGTTCACAAAGGAACGAACGGTTGGCGGATTGTTCGAAGTCTTCAATTTCACACACTCGATGTCGCAGGTGATTCATCGGACGGAAATTGCGTTCCTTGATTTCATCCCATCGAACGTTCACACCGCGCAGATGGAAGAGAGATACATGAAGCTTGCGGAGAACAGGACGATTCTCAAGAATTCGCTCCGCATGATCGTTCCGCACTATGATTACATTATCCTCGATTGTCCTCCGTTTCTCCGCGGGCTGACGACAAATGCGCTCACATGCGCCGATTCAGTGCTGATTCCACTCAAGTCCGGCCATTTTTCGCTCGACGCAATCGACAAACTGGTCAAGTACATTGACTGGATCAGAGAGGTAGCAAATCGCCCGCTCGCCCTCGAAGGGGTCGTCCAGACCATGTACGAGCCGAATACCAAGGTGACCGACATTACCGAGCGCGAACTGCAGCTGCATTTCAGGAAACACCTGCTGAAGACGGTGATTCCGAAGAACACCCAGCTGGTCGAGGCTTCTTTCTACGGAAAACCGGCCGTGCTCTTCAACGCGAACTCCAAAGGGACCCTGGCCTACCTCCAGCTCGCACGCGAGATCCTTGATCGCAACAGCGCAGCGATTCAGGAAAAGCCGGAACTGACACAAACCAAGACAGGATAATGGATAGAGCGACAAACGTTCTTGTCCTGTGCGGTTTCCTTGCCCTGGCGTATTTCTTCCTCTCCTCCTCTTTCTCTCCACTTTCCGGTTTTGATCCCGTCGGAAATCTTCCCGACCGGATCGACGACGTTTATCTCAACTTCGACACCCTCAGAACTGATCTCGCCGACTACCGCTGGCCCACCGACGCGAGCAGGAAAATGAGCTCTGCCTTTGCATCGTTTCGGACGATGCACTTTCATGCAGGGATCGATGTTTCCACCAACGGGAGGACCGGATACAGGGTTTTTGCCTCACGCGACGGCTACATTTCGCGCATTTCAGTATCTCCGTACGGATACGGAAAGATGCTTCACGTCAAACATCACGACGGGTTCACCACCGTCTATGCCCATCTGGGAGGCTTCAACGAAGAGATCGAGGCATACGTGAGAGAGCAGCAGTACGGGAACGGGCACTACGGAATTGAAGCAGAGTTCGACAAGGCGCGCTTTCCCGTGGCAAAAGGAGCAGTGATCGCCTATACCGGCGACACGGGAATCGGTCCTGCGCATTTTCATTTTGAGATTCGCGACGAGAGGATGAATCCGGTCAATCCGCTGCTTTGCCCGGACTTTGCATCGACAATCAGCGACACACGGTACCCCGAGTTTCAACAGGTGAGTTTTGCCCCTTACGATTATGCCTCCCGCGTCAACGGAAGCGCCGCGCCTGTGGTGCACGATGTACGACGGATCGGGAACCGCAAGTATGCTCTTTCACGCGTCGTCCATATCGACGGGTCAGCGGGGATCTCTGTCAAGGGGTCCGACCAGGCGGACGCGACGTGGCAAAGGAGCAACATTTACCGTTACGAGCTCTATCTCGACAGCACGCTCCTCTTTACTGCGACTCACGATCGATTCTCGGCAAAAGAGACCGAGCAGATCGCCATCCATTACGACTGGTCATTGCTTCAGTCGGGCGAAGGAAGATTCCAAAAACTGTTTCTCGAGCCGGGCAACAATCTTCCGTTGTATTCCCGTCTGCCGGAACGCGCGGGGGTTCTTTCCTCTGAAGCTTTTTCACGCGGCGAGCACCAATTGAGGATCATCGCAAGCGACATTGCAGGCAATACCTCTGAACTGACGGCCCACATTGTTTTCGAAGACCCTCCCTCGATCGACGTCCGCAAGATCGAGAAGCGATTCGTTCTGATACCGCAGTCAACAACGGATCTGCAATCGATCACCATCGGCTCACGTTTGCCCGGCCGAAAAAACTGGAAGCTGACGACATACGATCCTTCCACGCTTGACTCTGCGGGAGGGGGCCTCATCCTTCCGATCGACGCTGACAGTCCGCAACACCTGAGGATCATGGCCCGCGACGGCGAGGGATCGCAATCCTATCCCGTATTCTTTGCTCCTGTCGTATCGCGGTCAAGCAATACTTCTCTTACTCTGAAGAAGGAATTCATCCGCGATTACCTTTTAGTGACCATCACTTCTCACCTTCCCTTCACCCTTCGTCCGTCCGTTTGGATCGTCGAGCAGCAGCGCAGAACGCTGTTGGATATCAGCGCCGCCGATGAACGAACGTATGTGGGGACGATTCCCCTGAGTTTCGTGCAAGGCGGGACACTCCGTTTGGAGGCGAACGGAATGGTGAACGGTGCCGCCGTTGAGGCCTATGACGAGTTTTCGATTTTCCCCATTGTACCGGAAGAAGGCGGCACCATCGTCGCCGGCAACGGCGAATTCGTCGTCGATTTCCCTGCCTACGGTGTGTATCAGCCGCTGTACTGCAGGGTGGAGAAGAAAGATGACGGATACTCGGTTCTGCCGAGGGATGTACTGCTCAACCTCGGCGCGAGCGTGTACTACCGAAGCCCCGCGGGGGAGGCCCCTGTGAATCTCGGTCTTTACCATTCGGAAACGGGAGGATTCGACCTCCTTTCGACAACCCTCGAAGGAGAGATGCTGAAGGGAAGGGTGCGGAATCTCCTGGGCGATTTTACCATTCGGGAAGATGCCCAGGCACCCGTCATCACAAACGTCCGGGTTCGGGCCTCGAAGAACCGGCTCACGGTTACGGCCAGGCTCATCGATTACAGATCAGGCGTGGCAGCCAACTCGATACGAATGACTCTCGACGACCGGCTCCTCATTGCATCATTCGACCCTTACAATCACACACTGAAATTCGACGAGCCCATTTCCGTGCAGAAAGGAAGCCACGTGCTTCGAATAGAGGCGGACGACAAGATGGGCAACAAGGCTGTCGCATCAAAGAGTTTTCGCACTTCGTCCTGACATTTCCGGCCGTCCTTCCCTTTCTCCCTCTCTTTCAGTAATTTTCAACCCTTCGAACCAAGCTCACGAGGAACTTCCATGGGAAAGAAAGACAAGCGAATCGACGAATACATCAGCAAATCGGAAGACTTCGCCAAACCGATCCTTCGTTACATCCGCGCGGCCGTCCACAAAGGATGCCCGGACGTGGAAGAAACCATGAAGTGGAGCTTTCCGCATTTCGATTACAAGGGTATCATATGCAGTATGGCCGCATTCAAGGCACACTGTGTTCTCGGATTCTGGAAGGCGCCGCTCATGAAGGATCCGCACAAGGTCATGAACGAGACCGGAGCCGGGGAGGCAATGGGCCACTTTGGGCGGATCACAAGCCTCAGGGATCTGCCGAAAGAGAGCGTGCTGATTTCTTATGTGAAAGAGGCGGCAAGACTCAATGAAGAAGGGGTCAAGGTCGATAAGAAGCCGACCAAACCAAAGAAAGAACTCCCGATCCCGTCCTCCTTTGCGGCGGCATTGAAAAAGAACAAGAAAGCGTTTGAAGCATTCAACAAGTTCAGTCCGAGTCACAGGCGTGAATACACGGAATGGGTAACCGAAGCGAAGACCGACGAGACCCGTGAGCGCCGGATTGCAGCCGCGGTCGAGTGGTTGTCTGAGGACAAACCTCGGAACTGGAAGTATATGAAGTAGTAATTGCGGACCTCGCGCGGGAGCAACGGTGCATGGGTGCGGGGGAGAAGGAAAGAATCAACGGATGCCGGACCAATCATCCATAATCCCGCCTTGCGGGATTAAACCACATACAACCTTCAATTGGGGGGAAAATGATCATCCGAAGGCAATCGTTCGTGCGGCTGTACTACCATTATGTCTGGGCTACAAAGGACAGGGAACCTCTTATCAGCCCGAGGATTGAGGAATTGATACGAAAGTCATTCAGCGAAAAGTCTGTGGACCTGAATATCAAGATCCTCGAGAATGATGGCATCGAAGATCACACCCACGTCCTTGTTTCAGCCCCTGCCGATATTGCCGAACATCTTAAGGGAGCCTCTTCACATTACCTCAATACCTCGGCGGCCGGTCTGAACTTTCGCTGGCAAGGTGGCTATGGTGTGGTCACCGTAAGCCCGGATAATCTTGCAGCTGTTCGCTGGTACATACGCCGTCAGAAAGAGCACTATAGGAACGGCACACTGAATGGTTTGCTTGAGTCCGATTCCGCCATCGGATGAAATCCGACGGCTCATAAACGCGCGTAAAATTCGCAATCCCGCCTTGCGGGATTAAACCACGTACGGGGATCTTTAGCCATCCGTTTCCAACGGATGGCGGCGCGTTTGCGGGATTGAATCATTGAAGAGGTTCTTCAGGCGTCCGTTCCTAACGGATGCCGGCTGCCCAGTAGCGCCCATTGCATTCCGTCCCTCTTTTTGCTTAATTTCAATCGTTGAGTTTCAACGCGGGTAGCCATTGGCTACCTTTTTCATTCACATCTTTCCCGCTGCAATCAGAGAACACGTGAAGGAATTGTCAAAGACATACAATCCCAGGGAAGTCGAAGACCGATGGTATGCCGAGTGGGAGTCGAAAAAGCTCTTTCGGGCCAATGTCAACGAACGGAAGAAACCATACACCGTGGTCATTCCGCCTCCCAATATTACGGGCATTCTCACCATGGGGCATGTGCTGAACAATACTCTTCAGGACGTGTTTGTGCGTTGGAAGAGGATGCAAGGATACGAGGCGTGTTGGATTCCGGGTACTGACCATGCTGGCATAGCAACGCAGAACGCGGTTGAAAAAGCCCTCGCGAAGGAGGGATCCGATCGGCACAAGCTTGGGCGTGAAAAGTTTGTCGAGCGGGTGTGGGAATGGAAGGCCCTCTACGGCGGAACCATCATTACGCAACTGAAGAAACTCGGAGTTTCGTGCGACTGGGACCGCGAGCGCTTCACCATGGACGACGGACTCTCGGATGCCGTCAAAGAAGTGTTTGTCCGTCTGTTCGACAAGGGTCTCATCTATCGCGGAAAGTACATCGTCAACTGGTGCCCCTTCCACAGAACTGCAATCAGCGACGATGAGGTGGATTATGCCGAGGTCAAGGGCAATCTGTGGCATATTCGATATCAGATCGACGGGACAAAAGACTTTGCGGTGGCGGCAACAACAAGGCCCGAGACCATGCTTGGCGACACAGCCATCGCTGTGCATCCGCACGATGACCGGTACAAGAAGTTTGTCGGAAGGTTCGCCGTTCTTCCTCTCGTCGGGAGGCGCATACCGATCATCGCCGACGATTATGTCGACTCCTCTTTTGGCACGGGGATGGTCAAGGTGACTCCTGCCCATGATCCGAACGATTATCTCATGGGTCAGCGGCACAGCCTGGAACAGAAGAACATCATGGATGAGACGGGACGGCTCAACGAGGCCGTTCCAAAGCAGTACGAGGGGATGGACAGATTCGAGGCCAGGAAGAAGATCGTCAAGGACCTCGAGGAGCAGGGATTTCTGGTCAAGACCGAGGACCACGTTCACAATGTCGGCCGGTGTTATCGATGCAACACCATTATCGAGCCGTATCTCTCGGATCAATGGTTCGTAAAGATGAAGCCGCTCGGAAAGCCGGCGCTGAAGGTGGTGCGAGACGGAAAGGTCAGGTTCCATCCCGACCGATGGACAAAAGTGTATGATCATTGGATGACCAACATCCGCGACTGGTGCATTTCTCGCCAGCTGTGGTGGGGACACAGGATTCCTGTTTATTATGCTCCGGACGGGACTTATACGGCAGCCCGGGACGAGCAAGAGGCGAAAACGAAACTCGGCATCAAGGACTCAACGCCCCTGCGCCAGGACGAGGATGTGCTCGACACATGGTTCTCCTCGTGGCTGTGGCCATTCTCGACGCTCGGATGGCCGAAAGACACTCCCGACCTCCGCTATTTCAATCCGACCGATACTCTCGTTACTGCCCCGGACATCATTTTCTTCTGGGTCGCCCGGATGATCATGGCCAATATGGAATTCATGAAGGGGATGCCGGGAAGAGACGGCAAAGAACGACACAGGGATGAAGAGCTGGTCCCGTTCCGCGACGTCTACTTTACCAGCATTATTCGCGACTCGCAGGGCCGGAAAATGAGCAAGTCGCTCGGCAATTCGCCCGATCCGCTGGACGTCATCAACGAATACGGGGCCGATGCGCTGCGGTTTACCGTTGCCTACCTTTCCCCGCTCGGACAGGATGTTCTTTTTTCCACCGAGAAATGCGAGCTGGGACGCAATTTCGCGAATAAGATTTGGAACGCCGGCCGTTTTCTTCTGCTGAATAAGACTGAGATCTGCGGCAGCGATCCTGTCAACCTTTCCTCGCTTCCGAAGGAGCATCTTGATCTTGCCGATCGTTGGATTCTCTCGCGACTCAACAGCAGTATTCGCAACATTCAGGCAACGCTCGAAGACTTTCAGGTCAACGATGCCAGCAAGCAGCTCTATGATTTTCTCTGGCATGATTTCTGCGACTGGTATATCGAGCTTGTGAAGACACGGTTCTACGGAGACGAGCCTGTCGAGGTGAAGAACGTGGTCATCCGACGAGCGTTATGGGTTTTTGACCGGGCGCTCCGGCTGCTTCACCCCATCATGCCCTTCGTCACCGAAGAGCTCTGGCAGCACCTGACGGAACGAAAGGATACATCGCTCGTCCGTGCGGAGTTCCCGGCCGCCGACGATCGTCTCATCGAGCCGGAGACGGAGCGTTCCATGGCCTTCGTTCAGAACGTGATCAGCGCAATACGCAATATCAGGGGAGAAAACAATATTCCCCCTTCGAAAGAGATCGTTGTGGACGTCATCGCCCCCGCAAAGGAACAGCAACAGATTCTGCAATCGTACGATTCCTACATTCATAAGCTCTGCCGTGTCACAGCTGTTAAAGAAATTTCGCGCTCGCAGAAGCCGAAATTCGCATCCAGTGCCGTTGTGGATGGGATCGAATTGTTCGTGCCGCTCGAAGGACTCATCGATCTTGAGGTGGAACGGAAGAGGCTTGAGAAGGAGATTCAGCGGCTTGGGATGATGCTGGAAGGAATCGGCAAGAAGCTCGGCAATCCGCAGTTTACGGAGAAAGCTCCCAAGGAGGTGGTGGAAAAAGAGAGGGAGAAGAAGGAGGCTTTTGAGGCCAATTTGCAGAAGTTGAAGAACAACCTCCTCCATCTTGACGCTGTTCGCTGATTTCATTGCCGCCCCCGGCCCCCAGACCTGCCCACCTTGGAAATGAATCAAGCGCTGGTTATCTTTCCACAGCATTCAATTCGTTCCGAGCGGGGGTTCCCATGTCAAGATTCGCCTGGTTTGTGATCCTTCTTCTTGTTGCTGCGAACTCAAGTTCGGCACAACTCGTATCAACGGCCTTGCCGACATTCTTCTTTCCGCGTTCGACGCAAACATTCGGGTTCGGATTCCAGGGATCCGCGACAGCGAGCGGACTTGCGAGCCTCCAATACAATCCGTCACATTCGGCCTTTCTTACGTCGGCGACTCTTGAGGCGGGAAAATTTGGCGGATTCCCGACGTTCGCTTCCGGGTACCGGCTCACCTGGCTGAGGGCCGGGGTCCCATTCGACTTCGGATCTTTTGCAGTGGAATATCACAGGTTCTCATTTGGAGAATTCACGGTCATCGATATGACCACGTTGGCCGAAAAGAAAACGAGTCCCTTTGAGGAGGGGATAAGCCTGTCATTCGGGAAACATCTGTCTGACAATTTCGTCGTTGGCGGGGGCATCCGCTATGGCAGGTCGGTGTTTGACTATGTCGCCGAAAAGTATGTCGCGAGTCAGTTTATGTTCAGCGCCGGCATTACCTGGATGGACGAGGTATTCGGGAGAGATTTTCGTGTTGGATTCTCGATGCTTGATTTTGGCCCCACGACAAAGACCACATACACAGGACCCGTTCCTTCACCCCAGCTGCAAAGCGACCCTGTTCCCGCTGAGGTCCGGCTCGGTTTTGAAGCGGAGGCCTTCGCATCATCCGTGCACGAGCTCACATTCGGCCTCGAACTGTCAAGACGCATCGCCGACCGGGACATGACCACGGGAGAGGCACGATCGTCTTTTCGCAGCCTGTTTACTCATTGGAAGGATTTCCCGAGGGATGTGAATGTTCACACAGGCATAAGATACGAGTTCCTTCCGGTCGTGATTTCTTCCGGCTGGGGAATCCGACAGGTGATCACCATGGGTGTATTTGACGACGGATTCGGAGGTCGGAACTGGATGACCGCCGGTTGGGGGATCAGCGTCGGGACACCGGTTGTCGACCTTGAAGTGACAACAGCGTCAATATGGCACTACCTCCATGAAATCCCCTTATTCTTCGGAGGGACGATGCCGTCCGAACAGCTTCAGATCTCCATGAAGCTTCCGCATGGACAATTCGAAGGGTCATCGGCGCTCCCCAATCTTCGAGTGAGCGGCGGTTTTGAACTTGCCAGACCTGCGGGTCGCTTTCGGGATTGGTACGCATCGAACGGACAACAGTATTCGATCGAGGCGGCATTCTACACCTCACAAAGCTTCGCACTGGTGTCCGCCTTCTCCCTCTCTACTTTTCCGTTTTCGGGCTTCTTTGGTTTTGTGGAGGGTGATCACATATTCTTCACAAGCACCATTTCCGCGAGGACCCATCCTTTTGACCCTCTCGTCCCCTTTTATCTACAGGCCGGAATATTTCTCACGCGCTGGAAGCCCAGTTTCGATGACCCACAGGTTACAATATCACCCGCCTACCGCTATAATCCCGGGATCGCATTCGAGGCAGGGTACCCCATCGAACTTGAGTTCATTGTTCTTACGCCGATTGTCTCTGTGAGGAGTCTTTTTGGGCCGATCGCAGATG
>Ga0209619_10004065_pt1 | contig 10422 bp, 10 predicted proteins | sample Rifsed16ft3_FD_184011 | JGI IMG/M metagenome (GOLD analysis project Ga0209619, IMG submission 184011) | Soil microbial communities from Rifle, Colorado, USA - sediment 16ft 3 (version 2) | ecosystem: Environmental > Terrestrial > Deep subsurface > Rock core/Sediment | place: Rifle, Colorado... | reverse complement strand
TAAGAAGTGGATTCAAGCCACAGAGAATGGAACAGATTCCGGTTGCCGGAAGAGAGGGAATTGCAACACTAAATATTGCGCTCCGAGGCTTCAGCCAGGCAGGAAACATCTCAGAATATGATGCGCATATTGGCAAAAAGATTGCCCATGTGATCTCCGGAGGAAATGTGTCGCCCGGAACTCTTGTATCGGAGCAATATCTCCTTGACCTTGAGCGCGAGACGTTTGTAAGTTTGTGCGGCGAGGAAAAGACCCAGGCGCGCATCCAGCATATGCTTATGAACAACAAACCGCTGCGGAATTAAAAAACGCACGATCTGCAACAGGCAGGGTTGTAATTTCACATATTTGGAGAGATTGCCCATGAGCAGTCTGTTGTTAAAATTTTCCTAAGCAGGAACCGAGCCGACGGTTCGCCCCTGCTTGCGATAAAATAATCTTATCCGATTAAAAGCTTGATTCCAACACAAGCATGAAGACATTGCTCAGCCCGTGAAAGAGCATGGGAGCAATCAGGCTCTTTCTCCGCTCCCTTAGCCAGCCAAAAGCAAGCCCAGGCAGAAAAACATTGATCCGCCATACCTGACCCAGGATTATAATATGCGCCAGCGTAAAAAACACATTCGCAACAATCACTGCCCATGACAGCGAAATCCACGGGATTGACAGCGCATTCCCGGATATCCCCTCGCTCAGGCGCTGCTGGAGATACCCCCGGAAAAAAGCCTCTTCGGAAAGCCCCACAACAAGTATCTGCACAAACGCAAATTCCGTAATGCCATGCGGCAGAGATAAATGAAATGCGCCTGGCAGCACAATCTTTCGGTAAACAGCATAAGCAAAAAAAACAATTGGGAAAAACACCAGAACAAAGAGTAAAACATACAGCAAATCCCCCAGCCATCCCTTAAAAGTAAATCCATAATCGCCGTGATCCCTCCCGGATACAATAACCATTAAGACAGAGAGATACAAAAATGTTGCGGGAAGCAACATATCAAAAAATCTGCTAAAAAATTGCACAGACATTAAAAATTTTATAAACAACAGCGAAATGACATACAGGCTTAGACATTCAATTATTGCGCCGGAGTTTTTTATCCTGAAATACATATGATTAAAAATCATAAGTGGATTCATTTTATTTTTCAACCAAAAAATCACTAATGCGCTCCTGCTTGAACAACAGCAGTTGCCGGTGTAGAATAAATGGCATCATGAGCAAAAGAAATTTGTTAATTCCATTTCTGATACTGGCGTTTCTTTATATCTATTTCCCTCAGATCCCGCCAATGTTCAAAAACCCAAATGAGTGGTCCAGGCTATATCTCGCCATTTCAATAGTGGAATTTAAAAGTTTCAGAATTGACAAACCAATAAAAACCCTGGGAGACACTCAGGATAAATCCTCCTATAACGGTCACTACTACTCTGACAAAGCACCGGGGTTGTCATTCGTAGCAGCGCCCTTTTATTTAGCGATAAAGGGCATCGCAAGCATAGCAGGAATAAATCCCGACTTAAAAACAACTATGTTCATACTAAGATTTATCTGTGTGTCAATACCATCCCTCTTTATTTTTATGATACTGAACAGGCTTTTAAATTCCCTTGCTCCTTCAGAAAACAGCGGACTGTATGCTCTGTTTTTAGTGCTTGGAACAAACCTCTTCACATATTCCACGCTGTTCATGAGCCACATACTCGCAGCATTTCTTTGCCTGTTATCCTTCTATTTGCTCTATAAAACAGAGAGTAAAATTTCGCCGGGGCTTACCTTCCTGAGCGGAATTATTTCTGGTTTTGCAATCCTGAGCGAATACCCGGTAGCCCTTATTGTATTTATCCTTATCTTTTACAGTTATTTTCAGCTGAAAAGCATAAAATGCGCACTGCTTTTCTGCACAGGGATTTTGATACCCACAGCAATTCTGATGTATTACAACTACGCATGCTTCGGTTCACCATTCAGCACTGGCTATCATCATAAAACCGATGCGCTTCATGCGATTTACCATTCACAGGGTTTTGTCGGTTTTATCTATCCAAAACTGGGCTCTATAGCCAGCATCCTTTTCAGTCCATCCAAGGGATTGCTCTTTTATTCACCTTTTCTTGTTTTTTCTACCGCAGGCTATATACATATTTTTAAAAAAAGAAAAATGATTACTTGGGTGTGGCCTGGGTTGCTTATTCCCCCTGCATATATCATAGCAATCAGTTCTTTTGTTGACTGGCCAGGAGGCTGGACAGTAGGACCAAGGCATCTTGTGCCTGCACTGCCATTCTTGTGTATACCAATTGGCATCTTTCTGGAAAGATATAAGGAAAATATCCTGATGAAAAGCATCTTCTCAATAACTGGGCTATTTTCCATTTTCCTGATACTTGTATGCACAGCACAATTTCCATATTATCCGGATATCATCCGAAACCCTGCCTTTGAGATTGCGTTGCCAATGGTTATGGAAGGGATATTGATGCCTAATTTTGGAAACTATCTTGGCCTTAGCGGCACTACCAGTATCCTGATCCCCCTCGGGGTAATAGTTTTAGGAATAATAGCAACGAAGTCTCCCTGTAAATATCCTGTCAATAAAATTCATATATTGCGCGCATGCCTTGGCATATTGATCTTCGTTTTATTGCTGGGGTTGTTTTCAATTCCGGTCAGCAAACCGGATAAACTTGCAGCAGGCAGAATAGAAATTCTGCTGAGGCTTCAAAAGGATAAAGAAGCAATTCTGGAATTAAACAATGCCATGGAGAATTTTCCTGATTCACAGTATTCCGGATACTGGAAATCCCTGCTTAATAATAGATAAACCCCCTAATATCCGACGCCTACTTGAATCAATTTGTTCCTGCGTTTTGGATAAAATCCGGAGAGGTTATTTCCATGTGGCTGACGATTTGTTAAAACTCAAACATAAGTCCGGCGAACCAGGTTTTGCTTGAAAAGTCCCATACCCCTTTGCCAAAATCGTTCACCTTTGAGATCCTGTATTCAAGCGAAAGAAAGGTATTGTTTACGCCGTAATCAGTGTCCATTGACCCGGCGTTTTTCTTATCAAAAATATCCAGAAGAAACTGCAAGCCGCCGCCATAATGGTAGCCATCCCTGCCGCCGCTGAAAGAATGTCCTCCGCCTGAGCTGTTCTCGTTGAAGTAGTAATAATCGTATCCGAATTCGCCAAATGGCACAAAGAACTGGCTTTTGAAATAATCCGCTCTGTAATATAGAGTTGCCCGCGCGGGAATCACCTGAAACGAAAAACGGAGTTGTGAAGGGGTCTGATCAGAAGCAAAGACTCCGTAGCCGCCGTCTCTCATATACCCGATGCCTGCCCCAATCCCGAGTTTTCCGAATAATCTTAAAAATTGCCACTCCGTCTCAAGTTCAAACAACAGTTTGTTTGCCTTGCCATATATCGCAGAGTACCCCGAAATATTCTCAGGAAGATACGGTCCGGCATGGAATGTAAAAGAGAAATTCTGGGGCGATTCAGCATAGAGCTGCGTTAGAACCCCGGATAAAAAGAATACTATAAGGAACTTTTTAATAATTGTTTCCTCCTGAATTCTTTCATTAATACAAAAAACAATGAGACTGCAGCAATAACGAGAATTACCGCTCCGGGGATTGAATTAAGCCCGATAAAAGCAATGAACACAATCGGGTTAAGAATAAATCTTGCTACAGGTTTAACTATACCGTGGTTTTTTATAAACATGGCAACCCCTGGACTGAATTCATAATAGAATTTCACAAACATTCTGCCAAGGGGATTTTTCATCAGATGCCTGTCTCTGAACTCCCTCAAAATTGAGACCTCCGGACCCGCTGATCCATTATACACAGCGGTTGCTATAAAGCATCCCCCCTGTTCATCCGGCGAGAGGCCATGCAAACCTATAATAGCAGCGGGCGTTGCCTTTACAGGCTGACCATCATCCTGGGTTGTCTTTATTGCTCCTTCATTAAGCACCCTGTCAACAGCCGAAATCCCGAATTCATAAACAATGTTATTCTCCAGTTCTGTAACCCTGAAGGATGTCTCGTTTTCTGAAACCGTGCTCCCCAAAAGGATAAAATTGCTTTCCGTTTCTTTCCTGAAATACACATTGTAATACTTTATATCTGTTGAACCGCTCTTTGTCCAGCGCACTGTCACCGCAGTATCTTCCGAATTAGCAGAAACTCCTGTAGGCGCATCGGGCGAAGTCGTATCAAGTATAACCGTTTGAAATTTGCTCGCTCCTTCAGCGGATGTATTTCTTATAATGAATAGAAACTGTGTGCCTATGTCCGGAGACAAGGGGTTATTTACAACATCCGGAGGATAAGTTCCCTCCTGTATCTTAAATGTGTCCGCAAAAAAAGACACTAATATCAGTCCATTATTCTTAAAATATCCCGATTTCTGATAAAGGAGCGTGCCTGTATCGCTGTCCAGCCTTATCTCAATATCAATATCCTGATCGGGTTTGAATGTTGCTTGTGCCCAGCCGCCTGACCCAATGTAGATATTCCCATCAACATAGCAGGACGAATTAGCGCACTGCACCTGATATTCAAGAAACTGTGGAACAGCAGCGATAGAAAGAACCGGAGAGAATAATATCCCAATTAAATATATAAGTTTTTTTAACACCCTTAAACAAAATATCATTTTGCCCAACATCCGTCAAGGAGAAACAAGCGAATTCAATTCCGCCATCACAGCCTCTGCCATTTCCCTTGTCCCGACATTTTTAGTACCGTCCATGGCTATATCCGACGTCCGGTACCCCTTTTCAAGGACATTTGCCACTGCCTTTTCAATCGCATCGGCGCCGTCCGGACGGTTAAGAGAATACCTGAACATCATAGCAACCGAAAGGATTGTAGCAAGGGGATTAGCAATGTCCCTGCCTGCAATATCAGGAGCGCTTCCGTGGATCGGTTCATAGAGACCATTCCTGTTCCCGATGCTTGCAGAAGGAAGCATTCCTATGGAACCCGAAAGCATCGCAGCCTCGTCGCTCAATATATCCCCAAAAAGATTGTTAGTAAGAATAACATCAAACTGTCCTGGATGTCTGATCAATTGCATAGCGCAATTATCCACATACATGTGGTTTACCTCAATGTCCGGAAAATCCTTATGCACCCGGTTTACTACGTCACGCCACAACTGTGATGATTCAAGGACATTCGCCTTATCCACTGAGGTAACCTTTTTCCTTCTCTTCATCGCAATGTCAAAGGCAACCCGCGCGATCCTTTCTATTTCACCCTCTGTATAAACCTCGGTGTTGACGCCTTTCATGCCTCCGGCACACTTTTTTATCCCTCTTGGCTTTCCGAAATAAATCCCTCCTGTAAGTTCTCTTACCACAACAAGATCGGTGTTTCTCACTACTTCAGGTTTAATAGAAGAGGAATTTATCAGGCTTTCAACAGCCTTGACAGGTCTGAGATTAGCGAACAGTTTAAGCCCCTTTCTCAACGCAAGCAGCCCCTGCTCCGGCTTTTTTGAGTGCTCTAATTTCTCCCATTTTGGCCCGCCAACAGCGCCAAGCAAAACAGCATTCGCCTTCTTCGCCTCTTTGAGCACCTCTTCGGTAATAGGCTGGCCGGTTTCGTCAATGGAGATTCCGCCGACCTTCATCTCCTTAGATTCAATGACAATCTTTAATTTCCCGGCAACGAGATTGCACACCAAGAGCGCAGAAGAAACAACCTCAGGACCTATGCCGTCCCCGGGAAGAACAACTATTCTAAACTTTCTCTTGCCAGACATTACAGCAAACATCCCATTTTCGCAATCTCACAATATTAAAACTCCCTGCCGCTGATAATATAGTTCATCAATCCGCCAGACACAATAATCTTCTGGATGAATTCAGGGTAGGGAGAAATTCTGAACTGCTTAGCTCTTCCGGAAAGGGTAATAATTCCCTTGACCGGATCAACTTCAAGATTGTCTCCTTCCTGAACAATATCCGCTGCTTCCGGAGCCGTAATCACCGGAAGCCCGGTGTTTATGGCATTCCTGAAGAATATTCTGGCAAAGCCCCGGGCGATTACACAGGAGATGCCCGCGCCCTTTATTGCAACTGGCGCATGTTCCCTTGAAGAGCCGCACCCGAAATTCTTACCTGCAACAATGATATCGCCTTTGGATACCTTCTTTGAAAACTCAGGATCAATTGCTTCCATGCAGTGCTGCCCGAGAAATGCCGGGTCAGTGGAACTGAGAAACCGCGCAGGAATAATAACATCAGTGTCAATGTCGTCACCGAATTTCCAGACCTTGCCAGTGAATTTCAATGTTTGCCTCCAAATCTTATCATGATTTTCTTCCATTATTTATATCAATTCCCGGGGCCGTGTACTACACATTCGGAGGAACTGCGCTGCCCGTTGCATGCTTCGCGGCAATTGGGGCCACTCCGGCCACCTCCACCGTTTACACCGAAGACTTCATACATTGTTATTCCAGCTCCTCCGGGCTTGCAATTCTTCCGAGTACAGCAGATGCAGCAGCCACAGCCGGATTCGCAAGATAGACCTCGCTCTTTGTGTGCCCCATCCTTCCGATAAAGTTCCTGTTCGTGGTGGAAACCGCCCGCTCTCCTTCGGCAAGCACGCCCATGTGCCCGCCAAGACACGGACCACAGGTCGGGGGTGAAATAATTGCGCCCGCATCGGCAAAAACCTTGAGCAGTCCCTCCCTCAGCGCCCGTTTAAAGATGTTGTAAGTCGCCGGGAAAATTATGCAGCGTATGCCCTTCTTTACCTTCCGGCCGTCAAGCAGTCTTGCGGCAATCCTCAGGTCTTCAAGCCATCCGTTGGTGCACGACCCTATGACCACCTGTTGTATCTCTATGTTTTTTGCCTCGTCTACAGGTTTTACATTCTGAGGCAAATGCGGGAATGCAACAACAGGGGAAGATATCTTTGAAACATCAATCTCCACTACATTAGAATACTTTGCATCCCTGTCGCTTTTTAATGTTACAGGTTTCCTGAGAGCCCTGTTTTTAATGTATTTCTTTGCGGCATCATCCACATGGAAGATGCCGTTCTTGGCTCCTGCCTCTATTGCCATGTTCGCTATAGTAAGCCTTTCAGCCATTGTAAGTTCCTTTATTGTATCGCCGGTAAATTCCAGCGATTCGTAAAGTGCACCATCAACGCCGATCCTGCCGACCAACGAGAGAATCAGATCCTTTCCGTAGACCCATTTTTTTCTCTTTCCCTTAAAAACGACCTTAAGCGCAGACGGCACCTTGAACCAGACCTTGCCGGTAAGCATGGCCGCGGCGAAATCCGTGCTCCCAACCCCTGTGGAGAATGCGCCCAGCGCCCCGTAGGTACAGGTATGGCTGTCAGCGCCAATAACCACATCACCGGGGACAACTATTCCCTTCTCCACAAGAAGCGCATGTTCAATTCCTCCATCGCTTCCTTCGTAGAAATGCGTGATGCTCTGCTCCTTTGCAAATTCCCTTACAAATTTTGACTGCTCCGCGGAAAGCAGATCCTTATTCGGAACAAAGTGGTCCAGCACAAGAACGATCTTTGTTTTGTCAAATACCCTAGCGTTTTTTACCTTCCTGAATTCCTTTATTCCAAGCGGAGCAGTAATGTCATTAGCAAGAGCGACATCCACATCAGCAAGAATAAACTCCCCAGGCTCAACAAATTTCTTTCCACAATGAGCAGCCAGTATTTTTTCTGTAATTGTCATCTGCATAGCAAAGATTTTATTTTAAGTTAGGGACGCTGTTTAGTCAAGGAGAATTGGACAATATTAAAACGCTACTAAATTCCCAGAAATCTTTTAAGCTACGACCTCACAGCACCTTCAAATTTCTTCACAATAAGCACAGGAACATCTGAGAAAATTGCAAGTTCAACAGGCAGGGAGCCCTTTCTCATCTGATAATAAAGACTTCTTCGGGAAGCACCTATTATTACAAGGTTATTCTGTTTTGCCTCGTTGAGCAGTGATTCAAGGAGCGTGCCATCCCTCAGAATCTTCTTTTCCAATTTTACCGAATTCAGATCTATATCTTTCAATGTATCTTCAATAAATTTTTCAGCGACTGGACTCCAATTTCCTGTTGCAAAAGAAACAACTGTTACTGTAATATCATTTGAGCGGGCAAGTTCTACAGAAAGTTCAACAGCAAATCGCGCATTTGGTCCACCAGCAGTTGGAATCAGGATTCTTTTTATATCTGACTCAAAACCTTTCTCTGTTCCAAAACGTCTGCGTCTAAAAATTTTGATTATATCATTCAACCACTTTTTTTCCCTGCTCTTATCAAGCAACGCCAGCGATTCCGCAACTCCCATTCTTAAACCACTAAAATCCTCTTTCTTACACTAATTTTTGTATCAGACCCCCTCTTTCTTAGATTGATAATATGATGAAATTATGATATTATATAAAAAGATGAAAAAACTTTTTGATAAAAGAAAATTTCAGCAATTAGAAAAGGACAAAACGGATTTTTTGAAAAATTTGTCTCTTGAAAAAAGTGTAAAAATCTTTGAAAACCTTACTTCAAGAGAATCCTTAAATGAATTCAAGGACCATTTTACAGAGGATTATCCTTTGGGCGTAAAGATAACTCTTAAGAGAAAGAAAAGTGGCATCCCTTCCGGAAGTATTTAAAAAAACCTCCTCTTTTTTAACAAAGTATAATTTTGATTACCTTGTAATCGGTGGAGTTGCAGCCGCTGTTCTCGGAAATCCAAGGATGACAGAAGATGTGGATATCTGCCTTTTTATCAAAAGGACAGAAATAAAAGATTTTCTCAAGAAAGTAAAGAGGGAGGGATTTAAATTTAATGAACGAGAAATAATAAAAAGAGTGAACGAAACCGGAACATTTCAAATTTTATTCGGAGAATTTCATATTGATTTCTTAATACTATCTACTGATTTTGAAAAAAGTGCTCTTTCAAGAAAACAATTTGTAAAAATTTATGGAATTGCTGCGCCTCTACCAACTCCGGAAGACATGATTTTATTTAAGGTTATCCCTGCACGACATATTGACCTCTGGGATGCAGAAAATATTGCCCTAAGATATTCTGGCAGATTAGATAAAAATTACCTTAAAAAATGGGCAATGAAACTCTCGGATGAGGCAGAGAACATGAAAATCTATAATGAGGTTCAACGGCTGATTAAGTTGTGAACTATAGAGAATGACTATCCTTGCTTCGGCTTATTCGTTTCATCCTACTACTCACACCCCTCTCGGTGCGGTCTTTTTCTGCTTCTGTGATTTTTTGTTTTCCAGTTTGTTGAGTGCATTAATGTATGCCTTTGCGCTTGCGACGAGAATATCCGTATGCGCACCCTGCCCTATAACCGAGATGCCGTCCTCCTCAAGATGGACGGCAACCTCTCCAAGCGCTTCTGTTCCGCCTGTTATAGCATTAACAGAAAACTTGAGCAACCTTGACTTGGTCTTTGTAATTGATGCAATCGTTTTATAGACTGCGTCAACAGGCCCATTTCCCATCTCAGCCGCTTTTATGGAATTTCCGTCTATTTCCAGCTCCAGGGTGGCTGATGCCGGCATGTTTGTCCCGCTGGTAACATTTACAGAGAGAAGTTTAATGCGGTCCGGAATTCTCAAATTTTCATTTATAACAATTGCTTCAATGTCTTCATCGTAGATTTCTTTCTTCTTGTCTGCCAGAGCCTTAAACTGGTTAAAGGCGCGGTTAAGGTCCTCCTCGCTGAGTTCGTATCCAAGGTGCGTCAATCTGTCCTTGAAGGCATGCCTCCCGGAGTGCTTGCCCAGCACAAGCATGCTGGATGGTCGGCCAATTGACTGCGGTGTCATTATCTCATATGTAAGCGGATATTTAAGCATGCCATCCTGATGTATTCCGGCTTCATGGGAAAATGCGTTGTCTCCAACCACTGCCTTGTTAGGCTGAACCCTGATACCGGTTATATGTGTGAGGAGCCTGCTCGTGGGGAATATGTGCTGTGTAATTATGCCCGTCTTAAACGGGAAAATATCCTTCCTGGTATGAATGGCCATAACGATCTCTTCCATGGAGGCGTTGCCAGCCCGCTCCCCGATACCATTAACAGTGCACTCTACCTGCCGCGCGCCTGTTTCTATCGCAGCAATTGAATTTGCCACGCCAAGACCGAGATCATTGTGGCAGTGGACGCTTATCGTAGCCTTGCCGATATTTTTTATATTCTCCCTGAGATAGGTAATCAGTTTTCTAAACTCAGACGGAACAGTATATCCCACCGTATCCGGAATATTTATCGTTGCGGCGCCAGCATCAATGACCGCGGATAAAATCTTACAGAGATAATCCCGATCGCTCCTTGTGGCATCCTCGGCGGAAAACTCCACGTCCTCAACACATTCCCTTGCAAGCTTCAC
>Ga0209619_10004063_pt1 | contig 10423 bp, 16 predicted proteins | sample Rifsed16ft3_FD_184011 | JGI IMG/M metagenome (GOLD analysis project Ga0209619, IMG submission 184011) | Soil microbial communities from Rifle, Colorado, USA - sediment 16ft 3 (version 2) | ecosystem: Environmental > Terrestrial > Deep subsurface > Rock core/Sediment | place: Rifle, Colorado... | reverse complement strand
CGGGCGTGGGCGCCGTATTCGGGCCCGGTCTTGCGGACGGGCCGTTCCCCGAACACTACGAGGCGCTGGAATGTCCGCTCGAGGAAAACTTGATGTCAAAGCAGCGGATCAACCCAACGATCAAAATATTCGGCGAGAAGGAAGATGCTTTTTTCTCCTGCGACGTCCGGTACCCTTTTGTGGCGACGACCTACCGCGTGTCCGAGCACTGGCAGACAGGCGTGCTGACGAGGCATGAACCCTGGCAGCTCGAGATGCAGCCGCAGATGTTCGTGGAAATGAGCGAGGAGCTGGCCAAAGAGAAAGTCATCAAGAACGGGGACAAGGTCATCGTGAGATCGGGCAGGGGCGAGCTCTGGGCCATCGCGGTCGTGACAACGAGGTTCAGGCCCTTCAAGGTCGCCGGTTCAACCGTGCACCAGGTAGGGCTGCCCTGGTGCTTCGGCTGGCAGTATCCGAAAGACGGCAGCGGCGGCGACAGCGCGAACCTGCTGACGCCGACCATCGGGGATGCGAACACGATGATACCGGAATCCAAGGCCTTTATGGTCAATGTGGTGAAGGCATAGGGGGGCTGACATGACGGCGACTGAAAAAAAATCAAAAGGCGTTCTTGTTGACCTGACGCGATGCATCGGCTGCAGGGGCTGCCAGATCGCCTGCAAGTCGTGGAACGAGCGTTCGGTCAAGAAGACCGTGATGAGGGGCGAGTTCACGAACCCGCCGGAGCTCAATTCCGAGTGCTACACCAACATCCGATACAGCGAACACGAGAAGGGAGATCAGCCTGTCTGGTCCTTTGTCAAGAACCAGTGCCTGCACTGCAAGAGCCCCGCATGTGTTTCGGCCTGCCCCGTGGGCGCCCTGCGCAAGACGGAGGCCGGGCCGGTCGTCTACGATTTCAACCGCTGCATCGGCTGCCGCTACTGCATGCTCGCATGCCCCTTCGATATCCCGAAATATGAATGGGAAAAGGCGTTTCCCTGGATACGAAAATGCACGTTCTGCTCCGAGCGTATCGCCGATGGAAAGGTCCCGGCCTGCATCAAGGTTTGCCCAACAACGACCATGTTCTACGGCAACCTTGAAGCGGTCATGGCCGAGGCCGAGAAACGGCTCAAAGGGAACCCGGACAAATACGTGAAGCACATCTACGGCAAGGAAGAGGCCGGCGGGACATCGTGGATCTATCTGTCGGCGGAGCCCTTCGACACGCTGGGCTTCAATATGAAGATCTCAAATGTCAAGTATCCTGACCTTACCTGGGCGTATATTTCCAAGATCCCATCGGTCGTCGGTGTGGTCATCATCGCGGGTGCGTTGACCTGGGCCATCACCCGCAGGCAAAACGCGGAGAAGGGGGACAAGCATGAAAACAAATCGTGAGATAGAGATGTGGACGCCATTCACCAGGACATTGGTCGCGATCATCGCTCTCGGCGGCCTGGTACTGATCTATCGGCTTATCTTCGGACTCGGCGCCGCCACGAACCTCAATGACCGGTTCCCGTGGGGCCTCTGGATAGGCATGGATGTTCTCGGCGGCGAGGCCATGGCAGCGGGGGGAGGCATTATCGCCGGCGCCGTGTATATCCTGAATTGGAAGAAGTACAAACCCATTGTCCGGCCGGCGGTACTGACGGCCTTCTTTGGCTACCTGCTGGCCGCCACGGCCATCTTTTTCGACATCGGCATTCCTTACCGCATCTGGCACCCGATGGCGATGTGGCAGGTCCATTCCCTTATGTGGTTTGTATCCATCTACGTGATGCTCTACACGACGACCCTCGCCGCGGAATCGAGCCCCATGATCTTCGAGAAGCTGAAAATGCGGGGCGCTCTCCGAATCGTGGAAAAGATCATGGTGCCCGTGGTCCTCTTCGGCGTGCTCCTTTCGGTGCTGCACCAGTCTTCGCTGGGCGCGGTTTTCCTTATCACGCCGTCAAGGATGTCGCCGCTCTGGTACAGCGATCAGATACCGATGCTTTTCCTTATCTCGGCGATCATGATGGGCCTGTCCATGGTCAGCTTCGAAAATATCATCAGCAGCAAAGCGTTCGGGCACAAACCGCATATGGAGATCCTATCCGGCCTCGCGAGAGGATGTCTGATCGCTGCCGTGGTCTACCTTGCGCTGAAGATCTACGTTCTTGCCACAGGACCCGGGATCGCGGCCGCCTTTGCCGGGAGCATGGAGGCGAACATGTATCTCCTGGAACTGATGGCAGGCGTCCTGGCCCCGATCATCCTGCTCTCGATGAAAAGCACGAGGGAAAACCTGAACAGGATTTTTGCCGTTAATATCACGGTCATTGTGGGGATATTGCTCAATCGGATGAATGTCTCCCTGTTCGGCATGTACCGGCATCAGAGCGCATCGGGATTGAGCTACTTCCCCTCCTGGATGGAATTTGTTGTGACCGCCGCATTCATCTCCATTGCGGTGGTTGGTTTCAAGGTCGCGGCCAAATACTTCCGCGTCTTCCCGGAGGCTGAAGCGTAGCTGGTTCTCGTTTGCATTGATCAGGCGGGACGGGACTGCCGGAGGGGATTCACCCCGAGAGAGATCGCGTCAAGCGAAATATCTCTAACGGGGTTCACCCGTGCATCCATCCCGTTTTTTTTTCAATCCTGAGAACGCGCCGTACGAGGGAGGGAGCGTTATGAAGTTGAAACAGGGCTTCCTGTTCGCCTTTATTCTCATTTGCCTGCCGCTTTCCGTGTTATCGGAAGAAACGAGATACGCCATTCCCATCGGTGATTCTCCCTCCTCGGGACCGGAGAACGCGCCGATCACGATCATCGAATTCATCGACTTTCAGTGACCGCACTGCGTGGCGGCCGGTCCGACCGTCAAAAAGATCATGAAGATCTACAACGGCAGGGTACGGCTCGTCGTTAAGAATTATCCTTACCGCTACCGCGACTACGCCCGCATCGCGGCGGAGGCGTCCCTCGCGGCGCGCGATCAGGGCAAGTACTGGGAGATGCATGACCTCCTGATCAGGAGATCCCCGAAGCTGGACCGGGCGAGCCTCATCAAATATGCTCAGGAACTCGGCCTTGACGTGAGAAAATTCACCGAGGCCCTCGATTCCCAGAAACATGCCAAAGAGATCGACGCGGACCTCGAGCTCGCGGTCAAGATGGATCTGTACACCACGCCGACCTTTTACATCAATGGAAGGAAGGTGGTCGGAGAACGGCCGTTCGAATATTTCAAGAAGATCATCGATGAGGAGCTCAAGGCTTCACGCTGACGGTCAAACGGTAATGGTAACGAGGCCCGTTTTGTTCAAAAGTTACGTGGTTCGTCATGAGCCGTTAAACGTCACCATTCCCCGCCTGACGATACGGGCTTCGTAACCGAATACCTTATTTGTCAATCCGATTTTGGAAGGGAGGATGTTTCCATGAAACGATGTTTATCCTTTATCCTGTTCTCCCTGATCGTGGGCGCACCGGCTCTTGCCGCTCAGAAACGGTATGAGGTCCCGATCGGTGACTCGCCGCAGCGGGGGCCTGCGAGTGCGCCGGTCACTATCGTCGAGTTCCTCGATTATCAGTGACCGCTCTGCATGGAGGTCAGTTCGACCCTCAAAAAAATCATGATAAGCTACGACGGCAAGGTCCGGCTCGTCATCAAGAACGTCCCCTACGGCTACCGGCAATACTCGGTGGCCTCGGCGCTGGCGGCGCTCGCGGCCGGCGATCAGGGCAAGTACTGGGAGATGCATGACCTGCTGTTCGCGCGGTGGCCGCAGCTTGACCCCGAAAGCCTGGTCCGGTATGCCCGGGAACTGGGGCTTGACCTCGAACGATTCAAACAGTCGATGGACAGCAAGCTCCATAAGGACGCGATCGAACGCGACCTCAAGCTCGGCGATGAGCTGCACGTGTACATGACGCCGACCTTTTTCATCAACGGGAGAAAATTTGTCGGTGAAATGAGGTATCGGGAGTTCGAGAAGATTATCGAGGAGGAGGTGAAAAATGCGAAATAATAACACAGTGAAGCAGTTTAAGCCGTCATTGCGAGGAGCGGCAGCGACGCTGCAGTCTTTACCAACGAGATTGCTTCGCCTTCGGCTCGCAATGACAGTTGTGATGAGCTTGTTGATGCTCGCTTTTGCGCCTATGGGTGTATTTGCCGGTCATCTTGAATCCTTCAAATCCGTGCCTGTCCCCGAGCAGAACCCCCAGACTCCGGAGAAGATCGAGCTCGGCAAAAAGCTCTTCTTCGACCGGCGGCTCTCGGGCGACGGCACGATGAGCTGCGCGACCTGTCATAACCCGGAGCAGGCCTTCACCGACGGGCTCGAGATATCCCTGAACTATCCCACGACGCGGAACTGGCGGAACTCTCCCACACTCATCAATGTAGCGTACCAGCAATTCCTCTTTCACGACGGCCGCGCCCGGTCACTTGAGGAACAGGCACTGTTCCCCATGATGTCCGCATTCGAAATGAACCGGAACCTGGATTTTGTCGAAGAAGTGATCCGGTCCGTTCCCGAGTACGTCGAGGAGTTCAAGAAGGTCTTCGGCGACGGCGACACCGCCCGTGAGCGGATCGCCATGGCCATCGCCGCCTTTGAGCGCACCCTTGTTTCCATAAGCCCTCCGCTCGACCGCTATCTGAAAGGCGACAAGAAGGCGCTTTCTCCTGACGCAAAAAAAGGATATGATATATTCATTGGAAAAGGCAGGTGCGCAGAATGCCACGACGGCGTGAGTCTTTCGGACAGCAAATTCCATGCCCTGAACGCGCCGGAGAATGTTGAACAGGAAAAAGATCCACGTATTGCAGCAACAAGGAGATTTGTGGCCAAAGTATACCATTACGAAGATTTTCGGAATCTGAAGGAAGATCCCGGCAGGTACCTTATCACAAAGGACAGGAAGGACTGGAAGGCCTTCAGGACGCCGACGCTCTGGGAGATCTCCAGGACCGGTCCTTATATGCACAACGGCATCTTCCGGACGCTCGACGAGGTCATAGAGTTCTTCGACCAGGGAGGCGGCAAGGGGAACACGGCCCTCAAGCCGCTCAAGCTGAGCCTGAAAGAGAAGAAGCAGCTCAAGACGTTCCTCGCGGAAGCGCTGACCGGCGAGGAGATCACGATAAAATATCCGAAGGTTCCATAGGCGCTTGCGGATAAGGAGAAAAGAGATCATAAAGGCGGGGACGGGTTCATAATAGACGCATGTGACGACTGAGACTCTTAAGACATAGAGAAGGCCGAATCAGGGCTGATTCATAAGATAATCTTGACAAAGTGGGCTATATTGGAATAGAATTTGAATCGGCAATGAGTGCAGCAAGATGCAAAACCGAAATGGAAAGCGGGAGGCCTGTTTAGCATATGGAAAATAAAGTAATCGATATGCTTCTGGAAATCAAATCTGATATCGGTGAAATCAAAAAAGGGCAGTTTGAGCTCAAAGACGGGCTGAACAGGCTTGAAGGCAAGATGTATAAGGTGGAAGATGACGTCTCTGATATCAGCGGCGATGTTGCGGAGATCAAAACAACCGTTAATGCTATTTCTGATGCGCTGATCACTACCTCAAAAGAGGTGAAACAGCTCAAAGGTCAAAAGTAGTTTAAGTCTCATTAGACCTGTTTGTTCCGCCTGGATTTACATCTTTCAACCCAGCCCGACTTCCGCCCCTCTCCCTGTTTCGGAAGGGGGCCGTCAACAGCCGTTCTTCTGTGCCGGAGCTTTCTGCTGCAAAGCGCTGAAGATCATATCGAGAACGTCTTTTTGCCGGCCCTCATATTTGTTGAGCACGGCCAGGCAGCTTCCCATCGGGAACCGTTTGTGCAGATAGTCGGCGTCGTGCCCCGAAAGGATGATGATACGGTTCTTGCTCAGTCCCCTGGACACGGCGTAGGAGAGGACCTTGGAGCCGTCCAGGCCGGGCATTTCCAGGTCTACCAGCAGGAGATCAAGGTCATCGGTGATGTTGATGAGGCATTTTATCGGATCGTTGCACGTCAGGACATCAATGCCCGGGTAGCGTTCCTCTACATACTTCTTGAGCAGCTTCAGAAAGGCCGCATCATCATCGATCAGGAGGATCTTCTTCATCTTCCGTCCACTTTTTCCCAGTTGCAACACAGCTTCGCAAATGCACGAGATCAACCGCAGCCGCACTTTCCAGCCGCTGTCCGTTGAGCTGCTGCGGTTAAAAGAACATGTTGATAACGTCCGGCAGGCTCTTCACCAATTGTCCATGGCCTTCATGGATGAACAGCCCGATCTGGGCGGTCAGCGAATAGGCGATCGCGAACTGGGCCAGGGCAAAGCCGGCTATCGTGAACTGGCTCACGCTGATCACTCCCACCCCGAATTGAGAAATGGTAACGATGCCGCATCCAAACTGCCCGATCGCAATGATGCCTTTTGCCACGACAGGCGCGCGGTTCGGGCGGTACTTGAATGAAATATGGACCAGCGGCAAGCCGAAGAGGGTAAGCCGTGATTTGTATTCAAACCCCCATCCGTCCCATTTCTCTTTCGCTGGATGCGGCGCCCCGCAATTCGGACAGGAAATGGCTTGCTCGGAAACATCGCGTTTGCATTCTCTGCATGGTTTCATGGTTTTCTCCTGATCTCATCCGTTAACTCGCGGGTAACCGGGAGGCGCCCCGCTAAACGGGTCCTGTTCCTACTCCCTGTTCTTGTTCTTCTTTTTCTTTTTCCCTTTTCCCTTCCCTTTGTCCCTGTCTCCATCATGGTCATTGTAAAGGTCATTGCCGCGTTTCAGGGCATGAAATTCCGGCGACCCCGGTTTTATGCCCAGACTCTTCGCAAGCGCGCCCCAGCCTTTGCCCTTGCCTGATTTGTATCTGTCAAGAACGTAATCCGGCGGCCGCGATGACATTTCTCCGAGCCGGAGCACCATATAGGCGTCCGCGGGGTTTGCAACATTGCTGAGCACGGTAGTGATCTGTACGTCGCCTATTTTAAAACGGGCCGCAAGCCTTGCCCTGAATCCTGACGGGTCCGCTTCGGCCCTGATGTTGAAATCCCTGGCCCAATCAAAATCACCTGCCACGGCTGCTGATGAAACGAGTAAAAGCGCCATCGAGACCATGAACAATGTTTTTTTCAGTTTCATTCTGTCCTCCTTTGAAATTGTTGCAAGGGACCAAGCTATATTATAACAGGATTTTCCATGAGTTGTCCTGATTCAATGCTTCCTATTATCCGCTTTTATTCCCGCCTTGGCGGGATTATCAGGATTTATCCGTGTCCAAATGCTTTTTATGCTTCTTCAAAAGCCTCTCAACCTCGTCCGCCCACACGTGATATCCTTTATCACTCAGATGCACGCCGTCATCGAGCAGATTTTCACGCCTTGGATTTCCCTGTGGATCAATAAAAAGACCGTACACGTCGAGATACTCTGCGGAGAATTCCCCGGCGATCTTCTTCAAATGGCGGTTGATGTCTTTTATCACATTATTGTCGATCCATTCCAACCGGACCGGCAATACGCTCTGTATCACGATCTTTGAATTTTTAAACCACGACGTCAGTTTGCTCGCGATCTCTTTGTAGTCCCCGGAGATGTCGTACTGCTCCATTGCAATGTTGTTGATGCCGGTCATGACGAAGATGATGTCGGGATCGTTGATCCGCGAACGGATCCTGTCCAGCCGGTTGAGCAGGCCTTCGACGGGTTCTCCGGATATGCCGAGATTGGTGACCTTGTGGGAAGGAAAACGCTTCTGCCAGTCGAAGTATTCGGTGAGCGAGTCGCCTATGAAAACAAGGTTTTTAGACATAGTAATTGCAGAGGGCAAAGGGCGGACGGCATGGAGGAAAGCAGCGCAGGGGGGACGAAGGAAGAGGGCCGCGAAAGCAATGAAGGCTTCGTCCATCGTCCCTCAGGTTTCAAGCTCCTCGCTATGCTCTATGCGGCGGATATTTCCCTCTTGAACGCCTCTTTCAGCATCTCGACGGACGGCACGTTCCTGAGTCTCCCGGACTCGTCTTTGTACGTCCTTCACAGAAGGCCGGGCGAACCGCCCTCGTCGAGATCCTTGCCGTTGATGCGAATATGCGGAGAGCCCTTGAGGCCGAGCTTCATGGCTTCCTCGTAGGAGACGGTGTGATAGCTGACGTCGGCCTGAACGCCCTGTTCTGAGAGCGCCTTATCTATGTTCTCGCGGAGCTGATGGTATGAACCGCAGCCTTCCGACATGAAGCATTCGATCTTCATAGTGATAAAGAGCCCCCCTCACCTCTCATCCTCTCCCTCGAGGGGAGAGGAAAATAAAAGGAGAGGGTGAAGAGAGAGGGCAGAGATGAAAAGAGACATGAGGGACGACGGAGAAAGGAAGAGGGAGAAGTCGTAGTTTTTTGCGTCCGTCCTCCTTCGTCCATCCTCCATCATTATTTACCCTTCCACGTGGATTATCGAGACCGGGCAGGAATCCGCAGCTTCCTGCACCTTGTCTTCCAGCTCCGCAGGAGATTCTCCCTCGGCCGGGTTGCCGCCGACCCTGTATTTCGCAACGACCTGGCTCCAATTGTCACTTGGATTCTGTTCAAAGAAATCCGGACAGGTGATCCAGCATGTTTCACAGCTTGTACATTCCTCGCGATCAATAGTTACCTTGTGTTTTTTTGCCATGGTGATCTTCCTTTCTGAGTGTAAAGAGTAAAATTCGGAATCATTCGAATCCGTCAGCAGTTAAAGGAACGGTTACCTCTTTGTTTTCTTCTTGAGCACATCTTCGACCCAGGAAAGCGCGGCCGAGACGGTGGGGAACCCGATCGTGCTTGTCAGGAGAACGACGGCATGGCGTATCTCTTCGGGCTTCGCGCCGGCAGCCAATGCCCTTCTCGCGTGAGAATGCACCGAGCCTTCGGAATGGATCGCAGCGGCCGCTGCCAGCTGAATGAGGCGGGACGTCTTTTCATTGAGCGGCCCGGCGGCCTTTGTCGCCTTGCCGAGGTCTTCAACGGCCTTCATGAAGCCTTTAAATCTTTTCTGGATGTTCAGGTACTGGTTGGGCAGTTTCGGCATGACAACCCTCCTTGCTGACGATGACGTAATGTCAAAAATTAACCACAGAGCACACAGAGAAATCCCTCAATCTCAATTATGGTTAAGGCTTTTTACCGGCCTCCCTCTCTGCGACCTCTGTGGTAAAATATTTAAAATTTTTTTTCATAGAACTTTTGACAGGACCGCTATTTCGCATTGGTACATTAGTGTAAGCAAAATTCTTCAAATAGTCAAGAAAACAATATTGTTCTGTTTGACAGCATGATGCCGCTGTGATACGGTTGAGATAATATGAATATTTCTGCTTATCTTCGTGAGATCGTGACCGTGCTCGCGCAAGAGTTCGGCTTTCGCAGCTACCGGGATGCGGAGCGGCTGGAAAAAGCCGCTGATTATATTTCCGGTCAGTTCACTTCACTCGGGTATCGTGTAACAAGGCAGCCATTTCTTTTTAGAGGAAAAACCTACTATAACATCATAACCGAGCTCATTGGGAAGTCGTCTCCTGAAAAAATATTGGTGGTCGGCGCCCACTACGACAGCGTGCAAACCACGCCGGGCGCCGATGATAACGCGAGCGGCGTCGCCGGAGTGCTGGCCCTCGCGCGGATGTTTGCAGGGAAACGGTTGAATAGAACGGTCAGGTTCGTCGCCTTTGCTCTGGAGGAGCTGCCGACGTATCGCACCAGCAAAATGGGCAGTTATCACTACGCTCAAAGCCTTCATGAAAAAGGGGAGCAGGTAGAGGGGATGATCTGTCTGGAGATGATCGGATATTTCAGTGACCGAGATGGTTCGCAGCACTACCCGGTCCCGTTCTTCAAATTGCGGTATCCGATTACCGGCAATTTCATCGCGATCGTGGGGACGATGAAGTTCAGAAAATTTACGGCCCGTGTCTCGGGCGATTTTCAGAAGGGCACGGACCTGCCCGTCGTCTCGATGAGCGCGCCGTCGATCGTCATCGGCATCGATTTTTCCGACCATTGGTCCTTCGGAAAGTTCGGGTATCCTGCATGTATGGTCACGGACACGGCCTTCTACCGGAACCTGAATTATCACGGGCCGACGGACGTCCCGGAGACCCTTGATTATGAACGGATGGCAAAGGTCGTGGATGGGATCAGGACTGCGATAGAGAAGTGGGCTTTGTGATTGCGGAATGCGAAATGCGGAGTAACCCCCTCTCAACCACTGAAAACGGGGGATTGAGGGGGATTTAATAAATTGCGCATGTTCAGACATGTAACAATATAAAATGCGTTTCTATTAATATCCCTTATAACCTGTAAATCCTGTCAACAAGCGTTTGTCATATTTTATATTAAACTCAATTGACATCTTATTCCCGTCAAGGTATTCTGTTCCCTAAATAGTATTCTCAGGGAGCAGGGGG
>Ga0209619_10004054_pt1 | contig 10435 bp, 9 predicted proteins | sample Rifsed16ft3_FD_184011 | JGI IMG/M metagenome (GOLD analysis project Ga0209619, IMG submission 184011) | Soil microbial communities from Rifle, Colorado, USA - sediment 16ft 3 (version 2) | ecosystem: Environmental > Terrestrial > Deep subsurface > Rock core/Sediment | place: Rifle, Colorado... | reverse complement strand
CGGCAGCTTGGCAAGCCAACACATTGCAGCAGGATAAATCATGGATCATTCATCTGACAGATGCACATCGGATTGAACTGCTGGATGCTCTGCAATACTTCAAGGATGCTACACACGCACAGGGAATGACGGCACAATGGCTGCACGGCAACATGACACCACAGCCCGATAATTTCCCGTTGCCGACACTTGGTTCTCTACTTCTCCAGGCCCGCATCGAACTGGAAGAGAAATATGGCATGGTATTGTTCAAGGGTTTCCCGGTCGAGGATCAGTTACCGAAGGATCTGCACCTGTTACATGCAGGGTTGTGCAGTCATGTGGCCACACTGCGGCCGCAGACTGTGTTTGGTGAAATGATCCAGGACATCAGGGACTGTGGTCAGGGAGTCCTCAAGGAACGCCGCGGTAGCAAACATAACCGGGCACTTTCCTTTCACAATGATCCCAGTGATGCAATATCGTTTTTTTGCATTCATCCATCCAAATCCGGCGGGATGAGCCTCTTTTCCAGCAGTGTGGCAATACACAATGCGATTGTGCAGTCAGCACCGGAACATGCGGTAACACTTTATCAGGATTTTGTACACACCTATCAGGATTATCTTTTTGTGCGGACCGGCACGAACCAGGGTTTTATTCCGCGTGAGAAATTCTATTTTATGCCTGTATTCACAGCCGAACAGGGACGTTTCGCATGCAAGTACTCACGCTTTTACATTGATCAGGCGCAAGAACTTCCGGGAGTCCCGCGCCTGACGCAACAGCAGATCGCAGCACTGGATGCGCTAGAAGCGGAAATAAACAATGAGAAGTGGCAAATGAAATTACAGTATGAAGCCGGGGATATCATGTTTATCAATAACTTTGTCTGTTTTCATGCCCGGACTGCCTTCATCGATGATACTGCTGACGAGAAACGTCGCCGACATTTGCTGAGGGTCTGGCTCTCCATGCCCAACTCACGTCCATTGTCTCCGGTTTGGAAACGCCAGGTGTTCTTTCAACAAACTGAAGCCGGATCAATTCGCGGGGGTGTGCCCATCCCTGAGATTATTTATAGCTGATTCAAATTGAACACACGCGACTTTATTTCTCCATTGCTGCCAGAGCAGGCTGATAAAACAGCCTTGATCTATCACCAACACGAGATTAGCTACGGTTCGTTACATACAACTGTATCTCATCTAGCGTGTGGACTGGCCAGGAATTACCAGCCTGGAACACTGCTGGTATTGTGGCTGCCGAACAGTCCCGAACTGCTTTGTCTTTATCTTGCTTGCCTTAAATCCGGGATCATTCCCATGCCGATGCATCAGGGAATGAAGTGGTCTGAATTGCAAAATATTCTGGATTACACACAAGCAAAATATTTAATTACTTCGCAAAAGTTGATCAAGCCACATTCCGCGGACATTGCTGCTTCGGAACTTGAACAGGTTTATGTGGTTGAGCCGGATAATTTGCAAAAGCCGTTTGTTGATTATGCTGAATTATTGAAAAGCAGCTCTAACTTTGAGACACCAGCTATCCTATCTGATAGTCCGGCTTTTGTTCTGCTAACGTCGGGGTCTGATGGACAACCCAAAGCAGTGAAACTGTCGCATGCAAATCTGGCCCATATTCTTGCGTACCGGCACATACATACCAGACTTACTCTGGACAGCATCTCGGTCGTTGCCTCTTGTCTGACACAAAGCGTTGGTTTATATCAAAGCCTCGCTTTGCTGGCAGTTGGTGCAACCCAGGTTTTGCTGGAATCTTACGATATTGATCAAATGGCGGACTGTGTTAATCGGTATAAACCAACGCACCTGATAATGACCATTGATGCCTTTGATAAATTGTTGCATCACCCGGATATTACTGAGAACAGTTTAAGCAATATAACTTTCGCTGCAGCCGGTGCAGACCGTATTACACCTCGACTCCAGGATCGTTTTATTGTATTGACGGACAGACCCTTGTGGATCACCTATGGCCTGACGGAATCGAGTTGGGCTCTGGTGAATAAAGGAGATCGGCTTGATAAATGTCTGTCACTTGGCAAACCATGTCCCGGTATAGAGATAAAACTGACAGGCGATGATGGCCAGGAAGTATCAGTTGATACAGTGGGTGAAATTTTTATCAGAAGTCCAAGAACCATGTTGGGATATCTGCATGATGAAAACCTTACGCGCAACACGCTGATGGATGGCTGGTTGTCGAGTGGTGATCTGGCCTACAAGGATGCCGATGGGTACTTCTGGTTTGCCGGACGCAAAAAAAACATCATTGTACTGAATACGGGTGATAATGTTTCTCCGGTAGAAATTGAAAATATAATTCTGGACCATCCGGACATCACCAATTGTGTTGTGACAGGGAAAAAAGATATTGATGGTTCATATGTCCCCTGGGCGTATGTCACATGCCGGAGTCAGTCATTAACCGAAGCAGTACTTGATGCATATTTACGCGAGAGAATCAGTGATCATAAAATTCCCCGCCGGATTATTATACTTTCAGAATTACCGATCGGGCTTACAGGAAAAGTTCATCGAACAAATGATCAAAACTATTCAGTGGGTAACAAAAATCCGGCAAGATACCGGCGCATGACAGCATAAATACCCGCATATCTCAAATCGATCTGCCGTTGATGTCTCAAGCGTGCGCGATGCGGTGGAGGTAGATAAAAATACGGATTGACTTCCCATAGTACGGGTTGTCCATCTGCAAATACGGAATAATCGATTGCGCCGAAATCCAGCCCTAGTGCCTGAATAGCACGACGCATCAAATCTGTATGTTCACCGCCTTCATTCCAGTAGTCCATGTCTGCCTTGATGCTTGGACGGCAGCGCGTCCACCAGTGCCATGGCGCATGAGCAAATAGACGCTGGCCGTTGTATTCCTCAAAGGTGCTGGACTTGACACCGACGATTGGATGCTTTCCAAAATACACATGATGTGTACGCACGTAATCACCAAAGATATATATCCGCTTCTTGTGATAGTAGCGCGCCCAAACACTGTCAGGTTGTGTAATTTGATAACCTGCACGGGTATCGATCAGTGGTGTGAGTGTGCCAGGATAAACGATGGCATGATCAGGTAGTGTGCGCACCTCAGCGGCATTTTCGCACAATACAGCCGATTTCTGTGTGTGCAGCAAATCCGGTCTCAGGATGGCGGGGAACATAATTTCACCCAGCAGTTTCTCAAGCATTTCGCGGCTGGTAAAAGGATAGTGTGCTGCTGCCGGTATTCCGGCTGCCTTCCATAAACGGGACTGCACGCTTTTTGCGGTGTTCGATAATGCTTCGGGAGAATTAACTACACGTATTCCCTGCGCACGAGCGCGAGCGGCAATTACCAACGCATCTGCATAACATTGCGGATAAAGTTCACGCAATGGATCGCCTAGCCAGAAGATGACTGCCAGTACATCGCCGAGATCAGGTGATGCATCGCCTGTGTAATAGAGGGATATATGGTTATGAAGCTCCGGGTCTTGCCGTGCCAGATCATCAAGGAAGGTCTGGTGGTAATCATCCAGACGTCCTCGCCCCGGGCCATGACGCACTATCAACAGTCTGCCAGTGAGCCGATGATTTTCGTATATGTTAATCATTAATCATGAAAATAATATTACGCCCGGCAGGATTAAATGAGTCAATGTAACAGGGCAATCGAGGTGATTACCTTACACGTAAGCTTGGGATGGCGCAGCTATAAATTCGAAAGATCTCTCAGCAGATCAGATTTTCCAAGTGATCCGGCAACAGCTTTGTTGGTAATAAATCCAGTGTATGTATTTACACCCTTGGCAAAGGCAGGATCGTTTTTAGGTGCAGAAACGCCTTCATTGGCAAGGCGAATTACATAAGGCAATGTTTCATCTGTCAGTGCAAGTGTCGCGGTGCGGGGGTAGGCGCCGGGCATGTTGCTGACGCAGTAATGAATCACGTCATGTTTGACAAAAACCGGATCGGAGTGCGTGGTGACATGTGAGGTTTCAATGCAGCCGCCCTGATCGATGCTGACATCAACGATCACCGAACCCGATTGCATTTCCTTGACCATCTCTTCCGATACCAGATGCGGGGCCCGGCTGCCGGCGACGAGTACAGCACCGATTAATAAATCAGTATCGTGCAAATGTTGCCGGATATTGATTTCATTGGATTCAACGTACTGAATGGTATTCGGTGTGATTTCAGAAAGTGCCTGTAATTTCGCTTTTGATTTGCCGAAGAGAAACACATTCGCACCAATACCATCAGCAGTGAGTGCAGCGTGTTGTCCTACCACACCATCACCAATGATCATGACTTTGCCATGCCGCGTGGTCCGGATGCGCCCGGGTTGCACACCCTTGCCGCCATTGATTTTTGCAAGATAATAAGTACCCACCATTGCTGCCATGTTTCCGGCTATGGCACTCATGGGAGCAAGCAATGGAAATCTGCCACGTTGATCTTCAACCGTCTCATAGGCAATGGCAGTGGTTTTTGCCTTGACTAGGTGTTCGGTCAGGGCAGGGACCACGCCGGCCAGATGCAGATAAGTGAACAGGATATTATTTTTGAGACAGGGATATTCTTTCTGTTGCGGTTCTTTTACCTTCAGGACCAGGTCTGTGTTCCAGGCGGCAGCAGTATCCACAATTTCCGCACCTGCATTAATATAGTCATTGTCCGGAAACCCTGCGCCATTTCCCGCACCGGATTCGATCTTGACCTTATGGCCGGATTGTACCAGGGATTTGGCGCCTGCCGGGGTGAGGGCCACCCGGTTTTCCTTGTCTTTAATTTCTTTTGGGATGCCGATAATCATGATTTTGTGATTGGTGATTGGTGATTGGTGATTGGTGATTAGTGATTGGTGATTCGTAATTCGTGATGGTGGATTATTCTTCAAAGACTGGTAAAGGTTTATAATGATCAAGCTGGTTCTGATCCGGAAAATAATTTTTGGTCTCTGTTCTTTTTACAATCCATGCAGCCAGGTCAGGCAGGGACTCTTCTTTGTTCCATTGACTGGAGTGACATGTCATACAACGTTGTTCCAACTCAAATGCCTTGATGTATCTGAATTCACTATGGTTACCGACCTCGGTGAATTTGTACCAGGACAGTTTTTCTGTTTCTGTGCCGCTGGCTTGCTTGTCATTAAAATTATCAAGAATATTTTTCTCGATGTGATCCGGCGCATTGTCCTGATTTAAAATATCAAGACTGGTTCGTCCAATTTTCCACCCGTCTTTAGCCAGACTGCGTGCAATACTTGTGGCAGCTTTTTTACAAACCTCCTCAACAGCCACAGGGTTTTTCGAATTATATGCAGTTTCATAGGCCATTTGCATCTGCGATGAGTAGGATGTGATCAGGATTTTGCTGTCCGTAACAAGATCTTCCAGTTCATCAGCCAATAAAAATGAGGGGAATAAACAGCACAGGATTACTGAATACAGATGAAACAGAACTGCCCCGGGCACGGCGAAAGAATGCTTAACGGGAATTATGAGATGAATAATCCGGCTGGCAGCCGAGGCAGCGATCAAATGTAGCACTTGCAGGTTCTTTCACCAGCCGTTCGGCCGCTACATCTGCGTTACCACCTATCAGACTGAAGGGTAGTGTCACGATAAACAGGCCTGTCCCAATCAGAGTCCCGGCCAGTGAAAGCGGCCGGTAGATCAAACCATCAAAGATCATTTGTTCAGCTGTGGGTTTATATTGGCTTGAAGACATAGATGAATCTTCCTGTTCCGCCGCATTGGTGTTGACGGACATGAAAAGGGCAATGACAATTACAAGGTGGAGTTTGATTTTCATATTATAACTATTAGTCAGTTATACGGAAATGTCAAACCGAAATCAGCCATTATTAATCCCAGTTGGAAAGCGCATCTTCGGCAGGTTTGTTATCAGGTCTGGCAATCAGCCCGTACTGATTTATCGCCACCATAAACCGGGCGCCATCCTGCATGGGCAGATAGGTCGCGTTACCGTAATAGGCATCCAGCCATTGCAGCCGATGGTGATATTCACGCGCCAGCGACCAGATATCCAGCCCCTGTTCTTCAGACAGTGAATATACCGTCCTGGGCTGGTCCAGTTCCTGATCGATCTTGCTATAACGGCCATTCAATCGTTCCAGCCGGTAAATTGTGTTGAACCCGAGGATCTGCAATGCCGGCTCCCAGCGCAGTATCCTCGCATCCAGTTGCCATTCGTCCCCGTTCAGGATGAAGTCTACAGGTCGGTTTCGATCCATCTGTTCCATTGTGACCTGATATTTTTGCGGACCCAGTCGCTGGAAGGCCAGAGTAACAATCGGTTTTTAGTATGTAAGCCTATGATAAGTATGAATATTTAATGCGAGCAACAGGAATGCTGTCGCGAGGGAAATCAGGCACAGGCCGCCTGTCCCGGTCAGGGTGCCGGTTACAATACGCCGTTGCCAGAACCGCCGGATGCCTGAAAATACCAGTAACAGGCCGACCAGCGCCGCGAACAGCGCCAGGAAACTGATGCCCAGATTCAGTTGTGATAATGTTTCGATCAGCGTGGTCATTTGATGATTCAGGACAACTTCAGTGCTCTTGCTGGTATGCTATCAGGCATCAAGGTTATATAATTCTAATGAAAAACCACCTGATGACTATTGACCGCATTTTATCATTATTCTCCCGCCACACAGGGATAAAATAATATGGCAGCCAAAGAAATAGATGACAAGGAACAATATATTGATTTGATCAAGATGTTGGTCCCTGTCAACGAACTTTCCCCGCAATCCCAGAATGAAGTGATTAATATCGCGAAGCTCTTTTATCACAAAAAGAAAGATCTTGTGTTCAAGCAGGGCGACAAGGACAGCTATACCTATTATCTTCTGGATGGTGAAATAGAACTGTTAGCGGATAAATCGGTACAAAGCACCCTGGTAAGCGGTACACAAAGCGCAATGTATGCGATGGCCAGATTGCAACCGCGCCAGTATTCGGCAAAGGCTAAATCGGACAGTGTGGTAATGCGCCTGAATCGTGGGACGCTGGACAGGCTGATAGTGGCTGATCAGGAACAAAATTCCGGTGGATATATCGGCGAGAGCGACCAGGTTGAAGTTGCGGATATCGGAGCAGAAGATTCCGTCGACTGGATGACGAAGATGCTGCAATCTGAATTATTCAGCCGATTACCAACAGCAAACATACAACAATTATTTGTCCTGCTTGAACCGGTATCCTATAACAAGGGTGATACAGTTATCACGCAAGGTGATATCGGCGATAATTATTACATTATCCAGGAAGGACGTTGTGAAGTTGCCCGCGCACCCTCTCCCGGCTCCAAACCTATCAAACTTGCTGAACTTCGGGCCGGCGACAGTTTTGGTGAAGAAGCCTTATTGACCGATGCTAAACGCAATGCTTCCATCACCATGGTGACTGATGGTGTGTTGATGCAACTCAGCAAGGACAATTTCATCAATCTGATAAAGAAACCTACTCTGGAAGAAGTAACTTTTGAAGAGGGGAATAAGATCGTAGAGCAGGGGGGATGCTGGCTGGATGTGCGCTTTCCGAATGAATACCAGGAGTCACAGGTTGAAGGCAGCATAAATATTCCTCTCAATATTCTGCGTATGCAGACTGAAAAGCTGCAGCAGGACAGGAAATATATTATTTATTGCGATACCGGCGGACGCAGTTCAGCCGCAACTTTTTTACTGACGGACCGCGGTTTTAATGTCTGTTTTCTCAGGAACGGGCTCTCCTCGGTGCCACATGACAGCCTCATTAGCCAGTCTCCCGAATCTGTAACCCAACAGGAAAAGAAACCCCCGGAAATACCGGCAAAAAAACCGGCAGAAAAAGCACAGGAGATATCAAAAGAGGCCAGTGCTGCAGACTCAGCCGCAAATGATGCACTTGAGAAGGAAATTCGCGCCTCGGTGCTGGAGGTTGACCTCGAAAGGACCAATCTGGACCTCAAGGAAGCCATTGAGAAAGCACTGGGTGAAAATGATGGCGATGCAGAGGAAAGCAGGAAAGTACGGGAAAAACTTGAAGCGGAGAAAAAGAAACTTGAAGCCGAGAAAAAGGCCGTTGAGAAAGAGGCAGCCAGAATACGCGAGCAGGAAACAGAAAAGATCAGGAAGATGAAAGAAGAGGCTGAAAAAAGGCTGGCGGAAGAAAAAGAAAAACTTGAAAAAATCTATGATCGTAACGCCAAGGAGATGGAAAAATTGCAACGATTGAAACAGGAGGCTGAAGAGCACATCAGGAAAGAGAGGGAAAAACTTGAAAGAGAGGCGGCCGAGGCCAAAAAGAAAAATCTGGAAGCGGACAAGCTCAGACAGCAACTGGAAGAATCGCGGCGTGCGCTGGAACAGGAAGCAGAAAAAAATCGTGTTGAACAGGACAAAATGGAACAGGCCATACAGGCCAAGGCCAAATTCAAGCTGGATAAAGAAAGGCGCAAATTGGCGGAGGAATTTGAACGCGCCAGTGAAGAACTGGAAAAGGCCCAACGTGCAAAAGCCATGGCAGACGCAGCCCGGGCCGCGGCGGAGAAAGAAGCGAAAAATATCATTCAGGAATACAAGAAACAGTTTGATAAGGAACGCGACCAGGAGCAGGCACGTTTACAGGAAGAACGTAAAAAACTGGAAGAGCAATCGAGACAGATACAGGAAACCCTGAAAGAAATACAAAAAAGCAAACAGCAGGCAGAGGCGACGCGAAAGACAGCAGAAGAGGAAACAAGGAAATTGCGCGATAAACAAAAACAGGAAGATACGACGCAGGATCGTGCAATTCAGAAAAAGGTCGAAGATGAAATCACGGCGGTTGAGGCCAGGTTACAACAGGCCCAGAAGAACCTGGAAACCGTACAGGAAGCTGAAGTTACCATAGCTGCAGCAAAAGAAGTCAATGAACAGGAATTATTACGGCAGAAAGCACAGGAAGAAATGTTGCGTAAACAGGTGGAATCAGATCTGGCGGAGTTCAAGCAAGATGAGGTAAAACGTGCGGTAGAGCCTGACAGGGTAGTTGCTCAGGTAGACCATATAAAGCGTATCAGGGAAAGTGCCGCGGCTGCCAAAAGAACAGCAGAAAAAGCCACAAAAAACCTGTTTGATGATGTTGCTGCCCAACTGGACAAGGAAGCTTAAATCAGATTTCCGGAAATAATCTGTATAAGTCCTGATTTGATCTGACAGACAGTGTTTGAACATTCTTTTTTGATGCTGGGCACCTGTTCAAACCGGCCCGTTAAAGACATTGAGAAAATTGAAATCCCATCATGCCGGACTGGTTCCGGCATCCCCATCCCCTGGAGGAAAAAATATTCCCTCCCCCCTTGAGGGGGAGGACATGATCGTGCCTTCCTTCCAGACACATACTGTCAGATTGAATCTGAATCAATACAAATAACCTGCCGTTGCCTATCTAGTCTCTGAAGTTCACATACTGCAAGGGCAATTCAATGTTGCTTTTTTTCAACAATGCAATAGCTTCCTGCAGATCATCGCGTTTTTTACCGGAAATGCGTACCTGTTCACCCTGAATGGCAGACTGTACTTTCAGTTTTGAATCCTTGATGATACGGATAATCTTTTTTGCCAGTTCCTTGTCTATTCCCTGGTGGATGGTTACCGGCTGCCTTGCTTCATTGATATTTTCAGTAACTTTTCCATGCTCCAGACATTTTATGTCTATACCCCGCTTCGACAGCTTGATTTGCAGTATGTCGTCAATCTGCTTAACCTGGAATTCTACAGGTGCTATTAATGTAATAATATTTTCAGATAATTCTACCCGTGAATTGGTCCCTTTGAAATCGAACCGGGTACTGACTTCGCGATTGGTCTGATCAATTGCATTGTTCAGTTCATGCATGTCAATCTCGGAAACGACGTCGAATGAAGGCATTATAAACTCCTGTTTTGCATCAGTATGAGCAAGACTGAATAAAATATTATAACATTGATTAATGATATGTAATCAGGTCCTTCTTTTGTAATATTACCGGGCCATCCGGCAGATCAAACTCAGTATGAATAATATTGAGACCAAGCAGGATAATATAACCCCTGCATCGATTGGCCCCGTCCATGCTGATTTCGAAGCTGTATCTGCGCAAGGTTTTAATTTTCCTGTTCTGATCTTTCCTGAATTTCAGCGATGTCAGGGCGACAGTTTGATCCAGTAACTGTAAATTCATTTCATGGCATATCTTCTTGCATTGCCGGACAGCATATTCACGATAACGGAGATTTGCCTGCCAGAACCAGACAATGATCGCCAGTAACACCAAAAAAAGCAGTGAATTCATAAACTCATTACTCAGTACTCAGTACTCAGTACTCAGTACTCAGTACTGTGAATATATTGTTTGAAACTGGCGCTCATCAATTCACTAAAACCATTCTG
>Ga0209619_10004053_pt1 | contig 10437 bp, 8 predicted proteins | sample Rifsed16ft3_FD_184011 | JGI IMG/M metagenome (GOLD analysis project Ga0209619, IMG submission 184011) | Soil microbial communities from Rifle, Colorado, USA - sediment 16ft 3 (version 2) | ecosystem: Environmental > Terrestrial > Deep subsurface > Rock core/Sediment | place: Rifle, Colorado... | reverse complement strand
TGGGAGTGAAAATGATGTTTAATCCATTCGACCCATCTCCCTTGCAGATACCCAGAAAAGTAGGATTGGATTGGTTAACAATAGCTATGGCTATGCCTGCAGGTCCTGGTATAAACCTTGATGAGATTGAGCCCGTAATGCCCTCGTCCGTATTCATTTCCGGTTCCAAGGTGGCAAAACATGCGAGTTTTGTGGCGCTTTTAGCCCAGGCGGGCCAACATCGAGATATTCATGTGTCTATTTCAGGCGGAACACAGATTTGGAGCGATGTTGTTGAGTTTCTTATGTATGGAGCGAGTTCCATTCAGGTTCAAACCCTTTTCTTGCAGAAGGGTATGGGGTTGATTAAAAAATTCAAAAAGAACATATCCGATTATATGGATTCTAAGGGTTTCGGTTCAATTGATGAAATGAAAGGAGTTATCCTTCCAAAACTGCTCACCTATGACGAGGTTATCGCGACCTACGGAGCGACCAAGGGCAAGATAGTGGTTTCAGTGGATCAGGAAAAATGTATCGGTTGCGGCGTGTGTGAAGAGGTCTGCAATTGGGGGGCAATAAAAGTAATAGACGCTAAAGTTGACATAGTAAAAGAGAAATGCGAAGGGTGCGGCGTATGCGTTTGCAGTTGCACGCAAGATGCTTTATGGCTTGAAAACGTGGAGCTTGTGAGAAAAATTGCCAGAGGATGATTGACGGCCACAGATAATTTTTTGCCCTCTCGGAAGGAGAATGGATGCGGATGAAGGCGATGGAGGAAGTCAGGCGTATCAACAAGGAGTATCCTTATACGGCTGAGATAAGAAAATGGAAAGAAGAAGGTAAAAAAGTAATCGGCTGGACCTGTAACTATATTCCTGAAGAACTGATAGCGGCAGGGGGAGCGCTGCCTCTCCGATTGATACATAATTTCGGGGAGATGCAGGTAGAAGAGGCAAATGCTTATTTGAGCATATACACATGTTCTTATACCAGAAGTATTTTACAAATGGCGCTGGATAAGAAATTCAATTTCCTGGATGGGTTTGTTTCTCTTTTCATTTGTGATGCTATGCGAAGATTAGCGGATGTTTGGAAAAACTATCATACTGTACCTCTTTTGTATGTATTGGACTTACCGCATAAAGCAAACACGGAGTCTAATGAGTTTTATAGAGGCGAAATAGCGAATATGAAGAGAGTTGTTGAAGAAGCAACGGGCAAAGAAATTACAAGCGCTGATCTGAAAACGGCCATTGCCTCTTATAATGTGACCAGGAGGCTTTTGAAAAGAATTCAGGAATTGCGCAAGGACGACGATCCCCCCATCACGGGGGTTGAGATGCAGGAGGTGGTGAATGCGGCAACGGCACTGCCTCGAGATGATTATAATGTCCTTTTGGAGAGGTTATTGGAAGAACTTGAAGAGAAAAGAAGTTCTGACTCGCCGAGCAGAAAAAAGGTACGGTTGATGTTGAGCGGCAGCATCTTGAACAATGTGGAGTTTATCCGCGGCATCGAGGAAATGGGGGGCATAGTGGTGATTGACGCCCTCTGTACCGGAGCGAGATATTGGTGGGGCGCTGTAGACGAAACCAAAGAACCCCTGGAGGCGTTATCATCGTACTACCTTAATAAATTTGGCTGCGCCCGCATGTATCCTGCAGAAAGCCTTCGCTATGATCAGATTTCGCTTCTGGCTAATGAATACCGGGTTGCAGGCGTTATTTCAGAAGTAATTCGATATTGCGCCATGAATATTAATGATCAGGTCAGATTGAGAGAGCGATTGAGCGAGGAGCTTAATATCCCCATGTTGATGCTCGATATGGAATATGGCACGGGAGCTACCGGGCAAATTAAAACGAGGGTTCAGGCTTTTATTGAAATGATTGGAGGAGTTGATTAGGAAAATGGAACTAATTGACAACGCGGCTAAGAAAATATGATAGGCGCGGGCATTGATATAGGTTCAGTAGCCATTAAGGCCGTTTTATACGAAGAAAATTCCGTTCTTGAAAAGCTGGTTTTGCGAGGGTCTTCGATAGCCGAGGATGGGGTCTGTAAAATCTTAGAGACTTGCCTTGAGAAGGCTGGCCGGGTTATGGCGGATGTAGGGTGGGTTGTTTATACGGGGATGCCAATAAAGTCTCTTCCTGTTCCAGGGGAAAATAAAAGCTTATTGAGTTGTTTGGCGATGGGTATCAGAGAAATCGTTCCCTCAGTGAGAACGTTGATAGATGTAGGAGCTGAAAATGTTACGGTCATCAGTTTTGCCAAGGAAGGGTTCATCGTAGATTATGCTTTTAATGATAATTGCGCCGCCGGTGCAGGCATCTATTTGGAGGCCATGGCAAAACTTACAGGCAATGATCTAACAGAGATGATTGACAAGGCGAGCAGGGCAAAATGCTCGGCGCCGATCAATAGTGTATGTACAGTTTTCGCCGAACAGGAAGTAATATCTTCCGCTTTTAGTGATCCGCCTGTTCCCATCGAGTCTATCCTTTTAGGCATTCACGAAGCCCTTGCTATGCGAATAAGCGGGTTGGTGCACCGGGTCGGAATTAAAGAAGAGGTATGCATCTGCGGCGGGGTAGCAAGAAATACAGTTTTCGTTGACGCCCTTGCCCAAAGACTTAAGACGAAAATTCAAGTGGTTAACGAACCGGAAGTAGTAGCTGCTTTCGGAGCCGCCTTGTTGGCATCAAATTACCTTAAACGCAAGGTGCATGCCCAATGATTGTTGCGGGTGTAGATATAGGTTCCCGCACTGCCAAGGCGGTGATCTTAAATGACCATGACATTGTGGGCACGGCGATTATCGATATTATTCTAAAGGGAGAAGACCTGGCGTCTGTGGTAATGGAAAAGGCATTAGGCGAGGCAAAATTAAGGTTCGAAGATGTGGAACGCTTTGTCACAACTGGATACGGCAGATTTGTTACTAAGTTTTCCAGTAACCAGATTTCTGAAATATCCTGTCACGTTAAGGGAATCCGGTACTATTTTCCCGGCGTGAGGACAATTTTGGATATCGGAGGACAGGACTCTAAGGCAATAAACTTTAACGAAAAAGGGAAGATTACTAATTTCGTTATGAATGACAGGTGCGCTGGAGGGCAAGGCCGTTTTTTAGAAGTCATAGCCGAGGTGCTTGAGATGCCTTTAGATGAATTAGGTAAGTTATCTTTAGAAGCCAGAGAAAATTTGGTATTCAGTCCAATTTGTGTTGTCTTTACCAAATCAATGGCCCTAAGACAGCTAAGGGAAGGGGTTAGCAAAGCAGAACTGGCAGGGGGAATATATCGGTCATTAGCGAAGGTGGCTTCTCAATTGGTAGGCCGGATTTCACTTATTCCCGACATCGCCTTAACAGGGGGCGTGGCTAAGGATATTGGCGCTGTAAATGCGCTTAAAAAGGAGTTGCAATTTGAGCCGTTCATTTCTCCTGATCCCCAGATTATTGGAGCATTGGGGGCGGCGCTTTTTGCGCTGGAAAAAGGAAGAAAATGAACGTAAACCGTGAATGAGGGATGAATAATGAGGATTGCCAAATTTGATACAACCAAGTGGGATGAAGGGCTCGAAGCTTGGAAAGGAATACTTAAATATCGTAAAGAAAAAAAGCAGCCTTCTGCCAGTCAGATGAAATATTATGAATTATACATAGAATATCTGGAAGCGTTAAAATTAGCCCGGAGTGAAGGAAAATTTATCGTCGTCCATTCTACCTCGATACCGGCAGAAATCTTTGCGGCAATGGATGTGACCCCGGTAGTGGCCGTGGGTACATGTTTTGCCATAAGTCAATGCATAAAAGATTTCAAAACTACTTTGGAAGCAGCTAAAGATTACGGCATTACCAATGAACTATGTTCGGCCCATCGCAATATCCTCGGCCATACCCTTAAGGGATGGCTGCCTAAACCGAATGCCATAGTTGATATAGGTTGCGGCTGTGACGCTTTTGCGAACTCACTGAAGATAACTGCCGACCTTTATGATACGCCGCATTATCATGTCGATGCCCCCCAACGTTACTCGCAAGAAGCTGTTAAGTATCTGGCTAACGAGTTCAAGAATCTGATCAATTTCTTAGAGAAAGAAACGGGACGAAAGTTTGACTGGGATAAGCTCAAGGAAGGCATCAGACATTCAGAGAAAATGATAGAGTTGAGTAAAGAGGTGAGAGAATTGCGGAAGGCAGTGCCAAGCCCCATGGATAATCGGAGGTCTTGGGAGACCAACTGGATAAATTGGTTCTTTTCCGGTTCGCAGAAAGGAGTAGATTACTGGACTGTCCTCCGAGACGAGTTAAAGGAGCGCGTTTATCAGGGAAGAAGCGCTTATCCGGGGGTGAAAGAAAGGTTCAGACTTCTGGAGCTTTATATGGCCCCGGCGCACTATCTGAAAGCATATGAGTGGATGCAGAGAGATTATGGGGTTAATGTTGTGTCAGAGGTTTTGATCCACTACGAAGATTTTGAAATGGATCCCGACAAGCCTTTGGAGAGCCTCGCCCTGCGGTGGTTTAAGGGACCGCTTTGGAGTGCGCTCAGCGGTCAAGCCGACGTAATGGTGGAACTGGCGGTTCGAGAAGCGAAGGAAATGAAAGCTGACGGCGCTATCTGGTGGGATAATTTTAGTTGCAGGCAGGCCGGAGTTATAAAGCTCGTCATAGATGCGCTTGCCGAGAGGGTGGGTATTCCTTGTGCCAGGATAGATTGTGATATTACAGATCCAGCTTATACTACAGAGGAAGCCATGAAGAAGGAACTCTTAGACTTCTTAGAGATCTTGGAAATTCGAAAAGAATTGGTAATGAACTATTGACTTTTTTTTGCAGGGGGTAACATTATCACGAGGGAGTCAGCTATTTTTCAGAATGAAGCAGAAGGAATTTTCAGAAAGAAGGAAAAAATATGGGAAGGCAGTTTATCAGTTACGAGATTGAAAAGGCAACGGCGATAATTGTTATTAATCGCCCTCCTGTAAATGCCCTGAATACGGATCTTGTTAATAAACTGGGAGACGTTTTCGAAGAAATTAGCATAATTGAATTGAGATAGAGAAAGGGAAGCATAAGATGACGGAAGCTGAAAAATATCTCATTTATTTAGATACCGGGGGGACCTTCTCTGATTGCGTCATTATAAAAGCGGACGGATCATTTGTGACGGGCAAGGCATCCACGACGCCCGATGATTTAGCGACATGTTTTTTCAATGGCATTGAAAATGCGGCGCTGCGGCTGGGGAAGGGACTTGGGGAGGTGCTTAAAAATTGCGACTTACTCGGGTTCGGCACGACAGCCGGGACCAATGCCTTGCTAACCCTTCAGGGGCCGAAATTAGGTCTGATTACTACTGCCGGTTTTGAGGATACGACTATCATGATGCGGGGCGTCGGGCGATGGGCGGGTATCCATCCGTTGGTGAGCATGCATGTGCCTGACACGGATAAGCCCCAGCCCCTCGTTCCCAGGTCATTGATCAAGGGCGTCACCGAACGTGTGGATACGGTCGGCGAAGTTGTTATTCCCCTTAATGAGCATGATGTAAGAAGTGCGGTCAAGGAATTGATCGAGGAGGGAGTGGAAGGAATAGCCGTTTGTCTCCTCTGTTCCTATGTCAATAGCGCCCATGAAAAGAGGATTGGCGAGATCATTGAGGAGATAGCGCCAGACATGCCTGTTTCTTTATCCCATGTGGTTTCTCCCCTGATCAGGGAATATACACGCGCAAACAGCAGCATTGCCGACCTTTTTGTGGGCCAGGCGGTTAGAAGGCTTTTTAAAAACATCAAGCGGAAGTTGGGCGATTATGGGTATAATCGTCCCCTTCTGGTCATGCAGGCCGCGGGCGGCCTTTCCCGCTCCGAGGTGGTCAGGCCCATAACGACCCTGCATTCCGGGCCAGTGGGAGGTCTCACGGGTGCGGAGTTTTTCATGAAGCTCTATGGATTTAAGAATGGAGTAGGAAGCGACGTGGGCGGCACCAGTTTTGATGTCAGCATCGTTCCGGAGGAGGGCGCCAGGTTTTTAAGAGAGCCCGTAGTCGGCCGTTATCACCTTCAGAACCCCATGCGCGAGATACTGACATTCGGCGCCGGCGGCGGGACTATTGCCTATATTGACAAGTTGAGCGGGAACCTGCGCGTAGGCCCTAAAAGCGCCGGATCAACTCCAGGTCCTGTTTGTTATGACCGGGGCGGAACTCAACCCACGGTCACGGATGCGGATGTGATCATGGGCAGGATAGACCCCGATTATTTCTTGGGCGGCGCCATAAAACTCAATAAGGAAAAAGCCGTCCGGTCCATGAAAGAGATGATAGCGGATCCTTTGGGGATGACGGTCTTAGATGCTGCTGAAGCAATTTGTGTTGTTATAGATTCTTTTATGAAAGACGTCCTGAATACGGCTTTTACAACCAGGGGGTTGGATCCGAGGGAGTTTGCACTATTTGCCTTTGGAGGCGCCGGGCCCGTACACAGCGCCGGATACAGCAAAGGCCTCGGTTTTCAGAAGGTAATCGCCATGCCATATTCGGCCACCTTTTCCGCATTTGGGGCCTCTACCGCCGATGTCCTGCATCGTTACGAGAGTTCTCCCTTTACGGTTATGACGAATATCGAATTTGACAAGGCCACACGGCGATTTAGGGTTGATGGTTTAGAAGGGCTTCCGAGGGAGGATATTGAGAGGTTTAACCGCATGTATAAAGACCTGGAGCGCCGCTGCTTTGAGGACATGGAGGCGGAGGGTTTTGACAAGAAGGACGTGAAGCTTGTCTATCCTGTCCGCATGAGATACGGCGGTCAGCTTGATGAGGTGGAATTCATGTCTTCCGTGAATCAGATAAATACAATTGATGATTTAAAGGTGATCCTCAGGGCCTTTGAAACTGAATATGTCAGATTATTTTCCGAAGGCGCCCTCTATCCGGAAGGCGGTGTGGAGATTATGGGTATAGCACTGCAAGGTTCGGCCGCTGTTACCACCCCGATAATACCCGAAAAACCTTTCGTGAGTAATGATCCTGGGCCTGCGATGAAGGGTGAGCGAGATGTCTATTTCGAGGGTAAGAACGTATCCGCCCGCGTCTTTGATATGAAGAAGGTACAGGTGGGGAATATAATTCCGGGTCCGGCCATTATCGAGGGGGTGGATACGAACCTTGTCATTCCTCCTGACCGAAAGGTTACGATCGATCAGTATCTCAATATGGTGATGGAAGACATTTGATAATCAAAATGATAAGGAACGGAGGAAGCATAAATGAAGGAAAACGTTCAAATAGATCCCGTTAAATATGAGCTCTTTTACAGCAGGCTCCATGAGGCCCTGTTTGATGCAAAGGAGGCCATCAAGCTGCTCTCGGCGTCCGAGATTGTCAGGGAAGCGGGTGAGGCAATGGAGTGCGTCTGCCTGCCCAATGGGGAATCAACCCTTATGTCTGCCGGACTCCTGGCTCATATAGCCAGTGTCACCCACAACATCAGACATTTCATCGCCGATAAGTATGAGGAGGATATTGGCGTCTATGAGGGGGACCAATTTATATGCAATGATTGCCATATCGGCGGGATGCATATTCCTGACATGATGGTCATTGCCCCGCTGTTTCATGAAGGGAAGCAAATCGGCTGGCTTGGGAACTGCACACACGTTCCCGAGGTGGGGGCCATTGAGCCGGGGGGCATGCCCGCCACCGCAACCGAATTCTGGCATGAGGGCATATGCTTCCCTGGCGTAAAAATAGTGGAGAGGGGCAAGGTAAGGCGGGATATCATGGATATGATGAGACGCGCCGTTCGCGACCCGCGAGGCATAGATATAGACACGAGGGCAAAAATCGCGGGGAACGAAAGGGCAAGAGCCCATATCATGAAAATTATTGATGATTTTGGCATTGACTTTTACATGACCGCTTCAGATCAACTGGTCAAAGACGCCGAGACCCAGGCAAGGGAGAAAATAAAACAACTGGCAAAAGGAAAATTCAGGGCCAGGTGTTATACGGATTGTGTAAACTCACGTCTGCAGAAGTTGAGGATGGTTGAGCTGTCCATTGAGATCACTGAGGACGGCATGATCAACGTAACGGCGCCCGTGGTGTCTCCCCAGGCGGCAGGCTATAATAACGGCGCCTATCCGGCCTTAGAGGGACTGATCTTCTGCACTCTCCTATGGCAGATATTTTATGACGCCAGATGGAATTCGGGCTGCCTGAAGGCGTTGAATTTTGATATTCCTAAGGGGTCTATGATATCCGCTGATAAAAACGCGGCGGTCGCCTATGCCCCGATAGGAATAGGAATGCAGGTTATGGGCGTTGTAAATGAATTGATCACGCGCAGTTCTTTTATCGCAGGTAAATTCAATGATATGATCGCGCCATGCGCATTTCTTGATGTCATCCTGGCAGGAGGGCTGGACAGGTATGGCAGGAATTGCGCCGCCGCCATAACGAGCTGTATGATGACCGGCGGAGGCGCAAGATATGACAAAGACGGACATGACACAAGCGTCACCGAATGGAATCCATGGACGGACTTTGGGGATGCGGAGGCCAACGAGGTTAAGGTGCCCATCCTTCATCTTGGCAGAAGGCATATCGCCGACTCCGGGGGCTCCGGTAAATACAGGGGCGGCTCCGCAGGGGAGACAGTCGTTTCCGTTCATGCATCTCCATTCGCGGTGGTCGGTCTTCTGGGCTCCGGCGGATATGTCACCGGCGTGCAGGGCATATACGGTGGGTATCCCCCGGCCAAGGCCAACCTTTTTATAGCCAGGGATACGGATTTTCTGGAGAGGGGAAAGAGAGGAGAACCGATACCTCATTCCGCCAGAGAATTAATTGAGATATATGGAGATAAGGTTCAGGAACTCTATCCATCCTACCCGATGACACCCACTAAGGAAAACGATATAATCGTATCACAGTGCTGGGGCGGAGGGGGATCGGGTGATCCAATTGAGAGGGACCCTGTGGCCATAGTCAATGATATCCGGAACAAATTGACCTCATTAGAGATGGCAAAAGATGTATATTGCATCGCTATTGACCCTGAGACCCTGAAGGTGGACGAAGCCGGGACGAAGAAGATGAGGAAGGCCAAAAAGAAGAAAAGACTTTCCGAGGGCGCGCCCGGACAGAAGTTTGTTGCCCGGTTGGTGGAAAAAAGGGAGAAAAGAGATTTTTCTAAACCCATGCTCGATTTTTTGGATGAGATAGGCTCTTTCTCCGATGGTTTTAGAGAGCGACTGGAATTTGAGAAGGAGTTTGCCAAGAGAGATCTGCCCGAACTGGACGTAAAACCCGTAAGAGACGTCCTGGATCTGACCCCTTATGTAAAGATTGTGGAGGACGATAAGGGCGATAAATACGCGGTCTGCCGCGATTGCGGTCATGTATATTGCGGGGCCGATGAGAACTTCAAATTGTATGCCCTGATCTATGACCGTGATCCAAAGGATATCCAGAGGGGCTACCTGGGGCCGGACAAGGATTGGATGATATACAGGGAATTTTACTGTCCCCGATGCGGCAGCCAAATAGAGGTGGAGGCCACGCCTTCCTGCGCACCGATTCTTCATAATATTGAGCTTAAATAACCTGTGTGTAGTTGGAAAATTCGTTTATTTTTTCAAATGTGCGGATGTCAAGTTAAAAGGAGGAGAGAGTCATGGAAGAGAAACAAGTTTTTGGATGGAGCGGCAAAGTTTTGCGGGTAAACCTGACCACAGGCAGTATAACTGATGAGCCGACATTACCAAAATATCAACCATTCATTGGTGGCGCAGGCATCGGATACAAGGTCATCTGGGATGAAGTCCCGCCTGAAGCAGATGCGTTTGATCCAAGTAATCGAATTATTTTCGGCGTAGGTCCATTAACGGCTACCGAAGCTCCAGGTTCAGCAAGAGTAGTGGTGGTGTCTAAGAGTCCCCATGTTTATGAAGATAAGGCCCCCAAAAGATCACTTACCACCCATAGCTCCATTGGCGGTTCTTGGGCTGTCAACCTAAAGCTTGCCGGATTCGACGCAGTAGTTATCTATGGAAAAGCTGAAAAGCCAGTTTACCTGTGGATACATGATGGGAAGGCAGAAATCAAAGATGCAGACGGATTGTGGGGGCAGGATACCTTTGCCACAAAAGATAAAATAATACAGGAATTGGCGACTCCGGGTGTTGAGGTAGCAGCGATCGGCCAGGCTGGAGAAAATTTGGTCCGGTTTGCGCCTATTATCAGCCCCTCAGGGAACGCTGCCGGGCAAGGTGGATTCGGTGCTGTTATGGGGTCTAAGAATCTGAAAGCTATCGCAGTCTCGGGAAAGGGAACTATTAAAGTAGCGAGGCCCAAAGAGTTCAGGGACGATGTTGTATATACGCACAGTCTTATGACACAGATGTATATGAACCCTAAGTCTTTACCCTGGACGGCAGGT
>Ga0209619_10004051_pt1 | contig 10439 bp, 5 predicted proteins | sample Rifsed16ft3_FD_184011 | JGI IMG/M metagenome (GOLD analysis project Ga0209619, IMG submission 184011) | Soil microbial communities from Rifle, Colorado, USA - sediment 16ft 3 (version 2) | ecosystem: Environmental > Terrestrial > Deep subsurface > Rock core/Sediment | place: Rifle, Colorado... | reverse complement strand
ATCTCAGCGAAGGAGCGGACGGAACTATCGGGCTGCCGCAGATTACATCAAGTCCGGAAAATTTGGCGACATCACGATGGTGGAAATGACATGGAATGTGAATCAGCCCGGCCGGTGGAGGCGCCCACAGCTGGTCGCCGGCATCAAGGAATCGGATACCGATTGGAAGCGGTACATTCTCAATCGTCCCATGGAGCCGTGGAATGCCAGAAAATATGTGGAGTACCGTTTGTTCTGGCCCTATTCATCGGGAATCCCCGGTCAGTGGATGTGTCACCAGATTGACACGGTTCACTGGTTCAGCGGGCATCGATATCCGCGGAGTGTCGTTGCAAATGGAGGGCTCTATGTGTGGAAAGACGGAAGAACAAACAACGATACGATGACCGCAGTATTCGACTACGGGCCGAAGGACGATCCCCTGAAGGGATTCCAGGTCCTCTACTCCTCCCGCATGCACAATTCTGCAGGCGGAGTGAAGGAGATCTATTTCTCAAATGGCGGCGAATTGAATCTGCTGACAAACAAGGTGACTCCAAACGGCGGGCTGACCGAACGCTACGCTGCCGACATGGGAATGGAGCCGAATCTGCTCGCAGAAACAGACCTCAGCGCGCCGGCGGTCCAGGCGGAAACTGCCGCCGCGACGGGTGTCGATGAGATGACAAACATGCATATGAAAAACTGGCTCGAGTGCCTGCGAACGGGCAAGCCGACCAACGGGCCCGTGGAAGCCGGGTACGATCATTCGATTGCTACGATTATGACCACGGCCGCACTGCATACGGGAAAAGTTACTGTGTTCGATGAGAAGAGTCAGGAGGTTCTGGCGGGAGGTGACGTCTTTCAATACTAGACCAAGGGGGGTGTTCTCCCGCATCGAACCTTTGTCATTGCAGATCTGCCGTTCCTTCTGTTTCTTCTCACTCAATTCTCACGCCGGGGGATGGCTCTTCACGTCCACCCGTGAACCCGCATCACAATCTTTGCTCCGTTCCCGGTATCCGAAATCGATAATGATTATCGTTTCTAGTATTGCCGCTTTTTCCTCGTTTTTTCTTGACATTCTGAGAGGTCTTTTGCTAACATACATCAGACATCATACAGGAGGAACCGAATATCTTTACACCAGTAGGTAACAGAGATCTTCTCAGCAAAGCCGTCGCCGAGAAGATTGAGGAGGCTATACGGACACGAAAAATTCTTCCGAGCAGCAAGCTGCCATCGGAATTCGAATTGTGTGAGCAGTTCAACGTCAGCCGCACAGCGGTGCGTGAGGCAGTTCGGATGCTCAGCGCAAGGGGACTTGTGACGGTGGAGAAAGGGAGAGGGGTTTTCGTAAAGAACATCTCGGTTGACAGCGTGACGGATCCGATGCATCTGTACCTGATGATGCAATTCTCCGAGGAACACGCGCTCCACCTGGTTCACGCGCGTCAAGTGATCGAACCTCCGATCGCCGCGGATGCAGCTGTTCACCACACGCCCGAGGACGCGGACAAGCTCAAAAAGAATCTGGAGGAGCTCAAGAAGACGGATGGCGGCTTCTTGATCCTTGCAAACCTCGACATGGAATTCCACCTGAATATTGCCAAAGCTTCGGAGAATCCCATCATCCCGATTATCCTCGAACCGATTCACCGGCTCATGCCTCAGATCAAATCTTCCGTGTACGCAGCAGTCGACGATGCAAAGCAGTCTGCCATCATCTGGCACGGGAAGATCCTCGAGAGAATTCTCGCGCGGGATCCCGAGGGCGCGTATACGGCGATGAGGGATCATCTGAATATTGCTGAATCACACATCAGGAAGATGCTGAACCTGCAAAACCGCGAATCCGAGCATCAACGATAACCTCTTTCTTCCTCAAACCTGTATGACATCTGACATCGAGCTTCGTTCCATGAAAGAATCCTGAGATGAAAAAATGATCCTCCCTCGTCTACCCGGAATAATTCTGATCCTGCTGATGCTGGGTCTGTTCCACGCAGCAGGAGCATACCAGAAGCCCGACTGGATCCCCCGAGCCCGGGCTGTAACAGATCAGGAACTCTTCTCCTCCCTCGACCTCACCCTCCCAGCACTCGCCGAAGTTCAAAACGCTCTTAAGAGCTCCGATACAACAAATGCCCTGAAGGCTCTTGCAGAATACTTCGGAGGGCATCGCTCACGGGTCTACTTCTTCGATCCTTCCACCGTACAAGAACGCGTGAACACCTTCGCATCCGAGTATCCGCAGCAGGTGAGGGCGATTCTTGCCGGTGCAAGCAGATTCAAGCGAACCTACGGCCAGGATGTCGATTGGCAGGTTCCGGGAAAGAATCTTCATGGGAGGCCTCACACGCCAAACACTGTTCGGCTTCTTGCGCGCCAATGGTATGCCGAGAATATCGCCCTCTCTCATTTCCTCGAGGACGAAAAGTCAGGGAGCATCGACTTTCTCATGAACCATGTCAAGGACTTCGTAGCCGACTACGAAGCAGGAAAGGCTGAGTCGGGTGGCAACGACATCTTTGAACGCTTCTATGCCGGGCACAGGGCACGCAACTGGTTGTTGATGCATCATCTCCTCCTGGGATCTCCGGATTACCGTTGGGAGGATCAAACGTTCATGTTGAAAGTTTTCCTGCTTCACGGCGCGCGGCTCGTGGACCAATCAAGAAAATTCAATTGGGGAAATCATCAACTCCACGGATTATGCGCTCTCTACGAAATGAGCCTCATGTACCCGGAGTTTCCCGTCATGAAGGAATGGAACACCCAGGCTCTCAAGCTCATCCTTGAGCACATGGAGAAGGAAGTTCCGCCCGACGGATTCCAGTTTGAACGCGCTTCACATTATCACAAACTGGACATGATCAATTATTTCAGGGTATACAGGATTTCCGAACTCAATGGCGTTTCTCTGCCCGGCTGGTATCTCTCTCGTTTCAAAAAGATGTTTGATGCGGTTGCCGCGCTCGCAATGCCGACGAAGAGCCTCCCCGTTCTTCAGGATGGCCAGGATGCACAGCAGAACCGCGAGAACGATGTGAACGCGGGTACGCCGTTCGGCCTGGTACAAGCCTACACCGACGCTGCCGAATTTCCGGAGCCCCAGGAAGCTCTGTTCATGAGCCTCGGGGCGTTTCTCTTTCAGGAGCCGCAATTCAAATTCTTCGGTAGTGATCGTTTCCCCGCGGCATGGTACTGGTTTCTCGATGCGGACGCAGCAAAACGGTATGCCGATCTGAAAACTTCCTCCCCTGCGATCGGCTCGGTAGGCCTTAAGGAAACCGGATACTATGTCATGCGCACAGGATGGAAAACAGACGACCTGTACATGCTGATCGACGGAGGACTTGCGCAATACAAGCCCGATCATACCCATGGCGGCATCCTCGGGGTTATCCTCTATGCCCGCGGTCAAGTCCTTCTTCCAACCTATCACGTACGCTACAGCGATCCCTCATACCAAATTCTGAAAAACTCCCTGGTGAAGAACGTTGCGCTTGCTGACACAATGCTGCAGGGCCGATACTGGAGACCCAACAAAGCGCAGACCGGGTTTGGAATATGGCTGCAGCTTCCCAAGCCTGTGGTCCATGCATGGGAAGCAGAGCCGGATTATGACTATTTCCGGGGATCCCACAACGCGTTTGATTCAATCGGGGTGAAGTATTCGCGGTCGATTCTTTTTATCAAACCGTACTACTGGCTGGTGCTTGATGACTTTGACTCACCAGGTCTTCATTCGTACCAGCAAATCTGGCAGGGAGATTACCGGCTCACACAAGAAGCCGGAGAGGCGGTCCAGGAGGGGAAGAGCGGTGTCCGGCTAAGGATCCTTCAGCCTTCAACCGATGCTGCCTCCATGTCACTGCACACGATTGCAGGGAAGAAGGCGGTCTGGATTGAGAAGGACGGAAAGAGCCGCGTAAGCTTTGCCACGTTGCTGGTGCCGGGTCGGGTAAGTGAGGAAATCCCCGTCTCCTTTACAGCCGGCAATCGGCCGGGCTCATATACCGTGACGTATGCGGATCGAGAGGATCGCATTACCCGTCATTCGGAAGACGACGCGTCAGAACTCACCGTCGAACGAATGCGTGAGGGGAAGCCGGTCTCTGCGATAACGGTTGGGAAGAGGGACAAAAAATCAACAACAGAAGAAACGGAATAGACAAACGGTCGCTTGAGAGCGTCCGTTTCTGAAAAACGACAATAGCGACAGGAGTGGATCATGATGAGGCGTTGGATTATTGCAGTCTTCGTTTGCAGTCAAGTCATGATTGCGCAAAACGGCAAGGTGTCGGGAATCGTGCTGGACAAAAACTCCCGGGCGCCTCTCCCAAGCGCCAATGTGGTCATTAAGGGAACAACCATGGGGGCTGCAACCGACCTTGATGGGAGTTTCTTCATCTTGAATATCCCCCCCGGTACATACGAGGTCACGGCCTCAATTCTCGGATATCAAACGATGACCTTGAGCAATGTCATTGTCCACGTTAGCCGGACAACTTCTCTCGACTTCGCACTTCAAGAGACCGCCATAGAACTGGAGGGGGAGGTTGTTGTCGTTGCCCAGCGGCCCGACGTTGAGCGGGAAAAGACCTCCACGAGCGACATTCGTCGGGGCGAGGAGATCACTGCAATTCCCGGCGTGCGCGACCTGTCACAGGTCCTTGAGCTCTCGAGCGATGTTTCCGACAGTCATTTTCGGGGCGGCAGAGAAGGCGAAGAACTGTACGTCCTGCAAGGAATGGGTATTGTCAACCCGCTGGATCACACCACGTCGTTCACTCCGATCATGAGTGCCATTGAAGAGGTGGAAGTGATCACGAGCGGCTTCGGGGCTCAATACGGGAATGCCCAATCGGGCGTGGTGAATATCTCCATGAAAGAGGGGAGATCCGATAAATGGACGGCCCGGGTCGAATCGCAAATGCGGTTGCCGCAACGGAAACACTTCGGTCCGAGCGTTTGGGATCCGAACGGACAGCCCTATCTGCAAATTCTCAATTCCTGGGAAAAATGGAAGGCGAACAATCCGAATGCCCAGAATCCCGCGCCGTTCTTCTCGACGATTGGGAATGGATTCGATTCCCGGTACGGGAGAGATTCAACAACACTTGCCCAGATCGCCTATACGCTCTGGCGCCTTCAGGGAAAACGGCAATATGGGAAGAGCTACGACAATTTGATCGATACGTGGGGCGAGGCGACCGTGGGCGGCCCCTTGGACGAGGATACGCGGATATTCCTCGCAATTCGCGCAGAGAATGAATGGGCGTTCCTGCCGACGGAAGAGCCGAACAAATCGAGATCCTTCATGGGCAACATTGTCCATGATCTGGGCGACGGCATCAACGCGCGATTGAGCGGAGCTTATCGGAACGAACAGGAGAATGTCTTCCGATCGACCAGGACAAACGGTTTCTACAGCTGGACCTGGGATCAGATGCTGGCCCTGGGGAGCCGTCAAACAAACAACCTCCAGCTTGGCGTACGATTCACATATACCCCGAGTACTTCCACGTTTTACGAGTTGAAGCTCAACACGCTTCGGAACGATCAGGTTGACGGCTGCCCCGCAATCGATCCTTCGGGGTATTCCGGTGACAAGATCTGGTCGGTGTATTCGAGCTCAAGCGCCCCGGACAATTTCTACTTTGGGAATTTGTACGACACCTTCCGTGATGAAAAGACGACAACGACGAGCATCGACGGATCGATGACCAGTCAGCTCAGCACGTCACACCTCCTCTCGGCCGGCCTTCAGATGAACATGCACAAGGTGGACGTGAACAACAGGCGCTCTGTGAAGTCCTCCTCCCCGAGGATGGAAGTGTATTCCGCATCTCCGTTCGAAGCCGGACTCTATGTTTCGGACAAAATGGAGTTTGAGGGAATGATCGCCAACATCGGTCTTCGGCTGGACCTGTGGGACCAGAATGTGCAGTACTACGCGGACCAGTTTTCACCGTTTCGCTACTACACCAATGATACAAGCTACGTGATCGACATGACGCGCGCCCTCAAAGATGAGACGCCGACTTTGGGAAGGTTGCAGCCGCGTGTCGGAATCTCGTTCCCCGTAACGATCAACACGGTCTTCCACGTGAACTATGGCACGTTCGTTCAGCGCCCCCCGCTGAATCGAACAGTGCTTCAGCAGACCCCCAGGACGGGATTCGCTCAAATGATTCTGGGCAACCCCCGGCTTCGCCCCGAGGTGACGAACAGCTACGATATCGGCGTGACCCAGGGACTTGGTGAAGGGTTCACCATCGACGTGAGCGGATACTACAAGGATGTGAAGAACCTCATCCAGCAAGCCTTCTTTTTCGATCAGGATGGGAATGGCTATTCCACATTTGCGAATCGTGACTATGCCGACATAAGGGGATTCAAGATCGGGGCTGCAAAACGGAGAGGAATGCTGACAGGCTCGCTCAACTACACATACGGTGTTTCGACGGGGAAGAATTCTACGCCCTTCAACGAGTCCCCCAAGTTCTATGAAAACAGCTCGACGGTCCTTCCGAGCCCCAAAGACGTCCTCCTCGACTTCGACCGCACGCACAATCTTGTGCTCACGGCGGTACTCGCGCTCGAGAAAAACGAGGGACCGGAAATCTACGGCATCTATCCGCTCGAAGAGATGAAATTCTCGGTGTACTCGTTCGCCCGGAGCGGCCGTCCCTATACGTACGACGATCAGGGATTGGGGCAGCTCTATAACCGCAGGTCCCCCAATGAATACGGCACCCGCCTGAGAATTACAAAGGACTTCGCGAAGCTGATAGGAAGCCGGCTGTCGGTGTATGTCGAAGTTCTGAACCTCTTCAATCAGCGCATTCTCTCGTATCAGGCAATCTTCGCCAATGCGCGCGACAATGCAAGCGGGACAATTACCGAGAATCGCAACATTGAAAAATATGTACTGGATCCGGAATCGATCCGGTACACCGAAGACATCAATCACCTCGGGTTTCTGGTCGACCAATCATTCATGATTTATGACAACGCTCCACGCAGTCTCAATATCGGCATGGTTATCAATTTCTAGCAGGAAGGCGTCAGCGATGAAGAAAACGGCTCTTATTGCAGCGGCGTTGTGTCTGTTCGTTGCCACGCTTGCCGCCCAGCAGCGGCGATTCGAAGTGCACTCGCGCGGGATGCTCCGGCAGACGGTGTACAACACAGGCGAATTAGGGAGAGCGTACGATCAAGGGACAGCGGGGGTGCTGGAGGGAGTGCCGTCCCTGGAGTGGCCCGCCAATTCGGCTGTGACGATTGATTCGAAATTCTATTCAGGCCAGCACAATTCGTTCGGAGGCGGAGTTCAGCTTTCATTGGAAAGGCGTGATACAACACGCATGTTCGTCTTCTGCGGCGGCGTCACGCAGCTCCCGGTCGTGGGCGTGCACAGTTTTCCGATTTCTCTGAGCAGAGTGGAAAACTTTCCGCTTCTGCCCACGGGCGAATTGAATCCAAGCTATGACCCGAACGAAGCCGAAGAAAAAATCGTCACCTCATGGGCAACCCCTGTCGGGATCACCATCACACGTACAAGCCGCGCGTGGAGTCATCCTGACTATGATGACCTGATCATCTACGAATACGAGGTGGAAAACACAGGCGACACCGACGGGAATTCTGCCACGCCGGCACGGCAAGATACGCTCACAGAGCTCCTTATCGGTTTTTCACACGGGTTTGCCCCCGGAAAAACCGGGCACGAGCGGAAATACAATCGATGGGGCGGGACTGATTTTCAGCAAACGGATACCTACGCTCGCTTTGACCGTCGGCGCTGGCTCAACTACACAGAGAACATTGACGGATTGCCCGATCCGCAGTATTTCACCCAATGGGCGCAAACCGGAACGAACGGCGGAGGCCTCCAGGCACCGATGGCCGTGGGATACCAGGTTCTCTATTATGACACGACACATCTTGCGCGAAGAAACGAAACGGCCGTTTCGGGAACGACCGGCGGTTCGCAGGACTCAGCCTGGAATTCGCATAACCATTTGAAGCAGCCATATCTGAATCGTCTTGAAACCTCGCTCTGGACCGAAGCAAAACACCGCAATAACATGGTGGTTACCACCTGGCCCAGGAGCGGGAACAGTCTCTACTCAAGCGCTCTCTTTGGTCCCGACTGGGCATTTCGCACCTCCTTCAACGTTCGACAAAGTTGGATCTTTGGCGTCGGTCGCCAGGTAGCCTTCGGTCCTTATATTCTGAGGCCCGGGGAAAAACTCCGGTTTTCTTTCGCCGAAGTCGCGGGGTTCGGCGCGGCAAGTTTGCAGGATACACAATCGGGGCTTCTCGATGAAGGGGGAAGCTGCGGGCAACAGTGCAACGAGTCATCGAGCGCCAATGCGATGAATCCCGTTGTGAACTACACGGGGACAATTACCTACGGGTTTGACAACAAGGTACACGGAAGCACATACTTGGCAACCTATCCGCTGCCGGATTATGTGAACTCCGATGTGGTGACGGTCCGGGATGTCGCCGACCGTGCGATCCAGGCATATCTTGGAGTTTCGCCGGTTGTGGATTATGACAGCTCCCAATACTGGCCCGAGCAATCTCCGGACCGCGGTGTCTATGCGATCCCTGCAGTCGTTCCGGCTCCGCAGATCACGGTCGAGAACACTTCGTCGGCACAAAACAGGATCACATGGGGCCTTCAGGTGGAGAGTTTCGTTCACCCGCGTTTGCAGGCCCCGCTGAGCCACTATCTTGTCATGAAGGCATCTCACCCCCTGGGGCCGTGGACGGTCATTGACAGTGTTCGCCGGGCAGATGTCGAATACATCAAGAACGGAATCTACGAGGTGACAGATACGTCAACCCGCGTTCTTGAATCGAACTATTATTCCGTGATCTCCGTCGACTCGCTTGGCAACAAAAGCGGGATGACCAATCTGGCCCTCCACCAAACACAGTTGGGAGGGACCGAAACATTGCAGACGGTCTATGCTGTTCCGAATCCTTTCATCGTCCGGTCGGGTTTCACCGGCGCAGGAAATCCTGAGAACAGGATAGGATTCTTCAACCTGCCGAAAGAGTGCACAATCCGGATCATTTCGTACAGCGGACAGCTGGTTGAAACGATTGAACATAAGTCGGCCAATTATTCCGTGGAATACTTTCGCACAACAAGAAACAACCAGGTGATCGCCTCCGGCCTGTATTTCTTTGTCGTCGAGACCCCGGATGGCCAGCGAACGCACGGTAAGTTTGTTGTTATTCAGTGAGATGAGGATAACCATGAAATCACGACCCTCAATTGTCATCTTGATATGCCTGATGTTCGCAGCGGGCTCGATGACCCTCTATGGCCAGAAAGTCGGAACAAGTTCGCTTCAGTTTTTGAAAGTGATGCCGACAGCCCGCGCAACAGCCATGGGAGACGCATACTCGACGCTGGCCCAGGGATCCGACGCAGTCTTCTGGAATCCTGCCGGAATTGCCGGCAGCAGTTCGATCGAAGTCGCAGGGACGTTTATCGTCTGGCTCTTCGATTCGCGTCAAAGCGCCCTCTCGTCCGTGTTCCCCATCGGTGACTGGGGGATTGCCGGGTTGCAGCTTCAGTATGTCGATTACGGTGATATTCCCGTCACCCGCGCCGACCGGCTCGAATTCGTCGGTTCAGGGGCCGATTATCACTACAACCCCGGATTGACAGGCGAAACTTTTTCGCCCACTTCCTACGTCATCGGTCTCTCATTTGCGCGACAACTGACCGACAAATTCGCCGCAGGAATCACTGCAAAGTTTGTGGATGAATCGCTCTGGTCGGAGTCGGAGGTGACGGTAATGAACCCGTCGACCGGAAGAGCCGAGGTAGTCAACACGTTTGCCAGGATGATGCTGTTCGATTTCGGCATGCAATACAATACGGGCTATCGCACGATTCGCCTCGGTGTGGCAATTCAGAACTTCGGCGGTCAGGTCAAGTTTGCCCAGGAAGCTTATCCTGCCCCGCTTACATTCCGCATCGGTACGGCCGCGGATATTGTCGGACAGAATGCGTTGTTTGCGGAGTCGGAGTTGACCCGTTTGACTTTTGCGTATGACCTTTTCCAGCCAAATGATTATGCACAACAAATGCATGTGGGTGCCGAATTCACCTTCAACGAGGCTGTGTATCTCCGGGGCGGATACAAGTTGTTTTATGACAATGACAGCTTCACGGCAGGGTTCGGTGTCAGGCAGACCGTCGTTGAAATCCCATTGGGCATCGATTACAGTTATGGCGCCATGGGTGATTACCTCCCGAGCGTCCACCGGATAAGCGTAGGAGTGAAGTTCAAATGAAACTCGATCACGAACGAAACGCAATGCCCTGTAAGCGGAACCGGCCGTGCAGAACAGTCCACAGTCAATCTGTTTTCCGACACCTGCTGCTCCTTCTCATTGCCGGGACGTCTCTTCTTTCG
>Ga0209619_10004050_pt1 | contig 10439 bp, 9 predicted proteins | sample Rifsed16ft3_FD_184011 | JGI IMG/M metagenome (GOLD analysis project Ga0209619, IMG submission 184011) | Soil microbial communities from Rifle, Colorado, USA - sediment 16ft 3 (version 2) | ecosystem: Environmental > Terrestrial > Deep subsurface > Rock core/Sediment | place: Rifle, Colorado... | reverse complement strand
GGAGGAGAACATCGCCGCCGTGATCGTCGAGCCGATCCAGGGCGAGGGAGGCTTCATCGTCCCGGCGCCCGGCTTCCTCAAGGGGCTCGCCGAGTACTGCTCGGAGAACGAGATCGTGTTCATCGCCGACGAGATCCAGAGCGGCATGGGCCGCGCGGGCCGGTGGTTCGCGATCGAGGACGAGGGCGTCGTGCCCGACATCGTGACGAGCGCGAAGTCGCTCGGCGGCGGCCTGCCGATCAGCGCCGTGACCGGCCGCGCCGAGCTCATGGACGCGGTCCACGTCGGCGGGCTCGGCGGCACGTACGGGGGGAACCCGGTCGCCGCCGCGGCATCGCTGGCGGTGCTCGCCCAGATCGAGCGCGAGGGCCTGCTCGAGCGCTCGCGCACCCTCGGCGAGAAGCTCCTGGGGCGGCTACGCGAGATGCAGGAGCGGCACGCGCTGATCGGCGACGTCCGCGGCCGAGGGATGATGGCCGCGATAGAGCTCGTGACCGACCGCGCTACGAAGCAGCCGATCGACGGGCCGACGGGCTCGGACATCGTGAAGCGGTGCCTCGAGAACGGCGTGGTGATCCTCAAGGCCGGGACCTACGACAACGTGATCCGCCTCCTTCCCCCGCTCACGATCGACGAGGGCCTGCTCGACGAGGGCCTCGGCGTCCTCGACGAGGCGATCGCGAAGGCGTAGCGGCAACCTGTGCCGCGGCCGGCGCCTGCTAGCGTCGGCAGGTGGCTTCGAACGCCGAGGAGGGCTCCAGGGTCCGCTCGACCGTGCGGCGGATCGCGGTCGACGTCACGCCGCTGCGCGTCTCCAGGGACTTCCGGCGGTTATGGCTCGGGCTGCTCGGCTCGCAGTTCGGGTTCCAGTTCACGCTCGTCGCCTCATTCATCCAGGTGTTCCGGCTGACGGACTCCGCCGCGGCCGTCGGCCTGATCGGCGCCGTCGGGTTCCTCGCGCTGATCGCAGGCACGTTGGCGGGAGGCTCGTTCCTGGATGCCGTCGACCGGCGGAAGGTCCTGATGGCCACCCAGGTCGCGCTGATGGCGGGCTCGGGCCTGCTGCTCGCGGGCGCGATCAACGGGGACCCGCCGGTCGCGCTCGTGTACGCGGGCGTCGCGATCATCGCGGGGGTCTCGGCGATCGACTCGCCCACCCGGGCGGCGATCACTCCGCGCCTGCTCAGCCCGGAACTGCTGCCCTCGGCAATTGCCCTGAACCAGGTCGTGTGGAACAGCACGGCGCTGATCGGCCCAGCGGTGGCCGGCGTCGTCATCACGCGCTTCGGGCTGGCGTGGGCGTACGGGGTCGACGTCATGAGCTACCTCGCGATGCTCGCGGCCGCCATCGGCATCCGCCCAGTGCCGCCCGAGGGTGCCGAGGGTGCGAAGACCGGCTGGGCGGCCGTTCGCGAGGGGTTCGCCTTCCTCAAGGGCCGAAGGGTGCTCCAGTCCACTTTCGCGATCGACATCGTCGCGATGGTGTTCGGGATGCCGAGAGCGCTGTTCCCGATCCTCGCGCTCACGCAGTTCCACCGGGGGGAGAGCGCCGTCGGTCTGCTGTTCGCCGCGCCCGCCGTGGGGGCCCTCATCGGCGCACTCACAACTGGGTGGGTCAAGCATGTGAAGCACCAGGGCCGGGCCGTGATCTGGGCGGTGGTCGTGTGGGGCGCGGGGATCACCGCGTTCGGCCTCGTCGCGACGAACCTGTGGCTCGGGCTGTTCTTCCTGGCTGTCGCGGGTGCCGCGGATGTGATTTCGGCCGTGTTCCGAACGACGATCCTCCAGCTGTCGACGCCGGACCACATGCGCGGCCGCCTGTCGGGGATCCACATCCTGGTGGTGACGGGCGGGCCGAGGCTCGGCGACCTCGAGGCGGGCCTGGTAGCCCAGGCGTTCTCGCCGTGGGCGTCGGTGGTCTCTGGTGGGCTGCTGTGCATCGCGGGGGCCGGGCTCGTCGCGTGGATCTACCCCGAGCTCCGCCGCTACCACGCGGGTCAGCCCGGCTGACACGGCCCGGCGAGGCCGTGGCATGCTCCGGAAGGTGTCGAGCGCCGACCTCGTCGAGATCCGGGTCCTGGACGGCCCGAACCTGTACTTCCCCCGCCCCGCGATCAAGCTGACGCTCGACGTCGCCGGCTGGCTCGCGGTCTCCCAGGCGCGGATGGCCGCAGCGCTCGAGCGGGCGAGCTCGAACGGGCAGGCAGAACGACCGAACTCGGACCAGCGTCGACGGACCCTGGCCCGGCTGTCGGCGCACCTCACGCGCCGACTCGCGCGGGCGAGCGGTGTTCGACTCGCGGTCCGCAGCCGGCCAGGCCCCGAGGCCGATCAGATCGTGGTCGCTTTCCCGTGGCGCCATCTGGGGGCCGCCGAGGCACTCGGCCGTGAGGCAGCCGCGCTGCTCGAGGACGTTGGCGGACGGCGATCGGTCGAACGGCTGGTGTCGGAGGCCGCCACCCGGATCGCGGAGCTCGCTCCTGGGGACGTGCCGAGCGTGACCGACCCCACGATCCCGGTCATCTCGGTAACCGGGACCAACGGCAAGACGACGACGGTGCGCTTGCTCGCGCACCTCGTGCGCGCCGCCGGCCGGACGGTCGCCTACTCCTCGACCGACGGCGTGTATCGCGGTGACGGCGAGCTCGTCGAAGCCGGCGACTACTCGGGGTTCGGAGGCGCGGCGAAGGCTCTCGCTCAGGAACCTGACGTCGCGGTGCTCGAGACCGCACGCGGGGGGATCCTGCTCCGCGGCATCGGCGTGCTGCACAACGACGTCGCCGTCGTCACGAACATCTCGGCCGACCACCTAGACCTGCACGGGATCCACACGCTCGACCAGCTCGCCGAGGTCAAGGCGACGGTCACGAAGATCACGCGCCGCGACGGCTGGGCGGTGCTGAACGCCGATGATCCGCGCGTGCTGACGATGCGCCGGGGCGCGACCGGCCGGCCTTGGCTCTGCTCGCTCGATCCGGAGCACCCGGCGATACGCGAGGTCCTTTCCGAAGGCGGGCGCGCGACGGTGCCGCTCGACGGATGGATCACGGTGCTGGAGGGCTCGGATGCGCGGGCGCTCATCCCGTCGATCGACGTGCCGGTGACGATCGCAGGGGTCTCGAGCCACAACGTCATGAACGCGATGCAGGCCGCTTCGGCGGGGCTCGCGGTGGGGCTGTCCGACCGGGTCGTCGCGAAGGGCCTCAAGACCTTCGTTACCGATCAGGAGCGCAATCCGGGCCGCGCGAACCTGTTCGAGCTGGACGGGCGGGTCGTCGTGGTCGACTACGCCCACAACGCCGCCGGTATGGCGGGGCTGACGCAGACCGGCCGCGGACTGCGTCGCCCCGGGCGCGACGTTTGGCTCGCGTTCTGCACGGCCGGCGACCGGACCGACGAGATCCTTCACGAGTTCGCATACACGGCCGCTCGCGGCGCCGACCACATCGCGATCGCCGAGTTGCTGCGGTACCTGCGGGGCCGTGAGCCGCGCGACATCGTCGAGCGCCTGGAGGCCGGCGCGCGGGACGGCGGGGCCGTCGAGATCGACGTCTACGCCGACGAGCTCTCCGCACTGCGCGGCATGCTGGCCCGCTCCCGCCGCGGCGACGCGGTCGCCGTCACGGCCCTTGGCATGCGCCCGGAGATCTTCGCCTGGCTCGAGCGGGCCGGCGCTCGCCCGCTCACGCCGGCACGGGTCCGAACTCTGGTCGTGCGAGCAGGCACTTGACTTAGTCCTTCTAACTTAGTTATCGTGCCTGCATGGCGACCGCCGAGGAGATGAGTCATCTCGGCACGGTGAACGTGCACGAGGCGAAGACCCACCTGTCTCGTCTACTCGAACGCGTGGAGCGGGGAGAAGAGATCGTCATCGCACGCTCAGGCAAACCGATCGCGAGACTCGTGCCGATCGACCCGAGCCCGGGTCGCCGACCCATCGGGCGTGACAAGGGCAAGATCTGGATGTCCGACGACTTCGACGAGCCACTTCCGTGGCAGACCTTCCCCGGATTCCCGCTCGAGTGAGGGTTCTGCTCGACTCCCACGCGGTGCTCTGGGCAACGCTGGACGACGACCGCCTTCCCCGGTCCGTACGGGATCTCATCGAGGACCGCACTACCCACGTCGCGATCAGCGTCGCGACCACGTGGGAGCTCACTATGAAGGCGCTCGCGGGCCGCCTTCGCCTCCCGGAGCCGCCCGAGACCTACTTCGACGGACTCGTTCGGGACTTCGGATACGAGCTCCTTCCTATCCACCAGCGACACGTGTCCGCCCTACCCGAGCTCCCCTCGGTCCACGCGGACCCGTTCGACCGCATGCTGGTGGCCCAGGCCGTCGTGGAGGACATCGAGTTGGTGACCGGCGACGAGTACCTCCGCCGGTATCCCGTGCGAACGATCTGGTGATGGCTACCGACGCGCGGCGTCCCTGACGCATCGCACGGCCCACGCGATCGCCTCCAGGCGCTCGGCCGCGATCGGCTCTCCGCAGACGTCGCACGTGCCGTAGGTCCCCTCGTCGAGCTTGGCGAGCGCCCGCTCTACGTCGGCGAGCTTCGCGTCGAGGTTCTTCGCGGCATCGACCTGCGTGATGCGCTCGACGGCCTGCGACGTCCCTTCGCCCACGCGCTTGCCGAAGGACACCGCGGCCATCGGGTCGCGAGGCGCGGCAGTCAGCTCGGTGAGCTCGGCGCGGAGCTCGTCGCGCGTACGCTCGAGCGTGGCCCTGACGTCCACCGCCCTCAGACCCCGAGCAGGTCGGGGTCGCCGCCGGCGAGCTCCACCGAGCCGTTGCCTCCCGTCGGCGCGAACACGATCGGGGCCGCCAGCGACCGACGGGCCTCGACCTCCTTGTAGACCTCGGTGGCGTAGTCGACGCACAGCACGACCAGATCGCCGGGCCTGGAGCGGTCGAGAGCCTTGCGCGTGGCATCCATCTCATCCACCACCACCTCCACATGCCCGGCGCGGGTCCCGCCCTCGGCCATCGCCTCCCGCACACCCTCGAGCACATGCGCCGCGGTCTCGCCTCGTTCGCGACCGCGCGTGCCGCGGTCCTCTCGGATGATCACGTCGTCGAAGTAGCGAGCGGCGACACGCCCGAGCTCGCGCATGTCCTCGTCACGGCGGTCCCCCGCGGTCGCCACGACCGCGACCCGCAGGTTCGCGGACCACGACGCCTCACCGGGCCGGCCGCCGCTGGGAGCATCCGAGGTCAGGCGCTCGACGAAGTCGCCGAGTGTCTCGAGACCCGCCGCGTTGTGCGCGTAGTCGATCAGCACCTTCACGCCGTCGAGGTCGAACACGTTCAGCCGACCCGGCGCCTGGTAGATCGACGTGGTGAACGACCGCAGCCCCTGGCGGATGTCGTGCAGGTGGGCGCCTGCGGCGTGGGCCGCGGCGGCGGCGGCCATCGCGTTCTGGACCATCATCCGCGCCTTGCCCTCGAAGGTGGCCGGGAGCGTGTGCACCCAGGCGATCGGCATCGTGCGCCTTCCCTCGCGGATCACCATCATCTCGCCGCGATCGCTCTTCTCGAGCACGACCGCCTTGCCCCCGCGCCGCACCCACCTGTCGACGAGCTCGTTGCGCTCCTGCATCGTGAACAGGATCACGCTTCCGCTGCACGCCTTGCGCATCTCGGCGACGAGGGGATCGTCGGCGTTCAGGACCGCCCAGCCTGTCTTCGGAACCGCCTCGACAACCACCTGCTTCACCGCCGCTAGCTGTTCGAGCGTGTCGATGCCTTTCAACCCGAGGTGGTCGCCGGTCACGTTGATCACCACGGCGACGTCGTTCTTGCCGTAGCCGAGGCCCTCGCGCAGGATCCCGCCGCGGGCGGTCTCGAAGACCGCGAGGTCTACACGCGGGTTCTGCAACACCATCTGCGCGGACTTAGGCCCGCTCGCGTCCGCGCGCTTCACGAGCCGCTCGTCGATGTAGATGCCGTCGGTGGTGGTCATGCCAACCGACCGCCCCATCCCCTTGAAGATGTGCGCGATCATCCGGGTAGTCGTCGTCTTGCCGTTGGAGCCGGTGACGGCGACGATCGGGATCCGCGACGGCGTGCCGGGCGGGAACAGCAGGTCCACGACGTGCATGGCGACGTACTGGGGCTCGCCCTCGGTCGGGTGGGTGTGCATCCGGAACCCGGGAGCGGCGTTCACCTCGACGATCGCTCCCCCGGTCTCGCGCACGGGCTGCGTGATATCGGGCGCGAGGAAGTCGATCCCCCCCACGTCCAGGCCGACGACTCGCGCGGCCTCCTCCGCGATCTCGACGTTCTCCTCGTGCGCCTCCCAGGTGCGGTCGATCGAGCTGCCGCCGGTGGACATGTTGCCGGTCTCGACGAGTTTGACCATGACGCCCTCGGGCGGCACGTCCTCCAGCGCGAACCCCTGCTTCTTCAGCAGCGCGATCGCCGCGTCGTCGACCTTGATCCTGGTCAGGACCTTCTCGTGTCCGACGCCGCGTCGCGGGTCCTGGTTCGTGATCTCGACGAGCTCCGCCACGGCGTGGATCCCGTCGCCGGTCACGTGCGCCGGAACGCGCTCGGCGACGGCGACCATGCGCCCGCCGATCACGAGCACCCGATAGTCGTTGCCGGTCACGAACGACTCGACGATCACCTGCGCTCGGCGCGCCTCCCTCACCGCCCGCTTGAACCCCGCTCGCACCTCGCGCTCGGTCCGCAGGTCGAGGCCGACCCCCCGGCCGTGGTTGCCGTCGAGAGGCTTCGTCACCACCGGGAAGCCGATCCGTTCCGCCGTCGCCACCGCCCCGTCCTCGTTGAGGACGATCTCGCCGCGCGGGACCGGCAGGCCGGCGGCGGCGAGCAGCCGTCGCGTCACGTCCTTGTCGCCGGCTATGTCGACGGCGAGAGCCGAGGTCTTCGAGGTCATCGTGGCGCGGATCCGCTGCTGGTACTTCCCCCACCCGAGCTGCACGAGCGAGGCCTCGTTCAGCCGGATGAACGGGATGTCGCGGCTCGAGGCCTCGTCCAGGATCGCCTGCGTCGACGGTCCGAAGGCCCTGCGCTCCGCGAGCAGGATCAGGCGCTCGAGCTCCAGCGGGAACTCGAAGTCCTTCTCGGCCTTGACGAGGTGGTTCACGAGGCGCACGGCTAGCTCACCCGCCGCCAGGCCGACCCTTTCCTCCCAGTAGCCGTAGATCACGTTGTAGCGGCCGGGCTCGCCGGCGCTGCGCGTCTTGCCGCGGTACACGTGCGCGCCGGATTCACGCTGCAGCTCGATCGCGATGTGCTCGGCGACGTGGCCGACCCAGGTGCCGTCCGCCAGGCGCTCGCGGAACCCGCCGCGGCGCCCGAGCGAGCACGAGTGCTCGCCGACCCCCGGGAGCAGTTCCAGCAGCCGCTCGTTGAACAGCGGGATCGTGTTCGAGGGCCACTCCTCGAGCGAGCCGAGGTCGACGAGCAGCCGGATGCACGGGTCGTAGGACCAGTAGTTCGGTCCGCGGAAGACCTGGGTTTCGACGAGGCTCAGGTCGGGCTTGAGGGGTGGCTTCTTCGCGGCCGGCTCCCGCTTGGCCCGGGCCCGATCGGCCTTCGTTCGGGCCCGGGCCTCGGTCACTCGGAGGCCTCCCGCTCCTGCCCAGGCGGATCCGCGAGGAGCGTCCGGGCGCGCAGGTCGAACCAGGTGCCGTCGGGCAGCGAGTGCACCAGGGCGCCACTAACCATGATCGGCTTGTGGCCCTTGGCGCGGTGGGCGTCGGTGACGACGTGAGCGCCGTCGATCAGCGTGACCGCGCCGCGCCCAACGACCTCGATCGTCCGATCCCCGTAGACGATCGCGCAGGTGTCCTCGTCTAGGCCGACGCCGACGAGGGCAGGCGACTGAGCGACGACGGCTAGCAGCCGTCCGAACCGCCCCCGCTGCTCGAAGTGCTGGTCGATCACGACGCCCTCCAGGATCCCGAGCCCGGCGGCAAGCTGCGCCATCCGGTTCTTAGGCGTCTCGCCCGAGCGCCCGAAGGCCATCATATGGGCGGCCATCGCGCTGGCCCCCGCGGACGTTCCCGCGAGCACGGCGCCCCGGTCGTGCGCCCGGTGGATCGCGTCCGCGAGGCGAGTGCCCGCGACCACCGAGGAGAGCTTGAGCTGGTTGCCGCCGGTGAGGAAGATGCCGGTGGCGTCCGCGAGCGCCTTCGCGAGCTCGGGGTCTTGAGCCTGCGAACGCTCCTGCGGGCCCAGCCCGCCGACCCGCCCTATCCCGAACCGGGCGAACAGCTCCCGGTAGCGCCCGACCGCGGCCTCGCCGAGCGAGGACGCGGTCGAGATCACCACCACTTGGCCGTCGGCGCCGCCGGCTAAGGTCGCGAACCGCGACAGGATGACCTTGTCGCGCACCTTGTCCTCGGCCCCACCGATGAGCATCACGGGACCCGCGCCGGCGACGGATGGCAGCTTCCGGAGATCTTGCACGGAGGTCACGATGCTGGAAGTGTAGCCAGTGCCGCCGGACTCTCAGTGCGCTCGAACGCTTCGTTCGGGGTCGCCCGGAGGGCGAACTATCAGCTGGTCGTGCGGCTCGACGACGTCGACGGTCCCCTGGAGGCCGGGCTCGACCCACAGCTCGAAGCCCTCGCGCACAACCAGCTCGTCGCCCTCCTGGCGCTCGTCAGTGAGGGCGAACTCGATGCCCGACCCTGCGCGCCGGAGGCGAACGGTCGCCTCCGGGTTGAAGCGACGAGCCGCCGTGTGCGTCCGCTGCAGGATCTCGATCGCCCAGTCGGTGAACTCGAGCGACATGTCCCGCCCCATGCTACGGGCGACGAGGTTCAGTCGCCCAGCCGAGGAGGGCGGTCCCCGGCCCCGCTCCGCGACCAGTCCCTCCCGTCCCGTGAGTCGCTCGCGAAGGCCACAGCCGCCGCCCAGAGGGCGATCAAGAACAGCAGCGCAAGTACGGCTCCCATCCGGTCACCTCCCCGAGCCGATCAGCCGTAGGCCCGCGCTCACGAGCCGAACGCCGACGGCTCGACGCACACCCCGGGGTCGACGCTCGCGGCGCCGCACGCCCGCTATCCGTGCCTCGGCCCGCACCGCGTCCGCCCGCGCTCGGGACAGCTGCATCCCCATCTGTGGGTCATGCACTTCGGCACCTCCTCGCGATCGCCCCCCTGTAACCCGCATAGACCATACGACCGGTTAGGTAACTCGTCAAGAGGTTTCATCGGTGTACACTTTAGGGCGAGACCATGATCGATATCACGGGCCATGACACAAGCCCCCCCGCGCCGGGCGACCTGGAGCTCCTGCAGCGCTTCGTGAACCTGCACGAGCACGACGAGGGCGGGCGCACGGTCGATCCGTCCCTCGAGATGATCCGGACCTTCCTGGTGTCGCGCGGTCTCCTCACGCCTAGGGAACGCTTCTCGGCGGCCGATCGTGAGACCTACCTCCGGCTCCGGAACGCGATCCGCGGGCTGGTCGGCGCCGATCCCGAGAAACCGATCCCCGCGGCCGACGCCGAGGTGATCGACCGGATCGGCCTGGCGGCGGGGCTCCACCCCCACTTCCGCGCCGCCGGCTCCCCGACCCTTGAGCCCAGGGGCGGCGGAGGCGTGGCAGCCGCGTTCGGCTCGATGGTCGCGATCGCGTTCGTGGCGGCATACGACGGCACGTTCGAGCACCTGAAGAGCTGCGCCGACGAGACGTGCCGCGAGGTCTTCTACGACAAGTCGAAGAACCACTCCGGGCGATGGTGCTCGATGTCCGCCTGCGGCAACCGTGCCAAGGTCCGCGCGTGGCGCGAGCGCCAGCGGGTCGCGGAGTGACCTCGGTCGAGCTGCGACTCCGCGGTGCCGGCGGTGAGCCGGTAGACCTGGTCCGGACCCTGAACTCCCATGGGTTCGTGGACCTGCCGCCGATGTACCTCGGCCCGGACGAGCGGTCGCTCGAGCTGACCCTGCGGCCGCGCCGAGGGAGGCCACGCACCGTGAGGATCGAGGCCGGGCGCCGCGAGCACGCTCTGATGACCGTGCTGGGCCCGGCGGTCTCGGCGTCGGTAGCGAACGACCTGGCCGCCACCGTTCGCCACGTCCTGCGGCTGGACGCGGACCTGTCGCCTTTCTACGAGGCGGCGGCGTCCGACCCCGAGCTCGAGTGGGCGACCGTGGGCGCCGGCCGGATGGTGCAGAGCCCGACGGTGTTCGAGGACGTGGTGAAGACCGTATGCACCACCAACTGCGCCTGGTCCGCCACTCGCAGGATGGTGACCGCTATCGTCGCGAACCTCGGCGAGGCGGCGCCGGTCGCGCCCGCCGAGGGGCCCCAAGGGCGTGCGTTCCCGACCCCTCTTGCGATGGCCGAGGCCGGTGAGGGCTTCTACCGCGACGTCGCACGGGCGGGCTACCGCGGCGCGTACCTCGTATCCCTGTCCCGCGCCATCGCAGCCGGCGACCTCGACCTCGAGCGGCTCG
>Ga0209619_10004046_pt1 | contig 10444 bp, 11 predicted proteins | sample Rifsed16ft3_FD_184011 | JGI IMG/M metagenome (GOLD analysis project Ga0209619, IMG submission 184011) | Soil microbial communities from Rifle, Colorado, USA - sediment 16ft 3 (version 2) | ecosystem: Environmental > Terrestrial > Deep subsurface > Rock core/Sediment | place: Rifle, Colorado... | reverse complement strand
CCCGGCCCGCCGTGGTGTTCGTGGATCTGCCGGGCGGGAGCTGTCTCCAGGCGGCCATCGCCTACCTGCGCACGCACCGGGACATCGCCGTGGTGGCTGGGGTCAACCTCGCCATGCTGGTGGATTTCGTGTATCACCGCGACCTCACGCCCACCGGCGCCGCGCAGCGGGCCAGCGAGGTGGGCGGACGCGCGGTGCGCGCGGTCGAGTGACCCTGTCGCTGGTGCGGGTGGACGACCGCCTCATTCACGGCCAGGTCGTCGTGGGATGGGGACAGGCGCTGAGCGCCAGGCAGCTGGTGTTAGTGGATGACGAAGTGTTCGCCAGCGAATGGGAGCGCGAGATTTACCGCGTGGGAGTGCCACCCGACATGACGATCGAGTTCCTCCCGGTGGACCAGGCCGCCGGGCGGGTGCCGGAGTGGGAAGCGTCCTCGAGCCGCACCATCGTGGTGCTGGGCGACGTCGCGACCGCGGTGCGCCTGTGTGAGCTGGCCCCGCGGGTCAAGCGGGTGAACCTGGGCGGCATTCATCCGGCGCCGGAACGCCGGCAACGCCTGCCCTATGTTTTCCTGACCGATGGCGAGGCCAGTGCGCTCGCCGCGCTGGCGGCGCGCGGCGTGGAGATTACGGCGCAGGACGTGCCCACGGCACGCGCCGTCCCGCTCAAGGAGCTGGCATGACGGACGGGTTCTGGTGGCTGCTCCTGTGGGGAGTGCTCGCCGGGATGGACCTGGTAACCGTGGGGCAGGTGATGGTGGGCCGGCCGTTGGTGGCGGGCACCGTGGCGGGCCTGCTGGCCGGGGATGCCGCCGCGGGGGCCATGGTCGGGATGACGCTCGAGCTGTTCGCGCTCGACCTGCTCCCCATGGGGGGAGCGCGCTACCCGGACTATGGTCCCGCCGCGGTGGCGGGTGCGGCGACCGCGGCGGGGGTGCCGGGTGTGCTGGGACTCGGTCCGGCCATCTTCGTGGCGCTGGCCGTCGGGTACCTCGGGGAGCACGGCGTGCAGGTGGTCCGGCGCGCCAACTCGTCGGACGTCCGGCGGAACCGAGCCGGATTGGACGCCGGGGATTCGGGCTGCATCCGCCGGGTGCACCTGCGCGGGATGCTGCGCGACGCAGGGCGGGCGGTGGTCCTGACGCTGCTGGGCCTGGCGCTGGCAGCGGTCGTGCGCCGATGGCTCCCGCTCAGCTTGCGCGGCGCCGTGCTGGTGGGGACGGTGGCCGTCGGCGCGGCGCTGGCGGTCGCGGCCACTGGAGCGCTGCGGCTGAGTGGTCGCGGGACGGCGCGGGCCTGGCTGGCTGCGGGGGTGTTGGCGGGCGCCGCCTGGGTGGTGACGCGATGACGCGGGGCATGCTGGCGGCCTGGGTCCGGACGCTCATCGTCCAAGCGTCTTGGAACTACGACCGGATGGTGGGACTCGGCGTGGCCTACGCGATGGAGCCCTTGCTCCGCGGGCTCCCCGGCGGGCGCGCCAACGACCGATACGCCGCGGCGCTGAAGCGGGTGGCCGGGTTCTTCAACGCCCACCCGTATCTCACCGGCATGGCGGCGGGAGCGTTGGCCCGCGTGGAATACGACGGTGTGGCGGAGCCCCAGGCGGACCGGCTGCGCCGCGCGCTGATCGGGCCCCTCGGCTCGGTCGGCGATCAGCTGATCTGGGCCGGTTGGCTGCCGCTCTCCGTGGCCGTGGGCCTCATCGTTGCGGTCGTCGCGTCGGTCCCGGCCGGCGTGGTGTCGTTTCTGGTCCTCTACAACGTGGTGCACCTGGGGTTGCGGTCCTGGGGATTGGCCGCGGGGTGGCGCGCGGGGATCGGCGTCGCCGGCGAGCTGGCCGGTCGCATGGTGCATGCGGGGCTGCGATTCGGCGCCGCCGCCGCGCCGTTCTCGGTCGGCGTGGCCCTTCCGCTGGTTGCGTCGTGGCTGTTGCGGGAATTCGGGGGCAGCGAACGCCTGGGGGCGGCCATCGTCGGCATGCTCGGCCTTCTCCTGGCGCGGGTGCTGGTCCCCACGCTATCAGGCGTGCGCCTCGGGCTACTGTTCCTGGGAACCGCGGTCGTCGCGGGGTGGCTGTGGCAGTAGTCGAACGGAGGGTGACGATCGTCAACGAGCTGGGGCTCCATGCTCGGCCGGCGGCCGCCTTCGTCAAGGTAGCTGGCCGGTTCAAGGCGGAGGTGACCGTGGGTCGCGACGACCTGGTGGTCAACGGCAAGAGCATCATGGGCGTCATGACCCTGGCCGCGGAGCCCGGGAGCGAGCTCACCATCCGGGCCGAGGGCGATGATGCGCAGGCTGCGGCGGACGCGCTGGCGAACCTGGTAGCGGCGGGGTTTCACGAATGAGCGACACCGACCGCCTGCTGGCCGGCATCGGCGTCTCGCCCGGCGTGGTGATCGGCCCCGCCGTGGTGGTGCAGCTCGCCCTGCCGGAGGTGCCGCCTCGGGTCGTCGCGCGCAAGGCGGTGAACCGGGAGGTGGCGCGGCTGCGCGGCACCGTGAAAGCGGTCCGGTCCTTCTTGGAGCGCATGCGGGAACGTGCCGCTCGCCGCGCGGGCGCCGAGGAAGCCAAGATCTTCGACGCCCAGATCCTGATGCTCGAGGACGAAGAGTTCCTGGGGGCCGTCGAGGGTCTCATCCGGGATAACCAGCTCTCCGCCGAGCGGGCCTACGAGTTCAAGGCCCTGGAGCTGCGGGCGCTCTGGTCGTCCAACAGCAGGTTGCGGGACCGGGTGGCGGACCTGTCCGGGGTGCATTTCCGGGTGCTGCAGCAACTCCTGGGCCTGCCCCTGGACTGGATCCCGGAGGGACTCGGCAGCCAGCCGGCCATCGTGTTCACCCACGAGCTGACGCCGGGCCTGACGGTGCAGTTCGACCGGCCCCACGTCGCCGGGTTCGTGGCGGAGCAGGGAACCCGCACGTCGCACGCCGCCATCCTGGCGCACAGTCTGGGGATCCCCTGCGTGATGGGGTTGGTGGGCAGTCTCGGCCGCGTGCGTCCGGGCACCACCGTCATCCTGAACGGCACGCGCGGCACGGTGCTGCTCGATCCCACGCCGGACGAGATCGCCGAGGCGCAGGCCCTCGATCGGCGACGGATCGCCCTGGACCGGGAGTTGGAGCGTGCCGTCGGGCAGCCGGCGGTGACGCTCGATGGGGCGCGGGTCACCCTGCGCGGCAACGTGGACCTGCCCGAAGAGTTGGACGCGGCCGCGCAGCACGGTGCGGAGGGGGTGGGCCTGCTTCGCACCGAGTTCATGATCCTGGGTCGCTCCGAGCTACCCGGGGAGGACGAACAGGTCGGGTACTACACGCGGGTGGGTGAGCGTTTCCCGGCGCACCCGGTGATCGTCCGGAGCTACGACCTCGGGGGCGACAAGTTTCCCTTGGCCGTAGCCCCGGAGCCGGAAGCGAATCCGTTCCTGGGCTGGCGGGCGCTGCGCGTGTGCCTGGACCGGCCGGAGATCTTCCGGGGCCAGATCCGGGCCGTGCTGCGCGCCCGCGCCCGGGCGAACGTGCAGCTGATGATCCCGATGGTGACGCAGGTCGAAGAGATCCTGCGCACGCGGGAGATGGTCGCGGAGGCGATCGACGACCTGCGGCGCGAGGGGCGGCCCGCCGCGTCCGAGCTGCCGCTCGGCGTCATGGTCGAAACCCCGGCGGCGGTGGTGATGATCGACCGGATCGCGGAGGTGAGCGATTTCTTGAGCATCGGCACCAACGACCTCACGCAGTACACGCTGGTGGTGGACCGCGGCAACGCCCGGCTGGCGGACCGGTTCACCCCGCTCCACCCGGCCATCGTCCGCCTGCTCAAGGCGACGGCGGACGCGGCGCACGGCGCGGGGAAAGAGGTGTCCGTGTGCGGGGAGATGGCGTCCGAGCCGGTGCCGGCGGTTCTGCTCCTGGGGCTGGGCTTCCGGGTCCTGAGCACGTCGCCTCCGCGCCTGCCCCTGGTCCGCTGGCTGGTCCGTCAGATCGATGTCGGCCGGGCGAAGCGTGCCGCGGAGGCCGCCCTCGAGGCCCGCACCACCGCGGACGTCCAGGCCTTGCTCGAGGAGGCCGTTGCCGAGCAGGTGGACCTGCGCTTGATCGACGCGGGAAGGTTGCCGCGGGCCCGTCCCGAGACTAGCTTCCAACGCTGATCGGGAGGCCCGTATCTCGCACAATTACATCCTGTCGTCCGAGTCCGTCACGGAAGGCCATCCGGACAAGATCGCCGACCAGATCTCGGACGCGATTCTCGACGCCATCCTCGCCCAGGACCCCGCCGCGCGCGTCGCCTGCGAAACGCTGGTGACCACGGGGCTGGTGATGGTGGCCGGGGAGATCACCACGCGCGCCTACGTCAACGTGCCGGAGGTGGCGCGCGGCACCGTCGAGGCGATCGGCTACACCGATGCCTCGTACGGGTTCGACGCGCGCACCTGCGCGGTGATGACGGCCATCGACCCGCAGTCGCCCGATATCGCGCAGGGTGTGGACACCGGGGGCGCCGGCGACCAGGGCATGATGTTCGGGTACGCGACGGACGAAACGCCGGAGCTGATGCCCCTGCCCATCATGCTGGCGCACGGGCTGACCCGTCGGCTCGCGGCGGCCCGCAAGAGCGGCGAGGTCGGCTGGCTCCGGCCGGACGGCAAAGCCCAAGTGACGGTGGAATACCTGGACGGCCGGCCGGTGGCGGTGCGGACCGTCGTCGTGTCCACCCAGCACGCGCCCACGGTAGGGCAGCGCGAAGTGACCGAGGGCGTGCGCGAGGCAGTGATCGAGCCGGTGCTGCGAGCCGCCGGCATGGACACGGCCGGGGTCCGCTTCCTCATCAACCCCACGGGGCGATTCGTGGTGGGGGGGCCGCAGGGAGACGCCGGGCTCACCGGCCGCAAGATCATCGTGGATACGTACGGCGGCGCCGCCCGGCATGGCGGGGGCGCGTTCAGCGGCAAGGACCCTTCCAAGGTGGACCGCTCGGCGGCGTACGCCGCCCGCTGGGTGGCCAAGCACGTGGTCGCCGCCGGTCTGGCACGCCGGTGTGAGGTCCAGCTGGCCTACGCCATCGGCGTCAAGGATCCGGTGTCGGTCATGGTGGAGACCTTCGGCACCGGCACCATGCCGGACCATCGGATCGAGAGCACCATCCGCAACGTGTTCGACCTCACGCCCGGCGGCATCATCCAAGCCCTGGCCCTGCGCCACCCGGTCTACCGCGCCACGGCCGCATACGGGCACTTCGGCCGGGTGCCGGAGACCCGAGAGGTGCATGGCCGCCCGGTGGACTTGTTCACCTGGGAGAACCCCTCCAGGCTCGCGGAGCTCAAGGACGTCGTTCGCCGGGTCGCCTGAGCCTTCTTCTGGATTTCCAACCGAGACTCCTACATGACAGCAGTCAAGACCGACGCTTCGCACGACGTTCGTGATCTCCGCCTGGCCGACGAAGGCCGGCGCCGCACCGAATGGGCCGAGCGCTTCATGCCGGTCCTCCGCCAGATCCGTGAGCGCTTCGCCAAGGAGCAGCCGCTCAAGGGCAAGCGCTTGTCCGCCTGCCTCCACGTGACCTCGGAGACCGCAAATCTGGCGATCACGCTGCGGGAGGGTGGGGCCGACGTGGCGCTGTGCGCCTCGAACCCGCTCTCCACCCAGGATGATGTCGCGGCCTACCTGGCGCGCGAGGGCGTGAAGGTGTACGCCATCAAGGGGGAGACCAACGAGTCGTATTACCGCCACATCCAACAGGCGCTGGCGCACCAGCCGGACCTGACCATGGACGACGGGGCGGACCTGGTGAGCGCGCTGCACATGATCGCGCTCCAGCGCCTCGACGACCTGGCGCCCCCGGTGCGATCCTGGGTGGAGACGTTGAACCCGTCACAGCGCCTGCGGCTGGTGAGCGGCGTCACCGGGTCCACCGAGGAAACCACGACCGGTGTCATTCGCCTCAAGGCCATGGCGCAGGACGGCGTGCTCCAGTTCCCGGTCATCGCGGTGAACGACTCCCAGACCAAGCACCTGTTCGACAATCGCTACGGGACCGGGCAGTCGACCATCGACGGCATCCTCCGCGCCACCAACGTGCTGATGGCTGGATGCACGGTGGTCGTGGCCGGTTACGGCTGGTGTGGGCGCGGCGTGGCCATGCGGGCCCGCGGGGCGGGCGCGGACGTGATCGTGACCGAGGTGGACGCGCTGCGCGCGCTGGAAGCACGCATGGACGGGTACCGGGTGATGCCGCTCCGCGAGGCCGCCGCCGTGGGCGACGTGTTCGTGACCTTGACCGGCAACGTGCACGTGCTTCGTCTGGAGCACATGCGCGCCATGAAAGACGGCGCCATCATCGCCAACGCGGGCCACTTCAACGTCGAAATCGACCTGGAGAGCCTGGCCCGGGTGGCGAAGGGTCCCAGGCCGGCGCGACCCTTCGTGGAGGAGTGGGTGCTGGACGGCAAGCGGCTGTTCGTGCTGGGGGAGGGCCGGCTGATCAATCTCGCGGCCGCGGAAGGGCATCCGGCGAGCGTGATGGACCTGTCGTTTGCCAACCAGGCCCTCGCCGCCGAACATTTGGTCCGGCACGGGGGTAGTCTCTCGAAAGCGGTGCACCGGATTCCGGCGGACATCGATCAGCGGGTCGCCCAGCTCAAGCTGGCCGCCATGGGCATCGCCATCGATGCGCTCACGCCGGAGCAGCGGAAGTATCTGGCATCATGGGAGGCAGGTACCTGAGCAGGTCATGATCGAGGTTCGGGTGGCCCATCTGGGGCTCGACCGGACGACCAACACGCCGGTGGTCATCCTCCAGGAGAAAGAGGGCGAGCGGGTGCTGCCCATCTGGATCGGGCCCGCGGAGGCGAGCGCCATCGCCATGGAGCTGGCCGGCGTGAAGTTCGCCCGACCCCTCACGCACGACCTCGTGAAACAGATCATCGTCGGCCTGGGTGGAGATCTCCGGCATGTGCTCATCACCCAGGTCAAGGAGAACACCTACTACGCCGAGCTCCACATCTACCGCGAGAATCACGTGGTCCAGATCGACGCCCGCCCGTCGGACAGCATCGCCGTGGCGTTGCGGCTCAAGGCACCGATCTTCACCCAGGAGAACCTGCTGGAGCTGACGTCGGTGGATACCGCCGGACAGGAGCCGGGCACCCAGACGTGGGACGCGGAGCAGCTCAAGAACTACCTCCAGAACCTCGATCCTGAAGACTTCGGGAAGTTCACGCCGTAGGGCTCTAGCCGCGGCGATCCTGGCCCTGGGGTTCCAGCCGGCGCTGCTGGTGGCCCAGGGCTTTCGCGTATCCGGGCGGGTGGTCTCCGTGACCGGAGCCGACTCCACGCCGGTCGCCGGGGCGTGGGCCGTGCTGCACCAGGTGTCGCTCCGGGGCGGGTCCCCGGTGGATTCGGCGCGCACCGACCGCGGCGGGCGGTATCAGGTGCGCGCGGCGGTCCGCGACACGACCACGGTGTACATCGTGTCCGTCACCTACGCCGGCATCGCCTACTTCACTCGGCCCTTGCACGCCGGGCGCGGTGCGTCGCAGGGCAGGGCGGAACCGCTGGCCGTCTACGACACCAGCAGTACCAGCCCGGTGGTGGAGGTGGCCCAGCGGCACGTCATCGTGCGGGCACCCGGCGCCGACGGGGCGCGCCAGGTGCTCGAGCTGCTGGTGCTGCGCAATGCCGGGGAACGCACCCGGATCGCACCGGATACCGCGTGGCCGGTGTGGCAGGGCACGCTCCCCCGTGGCGCCATCCAGCTGGAGGTGGGCGAGAGCGACGTGAGCGCGGAGGCGGTGTATCGTCGCGGCGACTCGATCGCCGTCGCGGCGCCGGTGCCCCCCGGCGAGAAGCAGGTGGTGGTGAGCTACGTGCTGCCACGCGCCCGCCGCGCGCTGGACCTGACCGTCGACCAGCCGGTGGCCCGTCTCAACGTGTTGGTGGAAGACTCGGCTGCAACCTCGGCGGGCGATGCCCTGGAGCGAGTCGGCAGCGAGATGATCGAGGGCACCAGCTTCGTCCGGTTCGCCAGGAACGAGGTCGCCGCCGGCGCCCACGTGCTGGTCCAGTTCCCGCGCGCGAGGTTCTCGGCCGGCAATCTCTGGTGGCTGGTGGTGGGGTTTGCCGGCGCCGCCTTGGCGGCGGGGCTGGTCCTGGCCTGGCGGCGCACGCTGCCGGCCGCCGCGGAGGCGGGCCCCGCCGACCCCAACCTGCTGGCCGCGGAGATCGCGGCGCTGGACGCCGCCTTCGAGCAGCGCCCCGACGCGACCTCCGAGGAGCGGGCCGCGTACCAGCGCCGCCGGGCCGCGCTCAAGGCCCGGCTGGAGGAGCTACTCTCACGTCGTTAGGCCCCGGCGCACCCAGCCCCGGCCTCACCTCGGCGTGGTTTACCGCAGAGGGCGCAGAGAAGAACAGAGAGAGCGCAGAGGGTAAGAGCGTGTTCCGTTTTCCGTTGTCCGTGTTCCGTTCTTGGAGGCATTACGGACGACGGATGACGGATAACGGAAAACGCATGCTCTCCGCGCTCTCTTTGTCCCCCTCTGCGTCCTCTGCGGTGAATTACTCGGTCGTGGGCTTGACGACGCGCCTGGACGTGCCTATCGTGGCATCGTTGACTAGCGAACGCGGAGTCCGGAAGCCGGTGTAACTCCGGCGCGGCCCCGCCACTGTAACGGGCAGCAGTCGTCGGCTCGATCCCACTGGGAAACCGGGAAGGGGAGCCGATGGCCCGAAGCCAGGAGACGTTCCCGTTCGCGCCACCAAGCGATCCCTCGCGGGAGGGATGGTGGGCGTGACGCTCACCCTTTCCGCCCGGAGAAGGAGTGAGCGTTTTGCGTTTGGGCTTCGTGGGAACGGCACTGGCGATCGGTGTGGTCGCCTGCACCGGGCGGGAAGCGCCTCCGGCCGGTCGTTTGGTGGACGACCTCGGCCGCGCCGTAGCGCTCCCAGGGCCGGCCCGGCGCATCGTCTCCCTCTCCCCGTCAACCACCGAGCTGCTCTTCGCCATCGGCGCCGGAGGCCGCGTCGTGGGCCGCACTCGATGGTGTGACTTCCCGCCTCAAGCGGCCGCGGTGCCCAGCGTGGGGGATGGCCTCAATCCCAACCTGGAGCTGGTGCTCAGCCGGAAGCCGGACCTGGTCGTCTTCTATGCCTCCGCCGCCAACCAGGGCGTCATCGCGCGACTCGATGGCCTGGGGCTTGGCGCGGCGTCGGTCCGGTTGGATCGCCTGGACGATGTCCCCCGCGTGGCGCGACTGCTGGGCCGGCTCACCGGCGCCACGGCGCGGGCGGAGTCGCTGGCCGCGCGCTTCGAAGCGGAGCTGGACTCCGCGCGGGCGGCCCGAGCGGCCGGGGCTAACGACCCGACCCGGCGGGTAGCCGTCGTCTCGTGGGACAATCCGCCGATCATCATTGGCGCCGGGAGTTTCCTCACCGAGCTCATCGAGCTGGCCGGGGCGCGCAACGTGTTCGACGACGTGGCCCAGCCGTCGGCCCAAACCGGCATCGAAGCCATCGCCGCCCGGGAGCCCGACGCACTGCTGGTGCTGGGGGAAGGCGTTCCGGCGTTCGCGCGGCGCCCGGAGTGGCAGGCGGTGGGTGCCGTGCGGCGGCGGAGCTTCGTGGCCGTGCAGGGCAGCGAGTTCGAACGGCCCGGTTTTCGCTCGCTCGACGCGGTCCGCACGCTGCGGGCGGCGCTGCGCCGGAGCAAGGGTCGGTGAAGTGGCTCGCGCTGGGCGCGGCGGCCCTGCTGGCGCTGCTCACCGCCGTGGTGGTGGGCCCCGCCGGGTTCTCGGGGGAACCCGCCACGGTCGCCATCATCCGCGATCTGCGGATCCCCCGTGCGCTGCTGGCGTTTCTGGTGGGCGGAAGTCTGGCCGTCACCGGGGCCGCGCTCCAGGCGCTGGTCCGAAACCCACTGGCGGATCCCTATCTCCTGGGTCTGTCCGGCGGCGCCGGCCTCGGCGCCGTGGGCGCCATCGCCCTTCACCTCGACAGTCCCTGGGTGCTGCCGGCGTCGGCGTTCGCCGGCGCCCTCGCGGCGATTCTGGTGGTCTATCGCCTCGGTGTGGTCACCGGCGCGGTGTTGGACCCGCGCGTGCTGCTGCTGGCGGGCGTCGTGGTTGGGGCCTTCGCGGCCGCCATGATGGGGGCCATCATGGCGGTGTCGCCCGCGGCGGAGCTCAGGAACGCGTTCGTCTGGTTGCTGGGCGGCTTCGGGAGCGCGTCCTGGCGGTCGGTCTCCGTGTTCGCCTCGTACGCTGCCGTCCCGGTGACCCTGATGTACCTCGCGGCGCGCCCGCTGGACTTGCTCACCCTGGGCGAAGAGCCGGCGACGTACCTCGGCGCCGACGTGGAACGGACCAAGCGGCGCGTCTATGTCGCCGCGTCGCTGCTGACCGCGGCGGCCGTTGCCGTCTCCGGCACCATCGGCTTCGTGGGCCTCGTGGTGCCCCACGC
>Ga0209619_10004039_pt1 | contig 10452 bp, 10 predicted proteins | sample Rifsed16ft3_FD_184011 | JGI IMG/M metagenome (GOLD analysis project Ga0209619, IMG submission 184011) | Soil microbial communities from Rifle, Colorado, USA - sediment 16ft 3 (version 2) | ecosystem: Environmental > Terrestrial > Deep subsurface > Rock core/Sediment | place: Rifle, Colorado... | reverse complement strand
ATCAGCCCCCGCGTCCTAGGTCAAGTAGGCCCTAAGAATGTAATCATAGTCGCAGCTAGGACTAAAGTAGAAGCCCTGCAGCCCAGACGCCTACTGGTCGACACCGGCGACGAGAAACTAGACCAGGCGCTCCGAGGCTACCGACGGGTCCTGACCGGGTACAGGGAAGAAATGGTGGTTAAAGTTGAATAGCCCGAGATGACCTCAGACCCAGTTCTCCTCAAGCCAGAAAAAATTACTTCCTAGACGGGATAGGCTCAGAATTCTCTCGCCGGGTCGCACAACGTTTAAGTTCGACCAAGCTGGAGAACAACCAGAGATAAGTTGTCCAATGTCAAGGTCAAACGAAAAGGCCAGGTGACCATTCCTCTCGAGATGAGAGAAAGGTTCAAGCTCCAGGAAGGCTCACTGCTGGAAGTACAGGCGCATGAGAAAGGCATCCTGCTAAGGCCCGCATCACCCTTGCAGGGAGGGGAAGTTGTCGGAGAAGAGGCTTACAGGAAAATTCTCCAAGAGCTGGCAGCTCTGAGAAAGAAGTGGCGTTGACGGCCATAGCCGACACTCGTCTCCTCCTCACGCTGGAATTTCCACCCAGCAAGGAGACAAAGAGACGCGTTGAAACGGCTATCACCTACGAGCTGGCCCATCGTCTCCTTGCGCCCTCGATAGTCTTAACAGAATTCTTGAAGATTGCAGGAACAAGGATGGGCGAATCCACCGCCCATCTGAGGCTGAATCTGCTGAAGGAAAGGGGTATGAAAGTATTGCCGATCACCGAGGAGATGGCGCTCGCGGCCGGAAGACTCCTTCTGTCCCATCAAGACATTCCCATCGCCGACGCGATCATCGCATCTCCCGTGCAGACGGGTGACGCAGACTACGTCGTAACGGATGACCCGCACTACAAAACCCTAGGAGTTCGGACCAAGTGGATATGAGCGATCCTCAGTCCCTTTCACTAGATGCGAAGTAGCTCGGGTGACGGAGCTTGTCGGATGTAGGGAACGATCCACCTAGCCCAGAGAGTTCCTGTCAGTTACTGGAGCCTCATCTAGTAAACCAGGCACTCCACCTATGACTTCCCTTTCCGAAAAACCAGTCGAATACGCTAGGCCCAGAATTGCATTTGCGGGACTTGAGTTCCAGATACTTCATTTCACGTCGTCGAAGGATTGCCTTCAGCTGGCTGCGGACCCTGAACAGACGTGTAGTATACCGCCACGAACAGCGTCCCGAGAATCGTCGCCAAAAGCGCTATCTCAAGCTGTTGAAACGTCACAGTCTGGAGCACACCTATGAGGAAGAGGTACGGCAGAAAGCTGAGTATCGAGGCCGCCAGTGCTCTTCCAGTGCTCACGTCGAGAGCCTGTCTTGCGGCTTTGATATTCGTGTAAATCATCCACGGATTGGCCAGCATTCCCACAACAGGTATGATGTAGAATATGCCCGGGGACCGGGCGAATCCCGAGGCCCGCCATACCTCCCCAGGGGTTGCCTTTCCCTGAAACAGCCTCGTCCCGATAAAGTAGAGCAGAAGGGACCAGAGGCCTATTCCCGCCAGCGTCAGGCCGAATCCGACGATCGATTCGAGCAATGTTCCAGAGAGAGGCTGGGCTGAGATTAGGTTCTCCAAGGCTATGCCGGCAGCCTGGGCCGTGGCTACAATCCCTATTACTAGAAGGACCTGTTGGTTAGCCTTCGGATCGTGCTCGACCTCTTCATAGAGTCGAGAGTCTCCCCTAATGGCTCTGAAGAACCGTTTCCTCAGGCCTGATTGGACGGCCGAAGGCCGTGTTTTCTCCGGCTGGTCCGTTGCCATTCGATAAGGCCGTAGATAACAAAAGCAGACGCCGGCTAATGAAGATATTACCCAGAATCTGCTCCCAAAAGCCGAGGGCGTCCTAAAGCTTGAAGGGCCGAAACAGCGAACTCACGCGTGCGAATCTTCCACTCGTCCGCGACGTCTTCCAAAGACCTCAGACCATGTCAAAGAGATACATCTCCATGACTACCATTAGGAACACGAACACCACAAACAGGACCAAGCTCAGAGGATCTATCCGAAGAGTACGGCCCATTCCTAGCTTTGGCTCACTGAGGCCCTAGAAGCGAAAGCCCGGTATTTTAGGATTTAGATACGACAAAACGGTAAGATACGACTAACAATGCCTTTTTGTTCGCGTGGACGCAGCGAGCAGATCTTCACGGGTGACCCCTCCCCTCCTTCGGAAGGAGGTTCCTTCTTCTTTCGCGCTTCTGTCGAGGGACACTAGACGATGTCACGTTCGTCATCTGGCGCAAGGCGGCAAGGTAGAGATCGTTAAGTACGGATTCTCGCCGGGGCTCCCCGGACGCTCGATAGGTCCGGGCAACTTCAATGACCTTGTCATTAAGCCACTTCGCAAGAGAGTCGACATAGTTAGAGTCCACGACCGCCCGGTTCTTCCCGGCGAGTCTTAAGGCGGCGATGGCCCCACGGACCCTCTCCGTGTTCACGGGCATGAAGTATCGTCTTACCCGGAGGGGAAGCTTGCTGTCGTTGATGAGAGTCACGAGAGCGGTGCTACGATATAGTTTCGTGACAATTCCATGCTCCTCCACTTCCTTCCTCTCAAGCCGGATAAGTCCAGCCTTCCTGAGCAACACGAGATGATAACCCACCGATGGGTCTGAGAGCCCGAGAACATCGGCGAGCTCCGACTCCGTCATGGCCCGTTCGGCCAGAAGCCTCACAATCTCCCGGCGCATCGGGTCGACCAGCACCTCGGCCTTCTCCAGGGTCTCGATGATCTCGATAAGCCTCATACTATCGGTTCCCTTCCCTTGTCTCACGCCAGGTTGTGATGGCTACGATCCAGACGCTCATTGTTGCTCCCTTCATCCAGCCGAAGTCGCACTTACACCTTCGATTTTATGTATATGGTTCGGGTCGGATAGGGGATTTCCACATTCTCTTTCTCGAACCGCCTTTTAATCTCAGAGTTCAGCCCATCTCTGACGTTCCCCATGTTGGCGAAGTCGTCCACCCAGACTATGAGGTTGAGCCTGAGGGACGACTGCTCGAAGGAGGTGAAGACCGCCGCGGGAGCCGGGTCCTTCAACACGTTCTGATGCGCACCCGCCACATCCAACAAAACGGCTCTGACCTTCTCCACGTCTGAACTGTAGGCAACGTCTACGGGAAGGTTGAGCTTTATCCTCCGGTCAGGCTCGCTCCAGTTGACGATTTTCATCTTCGCCAGCTCGTTGTTGGGCAAGGTTATCACGGTGTGGTCTGCCACGCCGTAGAGCCTAGTGGCTCGCAGCCCAATATCCAAAACATCACAGGCCTCACCGGTCGCAAGAACGATTCTGTCACCGACTTTGTACTTCTTGTCAACCATGATGTAGATGCTGCTGACCATGTTTGTCAGACTGTCTTGCATGGCCAAGGCTAGGGCGAGACCAGCTATCCCAAGCCCTGCCACTATCCCAGTCACATCGATGCGAAGAATTGACAAGGCCGCCCCAAGGCCCGCAACCGCTATTATCGCCTTGCCAAGTCTTCCAAATATCCCAACTATCAGGGCATCAATTCTTGACTGTGTTTTCCGAGCCAGATGGCTCGCAAACCGTTGAACCAAGGTCCCGAAGATCTTGTAGGCAGCCCAAGTCCCCACCACAACCAGCGTGAGAGCATAAGCAAGCTCTATGGTGGCAAACAGTTCGGGAGTCGCAATGCTGGGATATCGGGGCGCGAGAAACTTCAGAAGCCAAATTCCCGCATACACGATCGCGAAAAGATAGACAGGTCCGCTGATAATCGAGACGATAGCATCATCGATCCTTGTCTCGGTTCCCTTGGAATAATTCTTGACATACCTCTTCAACACCGACAGGAAAAGAAATGAGCTCAGCAGTGCACCGGCGAAGATGATCAGCGTAACGATTACGTCGACCGTCTCAATTCCTATGGAAGGTATCATAGAGCGTCCACGTCTCTCGTCTGGCCTAGGTTTCTGACCAAGTGCTCAGGATAGAATTCTGAGAAGATTCTGAAGTAGAGAAGCTCCTCTTTGGACCTGACCCAAGGCTTCCCTTCCCGCTCCTTCTCTAACTCTCTGTCTGTTATCTGCTTCTCGGCGTAACTCTTCAGGTAGAGCATTGAACCTGCTCCCTGGGAGAATTTTTCCTTCTTCCTCCAGACCACGGCCGGGGGAAGCGTATCCTTGAACCCTGCTCGCAGAATCCACTTCTCCGTCCGCTCTGGTCCAAGCTTTAGCTCAAGAGGAACCCCTGACGCTAAATTCAAGAATCCGGTGTCGAGGAACGGAACACGTCCTTCGATGGAATGAGCCATCGTCATGCGATCCGTTCTCTGAAGGTTGAGGTTGTGGAGGCCGCTGGTGATCCGCCAGAGTTCCTGGTGCAACTGTTCAGGCGGAATCTGTTTCAGATAATCGTATCCTGAGAATACTTCGTCGGCGCCCTCTCCTGTGAGTATTACCTTTGCTATTCCGCGTGCTAGTCGGGACACGAAAAAGTTTGGAATGGCGCTCCTGACGAGGGCAAAGTCGAACGACTCCAAGAAGTAGATGACGTCTCGAAGAATCTCGATGACCTCATCATCGCCATAGACGTATTGGTGATGATTGGTTCCAAGGTGTTCAGCCACCAGAGCAGCGTGTTCTAGGTCCCTGCTTCCTCGAACCCCGACAGAAAAGGTGTAGAGTTCAGGCAGCGTCTTCTTTGCCAGGGCCGCCACTATGGAGCTGTCCAGTCCCCCGCTTAAGTAGACCCCGACAGGGACATCAGACATCAACCGGTTCTCCACCGCACGCACTAGTTCTTCTCGAATCTTCTGAATCGCCTCTTCCTGGGTGAGAATCATGTCTTGAAAATCGGGAATAGAGTAGTATCTTTGAAAGCCGTTGGAGCACGTGTAATAGTGGCCCGGTGGAAACTCGTGAATGTCATCGGTAGCCTTGAGGAGACCCTTCATTTCTGAGGCAAAGTAGAACACGCCATCATCCTCAGCATAGTACAAGGGCTTAACGCCAAGGCGGTCCCTGGCGAGAAGCAGATTCCCGCCCTTAGTTACGGCGAAAGCGAACATACCGTCAAGGAAGTCAACAGCTTTCTCGCGTTTGTCCTCGAAAAGGTGAAGTACCGTTTCCGTGTCCGACCTAGTACGGAATGAGTGGGATGTTAGCCTGGCCCGGAGGGCTTGGTGGTTGTATATCTCTCCGTTGCAAACGACCAGCCCGTCTCCTTCTTCGTTGTAGATGGGTTGCTTTCCACCTTTCACGTCGATGATGGAGAGCCTGGTCTGCCCGATGGCTAGGTGATCGTCCAAATGTATGCCGAGGTCATCGGGCCCGCGGTGTCTCATCTGGTCGAGCATAGTTCTGAGAAGGGTCTCGTCCGAACGACCGATCATCCCCGCGATGCCGCAGATGTTGCGTCACTCTCCTTTGAGGACAAGGAAGCGTATCTGTTCAACCGTCATCCCTGCTAGGCCTACCTTGTCCACAGTTCTGCCTTCTTTCCAGTAGTCGGAGCCGTGCAGGGTGCATGCTAGATGGACCAGGGCGTCGATGGTAGGCGTCGGCACGTTCAGCAGATCGCCCAGCGATGACATGGGCACAAGGCTCATCGGTACATCTTCCAGGAGATAGCGGTGTATCAGCGTCGCGGGAGCCTTTACTCCTCTGTAGCCGGCGGTGGCCTGTATTGCTTCGTAAAGTGTCCTTCCAGGCGAGTCGTATGCTAGGTACAACCATTGACGGGCTGTGTGCAGATGAATCCCGAGAGCCTCTCCAAGGGCGAGACGTTCCGCGTCGAGAGCCTCTAAGGCCTTTCCGACAGATGGTGTCACTCCCTCAATGTAGTATTCAAAGTTCGTGTGCTCGTCTTCGATTCGGGCCGCGTTGAAGATGGTAATCGCCGGGTGGAATACTGCTCCAATATTGTCCAGGCTCGTCTCTAGAACGTTTGTTCCTGCTACGAACTGGGGGAAGACTTTTCGAATGACCTTGAGAACGTCGGGAGTCTTGTGAGCAGGAATGGCGGCTAGAGGAACGGAGTTCTTGATCTCGAAGATCCTGGCCTTTGCAAACTCCTCATGCCTCGAGACGTAGATGAAGGTCTGAGTCTCCGCGACGACCACGTCCGCCTTGACGTTCTTCTCGCGCTTCAGTATGTACTGGAATTCCACTGCGCCGAGTGTTCTACCAGGGTTGAGAATTACTAGTTGACCGTCGCGAAGGTAGGGTGCACACTTCTCGGCCAGTGACCTGTGTGCAATGGCTGGGACCACCACCATTATGATGTCGGCGTCGGAAACGGCCTCCTTGATGTCATTGGTGGCTTTCTCAAATACCCCAAACCCCTCCACTTCTCCCTCGACTTGAACTCCTCCCCGAGCCTGAATGAGTTCTATCCGCTCTTTGCTGCGAGTGTAAATTCGGACGGGGTAGCCTAGGATGGATAGATGGCCCGCCATGGCCAGGCCTCCGTGTCCAGCTCCTAGGACCGCGAATCTGGGCTTGCTTTCCAATTTAGACCGATCTCTCCGCTTCGAAGAACAGTTGATTTGCCTTTTGAAACCAGCCCCTGCCACTACCCTGCGCCATATTTCCCGGGAGTGGCCCTTTCCGGAGAACCGCTTCCTCCGCTCCGAGCCTCACTTCGATTGTGGTTCCATCGCAGGCACGGGTCTTTGTCGGCTCGTGGGCTTTGTTAGACATATCTTACCGTTCTGTCTTATCTAAATATTAAAATACCTGTCCCGCGGATGGGCGGTGTGAGGAAAAACAGAATGTCAACTGGACAACCAACCCCTGTTGCGGCCGCGGAAGCGAGGCTTCGCATATCACAAAGGCCTGAAGTCGCTAAGGGCGAAGCTAGGATACCCAAGGACGTGCTACCGAAGCTGGGGATAACTGAGGGACAGAACATGGCAATCGAGTACATGGGTAAACGGGCTCAAGTACGAGTAAGAACACCCCCCACCCAGCCTGACAGGCTGGAATGCAACCCAGAAGACCTCAGGACCATCGGAGCGCCAGACGGCGCCGAGGTCATCCTGAAACGGGCCTAAAGCGTCCCGAGACAAAATCCCTAAACCTATTCCCTCTTTTTCCACAGAGTCGATTCATCGACCATCCCTCATAAGTGGGCCCGTAGCGATGTATGAAAAGGGTAAGCAATGTTGGCTTTGACCGTCGACATTGGCAGCACCTTCACCAAGGCGATTGTGCTGGACATCAGCCAAGAAACTATAGTTGCCAGAAGCACCGAGCCCTCGACAGTCGAAAGAGATGTCAGCGTCGGCCTAGAGAGGGCGCTGGAAAAGATGGATAGTTGGGGGAGCCTCAAAGGTAGACTCGAGCTCAGACTCGGGTGCAGCAGCGCAGCAGGGGGATTGAAAATCGCGGCCGTCGGGCTCGTCCCAGAATTGACAGGGGAGGCCGCCAGACGAGCAGCGCTGGGAGCAGGGGGGAAGGTCATAGGCGTCTATTCACACAGGCTGAACAAGGATGACGTGAAACGGCTCGAGGATTCTACTCCCGACCTGGTCTTGTTCTCGGGCGGTACAGACGGTGGAGACGAGAAGGTCGTATCCCACAACGGTTCGCTCCTAGCCCAGTCCGGCATAACATGCCCGATTGTCGTTGCATGCAACCGAGAAGTCGCTTCCGAGGTAGAGGAAACTCTGGTCCGGGCAGGGAAGACCGTGGTGCGGACTGAGAACGTAATGCCCGAGCTGGGAAGGCTCAACGTTGAACCAGCGAAGAAGATCATTCGAGACCTGTTCATCAAGCATATCACAAGGGCCAAGGGGCTAGAGAAGGCGAAGGAATTTGTTGAGGTTTTGATGCCGACCCCGTCTGCGAGCCTGAGCGCGGCCCAGCTCTTGTCAGAGGGCACCGCCAGAGAGCCTGGCCTTGGGGACCTGATGGCTGTCGAGGTAGGCGGGGCAACAACCAACGTTTACTCCGTATTCGAGGAGCCGAACCCTCCGGCCAACATAATCCACAAGGGAGTCAAGGAAGGAACGGTCAAGCGAACAGTTGAGGGGGACCTAGGGGTCCGCATCAGCGCCCCTAACCTAGTTGAGGCCGCAGGAGAGGATGATTTCGGCAAAATGGTGGCTGCAAACCCCGCCAAGAACGCTTCAGAAATGGCTGACCGCCTCGCGAACAACCCTAGCACCCTACCCCGAACAAGACAAGAACTGCAGTTCGACAGCGCGCTGGTGAAGTTGGCAGTCAGGTTCGCTGTGGAGCGACACGTGGGCAGCTTTGAGGAGATAATCACTCCGGCTGGAAGGTATCTTCTTCAGATGGGGAAGAACTTTCTCGGGCTCAGGACCCTCGTCGGCTCTGGAGGGCCAATAGTCTACAACAGAAGCCCGTCGCTGGTCTTAGACGAGGCGACGGACAAGGGTGACAAGCCTAACCTTCTCAAGCCAAAGCGGCCAAGGAAGCTTGTCGACGCGAACTATGTCCTCTGGTCAGCAGGGCTACTCGCATCACATTATCCCGACACGGCCCTTCGGCTGCTGAAGAATTCGCTAAAGCCTGTTTAGGACCAGCCTGAGCCTAGTGTGTTGGAAGGAATGAAGGGAAAGAAAACTAAGACATTGGTGGTAGCGGCACTGGGAGAAGACGTTCACGTAGCAGGAATATCCAACTTCGCAAACCAGGCAGAGCGCGAGGGATACAAGACCGTCTTTCTGGGCCCAGCCGTCTCCGTCAGAGAACTGATAGGTGCTATCAGGGAGACAGACGCGGACCTTGTCGGAATAAGCTACCGTCTGAGTCCCGAATCGGCCAAGTACCATCTCACGAATCTCAAAAACAGCCTCACCGAAGAGGGACTAATCGACCGACGGTATGTCTTCGGCGGGACCCCGCCCGCTGCTGAAGTGGCAAAGTCGACCGGGCTCTTTGAGAGAGTCTTCGACGGAACAGAGCCCGTGGAGGAGGTTTTGTCAGTTCTGAAAGGGCGGAAGGAGGGTGTGGGCCCGGAGAATTATCCCCAGACCCTTCTAGAACGCATAGAGTGGAAAGCTCCCTATCCAGTGCTCCGGCATCATTTCGGCCTCCCTTCGCTAGAAGAAACGATTCGTGGAATAGGAAAGATCGCTGAAGCCCGAGTTCTCGACATCATCTCACTGGCAACTGACCAAGAAGCCCAGGAGAACTTCTTCTTCCCTGAAAAACAGCAGCCAGGCAGGGCAGGCGCGGGAGGCGTCCCGGTCAGAACAGAAGACGACCTTTCTGCTTGCTACGAGGCGACGAGACGTGGAAACTATCCGATGATGAGATGCTACGCTGGCACGAGTGAGCTGGTACGATTCGCAGAGGTCCTGCAGCGCACTATACACAACGCGTGGGCGGCTATTCCCCTCTTCTGGTTTAACGACATGGATGGAAGGGGTCCCATGACTCTCCAGGAGTCTATTGAGGCCCACCAGAAGGCCATGAAGTGGCACGGCGACCACGGGATACCGGTTGAGCTGAATGAGCCGCACCACTGGGAGATGCGGTCCGCTCCTGACAGTGTCTCCATCGTCTCCGCCTTCCTCAGCGCATGGAACGCGAAGAAGATGGGTGTCAAACACTACATCTCCATTCACATGTTCAACCATCCCCCGGGCGAGAATTTCAAGATGGACCTAGCGAAACAAATCGCCAAGCTAAGGCTCATCGAACCATTAATGGACGAGAAGTTCAAGATTCTCCGCCAGACCAGGACCGGGCTTCTCAGCTATCCCCCGGACCTACTTGAGGCCAAGGGCCAGTTGGCCTCGTCCGTCATGCTCCAGATGGCGCTGAAACCGCGCATTGTTCACGTTGTCGGGTTCTGCGAAGCGGACCATGCAGCTACACTGGAGGATGTGGTGGAGAGTTGCAAGATCGCCCGGCATGTGATAAAAAACTGTATCGAGGGTGCCCCGGACATGAGCCATGACCCAGCCCTCCAGAAAAGGGCTCAGGAATTACTGGAGGAGGCTAAAGTAATCTTGGAGGCTATCAAGAAGATTGCAAGGCCAGGGGTCGAAGACCCGTGGGGCGATGCTGACACCCTTACTCAGGCCGTAAAACAGGGAATAATGGATGCCCCCCAGCTCCGGAATAACAAGTATGCCCGAGGGGAAGTGGTTACGAGGATCGTTGATGGTACGTGTTACGCTGTGGACCCCGGTACAGGCGCGGTGTTGACTGAGAAAGAGCGGCTGGCGAGGATTTACGAGAGGGTCGGACTACCGGAGTCGGAGACGACCCGGCTGGGTGCAAGGCGTAGAAGCGAAGCGGTCGTAAGGCCCCCCGCTCTCCCAGACGAGTAATGAAGTCGGCAGAGCCTCTGACATAAGATTCTGAGGAGTTGAGGTCTAAAATATAGCGGATACCGCCAGCTCGATGAAGCCTATGATGAAGACGTATGGCAGTAGGCTGACTATCG
>Ga0209619_10004035_pt1 | contig 10459 bp, 9 predicted proteins | sample Rifsed16ft3_FD_184011 | JGI IMG/M metagenome (GOLD analysis project Ga0209619, IMG submission 184011) | Soil microbial communities from Rifle, Colorado, USA - sediment 16ft 3 (version 2) | ecosystem: Environmental > Terrestrial > Deep subsurface > Rock core/Sediment | place: Rifle, Colorado... | reverse complement strand
CCAGCGTGGTCTCCGGCCGCATGTGCTCGTCCGCCCGCCAGTCCACGTTCTGCTTCGACTTGCGATCCGGGATGGGGACGGGAATGATCTCCTGCTCGAACACGCACGCGTCCCAGGCCTGTTTGGCGCGTTGCTGGGAGGTATAGGCGTATTCGTCCACCTCTTGCCGGGTGAGCTGGTACTTGTCGGCCAGATTCTCCGCGGTCTCCGCCATGGACAACCCGCAGTAGGGATCCTTGAGTGCTTCCCACAGCGTGTCTTCGAAGCCGATGGCCGGCCCCAACCGGACGCCCCAGCGGGTGCCGCGCACCACGTGCGGCGCCTGGCTCATGGACTCGGCCCCGCCGGCCAGCACCACCCGGGACTCGTCCAGCAGGATTTGCTGGGCGCCCTGGATGACGGCCTCGAACCCGGAGCCGCAGAGCCGGTTCACCGTCACGGCCGGCGTCTCGATGGGCAGTCCGGCATTGAGCGCGACGTGGCGGGAGAGGTAGATCGCGTCCGCCGAGGTCTGTTGCGCGTTGCCGAACACGGCGTGATCCACGTCCTTCGGCTCGACCCCGGCCCGCTCCACGGCGTGCCGGGCCGCGATGGCGCCGAGCTGGGTGGCGGAAAAATCCTTCAAGGTGCCGCCGAACTTCCCGAAGCCGGTCCGGACCCCGGACAGGAAGACGACGTCCATGCGTTTGCCTTTGGTGGTCATGCCGACACTCCGTTTCTCCGTGACACCACGCCCTGGACGGAGAATATACAGGGAGGACCCCGGCTCGCTCAGAGCAGCTGCGTCACCGCCTCCGCGACCTCGGTCGTGGTCGCCCGGCCTCCGAGGTCCTGCGTGCGCGCCCCCGCCGCCAGCGCCGCCTTCACGGCAGCTTGCAGCTGGGTGGACGCCTGGGCCAATCCGAGCTGCTCCAGCATCAGGCCGCCGGTGAGAATGGTCGCCATGGGGTTGGCCGTGCCCTTGCCGGCATACTTGGGCGCCGAGCCGTGCACCGGCTCGAACAGCCCCACCTGCCCCGGATGGAGATTGGCGCTGGGCGCGATGCCCAGCCCGCCTACCAACTGCGAGGCCAGGTCTGAGATGATGTCCCCGAACATGTTGTTGGTGACGATCACCTGAAATTGGGTTGGCCGCTTGATCATCTGCATGCAGAGCGCGTCAATGTAGAAATGCTCGCGCTCGATGCCCGGGAACTCCTCTCCCACCTGCGCAAAGACCCGGTCCCACAACTGGTGCGCCGGCACGGCGTTCGACTTGTTCGCCATGGTCACCTTGGGCTTACCGTGCGTCCTGGCCCACTCGAACGCCGCCCGGATGACCCGGCGCACCTTGGGCGCCGTGTTGACCTCCTCCGCGACCTGCTCTTCCTCCGGCGTGCCCTCGTGCTTGCTGGTGCCGCGCGCTAGGTACAGTCCCTCGGTGTTCTCCCGGAAGATGACGAAGTCGATGTTGGGATCGCCCTTGAGCGGGCAGAGGTCCGGATGCAGCAGCCAGCAGGGACGGAAATTGATGTACAGGTCCAGCCGGAACCGGAGGCCGAGCAGGATGTCCCGCGCATGCCGCTGATCCGGAATCCGGGGGTCGCCCAGCGCGCCTACCAGGATCGCGTCCACGTCGTTGCGGAGGTGCTGGAAGGCGCGATCCGGAAGCGTCTCCCCCGTCTTCAAAAAATGATCCGCCCCGTACGGCAACCGCTCCCACTCGATGACGGCGCCCCCCAACCGCGCCGCGCGCTCGATGGCCGGCATGGCGGCCTCCACCACCTCGGGGCCGATGCCGTCGCCGCCGATCACGGCGATGTGGAATGTCCTGGGCTTGGTCATCTCAGTCCCCACCCATCTTCCGGCCGCACGTGATGCAGTACAACCACCCCACCTCCAACTCCGTGCGGCACTCAGGGCACCGCACGCCCTTCAGGTTGCCGCCGCAAAAGGGGCAATAGAACGGCTGCCGACCCCTGGGAAGGTCGGCGTTGCAATAGGGGCACGATTCCTCCGATTCCCCCTCCGCATCCCCTGGCGATGCCGCCTCCTCAACCCCGCCCCCGGGGCGATCGAGGGGGAGGGAGGGCGATGGAGGAGGATGGAGCGTCTGTGGGGCGTACGCCTCCGCTCCCGCCATGACGTTCTGCGCGGCGGTCACATTCAGATGGACCCGCGCCGCCGCGAACTCCCGAACCACGCCGGTCTCCGGATACGTGGCCTGGGCCTCGGCGACCAGCGCTTCCTGCGCCTCGGCCGGCTCGACCGTGGCGTACCCCCGCTCGCCGGCCAGCAGCCGGAGCATCGCCATCTCGTAGTCCTGATAGGTGTCGAGGCGCAACGCCGACCGGTTCTGGCGGTAGGGCACCAGCTCCTGGTACAGCTCGGCCACCTGGAACGACTCGCGCACGTCTTCGGAGCCTCGCTCGGCCAGCGCGCGCACCACGCGATCGAACAGCCGGTCCAGCTCGTCCATGGGCGCTAGCGCCACTCCGTTTCCCATCGGTCGTACAGGACCGGCGTGACACCGGCCGAGGCGAGCAGCTCGATCCCCGACGGATCCCGGTAGAGCCTGCGGTAGAACACGTGGGTCACGCCGGAGTTGATCATCAGCTTGGCGCACATCACACAGGGACTGCTGCTTACGAACGCGACCTTGTCACGCAGGGCACCCGGCGCCTTGACCAGCGCGTTGACCTCAGAGTGAATGCACCCGCAACTACCGGGCACCGCGGAGTCGCAGCGGTTGGGGAGACCTCTGGCGTTGCCGTTGTAGCCGATCGCCACCACGTTCTCGAGGCTCGCGTCCGTAATGACCGTTCCCACCTGGAGCCGGGTGCAGGTGGAGCGCTTGGCCAGCTCCTCGGCCATCCGCATGTAGACCTCGTATAAAGGAATGCGCGAATGGTCGGGCTCGGCCCCATCCTTGAGCAGGTTCAGGCGATGGGTGTTCGCCGGAACGCCGTCCTTGAAGACCGTCATGATGCCAGCGCCGCGAACGCCGCGTCCGGGTCGTAGTCGGCGTACCGGCCGCGTCCGCGCTTGACCTCCAGCCAGTCGAGGAACCCCGAAGGTACCGCTCCGTCCGACATCAGCTGTTCTCCCGCCGCGCGCATCGCGAGGTCGTTGGCGTACTCGTTCTTGGGATGCCCGGCGTGGCCTCGTAGCCACATCCACTCGGACTGATGGGCCGCGCTCACGCGGACTAACGTCTGCCAAAGCTCAGGGTTCAGAATCTCGCCGCCCTTCCGCCGCCAACCGCGCCGCTCCCAGGCAGGCACCCACTCCCGCATGCCCTTGATCAGGTACTCGGAGTCCGACAGGTACACGACCCGCAGCCGCTTGCCCTTTCGTGACAGCAGCGCGAACACGGCGATGGCGCCCGCCAACGCCATGCGGTTGTTGGTGGTCGCCGGCGCGGAAATATACAAATCCCGCCGTTCGATCCGGCCGCGGGAGCGGACCTCGATCAGCGCCCCGGCACCCCCCGGGTTGCTGCCCTCCCGGCCGTTGCCCAGGCAACTCTCGTCGGCGTGGACCACCGCCACCGGCAACTCAGCCACGGGAACTAATGCACCTCCACGCGGCCGGCGTCGGTGGTGATCTCGCCGATCACGCTCGCGGCCGGCGTGTCTTGCTCCTGGAGCGCGCTCAGCAGCCGTTCCGCCTGATCCGCGGAGACCGCGATCAACAACCCCCCCGACGTTTGCGCGTCGCTGAGCCAGATCCGATCCGTGTTGGTGACCTTCGGACCGAAGGAGGTGAACCGCGCCGCCGCCTCCAGGTTGCGCTTGGTGCCCCCGGGAACGGCGCCCTTTTCGACCAACTCCGGCACTTGCTCGAACAGGGGCACGCGCCGGGTGAAGAGCCGAGCCCCGACACCGCTCGCCGCCAGCACGTTGTGCAGATGCCCCAGCAGCCCGAAGCCGGTGACATCGGTGGCGGCGTGCACGGCCGCCTCTACGGCGGCCATCGCGCGGGCCGCGCCGGCGTTGAGCGTGGTCATCGCGCGGATCGCGGCGGCCATGTCCGCCTCGGCGATCAACCCGCTCTTGAGCGCGGTGCTCAGGATCCCCGTGCCGATCGGCTTGGTGAGCACTAGCACGTCGCCCGCACGGGCGCCGGCGTTGGTGATTACCTTGTCGGGCCGGACGTCGCCCAGGGCCACCATGCCGAACTTGGGCTCGTAGTCGTCAATGGAATGGCCGCCGAGAATCAGCGCGCCGGCTTGGGCGGCCACGTCGGCGGCGCCGTGCAGGGTCTCGCCCAGGAGCTCCAGCATCTCCGGGTTTCGGGGCCAGGCGACGAGGTTCAAGGCCAGGAGCGGCGTCCCACCCATCGCGTACACGTCGCTGAAGGCGTTGGCCGCGGCGATGGCGCCAAAGTGATAGGCGTCGTCCACGATGGGCGTAAAGAAGTCCACCGTGGCCACCAGCGCGCGGGATTCCGACAGCCGGAACACGGCTGCGTCGTCGGAACTCGCCGCGGCGACCACGACCCGCGGGTCGCTCACCTGCGGGACGTGGCGCAGGACCTGCGCTAGCTCGTCGGGGCCGAGCTTACAGGCTCAACCTGCCCCGTGAGACAGCGACGTGAGCCGGATACGCGGTTTCTGATCGCGCGGGGCGCCGGTCATAACGCTCCTTTCACTCGGTCGAGAGGTGCATGAACGAACTGTGGGCGGCCTATGCGGCGGCGTTCGCGTTGGGCGCTGGGCACGCGCTCGAGGTGGACCACATGGTCGCCGTGACGGTCTTCGTCGGCGGCCGCCCTCGGCTGGGCGCGGCGGTGGGGTTCGGCCTGCGCTGGGCGCTGGGCCATTCCCTCGTCGTGCTGGTGGTGGGCGGCGCGCTCGCCCTCTTGGGCGTGCGGGTGCCGGCCGGCGCCCTGCGGTGGGCCGAGTTGCTGGTGGGTCTCACCCTCGTGACGCTGGGGGTGTGGGCAGCCAACGCCGCCCGCCGGCTCCACGTGCACTTGCCCCACGATCATGCGGGCCATGCGCATCTGCACGCGCACGCGCCCGGTCCCGCCGCGCATACCCACGAGCATCGACCCAGCGACGACCCGACCCGCCGCCACCGCCACCTCTCGACCATCGTGGGCGCGATGCACGGGCTGGCCGGAACGCTCCCGGTCGTCGCGTTGATCCCGGTGACGCTGATGGCCAGCAAGGCGGCGGCCCTCGTCTACCTCGTGGTGTTCGGCGCCGGGACCATGCTGGCGATGAGCGCCTATGCTGCCCTCGCCGCCATGGCGGTGCTCCGAGTGGCTGGCTCCACCCGCCTCGCGCGGGCGGTCGCATTGACCACGGCGGGGGCCAGCGTGCTGGTGGGCGCCTGGTGGATCCTGGGGGGCCTCACGACCAGCCATTAATAAGGGCGTGGGCCCGCAGCACCAGGAGTCCGCGCTCCGCCCCGGCCTCGCCGGTGAGGTTCGCCCCCTCCTGGACCAGCCGGCACGCCAGCGGCACGGCCCGGCGCACCGCATCGCGCGCCTCAGCGGTGGGGACCATCAACAGCATTTCCAGGGCGTGAAATAGGTCCGCGCCGGGCCACGAGCCGTCCGGCTGTTGACGCGCGATGACCTGTGCTGCGGCCTGCCCGGCCCGCTCCCGGAGGGCCAGCGGCGCCAGCGCCACGGCGCCCAGCGCAAAAAACACCAGGTCCGGCGCCCAGGTACCGCCCCATTCCGACCAGAGGCCCGGGAGATCGAGCAGGCTGGTCACGTGCCGGTGCACGCCGTCGCGCCGGTCCTCCCCCGCCCGGATCACCGTCCAGAGCGCGAAGCAGCTCGCGGCGAACCGGGCCTGTTGCTCTTCCTTGACCACCACGCCAATGGGAAACGTGGCCGGGGCGATCGGTTGCTCGGTGGGCCCCGCCGAGAAGAAGCCCCCCACGTGGTGGCTGCACCACTGCCGTTCGTGCAGATAGGGGCGGCAGCCTTCCCCGAACACGCGGCCAGGCTGGTCCTGTTGCCGGATCAGAAAGCCGATGGTCCGCACCACGCCGGCGTTGTCCGCTGGGGCTTCGAGCTGGAGCAGCTCCCAGGCGAGCCACGCCGTGGGCAGCAGCGCACCGTCAATGCTGCCGTCCATGCGGGTCTTCATGCGGCGCTCCCGGATCAGCAGCTCCGCCAGGGCGGCGTCGCCCGGGACCTCCGTCCTGAGCAAGCGGCGGGCCAGGACTCCGGCGCGGGTCTTCTGGTCCCGAAACAACTCCGCTAGGCGGTCGCGCACCACCGAGTGCTCGCGGCTCTGCGTCGCCATCATGCCCCACCTCCCCGGATCTTGTCCCGCGGCTGAAGCAACCGCATTCTAGGGATGGGCCGCCCTGCCTCCAGGGCGGGAACCACCTCCTAGTTGCCGGTTCAAAGATGACTGATGACTGACTCCATCGCCACTCGACTGGCTGCGGCCCTGGGGCCGTCCTATCAAGTCGCCAGCCTGCTGGGCCGCGGTGGGATGGGGGCGGTTTACCGGGCGAGCGACCGCCGGCTGCGGCGGGACGTGGCCGTCAAGGTGCTGCCGCCCGAGTTGGGCTACTCGGAGGCTCTCAGGTCTCGCTTCGTGCGCGAGGCGCAGATGGCGGCCCAGCTATCGCACCCCAACATCGTCCCCATCTATGATGTCGGGGAGCGCGACGATCTGGTGTGGTTCGTCATGGCGTTCATCGACGGCGAGAGCGTGCGGGCCAAGGTCGAGCGAGAGGGCCCCGTGCCGATCAGCGTGGTCCGGCGGGTGTTGCAGGAAGTGGCGCAGGCGCTGGCCTACGCGCACGCCCGCGGGGTGATCCATCGGGACATCAAGCCGGACAATATCATGATGGACCGCGGCTCGGGCCGGGCCGTGGTGACGGACTTCGGGATCGCCAAGGCGCTCACGGGAGCGGACACCGACCTGACGCAGCCTGGCGAAGTCATTGGCACGGCTCGGTACATGGCGCCCGAGCAGGCCCTGGGCGAAGGCACTGTGGACCAGCGGGCGGATATGTACGCCCTGGGGCTGGTGGCGTACTTCATGCTGGGGGGGACCCACGCGATCCAGGGAGCCAGTCTGCCGGCGGTGATCGCCGAGCACATCAAGGGCTCGGGCGTGGACCTGGCGCGGATCGGGCGGCGGCTGCCGCTGCCGCTGGTGACGGCGCTGCAGCGTTGCCTGTCGCCCAGGCCCGAGGAGCGGTTCCCCCGCATGGAGGAGTTCGTTGAGGCCCTTCGGGAGCTGGGTGGCGAGCTGCCGGACGTGCCGGCGCCGGTGCGCCTGCTGCTGCGGGAAACCGAGCGCGCGTTCGTGGTCGGCGCCCTGGGCGCCGGGGCGCTTGGCCTGGTGGGTGTGGAGAACACGCCCCTCGGCCTCATCCTGCTGCTGGCCGGTGGTGTCGTGGGACAGTGGACCCTGGCCATCGAAAAGGCCGCCCGGCGCGGTGTCACGTGGTCGGCGATTCGGCGAGCGTTGTACGTCGAGCGCGCACGGCGAGTGGACGAGATCCAGGAAGTCGGCCAGTCGAATGCGATGGGCATTTCCAGCATGGTGGCGACGTTCGGGCTGATCCTGGGGGGGATGTTCGTCGCCGGGCAGGCAGGATTCGCGCTCTCCACACCGCTCAACGTGGCGTTGTTCATGGCCGGGACCTTCGGAGGCGTCCTTGCCACCAACGTCTTCGGCTTGCCGAAAGTCGCCCAGCCGCGCTTGACAGCCCGGCTTGGGAATCTGCTGGTGGCGGGTTTGATCGTTATCGTGGTCGCCCTACTCACCGGATTCTTGGTCGGCTTTCGGGGAGCGATCGAGGGTGCCTCGGTAGCCGCCGGCGTGGCGACGGCAGTGGTGATGGGTGGTGTACTGGGCGCCGGTGCCGTAACGCTTTACCGGCTGGCGAAGAAGCTCGAGCGCTCGTGGGGGGCCCGTCGTGCCGCCGAATTCGCCCACGCGGAATGGCGACTGCCATCGTGGCTTGACGTCTTAGGCTCCTGGCTGTTCGGTCGCTTTGTGCGGGACGGATGGCGGATCCGCCTTGAGCGCGACCGCCCTCTTGCCTTCGCGGCAGTTGAGCTCGGCCTTTCGGCGGCGCACCAGGTGGAGAGGCGCATCCACGCCCTCGCCGGTGGGATCACCGGTACAGGTGCGGGCGCCGCGTGGGAAGCGGGCCACCTGGCCCGGGATCTGGTGGCCGAGTGCCGTCGGGCGGAGCACCAACTGAAGCCCCTGCTGGCGAAGGTCGCGCGGTTGAGCGAGGGGGTGCTCGTTTCACGGACCATCGCGGCTGGCGGCTCGGTCGAAAGCGAGTTAGACCAGGCCGAGCGCTCGGTGGATGCGCTCCGTACTCACGCACTGGAGTGCGGAGAGATGCTCAACGCGTTGGCAGTGGGACTCGAGGCCGTGTCCCAAGGACAGGATGCGAAACAGCTCGAGGCCGCGCTCCAGCAGGCCCGCCAATTGTCCAGCGCGGTGCGCCGCGGTATGCTTATGGCCAAGCCAACATGACGATGACAGCGCGCAATTCGACCAACGGTAATAATCCGCCGCTCGGCGGGAGGCTACGGGTCTAGCCGAAATCGTTGGCTGATCGCGTGACCGCCCGCCTGAAGATCTCGGCGGGCTTTTGGTTTTCATCGCCCTCGCTCGTCGGGTGGTGCGGGGGTGGGAGGTATTGGGGTGTAGCTCAATCGGCAGAGCGCCCGGCTGTTAACCGGGAGGTTGGTGGTTCGACTCCACCCGCCCCAGTGATCGATGTCCGCGACGCCGGGTGGGACCGGTGTTAGCTTCCGGACCAGCATAGCGGAGCGGAGCAGAACCAGCCCGAGGGCGTGCCCTCGGGCTTCTGCTTTCCTACCTCGCCCGCCACAGGGCGCGCAACTCCGCCGGTGTCCGGTACACGCCGCGCGCCACCACCGCCTCGATGTTTCGCAGGTTCTTGATATCGTCCAGCGGGCTGGCGCCGAGGATCACGAAGTCCGCCACCGCACTGTCCCGCACCACCCCAATCGAGTCCACGCCCAGCAGCCGCGCCGCGTTCCGCGTGGCTGCGAGCAGCGCGTCGCGAGCGGACAGGCCCGCGCCAACCAGGAGTCTCAACTCCTCGTGGAGGGAGGCTCCGGGGGGCAGCAGTTGATTGGGCGCGTCACTGCCGGCGGCCACCAGGCCACCCAGCTGGTGGTACGTGCGGACGAACCGGTCTTGCACCGGCCGGGACCGGCGGAACGCGAGGTAATCGTCAAACCCGAGTCGCGCGCGGGCGATGAGATCCTCCACATCCCACGCCTCCTCGACCGAGCGAGGGACGCCCGTGAGGTCGAGCGTCACGAGGTAGGTGCTGTCCTCCAGGCGCGCCCACACCTCGTGCAAGGCCAGCGTGGGGACGATCGTTACGCCCGCCTGCCGGAGTCCTTCGGCCGTACGCCAGAGCGCCGCCGAGTCCAGGGTCGCCCACCCGCGCTCCGCTAGGTTCCAGCCGCGGAAAAAATCGTCGTGTGCCTCGAAGTAGGGCGTGGGGTCGGCGACGGTGGCCTCCACCACGCCGCTCAGGTGCTCGATCGCCCGGATGCCCATTTGGGCGGCTCGGACGGCGTCCACCTTCCCCAGGTGTCCCGTGACGGGCAACGACAGGGTGGTGGCCTCGTCCATAATCGCGGCGAGCCGCGCGGAGTCGACTTTGGCGTACACCTTGGCCTGGGTGGCGTCGAGCAGCGCGCGCGCGTCCACCGCCCGCCGGGCGTCATCGTCGCTGGCTGCGGCCGTCGCAGTGCGCCAGGTGGCCGGGGTGCCGTCGATCATGGCGCCTGAGATGTAGAGCCTGGGTCCGAGGACCGCGCCCAGCGAGGTGGCGTCGCGCAGCGCCACGATGCTGTCCTGTTGCCCTCCCACATCGCGCACCGCCGTGACCCCGTAGGCCAGGAAACGGGGCAGGGTCCACCGCTCTGCATGCGTGTGGGCGTCTATCAGGCCCGGGATGAGCCATTTGCCATCTACGCGGACCCGGGTAGCACCTCGAGGGACCTTGACCGCGTCGGGAGCACCGGCGCGCTCGATGTGCCCGGTCGAGGTGACGATGATGACCGCGTCCAGCACCGGCGGCGCACCGGTGCCGTCCCAGAGGGTGCCGCCCAGGTAGACCGTTTTACCCTTGCCGGGATTGCAGGCTGCCAGCAGGAACCACCACGCCACAGCCAGCAGCCCGCGGAGGGGGCGGGCCCCAACGACAAAGAGGAAGGGCACCGCGTCGCGCGTACCCTTCCCCCATCGCCTCACGTCAGACTCACGGGTGAAACTCAGCGTCGTTTACGCCGCGCACCCTTCTTCGCGCGCTTGGCGGGCCGCTTCTTGGCCTTTTTGGCCTTCTTCGCCGCCTTCTTCTTGGCCTTCTTGGGAGCCTTCTTCTTGGCCTTCTTGGCCGCCTTCTTCTTGGCCGGCTTCCTTTTCGCCGGCTTCCGAGGGGCAGCCGCGGGTCTCGTTGGCTCCGGCATGGCCGGAGGGGTCGGCGCGGGC
>Ga0209619_10004033_pt1 | contig 10466 bp, 8 predicted proteins | sample Rifsed16ft3_FD_184011 | JGI IMG/M metagenome (GOLD analysis project Ga0209619, IMG submission 184011) | Soil microbial communities from Rifle, Colorado, USA - sediment 16ft 3 (version 2) | ecosystem: Environmental > Terrestrial > Deep subsurface > Rock core/Sediment | place: Rifle, Colorado... | reverse complement strand
CCGGGTAATTCGGGCCGTAGCGAGCGCGCAGTGTCGCCAGCTGCTGTTCGAGCCGCTGGAGTGGGCTGGCGGAAGCGGAAAGACCCATCGCTCCGCTCGCGTCCAGATCGACGGTCGGGTTCGAGGTGACCATCAAGGACTGCATATAGACTTTTTCCTGCTGCGCACGATTGACGCGGTCCACATTGGTCTGGAGCTGTGTCCGCAGCGAGGTCAGCGCTTCCAGGTGATACTGCTTGGATTCCGGCAGATCGAGCACGTACGTGCTCTTGATTCGCCCGAGCTCCTTTTCCTTCACTTCCAGCTGCGCCTTGGTGTTCTGGAGTTCGTCCTGGAGAAATTCCGCCGTGCCGGTGAACTGCTGCGCGCGCACCTGGAGGTTTTCCTCGATGAAGAGGGCCGCCAGGCGGTTGCAGACCTTCGCCGTCATCACCGGGTCACGCCCGTGGAAGGCGATGCGGAACGCGCTCAGGCGGCGGTCGCTCGGCGCCACCACTTCAATCGCCGTCGCGCCCTGCATAATATGGATGATGTCTTCGGTGGTCTTCTGACCGCGGAGCTCCGCGTAGAGACCCATTTCGTCGATGATGCGCTGCAGCCGCGAGGGCGACATCACCTGCTGCTGCATGGTCGAGAGCCGGTCAGCGATCGAGCTGGACACGGTCGAGGCCACGTAGCTGTCCGGCACCTTCTGGGGGTCCACCAGGATCACCGTCTCGGCTCGGTGGGTATCAGGTAACTGGATGGCGAGCACCAGCGCGGTCAGAAAAACGGCCAGAGTAGTAAGGCCAATCCACCACTTCCGCCGCTTGGCCATCCGCAAGTAGTCGCGAATCTGTGCATCTCCAGAGAGACGCTCGGTCTTGTGAACCGATGAAATATGGTCCGGCAAAGGGCCCTCCAGCTGGGCGCAAAGCCAGCAAAAATATTTGTCTGTAGGGAGAGCACGGTGCTTGCCAAAGGGGAGTTCTTTCTGGCCCCGCGTGTTCATTCTATCTGTTGTATTTTCAGTGCATTGAAAGGCTGCTCCAGAGAGGGGATCGACTCGATTCGCCGGGCTGATGGACTAGGGAAATCACTTTCCGACGAATACCCTCTACTTCCCTTTGCCTCCGGTACGCGCACCCCTGCCGGGCCGGCGTCTGGACTTGCAGGAACTCTCTGTTGAAGAAGGAACCAGCGAAGGAGCGAGCGACATACAGCCACCAGGCACAAGAAGAATGTGCCGATGAGGAGCAGCAAGACGGGCTCGCGTGAAAGGGAAATGGGTGGTTCCATCTGGAAAGCGATAATTTACTTAATACAGATCGCTCGCCGAGGCGCTGGTCCACTGCACGCCGGTGATGAAGTAATTCCGTCGCTCGGCTGGAACCTGGACGCTGTTGCCGGCCTGCCGCCGGTAGGTGTACATGGCGAACCAGCTCACCTGGCGGAGCAACTGGTAGCGGACTCTGCCGATGGCGTAGGTCCCCGACAGGTGCTCGACAAAGCTGTTTTCCCGGAAGTAGCCGCCACCGAAGTCCACGATGGCCTTGGGGCCAAAGCGGACGGAGTAGCCCGCGTCATACCGGTTGTTGTAGCGGCTGGAGATATACCCCGAAGAGGTGTGCGTGCGGCCGAAGGCCAGGGTCAGCTTGGAAGTCTTAAACGCTTTCACCAGGCTGAGTCGCGCTTCCGGCGTCCAACCTCTCCCACCGCCGGCCTGTGAGTACGAAGTCGCGCCGGCCGTCGCATAGACGAACCACGTCGGGCGGATTTCGTCAATGTACTCAAAGCCGCTGCTCATCTAGCTGGTGTCCGGCCCGGTATCGGTGAAGTGCTGCCAATCAATGTCCTGTTGGTGGAATCGAGCGCCGAGTTCTGGCCGTAGGCAGCCGTGGCGCCGTATTCCACCTGCGAGTCCGCCGCTTCATTTGTTGCCCAACTGATCACCGCACTCGAAACGTTTGGGCTGGCCAGGATGCCGCTGATCACCGGCGGCGTGGTATCCGAAGTTGCATTGTTCACGTTGAGGGTCACCGAGCCACTGGTGGACGTGTTGCCAGCGGCATTGCGCGCTACGGCAACCGCACCGCCAACTCCCCCGGCCCGCCACCATCTCGAACCTCCCCTTGGACTTCCCCGTACGTCTCTGGTATCTGTTCCCCATCGCGGCTCTCCTTTCAAGAACTTGAAGGTTGTTCACCCCGAACGCTAATCCAGTTCGGGTCGAGAGCCGCTACTCCTTCTCCTAAGTTTCAACTAAAAGCGGGACACCCTACCCAGGGCGACGCCGCGACGCCTCGGTTCCTCTGTAGGCCCGGTCAATCACATCAAGCAAGTTCTCTTGTCCGGCCAGCACCATTCGGTAGGGATGTGGGAAGTTGCGGTGCAACCATTCCTTTAGCGCGTCGCTTGTGGGGTCGGCGGTCGCGATAACCAGGGAGTGCTCTTCTGCGCATACCACTAGTATCAGGTGCTCGCGAGCTGCGCTCTCCGGAATGAGCCTTAGTAACGAAGGGCTGATGTCCTGATGGTCGATGCGCTGCGCCTCGATGCGAAGCTGCCCACTGAGGACTGGTAGAAGCTCATCCTCGCAAATATAGCCCAGGCGCGTCAGCACAACGCCCAACTTTTCACCCGTCCCTTTTTGCACCTCGAGGGCGTGCCCGAGATGCGCTAGAGAAAGCAGGCGATTTTCGAGCAACAGATCGCCCAGTTTGCGCCTGAACCCCACCAATTGGGCCTCTGTGGGAAACGCGTGAGCCGTTTTGGTCCAACTGACTTTCTCCCCCAGTAGGCTCCAGCGGAAAAACTGACGCGCCGCCGACCAAACGGCACAGAAATTGATGATGTTGCCCCAAACCAGCCGGGGAATGGAAAGCAGAGCCTGTTTCCAATTCGACACCCGCAAGACGGCAATCGTCCGCTGCACCATTCGGTGCAGCATCAGGATTGTGTCCACGACGATCACCGTCCACAACCAGCTTTCGCGGGAGACCAGGACCGGCACCGTCCCGTGGCCTCGCCCTGTTGCAATAAACGCGACGAGATACGTGCCTAGGTAAAACAGAATGAGCAGGTAACCCACGACGTTGATGAGGTTAGACACCAGCGTCTTGCGGTCGCGCCAGAGCATATAGCGCATCCCGGCGCCCCCCACCCAGCCGATCTGCGCCCAGCCCTGGAACACGATCCCGAACACCCAGCGCGACTTCTGGCGTACTGCATCGGAAAAGTGCACGGGAAAGAATTCCCGCGTGGCGACCAGCTCGCGCACCTTTTTCAGTTTCTCTCGCTTGCGGAACCAACCGGCCTGGACAACCTGCGTGCGCTCAACAGAAAAGTGGAGAAGAATCGATTTCTTGTTCAGCTCCTTGATGCGGAAGCCGAAGTCGTAATCCTCAGTAAGGGTCAGCACGTTAAAAAGTTGGTTCCGCTTGTTCTTTGCCAACTCGTCGATGACTTCGCGGCTGAACGCTGTGCCGACACCAGCCGACGGGATCATGCGAGCCACACGTTCCCGCACCAAAAGATCCTTGGTATGGAACTCAGCAAATTCGTCCAGATAGGTTCCCGCGGTCAGGTTGTGCAAGGGCATCTCAAGTGGCACCACAGGCAACTGAACCATGCCAATACGGGGGACCAGATAATTCATCAGCTTAAAGGCTAACGGATAGATGATGTCCTCGGAGTCATGGATCACAAAGATTACAAATTTCAAGCCGCTCTGCTTCTCGTGCAGGCGAATACCCTCAAATACCCAGTTAAGGCAATCAGCCTTGTTGGTGGGGCCGTTGTGGGGGCAGACGATTCGGTGGATGCGGGGATCACGTTCTTGGACCGCGGCCACCGCCATCATTGTGCGTTCATCGTTGGGATAGACTCCGACGAAAATTTGGTAGTTGCTGTAATCAAGCCAGTGCAATGTGTGCTCCAGCATTTGGCCGATGACCGCATGTTCGTCCCAGGCGGGGATCATGATGGCGATAGGCTTTTCTGGAATTTTTCGCAGGTCCTTCTCGTCCAATCTGGGATAACGATTCGTAATAAAGAGGCGCCGGTAGAGCCGCCGAACGTAGTAGTACAAATCCACAAATAGGTCGTCTAGGCCGCTGATGAGGAATCCCACAGCCGCCACGATTAAAAACCATCGCAAGATTTCGATCCAGGTGTGCATGGACCTACCTTCAGAACCGATGGCCGAAAAACAAGGTGAGCCGAAAGTCGTTATAGCTGGGCCGGAAGGGGTTGGGATCGCGGCCTTCGATTCCGTAATAGATCCCGCGCAAGTATGCAGCCCGCAGACTCAAATTCAGATTTCGATGCGGGCGGAATTCCAAGCCCGCGCCAACCTCACCTACGTTGTTGTAAAAATCGCGATTGGTATCTTTAGCCAGATTGAGAACCATGTATCCCGCGAGGCTCGATGCGCCAAAATTCGCCAATCGCAATCCCTCCCGCAGTTGGAGGTACCCAATGACGTTGTCCCGATAGCGGCTGTAGTAGCCCAAACTGGTATCGAGATCGGTGAACAGCCGTTCACCGCGGAGACGCTCGAACGTCAGTGCCCCAATGGGGCCCCATAGCCGTGAGTCCCAACGGCGGTAATAGCTCAGGACCGCCCGGTAATCGGGCCGCACGTCGCGGTTCGGACCAGCAGGCTGAGTCAGATTGAACGCCAGGTTCGCCTCGGCCTGGAAGTTCAGGTTCCAGCCGCGCGGGCGGACGTTGATACCCGCCCCGAGCAGGGCCGCGTTATCAGAGATAATCGCCGGCAAGTTCCCACCGCGTGAGCGCGAATCGCGCGTGATACGCGTCCCCAGATAGAGGGTCACTGGGCCGTCGGGTCGGGGGCGCCAGTGGAGTTGGGCCCAAAAGTTAGCGATGCCGTTTGAGAACCGTGTTGCGTACAGCGGGCTAGCAAAGACGTCCAGATACACCCGGTTCAGGCTGACACCCGGGAGATTTTTCAGGGCGCCTTGAGCGGCACGGAAGGTTTTGGGGTCGGGACTAGCCAGCGCTGCACGGAAAGCCGCCTCCGCCTTCGCGCTTTGGTGCAGGCGGTCATAAATAAACCCTAGCTGGAGCGCCGCGGCGTAATCCTGTGGCGCAAGCTGCCAGGCAGATTCAAACCTTTCCGCCGCCAACTGGAGGTTCCCTTCCGCGAGCGCAAGATACCCAATTTGCTTCAGGATGGTGACGTTAGTGGGATCTTCGGCCAAGGCCCGCTCGAACGCTTGCCGAGCGGCCGCGCGGTTTCCTTCCCGAAGCCAGTTATAACCCTGATTGAGTAAGCGATCCTGCTGGGGCTCTCGCGCGGCCTGCGCCCGGGCAGGCTGCGCTGCCTGTAAACTGCGGACGTTGTCGAGCGCGGACTGGGCCTCAGACCGAAGTTCTACCGACCCTTCGGACACGGCCTTGAATTCCTGCGCCGCCCGATCAAGCTCGCCCAGGTTCTGAAGCGCGTACCCCAGATCGAGGCGCAGTTTCAAATTTTCGGGCTCCTGGTGGCTGACCAGTTCGAGGTACCGAATCGCCTCTCTCCAGCGTCCCAGACGCCCATTTAGGTAGCCTAGTTCGAGGCGTACCGTGCGGTTTTCCGGGTTGCTCTCCAAGACACGCTTGAACGCGGCCACAGCTTCCTCGAGCTTGCCCATGCGCAGGAGCGCATACGCTTGGTTCAAAGCGGTCTGAGACTGTGCGTCCTGCGAGCCCTGGTCAACGGACGCGGTGGCCGGAGGGGGGCTCTGCGCCAGCGCATTGTAGGCAGTGAGGGAGACGATACACACAACCAGCGTAAGCACCCGTGTGTAGCACGTAATACCTGGGCGAATCTGTGAGGCTCTCGTCATGCCGAATTGGCGGATGGTTGCATTTCCCGTTCTAGGATTCGCACCACGTAAGCGCCCGCGCCGCTCCGCCAGCGAGAGGACGACGCGGTTGATCTTCTGCTGTGCGATGATGTCTTCCACATCGCCTGCCGCTCCGATGATGCCCGGGTTCACCAGCGACTTCCCGATGTTTTCGCCGCGCTCGTCGAGAAAACCGACCACCTTCAGGTTCAACTCGGGCCGTTGCACCATCTCGCGCGCCAGCGCGATGTCGGTCGCGCCGGTCCCGACGATCAGCACACGCTCGTTGCCGCCCAACATCCACCCGGCCTCTTCGACCGCCACGCGCCAGCCCAGCGTCAGTCCAAGGATCAGCGGCGCAGCAATCGCCGCGATGCCGCGGCCCAGGCTGAGGTCGGGAGCCAGGTAGAACACAATGGCCAGAGCGAAGCAGGCCAGGCCCAGCGCCTGCAACAGCCGCACGAAGATCTCGCTGCGGCGCTCCACCACTCGGAAGTCATACAGGTCGCTTAGATAGAGCGCCATCCCGCAGACCAGAACGGCGACGATGAAGCGGGGCAAAGTCTCCAGCCGCTGCAGGCGGCCCAGGATCGCCGGCGTACTCTGAAAACGCAGGGAGACGGCAATCAGCAGCCCCAGGACAATCAGCAGGGCGTCTGACAACAGCAGCAGCGACACCTTGGTGGGAACTCTTTGCCCGCCGATCCGCAACATGAAGGCTGTGTCCACGATCCCGACTCTTGCCGAAGAGCGTCGGCTTGCCAGTGGTAGGCGGAGCAGGAGTTGAACGTGCGACCTCCCCGTGTAAAAGGGGCGCTCTGCCGGGCTGAGCTATCCGCTATAGAAGTCCACCTTCTCTGGTGGCATGTTGCAGACCAAACGTGGCAGTGAGTTTTCGGTAAGGGTGTTTGTCAATAAGCCCCTTAAATGCAAAAGGTTAAGCTGCCCTAGAAGCAATCGGCGCGCACCCCGTGCGCTACTTGCGAATGGAGCAAGGGAAATCGTTTTCATTTTCACGACAGTCCTCTCCACACGTTTCTGCAAGACTTGAGAGCTGCTTAACCCTTGTAAATTCAGTTTCTTAGCTTCTTCACAGGAGAAGTGCAGGCGCAACCGCCGAACAAATTATCGGCGGCTAATGGAACCCGGATTTTCGATTTGAAACTAGGTGATAAGGGTGTAGAAAATCTGCGTTGGCTGTGTTCATGCGTGAACCGAGCACAGGGAAGCGTTCCGGAGGTGGACACCCAGTGGGTGAGAGCCAAAATCAGCCCTTTCAACTCTCGTTCAACAGGTTTTTGCGCGTCGATTCGTTGTAGCAACCGACCGGAAAGAGCTTGCAGGCGCGCACTGGTCACTGATGGCCGGCGATCGTGACCTCTAACGGTTAGCTGTTAGGGAGTGGACATGCCCGAGACAATCCAGTTGCGTGAGCAGATTCGCGGCTTCATTCTGGAAAAGTACCCGCGCGCGCGGAAAGACGGCCTCACCGACCGCTCGCCGCCGCTCGAGAGCGGGCTGATCGACTCGCTGGGCATCCTGGATCTGGTGGGATTCCTCGAGGAACGGTTCGCCATTCAGGTAACCGACGAGGAGCTCGTGCCGGAAAACTTCCAGACCGTCGGCCAGCTGGCCGTTTTCGTCGCTCAGAAGAAAAATGGCGCGCGGGAGAGCTTTGCCTGATCCCAGCGGCGCGGCGAAATGATCCGGCGATGACACCCACCGGCTAGGCGCAAGGGCACCGCCACTAGCCGAGCAAAGGCTGAGGCTCCAGATTCCCTACAGAGGCCAATTGGGAATCGCTGTCGCGATGATTTACTAGGACGGTTGTCCCTACTCCTAACAACCGCACTTCTTTTGCTGTCCAGGCGGAATATTTCCTCGGGCTATCTCTATCGAGATGGAGACCTGTTTGTAAACGCAGCCCAGTTCGCAGGCGAGCTTGGGGACCCACGCCACTGCTGCCAAAGCAAGCAGAGCAAGAATAAGGGCGTACTCCGTTAAATTCTGGCCAGAGACCTCGCGCCAGAGCCTGTACCACAAGCTCCTCCTGCCGGAAAATTGAAGGTCTGGTCCCACGTTTTTGATCATTCCACCACATGTAGGAGCTTGGACCTAGGAAAGTCGGGTTTAATCCCGTCCGGCAGACTCCGTGGCAAGCGGCGCCGGACGAGCAACCTGCTTCCGACCGCCCTTGCTGGGTAGTCCAGCCTGGCGGATCTTGTAAATCAGGGCCCGGTAGCTGATCTTCAACACTTCGGCGGTGCGCCGCCGGTTCCAGCGGTTGGCCTGCAGCACTTTCAGGATCACGGTGCGCTCCACCTCGAGTGCCGCCTCTTTGGTTAGCCGCTTCAGCGGGATCGACCCGTCGGGAGAAACTTCCAGCGGCACACTAAACGAGCTGCGTTCAAACGGCGCGGCGATTGGCGCCTCCTCGGTTCCCAGCAGAACGTACCGCGCAATCCAGTTCTCCAACTCGCGGATATTGCCGGGCCAGTCGTATTCCTGGAGCAGCCGCATCGTGGCCCGTGCCGGAGCGACGGTCGCCCGGCCAAACCGGCGGTTGAACTCGGCCAGCAGGTATCCCATCAGCACCGGGATATCTTCGCGGCGGTCGCGCAGCCGCGGCATCAGCATGTGGATTACGTTGATTCGGTAGAATAGGTCCTGGCGGAAGCGGCCGGCCGCGATTTCCTGCTCGATGTTCCGGTTGGTGGCGCAGATCACACGCGCCTCAATCTTGCGGTCTCCCTGGCCTCCGATCCGGCAGAACTGCCCGTCCTGCAGGACCTGGAGCAATTTCGCTTGCAGGCTGGAATCAAGCTCCGCCACTTCGTCCAGGAAGAGCGTACCGCGGTCCGCCATCTCGACGCGGCCCGGCTTGGTGGTGTATGCGCCGCTGAACGCGCCTTTCTGGTAGCCAAACAGCTCGCTCTCAAGCAGCGTGCCGGGAATGGCTGCGCAGCTTACCTTTACAAAGGGACCAGTCTGAAGCAGCGAGCGATTGTGGATGAACTTAGCGAGGATCTCTTTGCCAGTTCCGCTCTCGCCTTCGATCAGGACCGGCACGGTGGCCCCGGCGACTTTGGAAGCACGCTGCCGCACGGCAGCCATGACGCTCGAACAGCCGAAAATGACTTCCTCGGGGGGAAGCTCAAGCGGACGAGTCTCGCCCGTCTGCCTCAGTTCACCGTTTGTGCCGTTGCCTGCGTTTGCGTTCATCGAAATAACAGCGCGATCAGCCAGACCACGAACTGCATGGTTTTCTAGCACTCCATCAGCCACTGCCCGGCCCCATTCATGAACTGTTGAGGTGGTGCCTCCGCGGCGCCGGATATTCATGCAACTTCTTTTTCCTAAACAGCTTACGATAGGTTCGCCCACCCTGATGATAGCTTCTTCGGACAGGTTTGCGGGCGCCGTATACACACGCACAAGTGGAAAAGGGTTTCACTAGCAGGAAAAGGGTTTTCCAGAGTTCTTGAAGGCCGAGAAATAATTTTTTGCGAGGATTTCCTTCCCAAGCACCTTCGCCAACGACCGCTCTTGTCCGCGAGTAAATGAGCAGCTACGCTTATCGCGAATCGCTTTTGTGCGATTCGGGTCCCCAGGCGGGCCCATAGATCGAGGCAGGTGGCTCTGTGACTCAGGCAATGGAAAGGCGGTCGAGCAAAGCGCGACGCTACGAGCGCATCTCGCTGCCCAGGGGCATGCTGATTGCCTGGCAATCCAGCGGCGAGCGCACCGTCTCGCGCATTGGCACACTGGGCCTGGGCGGCCTGTTCATCTACACCGAGGAACCTCCCCCGCGCGGTGAGATCATCAAGCTCTTCTTCGAGGTCCCCAGCGGCGACGTCCGGGCGCGTGCCGTGGTGCGCGATTCGCAACCGGGCAAGGGGATGGGCGTGGAATTCACCGCCATGGGCGCGGAAGAGCGTGCCCGGCTCAACCGCCTTCTAAAGCGTCTCATCCGCTAACTTCACGCGCAATGCAATTGGTCGCCGCCCGGGCACACCAGGGTCGGCATCCTGGCAGGTACTGTCTTCGGTTTAATGCTGGGGAAAGATGAACGCTTCCAGCATGTCGGCGCGGGCCTTTTGGTCAGAGGCGATCAAGCGCAGCAGGTCGGTGACCGAGATCATCCCGCGGAAGGTGTACTGCGCATCCACCACCAGCAGGTGGTAGATGCTGTGCTTCTCCATCTGCCGCAGGCACTCATCGAGCAACATCTCCGGGGTGACCGTCACCAGTTCCTTGGTCATGATCTCGGAGACCCGCATCCACGCCGGGCACTTGTTCTCTGCCGCCACTTTGTCGGAGATGTCGCTCTGCGAAACCACGCCGACCAGCTTCCCCGCAGCGTCCACCACACCCACCGCGCGGACTTCCTTCTCCCGCAGATACCGGGCGGTCTCATGCACGGTGGTCTCTTCGGTCACTGAATAAATCTCTTTGCGCGAGGCAATCAGCTCACCGACGTTCATCGCAGTCCTCCCGTGCAGGGATTTAGCCGGATGGTAAGCCCTCTGCCCGGCACGGTGCAACCAAAATCCCCGGTCAGCTCTTTCCCATCGCCGGCCTTGCCGGCTCTGGTTGCAACGGGAGCGAGCCATGCTTAGAATGGCGCGCGCG
>Ga0209619_10004029_pt1 | contig 10473 bp, 5 predicted proteins | sample Rifsed16ft3_FD_184011 | JGI IMG/M metagenome (GOLD analysis project Ga0209619, IMG submission 184011) | Soil microbial communities from Rifle, Colorado, USA - sediment 16ft 3 (version 2) | ecosystem: Environmental > Terrestrial > Deep subsurface > Rock core/Sediment | place: Rifle, Colorado... | reverse complement strand
CTACGGCGATAATGGTTACCAGAACCACAAAAACCAGGTTAAAAGTGACTCCGCCCAGTTCAGCAGTTAGTTTAGCTGCCCACCATGGAGCCCCAGCCAGGTAACCCAGGGCGAATAGTATTCCAGTGACCAGATTGACAACGAAAACTGTTTGAAGCAGGCGGGGACGGTCAGAAGCGGCGGGTAAAAAGCGGATGAGCCCGATGCTCAAGCCAAGATTTGCCAACATGGCGAGCAGTGTTGCTGCCGAAATGACTACCGATGCCAGCCCAATATCATGGGCGCCGTACAGGTTGCCGGCTAAAGCCCAAAAAACAAAACCGACCAGCCCGGGCAGGTAATTCGCCATCAACAGGTAGCCGGCATTTTGATACAAGCGCTGGCGAAACATACCCGCGAATTTGACGCCAAAACCCGAGAAAAAAGACGGTTTCATAGAGTCAACCGAGCGCCTGATAAACAGCCAGGGTTTGGCGGGCTGCTGATTCCCAACTGAAGCGCTTGAGGTTTTCATAACCGTCAGCTGTCAGCCGGGAACGCAGCTCGGAATCAGACAGAACCTTGACCAGGCTGGCAGCAATTGCTTCCACATCCAGCGGGTCGAAGAAAATGGCTGCATCACCGCATACTTCGGGCAGGGAAGCGCGGTCCGAACTGAGAACCGGCACGCCGACAGCCATGGCTTCCAGCGCCGGCAGGCCAAAGCCTTCGTAGAGAGATGGAAACGCATAGACCGATGCATGCGCCAGTAATTCGGCCAACTCATCATCGGAAATATAGCCCGTGACGCGGATGTCACTCGACTCGTCGACCACAGTTTTGATTTGTCGGGCGGTGCCGGCATGGTCAGGCAAGTGCCCCCCCACGATCAACTGGAAAGCGTGCGCCAATTGATGATTGGCGCGCAGGAAAGCTTCCACCAGCCGCGGAATATTCTTGTGCGGCGATTTGCTGCTCAAAACGAAGACGTAGGGTCGGTTGATGCGGTGCTTAAGGATCAATTCATCCCACGATGCCTGTTCACGAGACTCGCGTTCCTTGGGAGCCAACAAAATGGCGGTTACTTTATCAGCTGAGATGCCCAACCGCTGGATAATATCGCCGCGCGTGAACTCTGATATGGTGATAATTTGGTTAACTCGCCTGGCGGAATTCTCGACGAAGAATTTTTGCACTGCCCGGGTAAAAGGGGTGAATGATTGTGGAATTGCACGGTAATTCAGGTCTGGGATGGTGACGATGGACTTCATGGAAAGCATCAGCGGCGAGATATAACCGAGGGAATGCACCAAATCGAGTTGATAACCGCGCGCCTGCGAAGGCAGAATCAATTGCTCCCAGAGGAAGCGCGATACACGGTTGGTGGCGTTGATCGGACAGGGCACGAAGGTAAAATTCTCACCCACCTGGAAAGTGCGAGGATTAGTCTCGCGGTTGGTGAAGATGAAGTATTGGTTGGCCGAATCAATTTTTGCCATGGCATTGATCAGCGATACGGCGTAAGTTTCAGTGCCGCCGACGATGCCGGGGATCATGAAAAGCAGGTTGAGACCGATGCGCATGAGGGAAAGAAGATACCTGGAAGTTGAATGAACTTATTGTACCAAGGATGGATGGTTAACCCATTGGAAGAACGAGATACCAGTCCGACTTAAGCCATTGTTCCATGATCACTTTACAATGCTGTCAACCAGATATTTTCTGAAACTTTAACTCATATAATAAGTATTGCATTCGGATTCGGTTGACTGCGCCGCATCCAGTAACAGTTATATCCTTCTGATTACGAATATGGGATCTACCGCTGTTGAGAAAAATTTCACTCTTCTGGGACCGTGTATGAACAACAGAAAAATTTCCCCATTCGAGATTGCGTTCATATTTTTTGCCCTGTCCCTGTTATTTTTTACCCGCATGCCCAATGTTCCTCTTGAGGAAGATGAGATTTACTATATCGCCGCAAGCCCACAGCTGGAAGAGTGGGTCAACCTGGAAACAGACGCCGAATCGTGGCAAATAAATTATTGGACACTTTCAGCCCCGGCTCTGCCAAAATACATCATTGCCATCGGCAGGTTACTAGGCGGCTATCAGCGGGATGAATTACTCATTCCGTATGATAATACGATCAGCTACCAGGAAAATGTACTGGCGGGAAACGTTCCATCCGATAAATTATTAATGGCTTCCAGAGCGCCGATGGTTATTCTGGCGGTATTAACCGGATTACTGATTTATATCTTGTTATTAAAGGGAATTGGCCGTTTCGCTGCCATAATCTGGCTGGCATTGTTTGCCAGCAATCCATCCCTCGACAGGATCCTGCTTCCGGCGATGTCCGAACCACCCATGTTGTTTTTCAGCGTGCTGGCTTTCATTTTAATCTTTATGGGTCTAAAGCGGTTGCACTATTTCCTGGAGCAGGGTGCCGATAATGCAAAAATGGCAAGAATATATTTGTCTTTTTTTGTAGCGGGATTGAGCCTCGGTCTGGCTGCCGCCAGTAAAATTAATGCATTCATGTTATTAATTCCATTCGGTATACTGCTCATCTATTCAATTTTTGTTCCATATTCCTCAGTACCGGTTAAATTAAAAATCGCTTACCTGATCCGTATATTTGGGATTTGCAGTCTTTCTGCTTTAATTATTTTTATTATCCTTAACCCTTCGTTATACCTGAATCCAATTAGAGGTCTGGGGTGGATGTTCCAATTTCGCATCAATGCAATGGAATGGCAAATCCCACGAAATCCGCAGTTTATCTCCATCCCAATTATTCAACGCTGGATTAAAATCCTGCAGGATTTGATAACCACCAACGCGTCCATCCGCGGCAGCCTGGGCTTATATATCAATTCAGGCTTAGCGTTATTTGGGCTTACCTTGCTCATACACTCCGTAGTTACAAGCATTAAACGCCGCCTGCCGTTGGAATTGCTGCCGTCCATTATGGTCTACTTTTCGATCATGATCATCGCAGCGTTTATGTCACCACTGGATTGGCTGCGTTATTTTCTCTTTCCCATTATCGGGCTCATGCTTCTCATTTCGTACAGCGCTGCATTCCTGATGGAGAAGGTCCGATCTTTAGCACTAAAGAAGAATCAAAGATCACGAGTCGATAGTTCTACCAGCTTAAGCTGAGCCTTGATCAACAATAATAACGGACAGCCATCAGAAGGTGCCTGTCCGTTTCCTTAACCAGACCGATTAATTGCCGCACGGGGCGACATTTCGCCAGTTCATTACAGTGTCGTTGACGGTTTGAGTGCCCGTCCCACCGTAGTTCAGGGTCAACTGCCGGTTGCCAATTTCAGCGCAGGCACCGTCTTTTTCAACGTGTTCCCAATCGCCCAGCGTGTATTTGTACTCAATCTGAGTTGATTCCCTGCCGGTGAATGTGATGGTCCAATGGGTGGCATCAACCCTGATAAGTACCGCTCCGCCCGGATTCCATTGCGGATAACCGCTATCCAGACGATCCAGGAAGCCGGCGATAAACACGCTGCGTCCTGTTCCATCGGTTGTGGCTGGAACGGTCACGTTGAACACCAAGGTTACTGTGCGCAGATCAGCGGTAGCCGACACTTCAGCCGAGTTGCCGGAACGGTTGAAGGATTGGTCGAGTGAACGGACCACATAATGATAGGTAACGCCTTCGACAACCACCGTGTCTGTGTAGGCTGTGTCTGTGACCCGTGCAATTTGGATATAAGGTCCTCCCGCAGTATCGGAACGCAGGACTTCATAACCATAAAGGGAAGCATCTCCAAGGATAGCATTCCAGGACAGTTCGATCGCTACCGGGGAGGCAGAAAGGACAGTCAGACCGGTTGGGACGGCTGGCGCGGTAGTATCGCCACTGGAATTGACGGTTAATTTGCCAGGATTTGGCGGAAAGCTGCCCAAGGAAATGGGTCCATTCAGATCAGCATACAACCAGGTTAGCCCATTGGTGGTCGAGTAGCGGAATACGTAATCAAAGGTGCCAACCGATTCAGGCAGCATACTGGCCATAAATTCATCATTATTGCCAGCATCCACATTAAAGACTGCTTCCACCCAGGTCCAGTCGGTACTGGAGGCTGGATCGCTGCCTGTGGGTCCAAACCCCAACTGTGCCCGCAGGCCAGCGGAAGGACCGGGGAGGTTGGTCACCCCATCGATCCAGACCTGGCCATAAGCGTTGTCTGTGCGGTTTGTGGCGCTGATGGTGTGACTCATTGTCGGCGGCCATTGCAGGTTAGCCCAGCCGATGGTCAACCGCGGCATGCCGCTGGTCTGGTTGGAATATGCACTTTCGTTGCCAGCACTGTCCAACGCAGTAGCCACGTAGTAATACACCTGGGTATTGCGCAGGCCAGTGTCGGTGAAGGTCGTACCCGTCAAGACTGCGTTGTTCAGTTTAACCCAGCCGCCGCTGAGCGGGCTGCGGTACAGGTTGTAGCCAGCCGCTCCTGCGACCGCGTCCCAACTTAAATCGAGCTGGGCGTTGGTCTCGTTGGTTACCTGCAGACCGGTTGGCGCCGCAGGCGGCAGCAGATCAACCGGTCCGCTGGCGAGCAGCCAGCCGCTGTGAGCCAGCAAGGTGACGGCAACGGTGCCATTTTCAACTACGGCAGAGTCGGCAGTGGCTGAAGGACTCCCGGCCAGGTAAAGGCTGTTCAGCACCAATCCATTCGGAAGGTAACCTTCTACCGGAATCGTCACTGTTTGATCCTGATTGCTGCGGTTAAGCACGATCAGGGCAGCCTGACTGGTCGTTTTGCGACCATAAGCCACGACACCCATCGCATCATCCGCCAACAGCATCCGCAGGTCGCCGGCAGTCAATACCGCATTATCCCGCCGTAAAGCCGCCAGGGTCTGGTAGTGGGTGAACATGGTTGTATCCGGGGAGCCGCCAAGATCTATCCAGGGGTAAGTGCGGCGGTCATCCGGATCGTCTGCGCCGGTGAGGGCTACCTCGTCGCCGTAATAGATGGTCGGCGCGCCGGGCAGGGTGAATTGGACCAGCGAGGCAACTTCCACACGTTGCTTGCCTACTGCCAGGTTGGCAGCATTTAATTCCTTTTCATCAATCGAGAAATTTCCGGGGGTTAACAGCCACAGAATGCGGGCGGTATCGTGACTCCCCACCAGGTTCATCAGCGAATAGAAGGCAGCGTCGGGGTAATCCTCGCGGACTGAGGAAAGGCGGTTGGCAAATTCCGTCGTGGAAATAACGCGTCCGCTGTCGCCAAAGCCTTTGGAATCGAAGGGTTGGTCGATGAGAAAGCCGATGACTGCGTCACGCAGGCGGTAGTTCATGGTGGTATCGGCACGATCGCCGCGCAGGAAGCGCAGCAGCGTGCTGTCCTTTTGCCAGAGTTCACCGATGATCAAAGAATCAGGTTTGGTGTTCTTGACCACCGAGCGGAAGGTCTCCCAGTAACCGTTGGGGAAGGAGGAATCACCCATCACGTCCAGGCGCCAGCCAGCTGCGCCTTTGACTAACCAATTCTTCGAGACGCTGTTACCTTCCGTCAGGAAGTAGGCCTGCACGTCTGGATTGGATTTATTCAGCACCGGAATGCTATCGAAACCAAACCAGCCTTCGTATGTGGCGGAATTTGCCCCACTGCTTCCCACGCAGAATCCGCTGCCAGCCGCGACATCATGGAAGGTGAACCAATTGCGGTACGGCGAGGTCAGCGATTCACAGGCGCCTTCTGTGGCGTAGTGGTGATAGCGGTCGAAAAAGGGACTGTCAGACGACATGTGATTGAATACACCGTCCAGAACGATGCGAATGCCCAATTTATCGGCATGCTTGACCAGGTTCTCCCAGTCTTTCTGGGTGCCAAAATACGGGTCGATTTTGTAGTAATCCTGAGTGTCGTAACTGTGATTGGAGCCAGCGTCGAAGATCGGGTTGAAGTACAGTGTGTTGACGCCCAGCGACTGCAGATATTCCAGATTTTGGTCAACGCCTTTGAGGTCGCCGCCGTAATAATCACGGCCGCGCGGTGTTTCCGGTTGACCTACGCCCCAGTCCGGGGGGTCGCCAAAGCGCCAAACACAGTTGATGCTTGCATCGACATATGAACGGCAGTAACCTTCGGGAAGGGTGCCCCAATCCAGTTTTAGCACTGGATCGTCGTAGCGGATGTCGCCGGTTTTTGGATCGTTGTTAAAGCGACCATTGCGAAAGCGGTCGGGGAAAATCTGGTAAACAATCGCATCTTGCGCCCAACTGGGGGCGATAAAGGCCGGGTCATAAAACATCAGCGCATAGCTGTTATCGATCAGAGTATTACTGGTACTGCCCAGACCCCCGTCCAATGCGGAGGTGTTATCGGCGTAATATACAGTCTTGCTGCCATCGGTGATGATGAATCGGTACCAGAAATTGTTTGGCTGGGCATTGCTTAACGTGGTTGCCCAATAATCACAGGTTTCAACCTCGAGACCAGCCTGATAACAGGATACGTCGCTGGCAGCCAATGACATATCCACAATGGATTGCGCGTTGGCGTTGAGGTTGTAGAGTCGGGCCTGCACGCGCGTGACATCATTATGGAAGGTGCGGAAGCGCAGCGTAACGGGCGTTCCGGCAACGACCGCTCCGCCTGGAGTGCGATAGAGCAGGTCGCGCGAATCGTGGCGCAAGCCGTCCCACTCAACGTTATTATCGGCTGCATGCCCGGCCAAAATGGTGAGCACATGGGTGGCTGAATCGTAACTGAAGCTGACTTTGGCATTGTTCACCGGAACCGCGAAAGCGATATTCGGTCCGTTTTGCACACCGCCTGCGCCGTAGTTGACATCCCAACTCTCGTTGAGGGCTACCTTACCTTCGTAAGTACCGGCGGGCAGACCAGTGGTTTCAAAGGTGTAAATGCCGTCACCGTCAATATCCTGCAGCCAGGAACGCAGACAGTCTGGCTGCCAGTCGCCAGGGCAGCCAAGTTCACTCTGGAAACTACCCGGTACAACCGCGATGACTGAAGTCTGGTTGTCGGTGACCCAGTGGGACTTGTGGTCGTAATAAAATTTGACTGATATATCAGCGCCTAAATTCAAAAGAATGTTCGCGCCGCCAGGAGCGGCGTGTAACCCGTAATTTTCAGCCCAGTCATTATTAAGCGCCGCCTTGTACTCGAAATTGCCAGCCGGGAGAAGCCAGCTTCCCTGCCAGACATCATCGCCAGCATCGAAGTTGAGATGACTTACCGCGCATGCGGGATCCCAATCTCCGGCGCAACCTACTTCTGTCTGTAGCGAGCCAGCGATGGTGACACTGGCGGGATCGGCGGTGTGCGAGGCGGTGACCGGTTGAGGTGAGATTAACCCCAGGATTAAAGCCAGTAAACTCAAACCGTTAAAGAGGAAATGGATGGTGTTTTTCTGCCGAACGTTCATTGGTCACCTCCTGGCTGAAGCACGGCGGATATTAATATGTAAATATTACTTTAATGATAAAAAATTAAAAGTCAATGGAGCGCGAGGAATTCTAAAGAATGGGCAGCCACTTGCCTGAGCGCCTAAAAGAGTAGACCGGCGCGAAAGAATGACCAATCATGAGAACGGATATAAACTATACCCACGGTAAGGTCCACAAAATTTTTCGCGATCGAGGTTTGCGATGATCACGACGCCAAGGCTATTCATTCGTCCGTTTCTGGAGCAGGACTGCGATTCGCTCTATGAATATCTATCGGATCCTGGAATATACGAATTCGAACCCGGCGAACCGATTTCACTGGAACAAGCCAGAGCAGTAACCCTGGAAAGGTCGCGAGGGACAATTTTCTGGGCGGTGGTGCTGCAGGAAACGCAGAAAATGGTGGGGCATTTATATTTCATGCAAACCGAACCACTGGAGTTTTTGACCTGGGAACTAGGCTACATTTTTAACCCGCGCTTCCAGAACAACGGCTACGCCAGCGAAGCAACAGCAGCACTCTTACACTATGGGTTCGAATATTTGGGAATTCACCGGGTGATGGCGCACTGCAATCCAAACAATATTGCCTCGTGGAGGGTGCTGGAAAAAAATTGGCATGCGCAGGGAAGGATATTTTCGGAAAAATGTCTTTTTCAAGCTCGCGGAAGATGGCTCTCCATTATGGGTGGATACTTTTGAATATGCAATTTTGAACGAGGATATTGCCTCCACTGTTCCAACTAATCCGTAAAGGCAGCCAGAGGATAAATAATTGATCAACTACGCGGCGTGCATCTTTCTTTCGGCTTTTCTGCTATTCCAAATCCAGCCCATCCTGTCTAAAACACTGCTGCCCTGGTTTGGCGGCACACCGGCGGTTTGGTCTTCAGCCATGTTATTTTTTCAGGTCGCCCTGACGGGTGGGTATGCCTACTCCAACTGGTTGGTGAGGAATCGCACCAATAAAAAGCAAACCGCCATCCACCTGATCCTGATGGGCATATCGGTTTGCCTGGTCATTTATTTGTGGATAATCTGGCCTTCGCCAGTCACTCCGGCAGGCAGCTGGAAACCTGAATCTGTCGCCAATCCGGTTCTGTATATCTTCTTCCTGCTGACCATCAGCGTTGGGCTGCCATTTTTTGTTTTATCCACCAACAGCCCGCTGATGCAATCCTGGTTTAGCCGGAAAAACCCGGGACGTTCACCTTACTGGTTGTACGCCCTGTCAAATTTTGGGTCGCTGTTGGGACTTCTGGCTTACCCGACGCTGGTCGAGCCGGCGCTAACTTTACAGCGGCAAGGCTGGATCTGGGCTGGCGGGTACATCCTATTCGTATTAATTGCCGGCTACAACGCCATCTTGACTACCAGAGTGGTGCATTCGCCAGTTCCCGTCGAGGTCGACCCAAGTCCGATGGACGGGCAAAAATCCAGGGTCCGGACACAGGCGCTGTGGATCCTGTTGAGCGCCAGCGCTTCGATCCTGGTGTTAGCGGTGACCAGCCAGATCACCCAGGAAGTGGCTCCCATTCCCTTCCTGTGGGTGCTGCCGCTGTCCATTTATCTGCTTTCTTTTGTTTTTGCGTTCTCGAGCAGGCGCTGGTATGACCGGAAGGTATTTACCCTGCTGTTGATGCTGGGAACCGCTGCCTGGATATACGTTCTCCTTAATCCCTATACCAATTTCATCCTGCAGATCATCATTTACAACTTTTTACTCTTTACGGCCGCCATGGTCTGCCATGGTGAGTTGTACGCGCTGCGGCCAGACAGCACTCTCCTGACCCGTTTCTATCTGATGGCATCGATCGGCGGCGCCCTGGGAGCGTTGATCGTGAATCTGGTGGCGCCGTATATCTTTCCGGGTTATTGGGAGCTGTATATTGGATTTGCTCTGGTGTGGGTCCTGCTGGCGGTTTTATCCTACCAGCACAAAAGCACCCCAACTGGGATGCGTTTTGGCCTGCTGACCGGTGCCATGGCGACGGCGGTAAGCATTTTTATGGTCTTCCTGATGTTCATTTCCACCAGCGGCGATTTATTCGTGCAAAGAAATTTTTATGGAGTGGTGCACGTCAAGCAGATAAAAATCGAAAAGGGCCAGAAGCAGGCCAATACCATGTATCACGGGTCCACTATTCACGGTTTCCAATTTGTAGATAAGGCCTCGCGCGACATTCCGACCAGCTATTTCAGCACGACCAGCGGGATCGGGCTGGCGATCGTTAACCACCCGCGTTATGGCGCGGGAATGCGGGTGGGGGTGCTGGGGCTGGGCGTGGGTACTTTAGCCGCCTACGGCCAGGTGGGAGATACCTACCGGTTTTACGAAATCAATCCAGTCGTCATTGACCTGGCAAACGGCCAGGGCGATTATTTCTCGTTCCTCGCGGACAGTCCCGCCAACATTGATCTGGTGACGGGGGATGCGCGCATTTCGTTGGAAAAGGAACTGGATAATCAGTTTGATATCCTGGTGCTGGATGTTTTCAGCAGCGATTCAGTGCCGGTGCATCTATTGACCCGGGAAGCTTTTGACATCTATCTGCAAAATATGGCCGTGGACGGGTTGTTCGCCGCGAATATTTCCAATGTACGGCTGGACCTGCGCCCGGTTTTCTGGCAACTGGCGCTGTATTATGATCTGCAAATGGCGATCATCCAAAACCCGGCCGGAGAAAACAACCCGAACGGTTTTACCTCATCGTGGGTGCTGCTCACCCGGAATCCGAAATTGCTGGCAGCCCCGGCTCTCACCGAGCGGATGGCGCTCATGAATGACTTTCGCACGGATATTCGCCTGTGGACCGACGATTACAGCAACCTGTTCCAGATATTACGGTAAGGACCGTGTGCGGACGTTTATCCGTCACAGGCTGTGGTCTGTTGGAGACCTTCGGTCGAAGCGCGTCCCACTCGCTTTGCTCGATCACCCCACAAGGGGGCTCAAAATTCGGGTAGATCGTCCTGCGAACGGGGATCCATAGTTCGGATGCACGGTCTGGAGGCCGGCACGATCATTTATATAGGTGCGCTCA
>Ga0209619_10004026_pt1 | contig 10477 bp, 9 predicted proteins | sample Rifsed16ft3_FD_184011 | JGI IMG/M metagenome (GOLD analysis project Ga0209619, IMG submission 184011) | Soil microbial communities from Rifle, Colorado, USA - sediment 16ft 3 (version 2) | ecosystem: Environmental > Terrestrial > Deep subsurface > Rock core/Sediment | place: Rifle, Colorado... | reverse complement strand
GCCGCCGCCGTGTTCGGGCCCATGCCGCGCCCGTGGTGCGGCATCTTGTCGTAACGAATGGAGCCACGTCGCGTCGCCAGGCGCCACAGCGCGCCCGGGACCGCGCCCAGCCAGATCATGCCGAACAGCGCCGATCGAACGGCCCGATACACTCGCTCCGGCAAGGCAAGGGCCGCCCCGTTCCGGTCGGTTTCCCAGCGGAGCGAGTCGAACGCCAGCACGCCACCCGCCGCGAGATACGTCCCCACGAGCGCCATGGCTGCGCCGGGAGCGCCCGTGGCCACCGCACCTGCCATCGCGCCCAGGACGAGCGGCGGTGCCAGCAGCTGGGCTGCGTAGGCAGCGAAGTCCAGGCGCGCCCTGAGCGTGAGCTGCCGGCTCGCCAGGACCGCCGGGCCATGCTCGAGGAGTCGACGGATCGATCCCTCACTCCAGCGGAGGCGCTGCCGCCAGAGGCCGCCCCATGTCCGGACCGGCTCCTCCCAGATCTCGAGGTCCAGCGCCCAGGCGACCGTGATGCCCCGCTCAGCGGCCAGGCGGCTGGACAGGTCGAGATCCTCGGTGAGCGCCGATGCCCGCCAGCCGCCGACGGCGACGAGGAGGTCTCGCCGAACGGCGATCCCATTGCCTCGGAACTCGGAGCAACCCCCGGACGCCCAGCGACCGCGCTGGAGCTCGCCGTCCTGGGTCTGCTCGTCGGCCTGTGCGCCGGCAATCTGCGAAGAACCAGCGTCGAGAATCCGGCGACGACCGGAGATCGCGGGCACGCCGCACGCGACGTAGGTTGCCAGGCGTCGCAGGAACCCGGGACCGATCCGCGCGTCCGCGTCGAGCACGAGAACGACGTCGCCTCGGTACGTCTCGGGCTGCGCCGCGGTGAGGGCCGCGCCCTTGCCGTCCGGCAATCCTGCTCCGACACGGTGCACGATCCGGACGGCGCCGTCCAGGCCGGCGGACCGTGCGGCGGCATCAACCGCCGCTGGTGTCCCATCCGTTGAGCGATCGTCGATCACGATGACCTCGAAGCGCGGCCCTCCGCCCGCGTCGCGATGATCCTGTGCCGCGAGGTCGGCGATGAGGTGCGGCAGGACGGCCGCCTCGTCGCGACCCGCGATCACCACGGTGACCGTCGGCAACTCGTCGAGGGGCACCGGCGGGGCGGGATCCGGTCCGATTGGCGGCCGGCGGCTGGCAATGATGATCGGCGTCAGGCTGACCACGACGACCCCGATGGACGCCAGGACCAGCCAGCGAGCTCCCCCGCCACCTGCCGCGGCGGCACCGACTGCGAGGCCGCCGGCCAGCGCGCCAAAGGCGACCATCCGCCAGCGGCCGGGTGTCGTCCCCGCGGTCAGTTCCCGCGGCGAGTCCGGACCTCGGTCATGGTCGATCTGCTTTGCCTGGTCGGCGGCCTCGGCTTCACGCACGCGCGCCAGGCCCCGGTTCCTCCGGCCCATCCGACGCCTCTGGCTCCTCCGTCCGCATGGCCACGCCGGTGGGATCCAGCGCCGTGCCGTGAACCATCGTCCCGGCCGTGGCGAGCTCTTCAGCGGGCGCGAGCGGTCCTCTTCGAACGATCGAGACGATGCCCAGGACGAACACCCCGAGGGCCACGATCAGGATCACCGCCGTTGTCCCGATGAGGTCCGAGATCGGCCCGACAATGATGATCGGCAGGATGCTCCCGACGGACACGAGCATGTTCAGCACGCCGAAGACCCGGCCCCGGACCTCCGGCGGCAGGTCCTCCTGGAGCTGCGTCTGGCTCGAGATTGCCACGACTCCGTAGGCGATCCCGGCGACGAAGGCCATGGCGATGACCACGGCGATGAGCGAGGTCACTGCCGACAGGTCCACGATCGGCGGCTGGACACGCTGGAGGGCCCGGCTGACCGGTCCGGCGATGGTCAGCAGCGCCAGCAGGATCCCGAGGGCGATGAGCCCGCCCTCGATCGCCCGCCGCCGCGGGACGTAGCGACCGTATGAATTCAGGAGGAGCACACCCATCACGATTCCGATCCCGAGCGGCAGCACGACCAGGAACAGGTCCTCTGCGCCGAGGCCCAGCGTGCCCTGCGCGAAGGACGGCCCCAGCACGCCGATGACGCCGACGAGCGAGGCGGCAACACCGAGGTAGACCAGGGACCAGCCGATCGCCCGGTTCGAGCGGATGTAGGCGATACCCTCAGCGAACTGCGCGAACGTGCCCTGAACCGCATCGCCGGCGTCGTGGACCGCATGATGGGCGGGCTCTTCGGTGCCGGGCACCGGTGGGTTGGGTGGCAGGGTGAAGCACAGCACCGCCGCCACGGCATACAGCACTCCAACCGCCAGGAGCAGCGGCTCCGGCCCACCCGAGATCTTGACGATCAGCGGGCCGAGCAGCGCGAAACCAAGGGCGAAGGCACCGTTCAAGGTGAGCGTGAACAGGCCGTTGGCGCTCACGAGCTGGTTGCGCGGCACCAGGTGCGGGATCATCGCGGCCTCGGCCGGCGCGAAGAACACCGTCAGAATCGACACGACGATGTTGAGGAGGAGGATCAGCGAGACGTTCGTGCCGACCGCAAACAGCCCGACCATGGCCAGCGCCCGGAAGACGTTGGTGAGCACGAGTACGGCCCGTCGGTCCACGCGATCGATGTAGACCCCGGCAACCGCGGACAGCAGCACCGCGGGGACGAGGAAGGTCAGGAAGAGGGCACTGACTGCCGATCTCAGGTTCGTCGCCTCGAAGACGATGACCGTCAGCCCGAACAGGACCATGTTCGAGCCGACCTGGGTCGTCAGCTGTGACAGCCAGAGGAGCAGGAAGGGCCGATTCCGGAGGACTGCGCCAGTGCTCGTCCCGCCGGTCCCCGCCGACGGCTCGAAGGTCACGCGGGCGGCTCCGGATCCGGGTGCGCGGCCGCGGTCAGGACCGGATCCCCACGCTCGAGGAACCCGTCCAGGCGAGCCTCGAGGGCACGACGTTCCAGGAGCATGTGACGCCCGCACGTTCGGCATCGGAGCCCGATATCGGCCCCGAGGCGATCGATGAGCCAGGCGCTTCCCCCGCACGCATGCGGGCGCCGGAGCTGCACGATGTCACCGAGGAGGAGGTCGAGAATCGGTCGGACAGGCATCGCCGGGAGGTTATCAGAGGCTCGGCTGACCGTGGATGGGCACGAGGTCGCGGGTCGTGGCCGGGATCGACACGGCATCCAGCGGCGTCACCGAGATCGTCGCGTCGGGGAACGTGACACTCAGTTGGGCGATGATCCCGCCGGCCCGGGTCAGGGAACCGGTGAGAATCTGCTGGCTGCCGATCGCCCGTATCTCGAATGAGCCGCCCAGCGGCGTGTTCTCGACCGAGGCCGCGCCCAGTGGCCCGGCGACGACGGTCCCAGGCACGATGCGGACGTCCTGCACCGCGATTGCTTCCGCGCCGGCGTTGCGAATCTCATTGAGCAGGTCCTCGACGCCATCCCCGTCGATCGCGCCGTTCACCCTGATCGAGATGCCCGGACCGACGACAGCGCGCAGGCCCGCCCAGCTCTGGATCCGGTCGAGGTCCGCGCGGAGCTGGCCGGCCGCGCTCTCTCCGCGCGATCGCGCATCGGTCAGTGTCGCCAGTTGCCGCTCGAGCAGCGCGACCTCGCCCCGAAGATCCTCGTTCTGCGTGTTCAGGTTTGCCACGAGCAGCGTCAGGTCCTGGGCGGACTGCCGGGCGAGGCCGGTGTTGACGGTCTGGCTTCGAAGCTGGGCCACGATCAGCAGGCCCAGGATCAGCGCGACGGCCGTGAAGGTCAGCCGATTCCGCGTGTTACGCATCGCTCAGTTCCCCGCCGCCGAGAGGTCCGGCCGCAGGTACCGTCCGCTGACAGTCCCCGCGAAGGCCGGAACGGTGACCTCGTCGAGTTCCGCAAAGGAGAGGCGCAGGCCCGCCGGGTCGATCCGCCGCTGCACGAACTCCACGAACGAGGCTGCGCTCGTGAGTCGGGTGTAGAGATCCGCGGGTCCGATGGCACGAACCTCGTACGGCGGCGCGAGGTAGGCGCTGTTCACCAGGATCGAGTTGCCGATATCGAGGATCGCCGTCGTGACCACCGCGCGCTCGCCGTTGATCGAGACGGCCTCCGCGCCCGCCAGCCACAGCTCCTGGACCAGGATCCGGACGTCGCGGGCGGTCACGAGCCCGTCAGCCGCGGCGTCGCCGACCGTGGCCTCGGCATCCTCCAGGCGGAACGCGAGGCCGGGCCCGGTCAATTGGACCAGGCCGGCCGCGATCCGTGCCCGCTCCAGCTCGGCATTCAGCGCCTTTTCCTGGGCGGCGGACGCGGGCAACTCCCCCTCGGCAGCCCCGACCTGGGCGCGGATGTCCAGGATTCGCGCCTTGAGGGCGTCCTGCTGCGCCTGGAGGCCCAGCACCGTTTCCACCAGGGGCGCCCGCTCCTGGCTCGTGTAGCGGATCCTTGGCCCTTCCGCGCTCAACTGCGCGGCGATGAGGAAGCCGAGCACCAGCAGCGCGACCGACAGGGTGACCTGCCAGCTCGGCAGGGCACGAACGCGCTCAACGATGCCGCTCATGCCGGGGGTTCCTGGCCCGGGGCGTCCGCAGCGGCCCCGGCGGCGGGAAGGCGCTCCCTTCGGCGCCGTCCTGCCCGGCGTGCCAGGAACAGGATCGCCAGGATCGTCATCGCGAGAACGGCTACGGACTCCGTGCGCACGCTTTCGTCGAGGCCTCCCTCTGAATTGGGAGAGGAGCCCGTCGGAGAAGCCACTGCGGTCGGTGATGGTGAGGCGCCCGGAGCGAGGCCGGGAATCGGCGCCGCGCCGACCCAGCCGGACGGCACCGGTCCGGCCGGTGCCGGCTGTGGGCCGAATGGGATGGGCGCGGACGCACCGATCGACTCGAGCCAGGCGGCTTCGAATCCAGCCACATCCGTCCCAAGGGCTGACGCGAACGCTTCGTCGTCGGAAACTCCATCCGCATACGACCGTACGAGCGCCACCAGCGCGTCGCGGTCATACCGGTCCACGAGGAAGGAGACCGCCGAGACGCTCTCCGAATAGGCCAGGAAGAACCGCTCCTGCGTGGTCGGGAACTGCGCATCGAGCGCACGGAGCGGCATGATCGTCCCGGCGGCGACCGCATCGCGCACGGCACCGCGGTCGGATCGGTCGTAACCCTGGGACAGGTAGACGGCAATCCCCTCGTTGAGCCAGCGTGGTGGATAGTGATATGGGTTCCTGACCGCGGTGTCGAAGACCAGGTGAGTCAGCTCGTGGGGAATGACGATCCGGACCCACGGGTCGTCGACCGCATCCGGTGCGATGTTCGCGAACAGGGTTCGGATATCCGGGTGCGCAACGCCGCCGACATTCTCGCGCGACGCGGGTCCGAGGACGTCGTAGAACGCCGTCCGATCGCTGTACACGTAGAAGTCGATCGGGTCCGTCTCGGTCACCCCGAGGAGCCCGCTGACATCGCTGACGGCGTCGTCCGCGATGTCCATGGCACGGCGCCCGAATGACTCTCCACCCTCCGTCCAGTGGACGGTGACGAACTCTCCGGACATCGTCTTCCACTGATACCTGGTGTCGTCGTAGTGCACGGTCGTCGACCGGCCGAGCACGCTCGAGCCGTCCTGCAGGACCAACCGGAAGCGAGCCGTGATGTCGGTGTTCGGGACAATGAAGCCGGCCGGAGTGTCGAGGACGTACGAGAGCGTCGTGCTCCCGGTTCCGACGTTTCTGGGGACGCCCACCGCCTCGGACCGGGACGAGCCTTCGATGTCGATGACGAGCTCGGCCCGGATCACGTCTGCCGTCAGGTTCGCGCTGCCCCTGAACGTGATCGACTCGAGGAATCGATACGTCGCCGATGTGGCGCCGACGCTCGGGGAAGCGGCCATGGCTGCGCTCGCCGCCGGCCCAAGTGTCGCGAGGGCAATGAGCCCGCTGACCAGCAGCCGTACACCCCGGTTCAGGACCGGCTTCACTGCCACGCGAGCCCCGCCAAGCGCATGATCCCGAGGCCGTTCTGGTCAGCACCGAGCAATCCCTCGCGCGCAAGGGCCCAGCCGTCGCCATAGGCGAGCGGGACCACGGGCACCTGATCCTGGACCACCGCGAGGGCCCGCTCATAGGCGGCCAGCGCCTGGTTCGGATCCCGGGTCGCCAGCGCGGCGGCAATCGCGGCGTCGAACGAGGGCGAGGTCCAGCGGCCATAGTTGTTCGAGCTGCCGGTGCCCAACAGGACGCCCAGGAAGTCGTTCGCGCCCGGGTAGTCGGCCACCCATCCGAGGGACCACATGGCGGGCGGATCGTCGCGCAGCCGCCCGAAGTGATCGCTCAGGTCCTCCAGGCGAACCGTGACCCCGAGCTCCCGGCGAAGATCCTCGACGATCCCCTCGGCGGACCCGATGCCGGCGGGGGCGAAGGTGATCAAGGGAAACCCGGCTCCCGCCGGATAGCCCGCGGCCGCGAGGAGGCTTCGTGCCCGCGCGGGATCGTGGATCGGCAGCCAGTTCCGGTCGCCCCCGCCCGGGATGCCGGGCGGCACCATGCTGTCCGCGGGTACGTCATCACCGCTGGACGCAAGCGCGATGACCCGCGGCCAGTCCACCGCCGCCCCGAACGCCTGCCGGACCCGCGCGTCGTCGAACGGTGGGCGATCCACGGCGAAGCCCATGAACGTCAGCGACAGGGACGGGACGCGCCGGAGCTGCGGGCCGAACGTCGCGTCAAAGCGGATCCAGGACGCATCGGCCGAACCGATGCCCACAAAGTCGACATCGCCGGCCTCGAACGCGGCGACCGGACTCCGGCCATCGAGGGCGGCCAGCAGATGGACCGCGCTGATGGCTGGCGTTCCGGCCCAGTAGCGCGGGTTGGCGCGGAAGGTGTGCTCGCCGGAGGTGATCGCGTCGACGACGTAGGCGCCGCTGCTCGGCACCCGCACCGCGTCGAGGTCCACGTGGTCTCGCCACACCTGCGGAGGGACCACGCCGAATGTGGGGCTCGAGACAATCGCGGGGAAGTCCGCGCCCGGGCCCACGAGATCGACGATGACGTCGCGTCCCTCCGCTCGCAACCCGACGTCTCCCGGCCCGGTCGTTTGCCCGCTGAGATGACCCGCCGCACCCTGGACGTCGAGGAGCAGGGACGCGAGCTGCGACGGGCGTTCCGGGTCGATGATCCGCATCCAGCTCTGGACCACGTCCTCGGCCGTGATCGGGGCGCCGTCCGAGAAGGTCAGCCCGGTCCGAAGGTGGAACACGATTCGACGCCCATCCTCGGAGACATCCCACGACGCCGCCAGCGCTGGACGCAGCGTCAGGCTGAGATCGAACGCGGTCAGGGACTCGTACAGTTGCGCCGAGAACGTCGCCGACCCGATGTCGCTCTGGAGCGCTGGGTCGAGCGTCGAGGGCGTGCCGGCCAGGATCGTGACGTCGGTCTTGTCCGCGGCCTGAACGCCGGAGCTCATCGGACCGCTCCCGGCGGCCAGGCCCAGGACCGCGGCGAATGCCGCGAGGACGACCCATCCTCGCCGCCCGCGTCGCGGGCCGGGTGTCATCAGGGCATCCACCAGGCGGGACCGCGGACGGTTCCGTCGACCTCGCGGAGCCGGACGGGCTGGGTGACCGGCACGGGCACGCGCACCCGAACGGTCCAGGCGTAGCGGTCGCCGGAGAACCCAAGAAGAAGGGCGGCGACACACACGAACCGGCGCATAGCCGGAGTATAGGGTGGGTCCTCGCCGCGCCAATTCGTCATGAGTGGCGCAAGTGGCGCAAAGGAATAGGAGGCCTCGCGCCACATCGCCGGGGGAACGATGATCCTTGGCTCGAGGCCTCTTGGTGGGACAACGACCCGGATCCCGATTCGTTAGGCCGAGGCGATGCCGTCCCCAAGGGCGAGGTCCCGGCGTTCCCGGAATCGGTCGAGGAACCGGTAGAAGTTCCGCTTGCCGAGTCGCTCGCGCTCGGCTTCGGACAGGTTCGAACCGCCCCGATCCTCGTGCCGGAGGAGCGCCACCCCGGCCACGCTGACGGCCCGCCGCGGCGACTGGTCCGGGCCCTCGTCACGCAGGACGAAGCTCCACCAGATGTCGAGGCCCCGGTAGAACCGGAAGCCCTCGTCCACGGGCCCTCGGGTCACGGCATCCGAGCGTCGGAATGCGATGGCGTACCCTCCGATCGCGGCCGCATCGCGGCCATCGGAAATCTCGTCGAAGCGCCGCAAATCCGTCGTCCGCAGGCCGAATGGCCCAGCGACCGCGACGTCCGGTTCCCGCAGGGCATCCACGAGCGGCGTGACGAGATCCCCGGTCGGCTCGATGCTCGTGTCGAGCAGCACGACGATGTCCGCCGTCGCCCGCCGGATCCCGACGTTGAGGGCAGCGCCCCAGCCCAGCCGCTGCGTGGTCCGGATCAACTCGACGTCCTCTGGCAGGGCGGCGAGCCGCGCTTCCTGTTCGGGCGAGGGGCCGTCGGCCACAACGACCAGCTGCGTCGTCTTCGGAGCGTGCGCCTGAAGGCCGTGAACTGCTCGCTCGAGATCGTCCGGCTGGTCAGTCGCGATCAGGACGACCGTCGCGAGGCCGGTTGCGGGTTCGTGGAACCGGCTGGGAACGGCCGTTGAACGACCGTAGCGGATGACACCTTCGGCATCGACATCCACGGAATGGGCAGGCTCCAGTTTGAAGTCGACCCCCGAATCGACGATCCGCCAGCCGGCGGCCTCGATCTCGTCACGCAGTCGGTCTGCGGTCGCCCAGTCGCGCGCCGCTCGGGCCGCCGACCGCGCGTGGGCAGCATCCAGGACCGGCTGCGGCACGTACGGGCGGTTCACCGCACCACGGCCGGCCGATAGGGGGCCTGGGCGTCGATGTCGCCGACGAACTCCGGCCGGTCCGGGTGATTCAGCAGCTGGCGGATCGCGACGATCTCGCCGGTGTGAAACCAGTAGTGGTAGATGACGCGGAGGACCGAGTTGCCCACGAGGCGCGACGATGGGCCGGGTAGCTCGCCGTGCATGGCGGACTCGTCGAGGGCAACGAGGTGCCCGTCCGCGTCGGAGGTGACATGCGCCCACGCCTTGAGCATGGCCTCCAGCGAGGGCGTGGTCGCCGGTCCCCCGTTCGCCGCGATCTCGTTGAGGATCGGCTCGGGAGTTACGCCCGCGAGGCGCGTCAGCCAGTAGCGCTGCTCGTGCCAGGCCATGTGGGCGACGATCCAGCCGATTGAGTTCAAGGGCTCGAAGCGCCGGAAGCCGTCCGCCTCGGGTACGCCGCGGAGGCCGCGCAGGAACTCGGAGCGTGCAAAGTGCAGTTGCTCGACAAGCGGGTGGGTTTCCATGGCCCTCAGTATCGCCGACCCGCGCTATCTGCTGGCGGGGCGCTCCGCCTGAGACGCGCCTGATCACGGTGGGCTAGTGTGGCGCGGTGACCGCCAGCGAGGACCCCGCCTTTCCCCGCCGAGCAGGTCGCCACATCTGGATCCCTCGCCAGCACGGGGCGTGGGCGATGCTCGCGCTGCCGCTTCTCCTCGGAGTGGCAGCGAGTCGCCCGGACACCTGGCATCTGGTCCTTGCCGGCGTGGCGCTGTCCGGTTACCTGACCTCGGCCACGCTGCAGACGTGGTCACGCGGGCGCCGAGCGCCGGAGTATCGGCGGCCGATCCTCGTCTACGGTGTCGCCTTCGCGATGCTCGGACTCGTGCTGGTCATCGCGTTCCCGCCCATCGTCCTGACGATGATCGTCGCGCTTCCGGCCGCGTTCGTGGTGTTCCAGGGCGCTCGACCGGGCACTCGCCGTGACCTCGCCAACAGCGTCGCCCAGGTCGCCCAGGCGATCGTGCTGGTTCCTGCGGCCGCCTTCGTCTCGGGCGAGTTCGACCTGGGCCGGGTCCTCCCCTACTCCGCGGTCGCGACGGCCTACCTCGTGGGGACGGTCCTCGTCGTCCGGTCGGTGCTGCGCGAGCGCGGTAACGCGGCGTTCGCCGCACTGTCCGTCGGCTTCCACGCGGCCGTGACCGCCCTCGCGCTGGTGATGCTTCCGGTCGGCTACGCGCTCCTCGCGGCCGCGCTGGCCGCGCGCGCGATTGCCCTGCCCGTGGTCCAGCGGGCGCGAGCCTCCGGGGCCCGCCCGTTACGCCCGATCCACGTCGGACTGGTCGAGATCGCCGCGTCACTCGCCGTCGTCGTGGTGTCGTTCGCGTTCCCGCTCTGAGCCCCGACGCGAGATCGATCAGGTCAGGGCTTCGTGACCGTGATGCTCGACACCGACCCCGTGTGTGTCGAGTCGTATGTCCAATCGGTCTTGGTCAACCCGCTGACCGTGAACGTGACGGACGGGATCGATTTCTTCGAGAGCGACGAGCTCTTGACTGTGCACGTCCCGTCGGTTCCGGTCGTACAGCTCGTGGCGCCGGTGCCCTTCGACCAGGCCCCCACGACCGCGACTCCGGAGATCGGTCCAGCCCCAGATGTG
>Ga0209619_10004022_pt1 | contig 10480 bp, 10 predicted proteins | sample Rifsed16ft3_FD_184011 | JGI IMG/M metagenome (GOLD analysis project Ga0209619, IMG submission 184011) | Soil microbial communities from Rifle, Colorado, USA - sediment 16ft 3 (version 2) | ecosystem: Environmental > Terrestrial > Deep subsurface > Rock core/Sediment | place: Rifle, Colorado... | reverse complement strand
GGGGACGGCGAGCGTCGGCCGGCGGTTCTTGCCGAGCTCGGAGCGGCTGCGGTTGGCGGAGATGAGGCGGGCCTGGCGCGCGATGTGACGGCCGTAATCCAGGCGGAAGTCGCAGGGCACGCCGGCAAGAAGGACGAGGTCGGCCTCGCGAAGGGCCTCCTTCCTCCGGTGCCGGAGCTGGAGCGGGTGGTCGGGACCGAGGAGCCCCCGCGCCATGCCCGAGAGGTAGACGGGGGCTCCCAGGTCGGAAACGGCCGCCGCCAGGGCGGGAGCCTCGCCGGCGAGGAGGAGGGCCTGGCTTCCGACGAGCAACACGGGACGCTCGGCGCGCGCGAGGAGCCCGGCCGCCCGGCGCACGCGCGACGTGTCGGGTTGAGGAGCCTCGACCGGCTCCGCCTCTCGCGCCTTTACACCGTCCGCCGCGCCGAAGAGCCGGTGGAGGTGCCTCTCGATGTACCACCCTCGCGCCCGCTCGGCGAGCCCGCGGCCATCATCTCCCGCCTTCGCCCCGTACCATTCGCGGACGACCGCCTCCGGATACAGCAGGTCCACCGGGCACTCGAGGAAGACCGGCCCCGGCACGCCCTCGCGGCAGACGCGGAAGGCCGTCTCCAGCTCCGGGACGAGGTCGCGCATGCGTTCGACACGCGCCGCGCGTTTCACGTGGGGCCGGACGAGCGCCATCTGGTCGATGTCCTGGAGCGCCCCGCGGTTGCGGAGCAGCGTCGCCGTCGCTCCGCCGAGGAGCACGAGCGGGGACTGGGCCATCTGCGCGTTCTTGAGGGCGGTGATGGCGTTCGTGACCCCGGGACCGGCGGTGACCGCAGCCATCCCCGGGAACCCCGTCAGGCGCGCGACGGCGTCGGCGGCGAAGACCGCCGTCGCCTCGTGGCGGGTGTCCACGATCCGGATCCCCCGGGCCTTGGCCGATACGAGAATGGGAGAGATGTGGCCGCCGCAGAGGGTGAAGAGGAACCGCGCCCCCTGCCGGACCAGGACGTCCGCGATGAGGTCGCCGCCGGTCACGAGGGCGGCATGCTACCACCCGGCCCGGGGGGGCTTGACAGGATGCGTTCATAGTTGTATTATACAACTATGAGCGAGACCGTGACCCGACCCGAGGCTCGCACGGCTCAGGCTGCCCGCCTGCGCGCCGCGGTGCGGACGCTCGTGCATCGCTTCTCGCTCTCGGAGCGGGCCGACGTCGACTGCTGCGGTCTCACCGTCGCCCAGGCGGCGACGCTCGAGGCCCTGCGGGGGTCGCCGCCCTTGAGGCTGGGCGCGCTCGGGCGCCGTCTCGGCATCACCCCGAGCACGCTCACCCGCAACCTCGTCCGGCTCGAGTCGGAAGGCCTCGTGGCACGCCGGGGCGACGGCGGGGACGGACGCGCCGTGCGCGTCTCGCTCACCGCCGCCGGGGAGCGGGCGGCGGCGCAGGTGGAGCGGCGGGAGGCCGCCTTCGCCGCGGACGTCCTCGCGCGGCTGCCCGCGGCGCGACGGGAGGCCGTCGTCGAGTCGCTGCAGGAACTCCTCGTCGCGGTGCGGGGGGCGACTGAGGAGTGCTGTCCGGGGGCTTTCGTTCATCTGATGGAGGGTGCGGGAGAGCCGACAGGCAGCGAGCGCCGGATTCACTCCGGCGCGAGCGTGGGGGGGAGCCCGACGGGCGCGGGGGGGTGCTGTCGTTGAGCGTTACCCCCCGCTCTTCTACCAGTCGGAGCAGCCCCCACTACAGCGTTCCCCTCCCCCTGCGTGGGGAGGGACAGGGTGGGCGGTCGATGAAGGAGGAGACATGAGCGCCAAGACTGCTGCTGAGCACCCGATCGAGACGAGGGACGCGGAGGAGCTGGTCGCGCGCGTACGCGAGCGCTACGGCGCGATCGCGGAGGGAACGAACCGGGGTTGCTGTGGCCCGACGGTCTCCACCGCCTGCTGCGGGGCAGAAGGAGCGGTGTCGGCCCTCGTGGGCTACGCGCCCGCCGACCTCGCCCGCGTCCCGGAAGGGGCGAACCTCGGCCTCGGCTGCGGCGCCCCCATCGATCACCTCCGCCTCGAGCCCGGCGAGACCGTCCTCGACCTTGGCTCCGGGGGCGGCCTCGACGCCTTTCTCGCCGCCAAGCGCGTGGGGCCGAGCGGCAGGGTCATCGGCGTGGACATGACCCCGGCCATGCTCGAGCGGGCCCGGCGAAACGCGGAGAAGGCCGGCTACGCCAACGTGGAGTTCCGGGAGGGACGGCTGGAGGCGTTGCCTGTCGAAGACGCCTCGGTGGACGCGGTGACCAGCAACTGCGTCATCAACCTCGTGCCCGACAAGGCCGCCGTCTTCCGCGAGGTCGCCCGCGTGCTCAAGCCCGGCGGGCGGCTCGTCATCTCCGACATCGTCCTCGACGGCCGGCTCCCAGAGGCGATCGCCCGCGACGTCGCCGCCTACGTCGGCTGCATCTCGGGCGCGGCCCCGCGCGAGGAGTACCTCGCCCTCCTCACGGGGGTCGGGCTCGAGGGGGTGGAGATCTTGAAGGACGAGGACTACATCGGCGCCGTCGTCGGGGACATTCCCGCCGACATCCGCTCCCTCCTCGAGCGCTTCGGGGTGAGGGTGGAGGACGTCGCGGGCAAGGTGCGCTCGATCACGGTCCGCGCCCGGAAGCCGCTTTAGTGCAAACGGCCCAGTGACCCGCACCGACGAGCGGCCATAGGCTTCTCCGCGGATCTGGGGAGGAGCGCGCCATGGCCCACCTCGCCGCGCGCGCGGGCTACCGCCGCCTCGTCGACCGGCTCAACCGCTTCCCCCAGGGCGCTCCGCCCTCGGAACTCCTCCACCGGATCCTCGAGATCCTCTTCACGCCGAGCGAGGCCGATCTCGTGGCGCGGCTGCCCATCCGGCCGTTCGGCGTGGCCACGGCGGCGCGGGCCTGGCATCTCTCCCCCACCGAGGCGCGCGCCGTGCTCGACCGCCTCGCCTCGCGCGCGCTCCTCCTCGACCTCGAGAGGAACGGCGAGCCGCTCTACGTCCTCCCCCCACCCATGGCCGGCTTCTTCGAGTTCTCGATGATGCGCGTGCGCGGGGACATCGACCAGAAGCAACTGGCCGAGCTCTTCCACGAGTACATCAACATCGAGGAGGAGTTCATCCGGGATCTCTTCGCGCGGGGGAAGACCCAGCTCGGTCGCGTCTTCGTGCAGGAGCGCTCGCTCCCGCCCGAGATCTCGCTCCGCATCCTCGACTACGAGCGGGCGAGCGCGGCCATCCGGGAGGCCTCCACGGTGGCGGTGGGGGTCTGCTACTGCCGACACAAGATGGAGCACGTCGGAAAGGCCTGCAAGGCGGCCCGCGAGATCTGCCTCACCCTCGGCTCGACCGCCCGCTCGCTCGCGAAGCACGGCTTCGCCCGGCAGATCGACGCCGCAGAGGGCCTCGACCTCCTGCAGCGGGCGCAGGACGAGGGGCTCGCGCAGTTCGGGGAGAACGTGCGGGAGCGGCCGGCCTTCATCTGCAACTGCTGCGGCTGCTGCTGCGAGGCCATGATCGCGGCCCGCCGCTTCGGCTTCCTCCACCCCGTCCACACCACCAACTTCGTCGCTTCGATCGACGACGCCGCTTGCGACGGCTGTGGTCGTTGCGCGCGCGCCTGTCCGGTCGAGGCCATCCGGATGGTGGCCGACGACGGGCCCGAAAGTCGCACCGGTCAGAAGGCGGTGCAGGAGGCCGACCTCTGCCTCGGCTGCGGCGTCTGCGTGCGCACCTGCACGCGGGAAGCGCTCCGGATGACAGAGCGGGCGGAGCGCGTCCTGACCCCCGTCAACTCCGTCCAACGCACCGTGCTCATGGCGATCGAGCGCGGGACGCTCCAGAACCTCGTCTTCGACAACCAGGCCCACTTGAGCCACCGCGCGATGGCCGCCATCCTCGGGGCGATCCTGAGGCTGCCCCCGGTCAAGCGGGCCCTGGCGAGCGAGCAGCTCCGCTCGCGCTACCTCGAGGCCCTCTGCGGCGGGAACTGAGGCCGGCGCCGGCTCAGACCGCGATCAAGCCGAAGATCCAGCCCGTCACCGCCGACAGGACGATGACGAGTCCCACGTAGACGACCGTCTTCCTCGGGCCGAGGAAACGGTTGAGGACGAGCATGCTCGGGAGCGACAGGGCGGGACCGGCGAGGAGGAGCGCGAGGGCGGGGCCCTGCCCCATCCCCGCCCCCAGGAGGGTCTGGAGGATCGGGATCTCGGTGAGGGTCGCGAAGTACATGAAGGCCCCGACCATCGCGGCGACGAGGTTGGCGGCGATCGCGTTCCCCCCGACCGAGCCGACGATCCAGGACGCGGGGACGAGGCCCGCGTCCTGGCCCGGGCGACCCATCAGCCAGCCCGAGACCAGTACGCCGGCGAAGAGCAGGGGAACGATCTGCTTCGTGAAGGCCCACGTGCCCTCCACCCAGAGGCGAAGCTCCTCCCGCGCGTACCACGCGCTCATCATCCAGAAGAGGAGCGCGAGGAGCCCCGCCGCCAGCCACCAGTGGACGCGGTGGACGGCGGCGAAGAAGCCCACCTCCCGGCTCGGCGCGCCCCAGGTGGCGAAGACGAGGATGCCCACCATCGCGGCGAGGAAGAGGCCGTCCTGCCACGGCTGGCGGGCGGGCGTCTCGTCCGGACCCGCGAACGGGTCGAGGCCCGACCGCGTCTCCTCCTTCCTGAAGACGACCGCCATCAGCAGGCCGATGATGACGGAGAACGCGACGGCTCCCGCCGCCCGCGCGAGACCGAGCCTCAGCCCCAGGACCCGGGCGGTGAGGATGATGGCCAGGACGTTGATGGCCGGCCCCGCGTAGAGGAAGGCCGTCGCCGGTCCGAGCCCGGCTCCGCGCCGGTAGATGGAGGCGAAGAGCGGGAGCACGGTGCAGGAGCAGACCGCGAGCACGCTCCCGGAAACGGAGGCGACGCCGTAGGCTACGGGTCGAGGGGCGGAGGCCCCGAGGTAGCGCAGCACCGCGCCCTGGCGCACGAACTGACCGATGGCCCCAGCGATGAAGAGGGCCGGCACCAGGCACAGCAGCACGTGTTGCCGCGCGTAGTCCTTGAGGAGATGGAGACCCTCGAGGGTGGCCGCCTGCACTCGCGGGCTCTCGATGGGGAGGGAATAGGCGACGGCGAAGGCGGAAACGAGAAGGGCGAGCCGGGCGCGCTCCGACATCAGACGAGTCCGAGGAGCCGCCTGACCTCTTCCGACTTCGGAATCCGGCCGGAGAACACGACCTTCCCGTCGAAGGCGATGGCGGGGGTGCTCACCACCCCGAGGTCCGCCATCCGCTCGAGTGACTCCACCTTGTCCAGGCGGCAGGCGAGCTTCGCCTCGTCCACCACGTGGCGGACGACGCGGAAGGTCTCGTAGCAGCGCGGGCAGCCGGACCCGAGGATCTCGATGACGCTCACGGCCATGAAAAAAACTCCTCCTCCCCCTCAGCGAGTCCTGGCCTCGACGGCGGCGGGCCGGCGGATGCCCAGACGGCCCAGGTCGAGGTCGACCCGACACAGCTCCTCGACCGGCACACGGCGGAGCTCGCGCAGGAGCCGCGCATCCGCCGCCACCTGCGTGTCGCGCGCGAGGCCCCGCAAAAGGGCCTCGAGGATCGCCGGGTCCTCTCCGGTCGGGGCGAGGCGGTAGCTGACCCACCGCCCGTCCTTGCGCTCCGCCACCAGGCCCACCCGCTTGAGGTCGGAGAGATGCGCGGAGACCGTGGAGGCGGCCAGGTCGAGGACGGCCGTCATCTGGCAGACGCACAGCTCGCCACCGCGCAGCATGCCGAGGATGCGGAGCCGGACGGGATGGGCGAGGGCCTTGTGCCAGGAGACGAGACGCGGGAGGGGCCTTGTCATTTCGTCACCTTCCGAAATATAGTATCCTGTGCGGGGTGGGTCAACCGGATCCGATGATCCATTCGGGACCCCCCCGGAGGTTCCATGTCCGCGCCCGCGATGAGGCGTCGCGTCCTTGTGCTCTGCACCGGCAACTCCTGCCGCTCGCAGATGGCGGAGGGCTGGATCAATGCCCTGCTGGGCGGTCGCTGGGAAGCCAGCTCCGCGGGGACGCACCCGGCGGCGGCTGTTCATCCGCTCGCCGTGCGGGCCATGGCGGAGGCGGGGGTCGACGTCTCCGGAGGCGTCCCCGAACCTGTCGAGCGCTACCTCGACGAGCGGTGGGACCTCGTGGTGACGGTGTGCGACTCGGCGAAGGAGGCCTGCCCGAGCTTCCCGCGGCCGGCGGAGAGGGTCCACCTCGCGTTCCTCGACCCCGCCACTGCCGAGGGTACCGACGAGGAGAAAATGGCCGTCTTCCGGCGCGTGCGGGACGAGATCCGGGCGCGTCTCCTGCCGCTCCTGGCGGCGCGGGGCTGAGGGGGCAGGGCGGTCAGCGCCGCGGCGCCTTCGCCCGCGCCGTCTCCTCCCGCACCCAGCTCCAGACGGCGACGGTCGCGGGAAAGCCCAGGGTGCTCGCGGCGAGGGCGACGACCTGCTCCATCTCCGCCGGCGTCGCCCCCGCGTCGCGGGCCTTGCGGACGGCGGAGTGCACCGCGCCCTCGCGCATCGCACCGACCGCGACCGCGAGCTTGACGAGCCGCTGCGTCGTGGCGTCGAGGGGTCCCTCCGCGCCTTCCGCGTTGACGAGGTTCCAGGCCTCGCCGAGCTTCGGGAAGCGCCGAACGAACTGCTTGTGGAGGGCCGGGGGCTTGCTGCGCCGAGTCATGGTCTCCTCCTTCATCGACCCCCCACCCTAGCCCTCCCCACGTAGGGGGAGGGAAGGGCCGTAGTCTGGACTGCTCCGTCCTTCATCGCCCCCCCACCCTAATCCCTCGGGCGAACGACCTCGGCGAGGCCCACCGCTTGGAGCGCCCGGATCGTGTACCAGCCCACGTCGGTCTGCCACCATCTCCGTCCGAAGCGCGCCGATCCCGGCTCCGAGTGGTGGTTGCGGTGCCAGTTCTCGCCCCAGGCCGTCAGCTGGAATGGGCCCAGCCACCAGACGTTGATGCTGGAATCGCTGCCATCCTTCCCTTCCTCCCCCAGATGGGTCAGGCTGTTCACCAGGCACTGGAGGTGGAGCGAGTACACGAGACGGATCGCTCCCACCCAGAAGAAGCCCGCCCCGCCCAGGAGGAGGCCCCCGCAGACCGAGAGGACGATGGTGGGGATCTGAAGCGTGGTCCAGACGTTGTAGCGCCGCCGATCCATGTCCGTTGCCCACCGGGCGGGGTCGGAGTCGGGTATCTGGTAGAGCCAGAAGATGTGCGCCCACCAGAAGCCGCCCTGGCGCGGGCTCGAGATGTCGGAGGGCGTGTCGGAGGTGGCGTGGTGGCGGCGGTGGTTGGCCACCCATTGCCGCGGCGAACCCGAACCGTTGAAGACCGCCGCAAAGATCAGGATCTGCTCCACGACCGCGTGCAGCCGGACGGAGCGGTGCGCGAGCGCGCGGTGATAGCCCACCGTGGTGCCGAGGCCGCCCAGCCCGACGAATGCGAGCGTCACCAGGAACACGGGCCATCTAGGAAGCGGGTAGAGCACGAGGCCAACCGCGGCGAGCGCGTGGATGGCGACGAGGTGGATGAAGACCGGGGTCTGGCCCTCGGCGACGTGCCACCAGGGCTGGTCCCAGGGCCTAAGGGTGATGGCCGAGTTCCGGCCTGCCGGTTGCGGCGTCGCCATGCGCTCCTCCCCTAAGAGATCTTAGCCGAGAGGAGGCTGGACAGGGACGAGGCGGCGGCGGAGCACGCCTTCCGGCTACTTGACGAAGCGGGCCGACCACGGTCTCGATGTGATTGCGGGCGGGACCGAGCTTCAGGCGGAGACGGCGGACGTGGGCATCGATGCTGCGGGCGTCCACCTCCGCGTCGAAGCCCCAGACCCTCTCGAGCAGCCGCTCGCGGGTGAGCACGCGTCCCGCGCGCTCGACCAGGTATCGAAAGAGCTCGAACTCCTTGTTCGTGAGCCGTATCTCCTGCCCGCCTTCCCGGCGACCACAGCACCCCCCCACCAGACCGGAACGGCGCACGCAGGGGGATTCACTCCCCCGGAGCGCGCGGGGGGCCCGGGGGGTGCGACCACAGCACCCTCCGCTCATCAGAAGATGAACTGCGTCTGGATGCGCAGCTCGTAGTCCCTCCGGTTGCCGTCGGGCCGCTCGGTCTCGATGTAGCCGAAGTCGGTCTGGACTTTGAGGGCGTGCCAGTTGTAGAAGTAATTCAGCCCCGCACGCAGCTCCTTGATCTTGTCGTTCTCCACGAGGTCGCTCAGGTCGATCTCGCCGTAGCGGGCGGCGATCTCCCACTTCTGGGCCTTCAGGAAGTGGCCGGCCTGGAGGAACCAGCCGTTCTGGTCGAACGAGGGGGCCCCGGCCTGCGGCTCGCGCCTGCCCCACGCGTACTCCCCGGTGGCGGAGAAGCCCCGGTACTTGAAGAGCGCGTCGATCTCCCAGAGCGTGCTCTTGATGTTGAGCTTGGGGTCGGTGTTGACGGCCCGCAAGTCGTTCTGCTCGAAGGCGCCGCTCACCGTGAAGATCGGCTTGCCGAGCGCGGCCGACTCGAGGTCCGACTCCGACTGGTGGGCGCCCGAGTAGGTGCCGAGGGGCACGGCACCGTTCGGCTGTAAGGTGACGCGGGCGTTGTACTGGAACTTGTCGTTGTCGTTGTTAATGCGGGTGAGACCGGCGCCGTTAAATGCTCCCAGGCGGTACTCCAGCCTGTCGTTCCCGAGGACGCCCCAGACCGACACCCCCGTGTCGCGGCCGCGGAAGAACTGGTTCGAGATGAAGGCGCGGTCGACGAGCTGCAGGTTACCGGAGGAGGTCAGCTCCTGGAGGCCGAAGGGAACCTTGAACTGGCCGAACTTGACCATGAACCGCTTCTTGCCCTTGGTCACGTCCCAGTTGATGTTGGCGTCCTCGAGGAACGCGGCGAGGTTTGCGGTGCTGAGGCCGGGCCAGTTGAGCTGGACCTCGTACTGGAGGTAGGGCTTGTAGAACCAGCCTTCGAGCTTGAACTTCGCGCGGCGGATGCGGAAGGAACCCTGGCTGTCGCCGGGGTTCTCGGTGCCGGGGAGCTTGATGGTCTCATCGGGGAAAACGTGCGTGTAGCGGACCTGGATGCGGTTCGACATCTCCAGGTAGAAGTTGCTGCCAATCGTCATGCGCGTCTTGCCGTCGCGCCACACGATGTTCAGCGGGGGCGGCTTCGGCCGGTCGACCTTCTCGGAAAGGCCGTACTTGAAGAGGAACAGCTCGAGGGCGGTCTCGTTGTCGGCGACGACGGTCTCGCCGTTCAGCCCCGCGCCGAGGCGGGTAATGGCGACCCCCGTCTCGCCGGACTGCTCGAAGCGGTCGGCGTTGTCGGCGTTGTTGAACACGTAGTAGCGCCCGTCCTTCTTGAACTCCCTGTAGTACAGGCTCTGGATGGTGTTGGCGGTGTAGGCCACCTGCGCTTGGGCGGCGTCGACAGCGACGAAAGCCAGGAGCGCGACGGCGAGGGGCAGTACTCCCCGCCGGGCTGAGTTGAGTCGCATTGCGAATCCCTCCTCGAAGAGTGCGCGCGTGCCGATTGATGCTTCGGCCGCGTCACCGGGCGAAAGTGTAACGGGGCGGGCATGACGGCCGTGTGACGCCCTGGTGAACGGCAGGTAAACCTTACCGCGATCGCCCTCGTCCCCCGGCCCCGCCCTCGCGGGGATGCCGGCGGCTCATCGCCCGGCGAGGGAGGAACGCCAGGCGTCGACCGCGCGTCGCAGCGCGCGCACGTGGGCGGGGGTCGTCCCGCAACAGCCACCGACGACCTTCACCCCGAGGTCGAGAAGCCCAGGGACCCGGGCCGCCATGAGCTCCGGGGTCTCGCGATAGACGAGCTCCCCGCCCTGGCCCTCGGGCAGACCCGCGTTCGGCTGCACCGCGATCGGGACGCGCGCGTGGCGGACGAGCTCACCGGCGATGGGGACCATCGCCTCCATCCCCGTTCCGCAGTTCGACCCCACCACGTCCGCACCCGCGTCCTCAAGCCCCTTGACCGCCCTCTCCACGCTGACGCCCATCAGCGTGAAGAACCCGCGCGGTGTCGTCTGGAACGTCATCGTCGCCACGACGGGAAGCGCCGGTGCCACCGCCTTCGCCGCCCGCACCGCACGCGTGGCCTCGGCCAGGTCGCTCATCGTCTCGATGCAGACGAGGTCGGCGCCGGCGGCGGCCAAGACCGCGATCTGCGCCGCGAAGGCGGCCTCGACCTCCTCCGGCTCGGTGTCGCCCAGGGGCTTGAGCAGGCGTCCGGTGGGACCCACGGAGGCGGAGACGAGCGCGCGCCCGGCGACGGCACGGCGCACCGCCTCGACCGCCTGGCGGTTGATCCGCTCGATCTGCTCTTCGAGACCGTGGAGGCGGAGACGAAAGGCCGTCCCGCCGAAGGTGTTCGTGGTCACGAGATCCGCCCCCGCCTGGAGGTAGAGGCGGGCCACCTCC
>Ga0209619_10004021_pt1 | contig 10485 bp, 11 predicted proteins | sample Rifsed16ft3_FD_184011 | JGI IMG/M metagenome (GOLD analysis project Ga0209619, IMG submission 184011) | Soil microbial communities from Rifle, Colorado, USA - sediment 16ft 3 (version 2) | ecosystem: Environmental > Terrestrial > Deep subsurface > Rock core/Sediment | place: Rifle, Colorado... | reverse complement strand
ACCAACGGTCGGGGGTCCCTCCGCTCACCTGCACTCCCTGGCACCGCCCGCCAGGGCAGGTGTGCATCAGGTGCAAGTGGCGCTCCGGGATGCACGCGAAGGGGTCAGGGGTGGGGGCCATAGTCGACGCAGCAGCCCCGGATAAGGGCCCCCGTGGCTCGGTCTGCGATTGCCAAGATCATGGTAACGTGAGCGCCTTCGGCACCCACATCAGGAAACCGTCGAAGACGCAGCCGTAATGGACTCTCTTTGCAGGAGGATCGTATGGGGCTGAAGCCCGACCAATGGATCGTACGGATGGTGCGAGACCATCGGATGATTGAGCCCTTCGAGGCCGGCCAGGTCCGTGACGGGGTGATCTCCTACGGGGTCTCATCCTACGGATACGACATCCGGGTGGCGGATGAATTCAAGATCTTCACCAATGTCTTCTCGGCGATCGTCGACCCCAAGGACTTCGACCCGCGCTCGATGGTCGATTTCCACGGCGATGTGTGCGTGATCCCGCCGAATTCCTTCGCCCTGGCGCGCTCGGTGGAGTACTTCCGGATTCCCCGCACCGTGCTGACGATCTGCGTAGGCAAATCCACCTACGCCCGCTGCGGCATCATCGTCAATGTGACGCCGTTCGAGCCGGAGTGGGAAGGGTTTGTGACCCTCGAGATCTCCAACACGACGCCGCTCCCCGCCAGGATCTACGCCAACGAAGGGATCGCTCAGGTGTTGTTCTTTGAGGCCGACGAGCCTTGCCAGGTGTCGTACGCCGACAAGAAGGGCAAGTACCAGAGCCAGAAGCGAATTGAGCTTCCGCGACTGTGAGGGTGGCCGTGGAGAAGGCGACTTGGAACCGTCTTCCCCTCCTCGCTCTCATGGTCGTTCTCCTGACAGGCCTGGGCTGCAATGCCTACCAGCTCGATGTTCTCATGCGCATCGGCGGGCCGGCGGGCGAGGTCGACTACCTCGCCGGCCTTTCTGGCACGCATTGCGATATCGACGGCGACCTGGATTGCGATTGGGATGACTACGAAGGCCGCGATTGGTAAGCGCGGTGAAAGGAGAAGAGGGGTGTTGTCATGACCCACAGAACGGCCGAGACGGCTTCCGCGCGAAAAAAGCAAGCCCTCCTGGCAGGTTTGATCGACGTCCGCGCCAGGATCCTCAATGCGGCTGCTTCCCTGCCCGCGAAGTCGAGGAGCCAGATCTTCCTCGGCACCTGGAACGTGCGCGACCTCCTGGCCCACCTGATCGGGTGGGATCACACCAACCTGGAGGCCGCCGACGAAGCCCTCCAGGGGCGCCTGCCCGGCTTCCACCAGCATGCCGACCGAGATTGGCGCTCATACAATGCGACCCTCGTAGTTCGCCACGGAGACCAGAACTTCCGCCGCCTTTTGGCTTCGGCGCGACGGTCGCACCGGGCGCTGTTGGAGCGCGTCCGGGCCCTATCCACTGAGGAGATGTGGAAAGACCGAGGGATTCGATTTCGCGGCTGGACGGTGACCATCGGCGGGCTGCTGGACGCCGAACGTCGAGACGAAGAGAAGCACTGGCAGCAGATCGTGAAGTTCGCCCGATCCCTTCCGCGTTAGCCCGCCCTTCCTCAAGAGAGAGGATGTCACCGGCGGCCGCTTAGGGCCGCAGATCGACGTGGGGTTATCCGGCGGTTGGCGGCTTCTCGAGCGTCATCGTGAAGGCGACCCAATTCCCCACACAAGCCTTCTCGGCGAATCCCACGTCGTGCGTCAGGCGGCGCACGGTGGAGCGGCGCTGGTAGTGCGGGTCGAGAATCACCTCAGTGATCGCCAGCATGCCCCCAGGCCTGAGAGCATCGTAGAGCTCTCGAAACGCCGCTTCCGGATCACGGATCTCCCCGAGCACGCTCACCATGAAAGCCGCGTCATATAGGCCTTGCCCGATCCTCCCCTCGCCAAGCCCGCCTTCGATGAAACGGACGTTTTCGAGCCCTGCGCCACGGGCGTTCTCTCGGGCCCGGGCAATCATCTCAGGCTGGACGTCGAGTGCGGTCACCTCCCCCGTCGGGCTCACGGCCCTCGCCGCCACGACGCTGAGCCGTCCTGGCCCGCAGCCGGCGTCGAGGGCCTTCATGCCCCGCCCCAATGCCAGCAGCTCGAACATCTCGCTGGCGAGGCCACTCATGAACCGGTTATCCAACCCCCAGTTCATCCAGGGTGGGCAAGGCACCTTCACCCGGCGCGCCACGACCACATAGACGACGGCCGCGGCGATCAGGAGGGCAAGACCGACAGCTCCGGATGACAAGTGGGCAGCCTTCGAGGAATGATCCGGACTGTCCGCGCGTGAATCGTTCAGAAGCCCGGAGAGATCTCGGGCTACATCTTCGCCAGAAGCTGGGCTTTCTTCGCCTGGAACTCTTCCTCGCTCAAAGCCCCCTGCTTGCGAAGCTGGTCGAGCCGAGCGATCATCGCCGGGATGTCTCTTCCTTCCGCTCCGCCCTGGCCCGCCCCGGCCCCGGCCTCGTACTCCTCCCCCATCCGGGCCTTGGCGTCGAGCATCGTCGTCTTGAAGCGGATCGGCTCCGAGATTCGCTGAAACAGATTGGCGCCCAGCTCGCTGGCGGTGAGGATCTCGATATCCCCGTAGTTGAACATGCGACCCAGGACCGATTGCTCCATCTTGACGTCGTTGACCTTCTCAAGCGAGGAATCAATAACGTTCTTGTTGAAGATCCCGTAGATCTGGATCACGCGCCGGCTGGTGACGATGTACTGGCGGTGCCACCAGTTGAGGAAGTCGCCCAGGCCGAAGGCGAGCGGGACAAGCGCGATCGCGATCCCCAGGAGGGCGAGCGGGAATATAGCCGCCGCCGCGACCAACGAGGCGATTACGATCGCCGCCGCTATCAGAAGCTCGATCCCGTTGTTGCGCAGCAGCATAAGCCAATGCTGCCGAGTGGCGAACAGGATCAATTCGTCCTTGCCGAGAAGGCTTTCCAGGTAGTTCTTGGCCATTGGGAAAACTCCAGGGTGAGAGTCGAGGGCCTTGGGGCTGCTCAAGGCAAGACGCCGGCGCCCCCACCTTCCGAAAGCATCTGCAGACGCAGCAGGAGGCGGCTGGCGGCCTCGTGGGCCAGCTCGAGCCGGCCTAGATGTGGGTCGGTTTGCGAGGCCAGGGCATCACGAATCCGCCCCACGCGGGGGACCAGCACTTTGTCGACGTACTCCAGCGCCTCGTTGGCGTCTTTGAAGCCCTTGTTGTGTGAGTAGTCAAGCATGGCAGTGAAGTCGCCCAACAGATCCAGGGCGTGCCTCACCGCGGACCGGACCTCGGCTGCCGATTTGAGGAGCTCGTTCACCCGCTCGACGGAATCAACGGTTTCATGAAACGTGAACATGGGTCCCCTCTCCTGGCCACCTCCCCTCTGTCCCCTGAATTTAAGTATACCCCCAATTGATCCGGATCCTCCCGAGGCCTCGCCTGCGGCCGGGGACCGTGGACCCCGTCTTGGCGGCCTGCCCGGTGGCTCGGCCATCTGAGCCGGGCCGGGCGCCGCTTGCGTCGCCGTGACGGCCGACTACACTCGGGGCACACCCGAGTGGCGTATGAGAGTCACGCGCATCGATCCCCGTTCCCGCTCCCAGGCAGGCCAATTTCTCGCCCTGCCCTGGCGAATCTACCGGGACATCCCGCAGTGGGTGCCGCCCTTGACCGGGGACGCCTGGCGAATGCTCGACGTCCGGCGCAACCCTTTCTTTCGCCACTCCCAGGCGGCCTTCTTTCTGGCCGAGGATTCCGGCGAGGCCGTGGGCCGGCTGGCTGTGCTCGACAACCACAACTTCAACCGATTCAATCGCTCCCGCACGGCATTCTTTTATCTGTTCGAGTGCCAGAACGACCCCTTAGCATCCTCACATCTCTTCGAGGCCGGCCTCGAATGGGCCCGCTCTCAGGGCCTCGACCGGATGTGTGGGCCGAAGGGTTTCACCGCCCTCGACGGCATGGGCATGCTCGCCCGCGGGTTCGAGCACCGGCCGGCGCTGGGAATTCCCTTCAACCCACCCTATTACCCCTCCCTCATCGAAGCTGCCGGCTTCCAGACGGCGGGGGAAGTTGTCTCGGGCTACCTCCCGGGGAGCTTCCGCCTGCCAGAACGCATCCATGCGCTCTCCGAACGCGTCCAGCGGCGGCGGGGGCTGCGCGTGGCGCGCTACCGCACCCGGCGAGACCTGCGCGCCCTGGCGCCGAAGTTGGGGGATCTCTACAACGCCTCCCTCCGCGGCACCTCCGGCAACGTCCCTTTCACCCAGGACGAGATGAAGGCGATCGCTCGCCAGATGATGGCCTTCGCCGATCCTCGGCTGGTGAAGGTCGTCCTCAAGGGAGACGACCCGGTGGGCTTCCTCTTCGCCTACCCGGATATCTCTGCGGCAATCCAGAGGACAGGCGGGCGAATCTTTCCATTCGGCTGGATCGATCTCCTGCGAGAGCTTCGCCGCACGCGCTGGATCAACATCAACGGGATGGGAATCGTTGAGGAATACCGTGGGCTAGGAGGGACAGCGATCCTCTTCAGCGAGCTGGAGAAGAGCGTCCGGGAGGGTGGTTTCGAGCACGCCGAGATCGTACAGATCGGCGTCGAGAATCTGCCCATGCAGCGCGAGATGCGCGGCCTCGGGATCGACTTCTACAAGGCCCACCGGATGTACGAGCGCGCGATTTGAACGCGAGAATGCGTAGGGGCGTTCCAGTGAACCCCCTACCCGGGGAGAGAAACCGGGTTTCCGCGCCCCCTCCGCTCTGAGCTTGTGAACGAATCTCCGAGCGATCCTCGGGATCTTTCTCAGCGGTTGAGGCATCCTAGATTGCCCCCACCCCGTTCGGGCCGCGAAGCCCTGGCCCGCCGGGGCGAGACGGCCCCAGCCCCTTCGCGTGCATCCCGGAGCGCCGCGGAGGGACCCCCGGCAGTTGCTCGAATTCAACAAGCTGAGGGGAACGTGCCGGGGGAGGGGAGGTTGATCTAAGGAGGCAGGGGGCGGCCAAGCCGCCCCTGCCTCCTAACACCTCGTCCCCCCTCTCCGCTTTCGATCCGCGCGCAGGAAGGGGCGTGGCAAGCGGAGCCCCAAAGGGGTGCTGCGCGAAGGGGGGATGGGGGGTGAGGCCGAAGTGTGTGGAAATTGGAGGCTGTTAGGCGCCAGGAACGTCTCGACTGGAGGCTTGCTTCCGCTCTGATCCGATTTGTTCACAGGCTCCCTGCTCCGGGGTGCCACGCGAAGAAACCCGGTGTCTTGCGCTTACGCCGATCGCACGACGATCTCGCGGATCTCCTCGTCGGTGAGCGCCACCGGGTTGGCCTTCATGCTGCTCGTCGCTTTGGAACGCTCGACCAATCCCGGGATCTCGGCCTCGGTCAGCCCGTAGGCCCTGAGTGGGCGGACGTTGAGCGCCCGGCACAGCTCGCGGATCCACACGACACCGTCTTCCGCCGTCGCCTCAGGCCGCCCGGTGAGAATCCGGGCCACCTCTTCGCACCGGCGCAGGAATTCCCCTCCTGGTTGCCGGGCCTGGGCGGCCCGCAGGTTCACCTCCATGGCCGCCGGCAGGAGGCTGGCGCAGGTGGCGCCATGGGGAGCGGGGAACATTCCTCCGAATGGCCCGGCCAGCGCGTGTACCGCCGCCAAACCGGCGTTGGAGAGCGCCATGCCGCCCATCAGGCTCGCCAGCGCCATGTCCTGGCGGGCCTCAGCATCGGACCCATTCTCGTAGGCTCGGCGGAGCGAGCGGGCCACGCGCCGGATCCCCTCGCGGCATAGTCCATCCGTGAGCGGGTTTGCGCGCGTCGTGAGAAAGGGCTCGATGAGCTGGGTGAGCGCGTCGAGGCCGCTCGAGGCCGTGGGCTCCGGCGGGAGCCCGAGGGTGAGATCCGGATCGACGATGGCAAGCGTGGGCAGCATTCCGAGGGAGCGTAGGCTGGCCTTCACGCGGTGCTCCGGGGACGCCAGAACAGCGTTCCGGGTGACCTCCGCCCCGGTGCCCGCTGTGGTGGGGATGGCGATGAAGGGCGCCGAGGGCCGGGTGAGCTTCTTGCCGCGCCCTACGACCTCGGCGTAGTCGAGCGGGTCGCCGCCATTGGCCAGGACTGCGGCCACCGACTTGCCGGTGTCGAGGGCGCTTCCCCCGCCGAAGCCGATCACCAGGTCGCACCGGTTTTCCCGGGCGAGGGCAATCGCCTCCCGGGCGGTATCCAGGGTGGGCTCGCCGCTTACGGCGTAGGTGACCGGGGCGATGCCTTCCTCGGCCATCGACGCCAGGAGCTCCGCCGCCCGCTCGGGCTTGCTCCCCGTGACGACGAGGGCGCGTTTCCCGATCTCTGCAGCCAGGGGCGCGGCTTGCCGCAACGTTCCGGGTCCGAAAAGCACTCTCCCCGCCGTGGCGAAGTCGAACTGCATGTCGCTAACCCCAGGCCGCATCGTCCGGGAAGACGTTGTGGTACACCACGCGCGTCCGGGGCTCGGCCATCATCTCCCCTGCGGCCTGCTGCCAGGCCTTGTAGTGGGGGGTCTCGCGATGCTTCGCCGGATCGTCGGGCGTGCGATAGACCTCGACCAGGACGAACCGCGTCGGGTCGTCGTCTTGTTGGATGACGTCGAAACGCGTGATCCCCGCCTCGCGTAGGCTGTTGCGGGCGTTCTCGATGGTCGCGGCACGGAAGGCCTCCACCGATTCGGGCTTAACGTGGATGAAAACGTGAACGACGTGCATGGCTCCCACTCCTCCAGGCAGATCGGCGCGCACCTCGCGCCCGGGCCATTCGAGCCTCTTCCCCCCGTGATCTCGATGGCGGCGTGTGACGGGAGAATCAGGCCCCCTTCCCCCCGGCCCTCGCCATCGGAGCGTTCAATTCGATTCCTTTTCGCTCCATTGGATCGGGCGAAAGATCGAGCGGACCAATTCCGCCGGGTCCGAGGCCTCTGGGCGCCCCAGGGCCTGGCGGAGCGCCTCCATCTGGCTGCGCAAGGACGCCACGTCTATGCCTCGGCACGGGTTGGGGAGAGGATCGAGCCACTGCCTCACGCGCAACAGCATCTTTTGCGCTCCGCGTTGATTCCCGCGCTCGACCTGGAGAAAGGCCACAGCCACCTGGATCAGTGAGCGCAGCAGCTCTCGCCCCGGCCCGGCCTCGGCGATCCAGGCATGCTCGAGAGTCTCGTGGGCCTCGAAGAACTCCCCTCGGTTGAGTTGCTCGAGCCCGCGGCGCGCTTGCGGCGAAAGGGGCTCCTGGCATCCCCGGGCCAGGGCGGCCGGGTCCGTTCGTCGCGCCCAGGTGCGCAGGATGTCCGGCAAGGTGGCGTGGAGCTCACCGCGGGTGAGCACAAGATCCGCGCCCGCCGCCCGGGCGCGTTCCAGCGGCTCATGCTCGACGTGGGGACCAAAGGCCGCGATCGGAATGCGCCGAGTGGCGGCCGAGGTCTTCAACACCTGGATCCAGCCCTCCCAGGGGATAGTCGTGTTGGTGAGGTCAAAGAGGATCAGCGACGGGCGCTCTTCGACGATCCGGCGAATGAACTCGCCCTCGGCGCCCTCGAGGGGCTCAGTGAGGGGCACGCGGCGGGCCGCCGCCTGGCTGTGGACGCCCAGGTCCTCAGGGCGCCCGGCGATTCGGGCGCGGCCTCCCAATTTGCGAACGGTGTCTTCCAGGCGCGGGATAAGAAAGAGGTCGTCCGTCAGCGCGAGGACAAAGAGGTCCCCTGCAGGTTCGTCCACCTTCCCAACCTCTCCGCCCGCCGTATGCGAACCAGCAGGATCCCCAGGGGGCATCGAGCGGAGTATAGCACACTGGCCTCCCCACTTCACTGTGGAGTTCGCCGAGAGCGCAGAGAGTCCTCGGGTATCTCATCGTTCTCCGCGCTCTCTACGGTCAAGATGGGGGGCGGGCAGGCCCGGGTTAGCGTGCGGGGGCTCGGGCGGAGGCGAACGCGGCGGGCGGACTCTCGAAGCGGTGGTGGGGGCACGGCATGCCGTGCCCCTACGACACCCGATGAGAATCCTTGTGCTGGCCAGTCCTCGGGGGCGATGAAGATCGCTGCACGACCTACCCATCACCTTGGCGTGGCTAGGAAACGGCATGGTAGGGGCGCAATGTCGAAGATATCGGGCGAGGTTCCAAGTGCCGTGCGCCCCACACTTCCCTAGTATCTCTTCACGACGGGTAGGGGCGAAGCATTCGCATTGAGCAGGGTCTCAATCTTGGCGGATCCGCATGCGAATGCTTCGCCCCTACGCGTGTCGCCCGCGCTGCTCTCTACGCTTGGCGAAAACGGCACGCGAGGTTGAGCAACGAGGCCAGGGCAGGCACAGCGGCGCGGGTCGGGGATCTACACCGCCACGGAGAACAACAGAGACTACGCTCGCAGCCTCTGCGACACCTGCCCCGAACTGCAGGTGCGGGGCAACGCACCCTGGCGGTGTCTTCCCTGAGAATCCCCCGCGCCCAGAGGTGCTGGGTGTAGTGCGGCTTACCTCACCAGGTCGTGCTTAGCGCGCAGCCGTTGTCGAAGATCAGGTCGAAGGAATACCCCGGCATCGTGTCGGCCCGGGTGAAGACTAGCCGGAGCGGGCGTGTCGAGTGGGGAGGGATTGTCGAGCGGTCGTCGCGGGGGATGGTGAAGGTGGCCTCGGGCCCGGGGATCACGCCCGGAGGGAGCTCCCAGAGCGTGTAGGCGCCGAGCGAGAAGCTCAGGAGCGGGTTGTCCTGATAGCCTTGCTGGCTCCAATCCAGGATGGCCAGGGGCTGATCCGTGCCGTTGTCGACGATCCATTCGACGGCGTCGCCATCCAGCCCGAAGTCGATCATCGCGAGCGCCGGGCAGCCCTGCGAGACGACGGGCGTCGCTGCGGGCACCGACAGGGACGTGGGCGAGGCCTCCACGATCGTCACCGGTGTTCCCACCATGGTGGGCAGCGGAAGCGTTGGCGTTGGCTCAGGCGGAAACAGGCCTCGTAGGAGGCCCAGCCCCGGCGGGGAGAGCAACAACCCCACGATCGCCAGGCTGCCTACAATCCCTAGCAAGATCGGCGTAAGCGTCGACGAGCGCCGCTCGCGGGCCAGAGAGCGGTTTTCAAACGCCGGACGAGCGCCCCCGGCAGTGGCGGGCAGCACCATGGAGAGAACCGTCCGGTGCTCCAGAGTGGGGAGAGGCGCGCCGGCGATCGCCGCCTGGTAGGCGTCGGAGAGAGCGCGAGCGGTGGGAAAGCGCCCCGCAGGCTCCTTCTCGAGGCTCTTCAGGATCACGGCCTCGACCGCCGGAGAGAGATCGGGGTTGAGGCTTCGCGGCCGGGGCACGGGCTCCTGAATGTGCATCAGCACCGTGGCCATCGGCGTATCGGCGTCGAAGGGCAGACGGCCGGTGGCGATTTGATACAGCATCACGCCCAACGAATACTGATCCGAGCGTCCGTCGAGCTTCGCCCCGCGCCCTTGCTCCGGCGAGACGAAGGCCGGCGTCCCCATCAGCATCGATCCGGTGAGCGTGCCCGTCCCCTCCACCAGCCGCGCCAATCCGAAATCGGCCAGGAGGGCGTTGCCCTTCAAGTCGATCATCACATTCGAGGGCTTGACGTCGCGATGGATCACGCCCTGGCGGTGCGCGAAGTCGAGCGCCGCCGCCACCTGCGCCACCCAGCGCCGGCTGGCTTCCAGCGTCACCTGCCCGCCGGCGATGCGGTCGTGCAGCGTGCCCCCCCGGATGAACGGCATCGCCAGGTAGGTGATGCCGCGCACTTCCCCATAGCCCAGCACGGGGACGATATTCGGATGCTTGAGCCGTCGGTGGAGAATCTCCGCCTCGCGGCGGAATCGCTGGACGAATCGCCGCTCGGCGCCGATCGCCGGGGAAAGGATCTTGAGGGCGACCTCTTGCTGTGCGCGGATATCGATGGCCCGATAGACCATCGCCATCCCGCCCGCCCCCACCTCCTCGACAAGACGATATTGATCGAGTGTCTGGCCTACAAGACTGGCCAAACGCCCTCCCTTAACGGCCAGCGGATGTTAAGAACATACCACGGCTCATGCATGCGGCGAGGGGTCCTTTGGTCCGCATCCTCGTTCACCTCTGTCACCCGGGCAGCTCTATCCGATCCCAGCCAGGCAGCGATGCCGACCTGGCACGGCGCTCGCCGTCTTTCCCGGCCTTGGCCATTCGGGCAGACCCGCGGGAAGTTCTCCGCCCGATCCACGTCGCCTCCTAGGGCGCCTACCGCCCGAAGGCCTCGAGCACGGGCGCGCCGTCGATCTCGGCAGGCAGCGGAAGGCCCAGAGCCCAGGCCGCCGTCGCCGCAGTGTCGTAGATCCACACAGGAGTCTGGAGCTCCAGGCCCGGAGTAACGCCCGGCCCGGCAACGATCCAAGGGATGGTTGTGTCCTCGGGAAGCGATGAGCCGTGCACCGTCCCGTGCCCCCCGTGATCGGCGGTGACGATGACGAGCGTCGTTGGGGCAAGCCCCGCC
>Ga0209619_10004020_pt1 | contig 10487 bp, 10 predicted proteins | sample Rifsed16ft3_FD_184011 | JGI IMG/M metagenome (GOLD analysis project Ga0209619, IMG submission 184011) | Soil microbial communities from Rifle, Colorado, USA - sediment 16ft 3 (version 2) | ecosystem: Environmental > Terrestrial > Deep subsurface > Rock core/Sediment | place: Rifle, Colorado... | reverse complement strand
CCGTCTGAAAATGGCCATATAGGCATCATACATCTTCCTGTAGGAGACCTCTGCCCCACCCTCATCGACATCAAAGCTATAGGCATCCTTCATGATAAATTCCCTGCCCCGCATCAACCCAAACCTCGGTCTTATCTCATCCCTGAATTTTGTCTGGATCTGATAGAGATTTAGCGGAAGCTGCCGGTAGGATTTAACCTCTCGCCTTACTAAATCCGTAACCACTTCCTCATGGGTGGGCCCCAGGCAGAACTCCCTATCACTCCTATCCTTGAGTCTCAGAAGCTCTTTGCCATACTTATCCCATCGCCCAGTCTCCCGCCAGAGCTCAGCGGGAAGCACCATAGGGAAAAACACCTCCTGGGCCCCAGCTCTATCCATCTCTTCACGTACGATGGCCTCAATCTTTCTTATAACCCGATAGCCTAAGGGGAGGTAATTATAGATACCTGCAGCAAGCCTCCTGATCATACCCGCCCGCAACATAAGCCGGTGGCTTATTACCTCAGCCTCTCCTGGATCTTCACGAAGGGTTGGTATTAATAGCTTCGAATAGTACATGTGATAACCTCAGATCTCAAAATACAGATTTATCCCTGGCCAAATCCTCTACCTCTTTTATCAGGGCCTCTACAAGCTCAGACTCTCTTAATCTCCTCACCATCTTCCCATTCTTAAATAAAAGGCCGCTTCCCTTGCCGCCGGCGATCCCCACATCAGACTCCTTCCCCTCTCCGATACCGTTCACGACACATCCAAGAATGGAGATATTAAGGGGTAACGTGATATGCGAAAGTCTCTTCTCGACAACCGCCGCAATTTTTTCTATATCAATCTCCATTCTTCCACACGTCGGACACGATATGATATTAACCCCGCGGTGCCTAAGGTTCAGGGCCTTCAATATCTCATAGGCTACCCTTACCTCCTCTACAGGATCTGCTGTCAGTGATACCCTTATGGTATCCCCTATACCCTCTGACAAGAGAATACCTATCCCGATAGCAGACTTCACAGTGCCAGACAAGAGCGGACCTGCCTCTGATATACCTACATGCAATGGATAATCTACTTTATCTGAAATAAGCCTATAGGCATTTATTGTCGTATGGATATTAGATGCCTTAAGGGATATCTTAATATCATGAAAGTCATTCTCTTCCAATATCCGTATATGCCTCATCGCCGACTCTACCATAGCCTCGGGTGTCGGATGTCCATATTTTTCAAGGAGATCCTCCTCAAGCGACCCTGCATTGACTCCTATCCTGATAGAAATTCCCCGCTCTTTAGCGGCCTTCACAACATGCTCTGTCCTTTCTTTATCTCCTATATTCCCAGGATTGAGCCTCAAACCGTCAACTCCCTGTTCAATGGACAGAAGGGCCAATCTATAATCAAAGTGTATATCTGCTATGAGCGGGATCCCAATCGAAGCCTTGATGCGGCCAAGTACCTCTGCTGCCTCTTTATCAGGGACAGCCACCCTCACCACCTCGCACCCGCCCCCTTCAAGGCCCTTTATCTGTGCTACAGTGGCATCAATATCCCGGGTATCCGTATTGGTCATGGACTGGACAACAACAGGCGCATCCCCGCCTATGACCACGTTACCAACCCTTATTTGCCGCGTCCTCCTGCGAGCAACCATGAGCTATCCTTATTTAAACACCCTCAGTATATCGTTGTAGGAGACAATAATTATCAAGGTAATGAGCAAGGCAAACCCAACGGTCTGAGCGACCTCCATGGTCTTTTTGCTCAGGGGACTCCCTTTGATCTTCTCTATCAAGAGAAAGATCACCCAGCCGCCGTCTAATACTGGGATGGGAAGAAGATTTAAGATGCCGAGCTGCAAACTCATAAAAGCCACAAAGGCTATGAGATCAGATATCCCTGATTGTGCCGCCTCCCCTGTAAGCTTTGCTATCATTATGGGTCCGCCTAAGGTCTCTATCGATAGATTAAACGAGAACAACCTCTTTAATACATCAAATGTAAGCACGGTAAGCTCATACATCCGCGACATACCATGTCGTATGGATTCAATAATTCCAAACTTTTTCACCACAGTTTCCTGCCTGTTGATGATGCCTATAACACCATAACCACCGGTCTGGTCTTTGATAGGCCTGACAGTAACTATCATCTTCTCATCACCTCTCATGACTGCAACGGCAATCTCTTTTTCAACATGAGACCTTATATAAGATGACACCTGATACCAATTCCCAACAGCTGTTCCGTCAATCTCTACAATCCTATCCCCCTCTCTCAGACCTGCCTGGTCTGCGGGATATCCTTTGTTTACCTTTCCTATAACAGGTGGTATATCCGGGAGTATCCCTGCATAACCAGAACCACTATATGGGGCTCCTGTGCCTTTTTCCAGGAAGAGTTCTTTTATCTCTTTTTCTCTCTCTACCGCAATCTTGATTCCAAGCTCAGGTCTTAGAGCTAACATTGTTGCCACATCATTCCAGTTTGATACTGGGCTGCTATTTATCTTTACTATCCGATCTCCTGTCTGGATCCCCCCAATCTCTGCCGGAGACCCCCCTTCTACCAATCCGACTATAGGTGGTTCTTCTAAGAAGGCCGGCATCTTTATCCCAATAAAGAACACCAATGGCATGAAGAGGAATGCAATGATGATATTCATTATTGGACCGGCAAGTACGACAGTTGCCCTATCCAGGACACTCTTTGAAGAGAACTCATCAGGTCCCGTCGCCGTCTCCTCGGTTATATCCTCTCCAGCCATCTTTACATATCCCCCAAGGGGCAGAGCAGATATCTGATACTCGGTTTCACCTACTTTCTTACCAATTATCTTTGGTCCAAAACCGAGGGAGAACTTTAGCACCCGTATCCCTTTCATTCTGGCCGCGACAAAATGACCCAGCTCATGGACAAATATTAAGATCCCTATACAGATAATAAAAATCACCAGTGTGTACATTGAATGGAACCCCCCTTAATTTTCTATTTCTACTTCCTTTTGCCTTCGATTTTGCCTGCAATCCTTTCAGCCTCTTCCCTGGCCCATTTATCTACCATTAATACATCTTCTATCGTCTTGGCATGACTTACCTTGTGTCTTTCTATCGTCTCTCTCACTACTATCTCTATATCCAGAAATCCTATCCTCTTCTGGAGGAATGCACGCACAGCCACCTCGTTTGAAGAGTTCAATACGGCCGGCATTGTCCCTCCTTCTCTCACAACATCATAGGCATAAGACAGGCATGGGAACCTCTTAAGATCCGGTTTCTCAAATGTAAGCATCCCTATTTTGGCAAGGTCAAGCCTCGGCATGATCAGGTCTAAGCGCTCCGTTTTGCTCAATGCATAGGCGATCGGTATCCGCATATCAGGAACCCCCATCTGTGCTATTACCGAACCATCTCTGAATTCAACCATAGAATGGATAATACTCTGTGGATGTATCAGCACCTCTATCTGGTTTATAGAAACATCAAACAACCACCGCGCCTCGATCACCTCAAGACCTTTATTCATCAGGGTAGCCGAATCTATTGTAATCTTTGTTCCCATATTCCAATTGGGGTGTTTGAGCGCATCTTTGACCGTTGCTTTTCTCTTTTCCTCAGACGATGTTTTAAGAAAAGGGCCCCCTGAGGCGGTGAGAATAATCTTATGTACTTCTTCCCACCTCTCCCCCTGCATCACCTGAAATATGGCACTATGCTCGCTATCTACCGGTAATAATTCTACCCCTTTTCCCTTGGCCTCCTGCGTTATGATCTCTCCTGCCATAACCATGGTCTCTTTATTCGCAAGGGCGATGGTCTTCCCTGCCTTTACGGCCGCAAAAGTGGGGATAAGGCCTGCAGATCCGGCTATGGCAGAGACTATGATATCCGCCTCTGGAATCGTAGAAATGCGGATAAGCCCTTCCATGCCGGAGAGGACCTCTACATTAATATCCTCACACCGATCCCTCAATTTCTTAGCAGCCTCTTCACTGGCCAAAGAGACAATAAATGGTTTAAAGCGTCTTATCTGCGACTCTATCTTGTCTATGTTTTCGCCGGCAGTAAGACCAACAACCTTGAACCGGTCAGGAAAGAGGGAAACCACCTCAAGAGTACTGGTCCCTATGGAACCAGTTGAACCTAATATTGAGATCCTTTTTACCATATAAAAATAGAAGAACCCCGCGTCATCTCCGGAGCAATATAGAGTAAATAATAATAAAATGCCGGAATATTGAAGATAAGACTGTCCACCCGGTCCAGCATACCACCATGGGCCGGGAACAGACCACCTGAGTCCTTAACCCCCGCGCTCCGTTTGAGTAATGACTCTGACAAGTCTCCAAGCTGGCTGATTACACCCAATAAAAGCCCTATCATTACCACATTTCTTGTTGCAAGTTCCGGCAGAAACCACCATCTCGCAAGGAAGGCGGCCCCGAGGGCAGTTATTAAACCCCCAATTGCCCCTTCTATGGTTTTACCGGGGCTTACCTGGGGAGCCAGTTTATGTTTACCAACAAGTCTTCCAACATAATAGGCCCCTGTGTCCACACCCCACGTCACAATGAGGATAAAAAATATAAGGTTCCTGCCATTTAAGAAGTGCCTCAATGATATCAGGTGACCTAATGTCCATGCTACATAGAGTACACCAAAGACTAACACCGAAACTCCTGTAAGGGCATCCTGCAGATCTTTTTTAAAAAATAAGAACCCTGACAGGGCTATAACAATTACCATACTTAATGCGGCCTCTTTGACAGCAGAACTACCATCTTCCCTGTAAAAGGCCAGAAGCAACAGGAACCCTAAGGATAAACCTAAGAGAGCAAAACTATTAAACTTCTTATAAAAAAATCTATAAAACTCATACTGCCCCATTAAAACCACAATAGCTACAATAAACAAGAAATAGAAGGGGTTCAGGTACTTGACGAGCAGATAAACCAGCGGAATGGCTACAATAGCCGTTACAACCCTCATACCTCCCATCAGTTTGCCCTTGATATCTGCTCCTCTACCATGCCAAACCTTCTTTCTCTATGCTGATAATCGAGGATGGCAAGGAGCAAATCATGCCTTCTGAAATCCGGCCAGAGGGTTTTTGTAAAATACAATTCAGTATAGGCTATCTGCCATAGAAGAAAATTACTGATGCGGGTCTCACCACTTGTCCTGATCATAAGGTCTGGATCAGGAAGACCTCTGGTATATAGATATGTTGAGAACAGTGTCATGTCTATATCCTCAGAGCCAACCCTCCCCTCCTTTACATCTTTTGCTATACCCCTTATGGCTTCTATTATCTCGGTACGGCCGCCATAACTGAGGGCTATATTTAACACCATAGAACTGTTTTTCTCCGTTGCCTTTTCTACTTTTTGTGCCCATTTTTTTACCGACCTCGGCAGCTTATCAGTCTGTCCTATTGTCATAAATCGTATATCATTATCCATCAGTGTTTTTAATTCCTTTTGGAGATATTCCTCAAGGAACATCATGAGGGCGTTGACCTCCAATTCAGGTCTTTTCCAATTCTCTGCAGAAAAGGCGTATATGGTCAGGACCTGTACTCCTATCTCACGGCAGCATGTTACAATATCCCTGACTGAATTAATCCCCTCACGATGACCAGCTATCCTGGGAAGCCCTTTAATCTTTGCCCATCTCCCATTGCCATCCATAATGATAGCAATGTGTGCCGGCAGATGCTTCTGGTCCATAAGCTCTAAAAGCTCCTCCTCTGTAAGATCCCCCAAGTTTATGTTTTCACTCTTTTCTTCAATAATCATAATAAGATAGGTCCTTTCTTACAATAGGCGTCAAAATATCACTAAATCATAGTATCTTGTGGGTGGAAAGTCAAATAATTTAGGACAGTTTCGGATAGTTTTTAAGATGGTGGCGTGTGGATAGCAAGGACTTACCTCTGTTACAGTGAGACATGCTCCTTTTCTACATATTTATTTACTACAAAGCGGAATGCCTCAACAACTCCAGGATCAAACTGAGTGCCGGAAAACTTCTCTATCTCTTCCAATGCCTGCCATGGAAGTTTACCCTTGCGATAAGGCCTGTCTGTAACCATGGCATCATACGTGTCTGCTACCGCTATTATCCTGGCACCCAGAGGTACCTCCTCTGCCTTATCAAGATCATTTTCATTTTTGTGGGAATTGAAATATTCATGATGGGCCAGGACAATGGGGACAGCCTCGCTTAATACATTCCCTACCTTAGACAGGATATCTGCCCCCCGCTCAGTATGTTTACTCATAACCTCCCGCTCATCTTTTGTAAGGGCTGCCGCCTTTCGTATCAAATCCATGCTGATATCTACCTTACCTACATCATGAAGGAGACCGGCAACTCTGACATTCTCACACTCTTCCCTTGAACGTCCCATCGACATTGCAATATCCATAGCGATATCTGCTACCCTGACGGAGTGTCCCTTGGTATATTTATCTACAGATTCTATATACTTCACGAGGATCTCTATCACACCAAAATAAGACTGCCGCAGATTCTGATATTGGGTCTCCTTCTCTTCATACAGCTTTCCTACTACATAACTGGAAAGGACAAGGAATCCCCCCCATGTGGCAATCTGAAAATATAGATCAATAAGATTCTTTGAGTAAACAACAAAAGTTTCAGGCGAGATCAGGAATCTAAGGGTTACCAAAAGTACGGTCATGGCAGCTGTCAGGGTAGCCCCTCTCTTGCCTATATAATAACCTGCAAACAGGACAGGCAAGAAGTAGAAATTCAAGAAGGCCACTTTGTTGATAACAAACATATCGATAAATAACAATATGAGGATAATTGTAACTACTAATAATGACTCAAAATATTTGAGTAAGAGACCCTTTATACTATTCATTCGCAAACCTCCTTGTTTTCTAAATTCTTCCTGATAAACCCCAATTGCATTTTTATTTTTTTCCTGTATACTGAACTGCCATATATTCTCGGCTATATATAAGTCTATAATTAAGTATAGAGATTAGAGGACTATAAGATTTTCGAAGACAGAGGTATGGAGAATATGGAAGATCTCAGAGGCCATGAGACATGGCGGATATTCAGGATCATGAGCGAATTTGTTGAGGGGTTCGAGGAACTCAGCAACGTCAAGCGCGCCGTTTCTATCTTCGGAAGCGCGAGGACGTCAAGAAACAGTCACCACTATAAGGCCGTCATGGAGTTGGCAGAGCTTTTATCTAAACGGGGCTTTTCGATCATAACCGGAGGGGGACCTGGCATCATGGAGGCCGGCAACAGGGGTGCCAAAAAGGGAAAGGGGCTCTCCATAGGACTGAATATAGAAATACCAAAGGAGCAGACCCCTAACAAATATCAGGATAAACGATTGGATTTCAGGTATTTCTTTGCCAGAAAGGTCATGTTTGTCAAATACTCAGTGGGGTATGTGATTACCCCGGGGGGATTTGGTACCATGGATGAATTCTTTGAGGCCCTCACCCTGATGCAGACAGGCAAGATACGGAGGTTCCCTATCATCATGTTTGGCAAGGACTACTGGGATGGCCTCCTCAAATGGATGAAAGATACCCTCATACCTGCGGGTACCATAAGCAAAGAAGACATGAATCTTTTCTGTATAACCAATGATCCTGAGGAGGTGGTCAGGATCATAGAAGAATCTTACGAGAAACAGCATGCCGCAATCAAAGGAAATCGCAGAAAAGGGGATTAGGAATATATTATGCCCCTTTTAAGTTTCCCCCTTCCGGGTGATCACAATCTCCTTAACGACTGCATGTTCAGACAGGTTCAATAAGAACACGACGGCCCTTGCAATGTCTTCAGGCTGGATCATTTCCTCTGGTGGAACCGGGGCGTCTGCTACTAATGGGGTTGCAACATACCCGGGACAGATGGCTGTAACCTTGATATTGCAGGATGCCCCTTCTGCCCGCAGGCTGTCTGACAGGGCCATAAGACCAAACTTACTGGCACTATACGCCGCGGTCCCGGCAAAGCTAAATTTACCGCATATGGACGAGATGTTGATAATATAGCCGCTTTGCTGTTTCTTCATCCCTGGAAGGACTGCCTGAGAGCAATAAAGAGGTCCACGTAGATTCACGTTAATCTGATAGTCGAGGTGTTCATCTGTAATATTCTCTACCTCAGCCCATAAGGCCACACCCGCATTGTTTACCAGCACATCTATCCTTCCAAATTGTTTCGCCGTCATATTGACCCACCGGTCTACATCAGAACGCATAGATACATCTGCCGGCATGGTCATAAGACCTTTTCCGAATGTCTTTAGTCCTTGCTCTGCCTTCCGGAGTTTCTCCTCATCCCTGCCACAGATGGCCACACGCATCCCCTCTGCCAGTAATATCTTCGTGATTGCAAAGCCAATACCACTGCCGCCTCCAGTAACTAAAGCCACCTTACCCTCCAAGGATTCCATAAGAACCTCCTTATATAAGAAACTTTTCTATATATAACATATACCGGATAATTCATCAAACAGGAGAAACAAAAAGAAAAGAAACTAAAAAAAGTTCTTGACAAGTCAGCTATATTAACTTAGAATTACTTCTAAATTAGAATGATTCTAATGTAGTGCGCTATGGAAAAGATTATTGCAAAATATAGAGACAGGGGGATCAGGTTAACACCGCAGAGGATTGCCATCCTGAAGTTCTTAGAGGGCAATACTGACCATCCTACAGCAGAGGACATCTACAAGGGGATCAAAAGGAGCTATCCCACCCTCTCCTTTGCAACCGTCTACAATACCCTCCAGACCCTTACGGAAAGGGGGGAACTCTTAGAAATTACCATAGATCCGACACGGAAACATTACGATCCAAACACAACCCCGCATCATCACATTGTATGTGTCGAATGCAATGAGATAATGGATGTCTTCATGGATTATTCAGGTGTCTTAAAGCTCCCTTCCCATCTATTGAAGGAATTCAAACCGGTAGGGAATCATGTAACTTTCCACGGTGTATGCAGAAAGTGTCAATAAAAGAAGGGGGGTGAGAATTAACGCTAAGAGTTCTAAATTTAAAGTTTCTGACTTAATAATTTCACATTTAAAAAGGAGGGCAAAAAATGACAGAGTGTCTATCAATCGGGCAAATAGTACCCAATATGGAGGTAGAGATTTATGATCCTACAAAGGGGGATTTTGGAAAGTTGAACCTTGAGGATATTAAGGGGAAGAGGGAGTGGCTGATACTCTTCTTTTATCCTGCAGACTTTACATTCGTCTGTCCTACTGAACTTGACGATTTAGCGGACAAGTATAAGGAATTAAAAGACCTCGGCTGCGAGGTGGTATCAGTAAGTACGGATACCAAGTTCTCCCATATGGCGTGGCATCAGTCAGAAAAACTCCTGGCAGGGGTTAAATATCCTATGGGCGCAGACCCTACCGGTAAGATCTCGAGGTTGTTTGGGATTTACGATGAGAATACCGGCTTAGCCTTAAGGGGCACTTTTATTATAAACCCTGAAGGAAAGCTTATTGCCTCGGAGGTCAACTTCTACAATGTCGGCAGGAACGCAGAGGAACTCCTGAGAAAGGTGCAGGCCAATATCTATCTCTCCGGTCATCCGGATGAGGTATGTCCCGCTGCATGGCACAAGGGAGAAAAGACCTTAAAGCCCTCTGCAAAGATCGTTGGCCGCGTCTATGAAGCCATGAAGTAATTTCTTTTTCCCCTATCCCCCTTTTCTAAAGGGGGATTTAGGGGGATTTGGAATACCGAGAGATGGCCACTTCTTATCAACCAACTCCTTAATCTCCATGGACATCTCTATCTTCTTTCCCCATGCCCTGTTGACCTCGGGCGGATATTTCATAGTCGCATCAATCCCCATCTTTGCCCCCAATTCCGGCACCGGTGTTGAGAAATCGAGGTAATCGAAAGGGGTATTTTCTATAATAGTGATATCCCGTCCCGGATCAACCCGCGTGGAGATAGCCCACACCACATCATCCCAGTTGCGAACATTGATATCATCATCCACCACAATAATATATTTGGTATACAGGAACTGCTTCAGAAAACCCCAGAGTCCCATCATGACCCTCTTTGCATGTCCTGGAAACTCCTTCTTTATGGATACGACGGCGATCCTGTAAGAAACGGCCTCCATCGGGAGATGAAAATCTGCAATCTCAGGGAATTGATTCCTCAGGAGGGGAAGAAATATGCGGGTCAATGCAAGCGCAATAATGGCATCCTCCTTAGGGGGACGACCTGTTATCGTTGACAGATAAAGGGGGGAACTCCTGTGAGTGATGCATTTTATCCTGAATACAGGAAATGACTCCTCTGCATTGTAGTATCCGGTATGATCTGCAAAAGGACCTTCCCGGAACTCCTCACCATGCAGGATCTCTCCTTCCAGTACAATCTCACTGGCAGCCGGTACCATCAAGTTGCTGGTCTTACACTGGACAAGATCTATAGCCTCTTTACG
>Ga0209619_10004008_pt1 | contig 10501 bp, 7 predicted proteins | sample Rifsed16ft3_FD_184011 | JGI IMG/M metagenome (GOLD analysis project Ga0209619, IMG submission 184011) | Soil microbial communities from Rifle, Colorado, USA - sediment 16ft 3 (version 2) | ecosystem: Environmental > Terrestrial > Deep subsurface > Rock core/Sediment | place: Rifle, Colorado... | reverse complement strand
GTCGTGATTCACCGGAATGCCCTGCAGGCGCAGGGTCGCGCCGATCCCGGGATGATCGACCATCAGTGTCGAAACGCCGCGCGCCGCGAATTCGCGCGCGATCCCGCAGAGGTGCATCCACTCCTTGGTAACGTCGAAGCCGTCGAAATGGATCATGGCCGGTTTTCGCCCGGCGCCCGGCGCGCGGTACAACAATGCGGGCAGTGTCGTTCCTTCGTAGGGAACCTCAACGAATTCGATCGGCTCGCGCCGCAGGCGGACGCCATGACCGAAGCACTCGACCATCGACCGGTACATCGCGAGCTTTTCCGGCGCTCTGTGGCTGGCCATGCGCTCGGCGGTCAGCCAGTACACCGCCGCGCGGAGGTATTTCTTACCGGCCGTGAGCGCGTGTTCCGCGGCATCGTCCCGGCGTGCGAATCCCTCGACTTTGCGCGCGAGCGCCGACCAGTGCTCGATCCAGCCGGCCTGCGCCTGCGGATCGTCCTTCGCGTTCGGGCGCTTCGAACCGCCCGCCGAGTGGAGCGTGCGCTTTTTCGCGTGGGCCGACAGCACGGACCCGCGCGACCGCACGGGCGCGTTTGCTGCACTCCTCTCCTCGGCGCCGTTGCTCACACGCTCCGAGTCGCGCCTCGACTACGAATGGTACCGGCCGGCGATCCGAGGGCTCCCCCAGGCACGCTACGCCCTCGAGGCGACCACGACCGTCTCACTCGCGCCGGGTGACTACTCGTTGCGCGCGCTGAGCGACGACGGCGTGCGCGTGTGGGTGGATGGCGCACTCGTGATTGACCGGTGGACACTCCACGAGACCGCGCTCGACACCGTCGCTCTGGCCGGCGGGCGGCACGCGCTGCGCGTGCAGTACTTCCAGGTCGAGGGCTGGGCGGAGCTGCGCGTGGAGATCGTGCGAGGCGCGCCGCGCCTACCCTAAGCGGTAAACGCGCGCGGCGTTTCCGCCCGCGATCGCTTCGCGGTCGCTGTCGGACACTCCGAGCGACGTGAGCGCGCGCACCATCGAGGGAATGCTGCCGATCGCGTGCGGGTAGTCGCTCCCCGCCAGCACGTGCCGGGCACCCGTGAACTTCACGGCCAGCGCAATCGCGTTCGCGTCGAAATTCACCGTGTCGTAGTACCACCGCTTGAGGTACTCGCTCGGCGGCCGAGGGATGTTCGCGCGACACTCCTTGAAGGCGTGAAACCCGCGGTCGAGTCGTTCCGCGATGTACGGAATCGCGCCGCCCAGGTGACTCAGGACCCAGTTGATGCGCGGAAAGCGCTCGCCGACGCCGCTGTAGACGAGGTGCGCCGCGGCGACGGACGTGTCGAACAGGAACCCGACCAGCGGCATGAGCCAGTACTCCTTCATCGCCTCGACGTTCACCGGATTCGTCGGATGGATGTGGAGCACGGCGCCGACCTCGTTCGCCGATTCGTAGAGTGGCCAGTAGCGGGCGTCGGCGAGTGCGACGCCGTTCACGTTGCTGAAGAGCATCGCGCCCGGAAGCCCGAGCTGTTCCACCGCGCGGCGGAACTCCGCGACGGACGCCTTGGGGTCGTTGAGCGGGAGCGTCGCCAGCGCCGCGAAGCGCGGCCCGCGCTCCGCGACGATCTTCGCGAACGCGTCGTTCACGAGACTGGCGAAGCGCGCGGCGCGCGCCGGCTCCTCGACGTGCGTGCCCGGTGTCGTGAGCGTGATGACCTGCGTGTCCACGCCTTCCCGCTCGAGAACCTCCTGGCGGAAGGCGATGTCGCGATGCCCGGGCACCGCGGTGTTGTAATCACCCGGGTAGTGCAGCTCGGGGGTCCCGTCCGCGTCCATCCGCACCGTGACGGCACTCCCGCCCGTGCGCAGTGCGTCGAGGTACTCGGGGGGATAGAAGTGGTTGTGGACGTCTACGACTCTCACGGACCAGGCCTCCGTCCAGGCGTTCGGCCCCAAAGGTAGTAGATGGGGAGGCCGACCAGGACGAGGCCCAGCCCGATCGCGGCGTCGCGCGGCTCGGAGACGAGCTGGTTCGCGACGATCGCCGCCGTCGAGACGATGAAGATCGCGGGCAGCACCGGGTAGCCCCAGACACGGTAGACGGGCGCGTACCCGGCCCGGCGCCGGAGTACGAACAGGCCGGCCGCGAGCAGGGCGAAGAAGATCCACTCCGTGTAGACGACGCGCGTGAAGAGCGCCCGATACGTGCCCGTCGCCACCAGCACGGAGGACCAGAGCGCCTGCAGCGTGATCGCGCGGTGCGGCGTCCGGAATGCGGGATGCACGCCGCCGATCCACCGGAAGAGCAGGCCGTCGTTGGCCATCGCGAGGTAGACGCGCGGCCCCGCGAGGATGACGCCGTTCATCGCGCCGAGGGTGGAGAGCACGACGAGCGCCGACATGATCGGTGCGCCCGACCCGCCGACGGTGACGTCCGCGAAGTCGGCCGCGACCCGCGTGGATGCGGCGACCCGCTCGAGCGGCAGCACGTGCAGGTACGCGGCATTGACACCCACGTAGAGCGCGGTCACGAGGAGCGTTCCGACGAGCAGCGCGCGCGGAATGGTCCGAGTCGGGTTTTCCGTCTCCTCGGCCGCATACGACACCATGTGCCAGCCCCCGAACGCGAAAAGCCCGGCGATCATCGCGAGGACAAACGCGCGCGGAGAAGGGAAGATCACGGAGTCCTGCCCCACGCCCGCCGCGGACGAGAGCGCGCCGCCGCCGTGCGCACCGATCGTGAACGCCACGACGATGATGAGCACGAGCGCCAGCACCTTGATGGTCGTGAGCACGGCCTGGACCGCGCTCCCCTCACGCACCCCGCGGTAGTTCACCGCCGAGAGCGCGAGCACCGCGCCGATCGCGACGCCGCGGGTGCCCGCGTCCCCGAGCGGCACGAAGGCGCCGACATAGCGGGCGAAGACCATCGCGATCACGGCGAGGATTCCGGAGTGCATCGTCCAGAACATCGCCCATCCCCAGAGGAAGCCCAGCGCCGGTGAGTAGGCCTCCTTGAGAAACACGTACACGCCGCCCGTCCGTGGAAACGCGGACGTGAGCTCCGCGATGACGAGCGAGCCGATGAGCGTCAGCGCCCCCGCGGCCCCCCACACGACGAGGACGCCGGCGACCGACGGCACCTGCGCCGTGACGGCGGACGGCTGCACGAAGATGGACGCCCCGATGATGATCCCCGCGACCATCGCCGTCGCTCGGAAAAAGCCGATGGAGCGGCGGAGTTCGGTCGCCGGGCCGGCGGGCGCCAGTGAGCGGTCGTGGTCGAGCGGCGAGGACAGGGTTCGAAGCTCCGGAGAAGGGCTTCGTTAATAAGTCGCGTCGCGCCCGGGGCGCCACTTCGTCTCGCGCGCTCCGCGGACCGCGCTCCGCGCTCTTGCTCCCGCTCGTCCCGCGGGCCAACTTCCTCGCGCCTCCCTCGAAACCCGGCAAGGAGTTATCCACCGATGGCCCACGCGCCGCTCCCCCTCGCGCCGCGCCGATTCCTGCACACCGCGCGCACGGACGCGTGGTGGATTCAGCCGACGGGGATCTTCCTCTCCTTCGCCGTCTTCGTCGGCTACTCGACCTGGGCGGCACTCCAGGGGAATCACTACGCCTTCGGATCGTATCTGTCGCCGTTCTATTCGCCGGAACTTTTCGGGGATTCGCCGCACGCGTGGTTCGGCCCGAAGCCCGCCTGGTGGCCGTCCCTCCTTCCGTTCTCACCCGCGTTCCTCATTCTCTGGGCACCCGGCGGCTTTCGCTTCACCTGCTACTACTATCGCGGGACCTACTACAAGTCGTTCTGGCACGACCCACCGAACTGCGCCGTGAGTGAGATGCGACGGACCTACTGGGGCGAGCGACGGCTGCCGCTCCTGCTCCAGAACGTGCACCGCTACTTCCTCTACCTCGCGTTCCCGTTCCTGGCGATCCTGTCGTACGACGTGTGGAAGGCGATGTGGCTCACCGACGCGAGCGGCCGGGAGAGCTTCGGCATCGGCGTCGGCACGCTCGTGCTCGCGGTCAACGTCGTCCTCCTCGGCGGCTACACGTTCGGCTGCCACTCCTTCCGCCACCTGATCGGTGGCGTGCTCGACCGCCTCTCTGAACGGCCGCTGCGCAAGAAGACGTATGACTGCGCGAGCTGCCTCAACCGCGTGCACGAGCAAATCGCCTGGACGAGCCTCCTCACGGTCGCCTTCGCCGACCTGTACATCCGCCTCTGCTCGATGGGCGTCTGGCACGACGTGAGACTCGTCTGATGGCGGAGTACGAGACGTTCGAGCACGACGTCCTCGTGGTGGGTGCCGGTGGCGCGGGGCTGCGCGCCGCGATCGAGGCGGCGGCGAGCGGCGTCACGGTCGGGCTCGTCTGCAAATCGCTCCTCGGCAAGGCGCACACGGTGATGGCCGAGGGTGGCGTCGCCGCCGCGCTCGCGAACGTGGACGAGCGAGACAACTGGATGGTGCATTTCGCCGACACGATGCGCGGGGGCCAGTACGTCAACAACTGGCGGATGGCCGAGCTGCACGCGAAGGAAGCGCCCGAGCGGGTGCGCGAGCTGGAGGCGTGGGGCGCCGTGTTCGACCGCACGGCGGACGGCCGCATCCTCCAGCGGAACTTCGGCGGCCACCGGTACCCGCGCCTCGCCCACGTGGGTGACCGCACGGGGCTCGAGATGATCCGCACGATGCAGGATCACGCCGTCCATCTCGGCATTGATGTCCACATGGAGGTGACACTCGTCACCCTGCTGAAGGACGGCGACCGCGTCATCGGCGCGTTCGGTTACGACCGCGAGCGCGGGCGCTTCCGGCTCTTCAAGTGTCGCGCGGTGGTGCTGGCCACCGGCGGCGTGGGGCGCGCGTACAGCGTCACGAGCAACAGCTGGGAGTACACGGCCGACGGCCATTCGCTGGCGTACCACGCCGGCGCCGCGCTGCAGGACATGGAGTTCGTGCAGTTCCATCCGACGGGAATGGTGTGGCCGCCGAGTGTGCGCGGCATCCTCGTGACCGAAGCGGTGCGCGGCGAGGGCGGCGTGCTCAGGAACAGCGAGGGGCGCCGCTTTCTCTTCGACGACATTCCGGAGAACTACCAGAGCCAGACCGCGGACACCGAAGAAGAGGGGTGGCGCTACACGCAGGGCGACAGGAACGCGCGACGCCCGCCCGAGCTGCTCACGCGCGACCACGTCGCGCGCTGCATCATGCGCGAGGTGCGTGCGGGGCGGGGAAGCCCCCACGGCGGCGTCTGGCTCGACATCGCGTGGATCGCCGGGCGGTTGCCGCACGCGGCCGAGCACATCCGGAAGAAGCTCCCGAGCATGTACCACCAGTTCAAGCAGCTCGCCGACATTGACATCACGAAAGTGCCGATGGAGGTCGGCCCCACCACGCACTACATGATGGGCGGCATCCGCGTGGACGGCGACTCGCAGATGAGCACGGTGCCCGGCCTCTTCGCGGCGGGCGAGTGCGCGGCGGGACTCCACGGCGCCAACCGGCTGGGGGGCAACTCGCTCTCGGACCTGATCGTCTTCGGGAAACGCGCGGGGGAGTACGCGGCGCGCTACGCCAGGAACCACGCCGACGGGCGCGTCAGCGCCGATCAGGTGGACGCGGCTGCGCGCGCCGCACTCGCCCCGTTCGACCACGGCGCCGCCGGCGAAAGCCCGTTTCGCGTGCAGCACGACCTGCAGGTGATGATGCAGGACCTCGTGGGCATCGTGCGCCGGGAAGGCGAAATGCGACGCGCGCTCGACGCACTCGCCGGGCTCCGGGAGCGCGCCGCGACCGTCGGGGTGGCCGGCAACCGCGAGTACAACCCGGGCTGGCACACGGCGATGGATCTGCGGAACCTGCTGACTGTCTCTGAAGCGATCGCGCGCGCCGCGACCGAGCGGACGGAGAGCCGCGGCGGGCATTACCGCGACGACTTCCCCGGCAAGGACGCCGCGGCCGGCACGTTCAACATCACGCTGCGCAGGGGCGCCGGCGGCGAGATGACGCTCTCGCGGGAGCCGATCCCGCCGATGCGCGACGACCTCAAGCGGATCATCGAGGAGCAGAAGTAATGGCGACGGCCGAGAACGCAACGTTTCGCATCTGGCGAGGGGAGCTGGGCGCTGGACGATTCGAGGATTTCCGCACCGATGTTTCGGAGGGGATGGTCGTACTCGACGCCGTCCACGCCATCCAGGCCGGGCAGGCACACGACCTCGCGGTGCGCTGGAACTGCAAGGCCGGCAAGTGCGGCTCCTGCTCGGCGGAGATCAACGGCAAGCCGCGCCTGATGTGCATGACGCGCCTCAACCAGCTCGACCTTTCCCGACCGGTGACCGTGGAGCCGATGCGCGCATTCCCGCACGTGCGCGACCTCGTGACCGATGTGCGCTGGAACTATGAGGTGAAGAAGCGGATCCGGCCGTTCACGCCACGCACGCCCGACGCTCCCGACGGCACCTGGCGCATGCAGCAGGCGGATGCGGACCGGGTGCAGGAGTTCCGCAAGTGCATCGAGTGCTTCCTCTGTCAGGACGTGTGCCACGTGCTGCGCGACCATCGGATGCACGACGCGTTCATCGGACCGCGGTTCCTGGTGTACACCGCGGCGCTCGAGATGCACCCGCTCGACACGCTCGATCGCCGGGAGGAGCTCAAGGAGGCCCACGGCATCGGCTACTGCAACATCACGAAGTGCTGTACAAAGGCGTGCCCGGAGAGCATCGCGATCACCGACAACGCGATCATCCCCCTCAAGGAACGCGTGGTGGACCGGTTCTACGACCCGCTCGCGGCACTGGTGCGACTGGTGCGCGGCAGGAAAAGGGATTAGTTGTTGTGCAGTCCGCCGTCTGCCGCCCGAGGTGCGCATGACTCCGCTCAAGCAGCTCTCCCCCGCGGCGATCCCCCGCGCGCTCGAGAAAGCCGAACGCTACCGGCTCCTGAACCAGCCGTGGGCGGCCGAGAGCATCTGTCTCGACATCCTCGCCACCGAACCTGGCCACCAGAAGGCCATCCGCATGCTACTGCTCGCGCTCACGGACCAGTTCGGCGTCCAACTGGCCGGCGGGGTCGAGCGCGCGCGCGAGGTGCTCGCGCGGCTCAGCAGCGACTACGAACGCGCCTATTACGCCGGGATCATCTGCGAGCGCCGGGCAAAGGCCCAACTCGACCGCCGCGCGCCGGGCGCCGGCTTCATCGCCTACGAATGGCTCCGCGAGGCGATGAGCTGGTACGAGAAGGCGGAGGGGATCCGCCCCGAGGGGAACGACGACGCGCTCCTTCGGTGGAACACCTGCGCGCGGATGCTCAGCGACTCCCCGCACATCGTGCCACGACCCGAAGAGACGGCCGCGCCGGCGTTCGGCGAGTGAACGCGGAGCCCTGAGCGCGGAGGAACCGCGCTCAGGGCTCAGGGCTCGCCTGCGCGTCCGATCAGCGCTCGAACATCCAGCGGTCCTCGAGCACCTGCACGGGCTTGGTGAACTCGCGGCCGCCCACCGACAGCTTCGCGGTGTACGTGCCGGGCGCAACGCCGCCGCCCCCGCCACCGAACCCACCGCCACCACCGCGCCCACCGCCCCCACCGCTGCAACTCGGGTTCGGCGGCTCGGCTGCGGCCCCGCCACGGCCGCCCGCTCCGCCGAACGCGCCACCCGCGCCCGCCGCTGCAGGCGCGAGCAAGGGCGCCGTCAGGTTCCACTGGACGCGATTGACCCCCGCGTTCTTCGACCCGTCCGACGTGCACAGCGGGCGCCCGAGCCCGTCCACGATCGAGAGTTTCACGTCGCCCGTGGCGGCCGACTTGAGATAGTAGCTGATCGCCGCTCCCCGCGGTGCGTTCTCCCCCTCGAAGAACTTCTGGCCGCCCGTCTGCTGGCCGAGCTGCCGATCGGTGAGGTACGCGACGGCCGGGCGGACGTCGAACAGGTACGCATCCTGCGTCTGCACCTGCGGCGTGAGCTGCTGCAGCGGCGTGATGTCGTCGGCGATCCAGATGCTGCGTCCGTGCGTGGCGATGATGAGATCGCCGTCGCGCGGATGGACCAGGATGTCGTCCGTGCGCACGGTCGGGTAGTTGTTCATGAACTTCTGCCACCGCGCCCCGGCGTCGAGCGAGACGTACAGCCCGAACTCGGTCCCCACGTAGAGCAGGTTGCGGTTCTTCGGATCCTCGCGAACGACCTGAAGGTTCCCGTACGCCGGGAGGTTGTTCGTGATGTTCGTGAACGTCGCACCGTAGTCTTTCGTCACGAACACGTACGGCCGGAGGTCGCCCGACCGATGACCGTCAATCGCGATGTAAGCCGTGCCGGCGTCGAAGTGCGACGCGTCAATGCGCGCGATCCAATAGGCGTAGTTCCCCGTGAGCGCGCCCTGCGGCATGCCCCGGATGTTCTTTCCGACCTCGGTGAACGTCGTTCCGCCGTCGCGGCTCACCTGGACCTGGCCGTCGTCGGTGCCGGCCCACACCACGCCCGGCATCACCCGCGACTCGGAGACCGCGATGATGGTGCTGTACGACCCGACGCCGTCGTTCTTCGTGAGCTGCGTGTGATTCCCCGGCACGCCCATCATCTCGACGTCGCAGCGGTCAATCTGCCGAGTGAGGTCCGCGCTCGCGACGTACGTGTCGCCCTGATTGTACGACTTGAACAGCCGGTTTCCGCCGAGCCAGAAGATGTTCGGGTCGTGCGGCGAGAGGATGAACGGCGTGTTCCAGTTGAAGCGATAGGCGTCGCCCGGCTGCGCGTTGACCACGTTGCCCGCGCCGCCGCCGCGCCCGCCGCCGCCGCCCCCACGACCGGCGCCGCCCGCGCGGCCGTCCACGCACACCGGGGGCGGACCACCCGCACCCGCGGCCCGACCGCTGGCCGCCGCCGGCCGCACGCTCCGCGTCTGCCCCGTACGGAAGTCGTAGCGATTCGTGTTGCCGTCCTGCGATTCCGTGAAGACGATATTGAAGTCGCGGGGATCGGCCGCGGTCTGGAAGCCGTCGCCGCCGCCGATGCCGTAGAAATCGGAGTTCAGGATGCCGTCCCCGCTCCGCTTCGAGCTCGGTCCGCCCCAGCTTCCGTTGTCCTGGAGCCCAAAGTAGACGTGGTACGGGCGACGCATGTCGGCGCTCACGAAGTACGCCAGCCCCGTCGCCATTGTGTTCACGTAATCCCACGTCCGGCCCTGGTCCCAACTGACGTTGATGCCGCCGTCGTTCCCGATGATCAGGTGCTTCGAGCTCTTCGGGTCCACCCAGATGGCGTGCTGGTCCACGTGTCCCGGCGACCCGTTGCCGCCGGCGTTGTCGAGCGTGGCGAACGTCTTGCCCCCGTCCAGCGACTTCGCCACCGGGAGGCCCGCCACGTAGATCGTGTTCGGATTCTGCGGGTCCACGCGGAGCTGGCTGAAGTACATCGGCCGCGCGTCGCAGTTGCTTACCACGCGCCAGGTGCGGCCGCCGTTGTCGGAGCGGTAGACACCACTGGCGTTGCCGTCGGCGGCGGGAGGCGTCTGCGGCGCGGCGCCCGGCGCGGCTGCCGCCGCGCCACCGGCGCCGCCACCGCCGCCGCCGCCGAACCCACCGCCCGGCCCGCCATTGTTGCACCAGTTGAACCCGCCTCGGCCGCCGCCGCCACCTCCGCCGCCGGGCGCGGCCGGAGCTGCACCCGGAGCCGGCGCAACCGCCGCTACGAAGGGCGTCCCGGAGTTCCCCGCCTCGACCTGCGCGTACACGACGTTGGGGCTCGACCGCGAGACATCCACGGCGATGCGGCCGAGCGTCCGGTTCGGCAGCCCATTCGTCAGCTTGGTCCACGTTCGCCCGGCGTCCTCCGACTTCCAGAGCGCGCTCCCGGGACCGCCGCCGTTGAAGCAGCACCCGCTGCGGCGTCGCTGGTAGCTCGCCGCGTACAGCACGTTGGGGTTCGCGTAATCAATGGCGATGTCGGTGAAGCCCGTGTTCTCGTCCACGAACTTGACCTTCGTCCACGTCTTCCCGGCGTCGGTGCTCTTGTAGACCCCACGGTCGGGATTCGGCGCGAAGAGGTGCCCGGCCGCGGCGACGTAGAGGACGTTCGAGTTGCGCGGGTCAATCACGATGCGCGCGATGCTCTGCGTCTCGCGGAGGCCGATGTGCTCGAACGTCTTGCCGCCGTCGGTGGACTTGTACATCCCGTCACCGAACGACGAGGTCTGGCGGTTGTTCGCCTCGCCCGTGCCGATGTAGACGACGTCGGCGTTCCGCGGGTCCACGGCGATGTCGCCGACGGACGCTGTGGTGTACGTGTCGAAGATGGGAACGAACGTCGTTCCGTTGTTCTCCGACTTGAACACGCCGCCCACCGCGTAGCCGACGTAGATCACGTTCGGATCGGTTGGCGCGACCTCGATGTCGTCAATGCGGCCTCCCATCGAAGCCGGCCCGATCGAGCGGAAGCGGAACGGCGCGAGCAGCGGGTCCGTCGTCTGGTTGATGACGGCGGCCGCCGGGCCGCCGCGACCGCCGCGCCCC
>Ga0209619_10004007_pt1 | contig 10502 bp, 9 predicted proteins | sample Rifsed16ft3_FD_184011 | JGI IMG/M metagenome (GOLD analysis project Ga0209619, IMG submission 184011) | Soil microbial communities from Rifle, Colorado, USA - sediment 16ft 3 (version 2) | ecosystem: Environmental > Terrestrial > Deep subsurface > Rock core/Sediment | place: Rifle, Colorado... | reverse complement strand
GAGCTTCGCTCGCGAATTGAAGATCGCGAGCGAAGCTCGCTCCTACTAAAGATCGCGGCGGGACGCCGCTCCCACAGGAGACGCCGCTCCTACGAAAGAGCCGAGATATACCCAGGTGTCGAGGACCGAATCGGGGTTTAGCGAGATGCTCTCGATTCCCTGCTCGACGAGCCACTGCGCGAAATCGGGATGATCGGACGGGCCCTGGCCGCAAATGCCGATGTACTTGCCGGCTTTGCGGCAGGCGGCGATGGCCATGGCTAGCAAGCTCTTGACCGCCGCGTCGCGCTCGTCGAAGAGCGCGGCGATCTTGGCGGAATCGCGATCGAGGCCGAGCGTGAGTTGCGTCATGTCGTTCGAGCCGATCGACATGCCGTCGAAGCACTCGAGAAACTCGTCGGCCAGCAACGCGTTGCTCGGCACTTCGCACATCATGATGATCTTCAAATCGTCGCGTCCACGCACGAGCCCGTTTTCCTCGAGCAAGGCGATAACACTGCGCGCCTCGGCCACGGTCCGGACGAACGGCACCATGACCTGCACGTTGGTCAACCCCATGTCGTTGCGCACGCGCTTGAGCGCGCTGCACTCGAGCTCGAAGCACGGCCGAAAGCTCGGATCGACGTAACGGGCGGCGCCGCGGAAACCGAGCATAGGGTTCTCTTCGACAGGCTCGTAACTTCGACCGCCGATCAAGTTCGCGTACTCGTTTGATTTGAAGTCCGAGAGACGGACGATCACGGGATTCGGCGCAAAGGCGGCGGCAATCGAGGCGATGCCTTCGGCGAGCTTGTCGATGAAGAAGCGGATCGGGTCATCGTAGCCGGCCATCTGCTGGTCGATCATGTTGCGCGTTTCGCTGTCTTGTGCGTGGTATTCGATGAGCGCGAGCGGGTGCACGCCGATCATGCGGTTGATGATGAACTCGAGCCGCGCGAGGCCGACGCCGAAGTTCGGAATTGCCGCGAACGCGAACGCACGGTCGGGGTTGCCGACGTTCATCATGAGCTTGACGGGGATCTCGGGCAGGCGGGTCAGGCGTACCTCCCGCTGCTCATAATCGAGCGCACCGTCGTAGACGAAGCCTTCGTCGCCTTCCGCGCACGAGACGGTGACGCTCCGCCCGTCCGGAATGGTCGAGGTGGCATTGCCGCAGCCGACCACGGCCGGGATGCCGAGCTCGCGCGCGATGATCGCCGCATGACAGGTCCGGCCGCCGCGGTTGGTGACGATCGCGGCCGCGCGCTTCATGACGGGTTCCCAATCCGGATCGGTCATGTCGGTGACGATGACGTCGCCGTCGCCGACGAGGCTGACCGACTTGGCGTCCGGAATGATCCGCGCCGGTCCGCTGCCGACCCGCTGGCCGATGCTGCGTCCCTTCGCGAGCACGGGCCCGCGCTCTTTGAGCGCAAAGCGGACCGAGGTTTGCGACGCATGGCTCTGCACGGTCTCGGGCCGCGCCTGCAACATGTAGAGCCGGCCAGTAACGCCGTCCTTGCCCCATTCGATGTCCATGGGACGCCCGTAGTGTTCTTCGATGACGAGCGCCTGGCGCGCGAGTTGCACGACATCCCCGTCGTCGAGCGAGAAGCGCCGCTGGTCGGCCTCGTCCACGGCGAGGACTTGCACGCGCTCGCCGGCGCTCTTGCCGTAGACGATTTTCGTGGTTTTGGATCCTAAGTTGCGGCGCACGATCGGGTAGTGCCCGTTGCGCAACGCCGGCTTGTAGACGTAGAACTCGTCGGGATTTACGGCGCCCTGCACGACCGATTCACCGAGCCCGTACGCGGAGGTGATGAAAACCACGTCGCGGAAGCCCGACTCCGTGTCCAGCGTGAACATGACGCCCGCCGCGCCCAAGTCGCTGCGTACCATGCGTTGCACGCCGACGGACAATGCCACGTCGCCGTGCGCGAATCCCTGATGGACGCGGTACGCGATCGCGCGGTCGTTGTAGAGCGACGCATAGACCTCGTGTATGCCGGCGATCACGGCATCGATGCCGACGACGTTGAGCAATGTCTCTTGCTGACCTGCAAACGAAGCTTCAGGAAGGTCTTCCGCCGTCGCGGACGAGCGGATCGCGACGGCAACCTCGACGTCGCCGTCGCTGAGCTGCGTCCATGCCGCCGTGACCGCGGCGTTGAGCGAAGGCGGCAGGGGCGTGGCACGCACCATCGCGCGAATCTCGGCGCCGCAGCGCGCCAGCGCACCGACGTCGTTCACGTCGAGCGAGGCGAGCTTCGCGTTGATTTGGTCGTCCAACCGGTCTTGCGAGAGGAAGTCGCGGTATGCGGCGGCCGTCGTCGCGAAGCCATCGGGAACGTCGACGCCCGCGCGCGCCAGATTGCCGATCATCTCTCCGAGCGAGGCGTTCTTGCCGCCCACCCGTGACACGTCCGCCATGCGGCAGTCCGCGAGCCGGACGATGTACTCCGACAATCAGTGCTCCCTTGTCAAAGGTCGATAGTCGTGAACAATAGTCCCACTATGGCTCGCCGCACGGTTTTCTTTGTTTCCGATCAAACCGGTGTGACCGCGGAGACGCTGGGACACAGTCTGCTGACCCAATTCGATGACCTGAACTACAAGGCTGTGACTGTGCCATTTGTGGATACGGTTGACAAGGCGATGCGCGTCGCCGCGAATATCGATCGGGTCGCCGCCGAAGAGAACGCGCGGCCGATCGTCTTCGCAAGTCTCGTCAAGGACGAGGTCCGTGCGCCGCTGCTCAAGTGCAACGGCCTCGTGTTGGACTTCTTCGAAGCGTTCTTGGCGCCGCTCGAAGCGGAGCTTGCAAGCCGCTCGACGCACACCTTGGGCCGGGCGCACGGCATCTTCGATTCGCCGGCCTACAATCTCCGTATCGAAGCGACCAATTTTGCGATGGCGGCCGACGATGGGCATGGAACGCAACACTACGGCCGTGCCGACATCATCCTTACCGGCGTGTCCCGCTCCGGCAAGACGCCGACGTGCCTGTACATGGCGTTGCAGTACGGCGTGTTTGCGGCGAACTATCCGCTCGCGGACGAGGATCTCGAAGCCGGCCGCTTGCCGGCGACACTCGTGCCGCACCGGGCGAAGCTCTATGGACTGACGATCGCGCCGGAGCGGCTGCGGCAAATACGCTTGGAGCGGCGCTCGCAGGGCGTTTATGCGTCGCCCCAACAGGTCAGTTTCGAGCTCCGCGCAGCCGAGTCCATATTCAAGCGCTTCGGCATCCGCAGCATCGATACGACGCATGCGTCGATTGAGGAAATCGCGAGCACGATTCTGAGCGAGACGGGGCTCGAGAGGAGGGTACGCGTCTAGCAGGCTGTCAAAACCCGGTCACGGTCGAAAACGTGATGTCAAGTCTTTGTAGCGACATTTCGTTGTGGCATGCTCGATCGGGCATAGGGTGATGGGAATGTTAGTCGACAGCCTAATCGTGCCGCAGTGCGTCTATCGGCCTGGAAGCTTTACCGGGCTCATGACCATTTACGAGAGCAACTACTTGAAGCTCGGCCGGCTCGTGACCCAGTACCCCGAAAAGAAGACCGTGTGGACGTCGTCGGCGCCGCGCGACTGCGACCTCGATCTCGAAGTGTTGCGCCGCGAGCCGTACACGACGACTCTGCGCATGACCTACTGGTTTCTCGAGGGTACGGAGCGCGTGCCCGACCCCGACCTCACCGTCCGCGTTTACCACGACGCGCGCCTCGCGGAGGCCGTCACGGCCCGCGTAGTCCACCACCATGAAGTGCTCCGGGACTTAGACCCCGCCCACGCGGCCGAGCTCGGCCGGCGCTGGCGCATAAACATGATGCTCAACAAGTGGTTGGACTACCTCGCCGACGTCGGCCACAGCTTCCGCTAGCGGCCCGATCCGGCCCGAAACTATGCTCTGATTCACGGTTTGCGGGCCGTGAGCCGACTATATTCTGTAACGCCGGTTTTCGACCGGATGTATCGTCTATTCAAAATGTTGGCAGAGCTTCTGGATCGCGACAACGACCCGCAAAACGAACAGCTGTTGAAGCTGTACTGGAATCGTGCGGGCGTTAAACGCGAGCTCAGCAGCTTGAAGCGCGAACGCTTCGACCTTCTGGACCGTATCAAAGAGCAAGAGGGCGCCATCACGCGGGCGCAAGAGCAGCTCGAGGGGCTCGAGCGCCTGCTCACGAATCCTCTCGCGGCCGCGAACGCGATGGTGTATTTCCAGCTGCGGCATTTGTGGCGGGTCGCGTGCTTGCGGCTCGAGCAGTTCGCCAAGGAGCTCAAGCTCCAGCGAGAGCGGCGCGAGCGGGCGCAGCTGCACGAGGCGGCGCTCGCCAAGCGGAAACGGCGCTTGGACGCGGTCAACGAGAAGCTCACCGGGCTACTGCAAAAGCGCAAGGGCGTCATCGAGGAATGCACGCGGCTCGAGGACCGGCTCGCGCGCATGAACTTCATCTTGCGTTTGCTTCACGGCCGGAAGCTGCGCCGCCATCTGAGCGGTCTCGTCGGCGGCCGCGCGGCGCTCGAGGAGCGCATCAAGGAATCCAACGAGCTGACCGAGAAGATTCAAGGAGAGCCCTTGCCGGAGCCGGAGGGCTTGACTCTCGAGAGCCGGCGGCTCATCAACGTTGCCGCCATCGCGCTGGCGCAACATCTCGTGGCACACTTTTCGGAGAACGATCTCGCCTCGCTCGCCAAGACTGCAACGCAGCGCCCCGTCGCCGACATGAAGTTCGGCGACCGGCGCACTTGCGACCACATGGTGGAGCGCATACGCGCGCGCATCGAGGATTTGCGGGCGGACAAAACCCTGGCCGATCAGGTCAAGAAGCGCACGGACTTCCTGATCAACGAGATCAAGTATAGGAACGAGACGGACTCCATCCCGAATCCCGACTGCGTAGCGCAGATCAGGGTTTCGTTCCAGGTGGACGCCGCCGGCGAGCTCCTGCGCCGCGTCGGCGACGCGCCGCTACAGGTCAACGTTCTCGAGAACGACTACTGGGACCTTTATTCGATCATGAGCTAAAGAGGCTAGAGCCGAGGCGCCGATTCGCCGGTGGCCGAGCCCGTGCTCAACAGCTGCCGTTGCGGCCCGCCTTCGAGCGACGCCATCTCGGCGACCATGCGTGCCGCTTGCTCGAGCAGTATCTCTTCCGGCGTCATCGCGGACTCGAGCTCGTCGACGGTTGCAAGCGCTTCGAGGCCAAGCGCCGCACGACGTTCGTTCTCGCGCGCGAGCCGCGCCTGCTGGTACTCGTCTTGCTCCCGCTCACGCGCGGCTAGATTCAGGGAGACGGAAACGCGCCCCCGGTCGCGCTCGAGCGCTGCGAACTCCTTGAGCAGAAACTCGAAGTCGGGATCGTCGGCCGCGTAGCGCGCCTGATGATCCTGCAGCACCGCGATGGCCTCGTCGAGCGAGCTCTCAGCGTTGAACCGCGTCGCTTGGATGCGGTCCCACGGTAGCGCGGTTTCCCGCGTGTTCTCGCCGATCGTCTCGACGTCGACATCCGAGGGCAGCTCGACGTCGGGCACTACTCCGCGGTTCTGAGTGCTGTCGCCCGTCACGCGATAATACTTGCCGATCGTCAAGGTGAGCTGGCCGTTGTCCTCGCTGCTCAAGAAGCGGTCGAGGTTGAACAGATTCTGCACCGAGCCCTTGCCGAAGGTTTGCTGGCCGATGATGACGCCGCGCTCGTAGTCCTGGATCGCGGCTGCGAAGATCTCCGAGGCGCTCGCGCTGAAGCGGTCCACGAGAACCGCCAGCGGGCCGTCGTAGATGGCCGAGTCGCTCGGATCGTCGAGGACTTGGATGTTGCCTTGCGTCTCGCGCAGCTGCACGACGGGACCGCCGTCGATAAAGAGCCCGCTGAGCTCCGTGGCTTCGGAGAGATGTCCGCCGCCGTTTTGCCGCAAATCCATGACGACGCCATCGATGCCCTGGGCCTCGAGCTCGGTGATGAGCCGCTCGACGTCGCGCGAGGTGCTCTTGTAATCCTCTTCGCCGCGACTGCGGGCGGCAAAATCCTGGTAGAAGCTCGGTACCGTGATGACGCCGATTCTGTACGTCTGATCTTCGAACGGCACCTCGACGAGCGCGCTCTTTGCGGCCTGCTCTTCGAGCTTGACCTTGTCGCGCGTGAGCTCGACGACCTTCTGCGGGGAACCCGGAGGTGCGCCGGCCGGGAGTATCTGCAGGCGGACGAGCGTGCCGCCGGGACCGCGGATCCGCTGCACCACTTCGTCGAGGCGCCAGCCGATGACGTCGACGAACTCGCCGTCGCCCTCGGCGACCGCGGTGATGCGGTCCTCGGGCTTCAGACGCCCGTCGATGTGCGCGGGCCCGCCGGCAATGATGTTGACGATGGTCACGTAATCGTCGACGGGCTGCAGCGACGCACCGATGCCGTCGTACGAGAGGCTCATTTGGATGCGGTACTCTTCGCTTTGCTGCGGCGAGAGGTAACCGGAATGCGGGTCCATGGTATGCGCGACCGCGTTCATATACGTCTCGAAGACGTCGTCGGCGGTCAATTGGGCGATGCGCTTGTACATGCCCTCATAACGCTTCTTCAGTATCTCGGCGCTTTCGGCCCAGGTCTTGCCCGTCATGACGAGCGTCAAGGCGTCACTCTTGACCTTCTGCCGCCAGACCTCTTCCATTTCTTCCTCGGAAACGGGCCAACCGAGCTCGGTGCGGTCGAAGCGAAACTCCTCCTCGAGGGTAAAATCGGGCTCGACGCTCAACAGCTCGACGGCATGGTTGATTCGTTCCGCGGTGCGCTCGCGAAAGACGTTGAAGATGTCGAACACGGGCTCGATCTGGCCGCTGCGCGTGCGCTCGTCGAGCTCGTAACGGTAACGACCGAAAGACGCGATATCGCCGGCGAGGAAGTACATGCGGTTCCCGTCGAGCGTATCAAGATAACCGTCGAAAACGGCGGAGGACAGGGAGTTATCGAGCTGCGGCTTCGAATAGTGCATCTGCTCGATGATCTTGGTCACGTTGCGCGCGATGCCCGGATGCCTTTCCTGCATCTCGACCGGAGGAAAGGTTTCGACGTTGGCCGAGACGCAGAAGGCTGCGGAGGCCAGTACGGTACAGAGCAGCAGACGGCGAAGTAGCTCCCTCACGTGTCTCTCCTAAGAAGGCATTGCGACACCGGTCAATAACCCGTTAAGTTTCCGATGGTTGACCGGGTGAATCAAGTCCAATATGGCAAAACGTCCAAACAGGTCACGCCGCCCCGGCGCGGCCGGGAGCCCGGCATGAGACCGGCATTCGTGCTGCTCGGCTTCGTGCTCGGGAGCGCCGCAGCGATCACGTTCTCGCTTACCGGCGTCTTGATCGTGTTCCTCGTGCTCGCACCGGAGCACCCGCGGCTTACGGCGGAGATCCGTCCGCTTATGACGCATCTCGCCTTATTCATTATTCTGACCATGTCGGCCGGCTCGAGTTTCTATGCCGAGATCAAGCGTCCCGCGTGGCGGGCTCTAAGCCTCGCAGGTCTTGCCGCCGCGTTGGTCGGCATCGTCGCTTTTTATTCGCTGCGCTGAAGCGGCCGCGCGAACGGGGCGATGCGGGCAAGAATCGCGAGCGAAGCAAGAATCGCGAGCGAAGCAAGAATCGCGAGCGAAGCTCGCTCCTACCGGTTGTTTTTACTGATTTTTTCCCAGGACGCGCTGCGGTCGAATTTGCCCGTGTTGTAGGGATCGAATGGAGGCTCGGCCGGCTCTTCCTCGAAATCGAGAGCGGGAGGCGCGACGCGAGCCTTAGGCTTGGCCTTAGGCTGCGCCTTGCGCGGGCCGGTCGTAAGCACTCGAGCCGTCGCCGATTTCGGGCGCGCTTCGACGCGGAAATCGTTCGGATCGAAATACTCCGAGTCTTCTTCCAAGCCCAGCCAACGTTTTAGAAGTCTCAGCATCCGGATATGCTCGTGATTCGACGGCCGGCGTCGCCGTCGCGCTGGACATAAGGGTAACAAGGTGCCGAGCGCAACACTCGGTCGGGCAAGCTAATCTGTGACGGGCGTCACACGGGGTCGCCAACGCGCGATCTTGATTGTGACGCGCAGCAGTTGGACGACCAAGTAGGGGCTCAAAACGAGCATCCAGGCAGCCCACGCGCCGCGGCCGAGCGCCGCCCAAATCGCGAGCATGAGTCCGAGCGCGCCGCCTTCGCCCTCGTAAGTGCCGACGATCTGCTGGCCTACGAAGTAAATCATGTACGGCAGCACGAGCAGTCCGAAGCCGATCAGAACGGCTGCGAGGATGAGCTCTTTTTTCCAGCGCACGATCATCGGCGCCAGTATGCCACGACTATGCCGGCGGGGCGCTTTCGCGCAGGAAGCGGAATTGCGTTTCGCCGATCGTCACCCAGTCGCCGTGCTCGAGGTCTTGCCGCTCGACACGAACGGAATTCACGAACACGCCGTTGGTGCTGCCGCAGTCCTCGATGGTCACTTTCTCTTCGTTGCGCTTGAGTCTCGCGTGTTGCCGACTCACGAAATGCGTGAAGATACGAATCTCGCATTCGGAACCGCGCCCGATCGTCATTTCGGGAGCGTCGATGACGTGTTTGTCGAGCGCATCACTCGTCAAGCACACGAGCATGGGAACGTTTCGAGCGCCCTGGGGCGGTGGCGGAGGCGGCGACTTTTTCGCGTGGACGCTCGTGGCGTCCGTGGCGTCCGTCGCGGGTTTTTTGGGGACGCGGACGTTACGGAGCGCCGAGATCCGTTCGCTCAAGTCTTGCTGGAGCGCGGCGATGCGCTCGTCTTGCCGGCCGACGGCCTGGAGGCGCTCGAGGTTGGCCTCAGTCTCGGCGAGCCGGCGCTCGAGCGCTGCGCGTTCGTCGTTGGCCGCGCGCAATTGCTTCTCGCGTTCGTCGAGCAATGACTGCTGTTGCGCGAGCTTTGCCGTCAGATCGGCTTGCGTGTTGCGCGCGCGGTCTGCCGTCTTGCTGCGCTTGAGCACTGCCAGATCCCGGTCGCGCGCACGTAATCCCGTCAGGGCATCGGCGAGTTTCGCTTTGAGGTCGTGCACGCGTTTCGCTGCCGAATGCGACTGATGCTCGGCGCTCTGTTGGCGCTCGATGCGCTGCTCGAGCTCGCGTTGTAGATCCGCGATGCGTTCGTTCTGCGAGCTCGCGAGCGCCTCCATTGCTTTCCAACGCTCGCTGCTGCCCGCGATGTAGGCGGTCAAGGTTTGAGTCTCGTCGCGGTACCGTCGGACTTTCTCGGCTGCCCCGGCGCCTTCCGCGGCGAGTCGAGTTTGTTTCGCGAGCTCTTCTTTCGCCGCGCCGACGTGCTCGAGCAGCGAAGTGTGACGCTGCTGCAACTGCTTGAGCGCGATGCGCAGCTCGCCGATCTGTTGCCGCTGGCGTTGGAACTCATTCTTGACCTCGGCGAGCTCTCGTTCGCGCTGTGCGAGTAAACCGCTTTGCTCGGCGTGCGCCGCGCGCGCCGCATCGAGATCGCGCCGCGCATCTTTGAGCGCCTCCTCGAGCGTCGCGATCGCCGTCGCATCGTGCGAGAGCTCGCGGTCGATGCGCTGCGCACGCGGCACGAACAGCACGGGGTGCTCGCCGGTGTCTTCGTCGTCGAAGTCGGGGAGGTGCCCGCCCACCGCCCACACGGCGGCCTCCGAAAGCACCGGCAACTCATCGGTCCGGTCGGTGTCGGAATCGTCGAAGCCGGGGTAGGGGTCCTGCATTTTAGGCCGTTGAGACGGTTTCTTATGATTCGGGCATAAAAGCCTACCATCTGGGCGGCGTTTAGTCTGCGGGTACGGTGCGGCCGGTTGCCCAGGAGCGCAACTCGGCGATGTGCTCGCGCATGAGCACGGCGAGGGGCCGGGTCTTGCGTAGCTCCACGAGGACGTGCGCCGGCTCGGGTGTCTGCCCGACGGCATGGGCCGCATACAGCGCCGCGACGACGGCCTGCTCGATTTCCGCGCCCGAGAAGCCCTCGCTGGCGGCGATGAGCGGGGTCAAATCCTGCTTTTTGGGGTTGATTCCCCGCTTGCGCAGGTGGATCGCGAGAATGTCGGCCCGATGGGCCGGCGTCGGCAGGTCGACGAAGAACACCTCGTCGAAACGCCCTTTGCGCACGAGGGCGGGCGGCAGCGCTTCGATGTCGTTCGCGGTCGCGACGAGCAGCACGTTCGACTTTCGCTCGGCCATCCATGTGAGCAAGCTGCCGAGGACGCGCCGTGACGTGCCGCCGTCGCCTTCGCCGCCGCTGGCGAGACCTTTCTCGATCTCGTCCATCCACAACACGCACGGCGCCATGAGCTCGGCCGTTTTCAGGGATTCGCGCAGGTTGCGTTCCGTCTCGCCGTGATATTTGTTGTAAAGAGTCCCGAAATCGAGGCGCAGCAGCGGCACGCCGAACGCGCTCGCGGCGGCCTTGGCGGCAAGGCTCTTCCCGCATCCCTGGACGCCGAGCAGCAGAATACCCTTCGGTGCATCGAGACCCGCGGGACGTTGGCCGGAAAACGCGAGCGCGGTCCGCCGG
>Ga0209619_10004003_pt1 | contig 10506 bp, 12 predicted proteins | sample Rifsed16ft3_FD_184011 | JGI IMG/M metagenome (GOLD analysis project Ga0209619, IMG submission 184011) | Soil microbial communities from Rifle, Colorado, USA - sediment 16ft 3 (version 2) | ecosystem: Environmental > Terrestrial > Deep subsurface > Rock core/Sediment | place: Rifle, Colorado... | reverse complement strand
TCCTCAAAGGAGAGCACAATGCCTCCCTGGGCTGGAACGGCTCCTCCGGTCTGTCCTGAGCCTGCTCCTCGCGGCACCACCGGGATTCCCTGTTCATTTGCCAACTTAAGAAGTTTTGCTATATCCTGCGTATTTTCCGGAAAAACAACTGCGTCGGGCATAAAGGACTGATTCATTGCATCGTATGAATAGCACACCAGATCCTCTTTTTCCGCGGTGATCTTATCTTTCCCGATCAAATTGCCAATGCTATGAATGACGGTTTTTGGGAGCATATTTATAATGATAACATTTTAATAATGATTTTACAAAGTGAGTCAGCCGATGTTTTTAAGAAAATTTGCAATAGCCCTGTTTACCTCTCCGGGCTTTTCGAGCATCACAATGTGCCCGGCATTCTTGATTATTTCAAGGGAGGCATTCTCAATTTTCCCATGCAGGTATTGTGAGTATTTGAGTGGCGTTACCATGTCCATGTCCCCGCATATAATAAGTGTTGGGCTTTTGATACCGGAAACCCGATCCATTATATCAAAATTGTCGCATGCTTCAAAGTCCTTTCTTGCTACCGCCGGTTTGCACTTCTGTATCAACTCTACGATTCTTTTTTTAATTCTTTCATCCGCTGCAGGGAATACCGAAAAGTTAGCGGAAAGCTCTGCAAAGGACGAAAAATTTTCGTCAATCGCTTTGAATATGCTCTGTGCAACCCTGAGTCTTGCTCCTGTTGATACGAGAATAAGCCCTTTCAACATTTGCGGATGTGTGAGTGCAAATAGTTGTGCGATGGCGCCGCCCATGGAATGGCCTGCGAGGACAAATTTCCCAATGGATAGTTTTTTAATGAGTTCATGCACTGCCTCTGCGTAAGATTCAATTCTGTTGAACCCTTCCCCGCAGGAATTGTTGTGCCCGGGAAGATCAGGGATTATAACATGGTTGGTATTTCTTAAGAAATGCCACTGCTCAATCCATGTCTCGTGGCACGAGGATGCGCCATGTATCAGTATAATGGGGGGTGAATCCCTCTTTTCCGACGCCAGCGTGAAAACTTCTTCTTTGTTTAAACTTGGGATCACCTAATTGCCCATTTTAGCGAATATAGCATTGTTTTCCTCAACGAGCTTCATAAGCCCCCGCTCCTCCAGCACCTCAAGGTTTGCAATTACCTCCGAGATTGCCAGAAAAATCTCCCCGGGAATAATATTAGGAAACATCTCCTGCATGATTTCATATGGTTTTTTAGGTCTGGCATTAACAAGGTCAAGCATTTTTTTTTGCCTGATCTGATAAAACCTGGTGAGTCTTTGGAACAGGCCGCTGACATCGTCTATAAAGGAGAAGTGACCGGGAAGAACGAAATCAATTCTTAAAGAGAGCAGTTTTTTAAGGGATTTCCGGTATTCCACAAGGCTTTTGAATTTTTTGCCGCCGTCCGCGCTTAGCTCAAGCAGGGGGTTCGGCGATATCTTGCGGAGGATATGATCGCCGGAGAATAACAATCTTTCTTTTTCCAGATAGAAACAGACCATTCCAGGCGTATGCCCTGGGAAATGGAGAGCCTTAAGGGTAAGATCTCCGGCTTGAAATGTTGCCTCTTCTGCTATGGGGTTTATCTGCTCTATCTGCTGAGCAACAAAAGCAAAACTCTTGGTTAACTGGAGCATGAAAGCGATCATATCTTCCGGAGCGCCTATTTTCTCAAAATATCTTTTATACACCGGAGCGCTTTTTCCCAGTGCCTTATCCCAGGCCGGAGATACCTTTTCAAGGTCGTTTTGATGGATATATGCCTGCGCACCGGAATGCTCAATGATCTTTTGCGCAAGTCCGTAATGATCAACATGGCCGTGAGTCAGAAGGATTTTTCTGATATCTTTTACGCCGTAACCATAATTCCCCAGTTTATGTTTTAATGCTTCCCACGATTCTTCCGATAATACCCCTGAGTCAATAAATGTGGGTTCTTTTCCCTCTATAAAATATACATTTATTGAATTTACCTGCGGGAAAGGTGTGGGAAGCTCCATGCGGTGAATCCCCAGTTTTTTGAGTTTGCGCTTCAGTTCCTCAGTGCGGCTGAAAACTTTTGTAAATTTTTTTATAAGACGCTTCATAAACCTATTGTAACACCAAATTTGCTGGGGTTAAAGTTTTTTTATTCTCCGATATTTTCCAGAAACTGCCGCAGTATCCTTCCTGTGGCGCCCCAGATAATGTCGCCCTTGTAATTATAAAAATACACCTTGAATTTCATTCCTTTGTATTCAAGAACCTCTGTCCTTACATCTTTTGTGTTGAGCAAAAAATCAAGCGGGACCTCCAGAATCCTGTCTATTTCATCCTGGTTTATTTTATACTCTGTTTCTGTTGCGATCGCTCCGATAAACGGATAGACAATGTAAAAGCTCACAGCGGTGATAACCGGTTCAAGCGCGCCTATTATTTTTACCCCGTTCTTTGGAATGCCTACCTCTTCCTCCATTTCCCTGAGCGCAGTTTCTTCGGCGTTTCTGTCTGTGGGCTCAATGATTCCGCCGGGGAAGGAGAACTCGCCCTTGTGATGAGCAACCTTATTTGTTCTTTTTGTAAACAGAAGAAACCATTCGCCGTTCCTTTTAACAAGAGGAACAATAACAGCCGCTGGCTTGAAACTCTCCTTTAGTTTTTTGAACAGTTTCGGACTCGAGAATCTGCTTTTCACCTTTTTGATGAACGGGTCCGAGTCAATATGGATTGAATGCTTTTCTGTCATCTCCTGAGAATTTAAATCTATACCCTTATAAGCCGGTTGTCAACCCCATTTGCCCTGAATGCTCCGGCAAATAGTTTTGACATAAAGACATCCAGGATGGTAAAATTCCTGGTGTGAAAGTTCTTGGGTATCCAAAAAAAGCCATGATTCTGTCCGCAGGCTTCGGTACAAGGCTGAAGCCATATACCGATACTGTGCCAAAACCCCTGCTTACAGTGGGGGATAAACCTATGATCCTCCATTGCATAAATATGCTCAGGAATAATGGAATAGAGGAGATAGTTATAAACCTTCATTATCGCGGGGCTATGATAAGGGAGAAACTGGGCACGGGCGGAGATTATGATGTGAGAATCTATTATTCGGATGAGCCGGAGATACTCGGAACGGGCGGCGGAGTAAAAAAAGCAGAAAAATTTTTTGAAGGCGAGGCATTCGTTCTGATCAATTGCGATGTGCTGACAAGGGTGAATCTGAAAGAGGTCTATGACTTTCATAAGAGCAAGAACGCCCTTTCTACGCTGATCCTGAGGGAAAAGGATACGGATAAATACAATAACATAATGGCGGACAGCGAATTATATATAAAGGATATTGCCGGAAGGACAAGATGGCATGAAAAATCCTTCAGGGTCGGCATGTTTGCCGGAATACACATCCTTGAGCCGCAAATATTATCCTTTTTCCCTGAAGGCTATTCTTCAATAACAGACAGATATGTTGAATTAATTAAGCAGGGAGTTAATCTTGCCGGCTTTTTTACCGAATCTTTCTGGGCGGATCTCGGCAATCTTGAGGATTACAAAAAGATAAACAAGGACATAGAAAACGGCGCGTTAAAATTGAATGACGTGCTGTAAATTTATATTATATCAGTTACCGGACTATTTAATTTATATCGGTTTATATCGGTCCCAACGGGAGTCGAACCCGTGTTTCGGCCTTGAGAGGGCCACGTCCTAGGCCTCTAGACGATGGGACCGGCAAAATGATTTGTTATTTTAACTTATTGGAAAATTTTGTCAAATAAATGTATAAGGTAAAAATCTAAAGCCATGCCCTCCGAACGGTTCATCTTTGGGCGCCCGGCACAGCGTGCCCCTGTATTATTATTGCCGCGCTTGTAAAATCCTTCATGCTGGCTATCAATATCCTTTGACATGAGTAATTTATGATTTATATTTAATTTTATGCATAGTGTTTTCTGGAAACGCATATTGGTTGTCATTGCAATATCCGGGTCTTTCTATTATATCTTCCGGCCTTCAATGATTTTTTTGAAATTTTATAATCCCGAAAAGACCTCATTAATGAAATACCGGATTGCTGAGGCAGAAAGAAAAAGGACTAAATCAAGAATAAGGCGGGAGTGGGTTGATTACAACAATATCTCTCCAAGCCTTATTAAAGCGGTTATCCTTGCGGAGGACGAAAAATTCTGGGAACACCCGGGTTTTGACTGGGAAGGAATAAAATATGCGCTGGAGGTTGATTATAAAAAACAAGGGTTTGTCAGAGGCGGCAGCACAATCACACAGCAGCTTGCCAAAAATCTCTACCTGAAACCCAAAAGGAGCATCCTCAGAAAGCTTCATGAAGCCCTGCTTGCTCTTGAACTTGAGTTATTTCTTTCTAAAGAGAGGATACTTGAACTATACCTTAATGTTATTGAATGGGGCGATGGAATTTTTGGTATTGAGGCTGCTTCAAAGGATTATTTTGGAAAGAGTGCCTCGGAACTGACAGATGAAGAATCTATAAGGCTTGCCGCGGTTCTCCCAAACCCCAGAAGGTATTCTCCCCTCAGGGGATCCAGGTTTCTTGACAACAGGGTTGATCTGCTTTCGGAAAGATTTTATAAAATTTCAAAGACAATAAAATAGATCAGCATCAATGCAAGCCCCAGCGGTACACCGAGTTTTGCCCATTCCCTGCTCTTTATTTTTAGTTTGCCGGCAGCAATGATATTTGGGATGTTGCCAGGTATCAGCATTCCGCCTGAGATCAACAGACCCATAAGCAGAAAGCGGATCTGGTAATCGGTCATCTGGGGGCTGATCTCCGCTGCTGTGATCGTGGCATTGTCCAGGATGGCTGAAATCATGTTGATCCAATAGAGCGCCGCTGCTGGCAGGTTTACAATATACATATCTATTACGGGTTTAAAACCTGTTCCGAGCAGAACGAGCGCCATAACAAACAGATAAACCTTTACGGCTCTGATAATTACATCTTTTGTTGTTTCTGTTTTGTCCTCGGTCAGACTTTTTGCCTTCACAGTTTCTTTCCCCTTGAAGTATTCAATGATTATTCCAAGAGCAATTATTCCAGGGATTATATAAATTCCTATAATTTTTGTTAAATAGAAAAAATTTGCATGGTGCGGCTCACCTTTGAGTTTCGCAATAGCAATTGTTGACAAAGGTTCGCCGATAGGTGTCAATGCCGCTCCGAGGCCGATTGCATAGCACGCAACGATTGTAAGCGCTGTTTCAAATTTTTTATCAAGTTTAAGAGCGCTTATTACCTCAACGAGCACAAGCGCTGCTATGATTGCGGTAATGATGCTTGAAAGCAGTCCAAGTGCAACAACAAGTGTAAATCCGAACAGCCTCGGGCCCAGTGACCGCTCAAATCTTACAATATTTTTTGTTATCTCGGTTCTGTATCTTTGGAAAATGTATCCCGCAGCCAGCACCGCTATTGTAATTTTTATCGGTTCTATTAACGATTCTTCAATAAGATGAAACGTCCACATTTTTTCCGGTCCCAAAAAATGTGAGAGGGTTACTGCAGCAAGACCCATTGCAAAGAGAAATGCCTCAAGATTTTCTTCCACCCTGTGGCTTACAAGCGGGAGGATAAGTACGAGAATGATTATTCCTATGAGCCCGGCAATAAGCATAATTTTGTGATTATAGTTTGATTTGGAGATTTATTGCAAGCAAAATTGCAATGGATGCGGGAGTTACTTTTTATTTGGATGCTGATCGGTCGTTTAATAAATGCAGATTATCCATGGGTATTATTTCTACCATCTCCCCTTTTTTTACATCGCTCTTTTCCGGCGTGATCATAATCAGGCAGTTTGCTTCAGCCAGGGACGATATAATGCCTGATCCCTGTACGCCGCAGGGCGAAACGGTTATTTCACCATTTTCAGAGTATGAAAAATACGCCCTCACAAAATGCGTCCTGCCCGGTTTATTTTTAAAATCTGCGCCCATTGTGCCATGGAGGGTTCTCTTTATTCTGTTTTTCATGCCGAGCATTTTGAGAATTGCCGGTCTTACAAAAATTTCAAATGACACGAATGCGGATGCCGGATTCCCCGGGAGGCCGAAGAAAGGGATTCCATTAAGTAGTCCGAATGTAAACGGTTTCCCTGGCTTTATTGCAACCTTGGAGAACTTCATCTCCCCGCCCAGCGCGCTGAGTATCTTTTTTGTAATATCGTATTCCCCTACAGAAACCCCTCCGGAGGTTATAATAATATCAAAGGACAGGCATTCTTCTAATTTTGCCGTTAATTCTGATTCAATGTCTCTTACTATTCCCATCTGGACGGGACTTCCGCCTGCTTCTTTTGCCGCAGAGAACAGGGCATAAGAATTGGAATCAAATACCTTTTCGGAGCCAATGGGTTCATCAATGCTTGCGATTTCATTTCCGGTTGAGAGAACGGCAATCCTGGGACGCTGATGGACCATTATGCTTGAACGGCCTATGGCGGCAAGGAGCCCAACCTCCTGCGCCCTGATAATCTTTCCCTTTTTAAGGACAGTGCTGCCTGCCTTTATGTCCTCGCCTTTGAATCGCACATTCTCTTTTTCCCGGACGCCTTTTTTGATTATCGCGAGATTTTTGCCGGTTTGCTCGGTGAACTCCACCATCACAACCGCATTGGCACCCTGAGGCATAATCCCGCCGGTCATGATTTTTGCGCATTCGTTCATGCCGATAATTTTTTTCGGTGCGGTTCCTGCGGGAATGTCATCCACAATCCTCAGGGTTTTTGGCGAGGGCCCGGTTGCATCAGCAGTATCTTTTGCCCTCACAGCGAAGCCATCCATTGCGGAGTTGTCCGAATACGGGATGTCTATTGCAGCGACTACATCATTGCAGAGCACCCGGCCAGTCGCCTCAGTAAGGCTTATCCTTTCGGCAGGCATAGGATTTACGGATTTAAGAATTATTTCCACTGCTTCAGGAACCGGAACAATTTTTTCATTCATTTATCTGATTATATTACAGGCATATTTTAAGTCAAAAGAATTACATGCAATGGCGAACCCGTTGTCTTTCTTTTTACTTTAATTAATCTTTTTTATGTGTTATCCTCAAACTTCTTTGTTATATGAACGAACTCAAAACAGCTGTTGGAATTGCGTTTAAGGCAGGGGATGTTCTCCTGAAATATTTTGGCAGGAAGCCATCTATCCGTTTTAAGGGCGCCATAGATATTGTTACGGAAGCGGACATTAAATCCGAGGAATTGATTACAAAAGCGCTTCTGCGCTCATTCCCGGATGATTCAATCCTGTGCGAGGAAGGCAGCAATGTTACGGGAAGCCCGGAAAGAAAATGGGTGGTGGATCCCCTTGACGGCACAACGAATTTCGCCCACGGCTATCCGTTCTTCGCTGTTTCCATTGCCCTTGAGGAGAAAGGCGGGATTGCCGTCGGGGTAGTTTACGATCCCCTGAGGAAAGAGTTGTTCACTGCAGAAAGAGGCAGGCCCTCAAAATTGAATAATAAAAAGATCAGCGTATCCAGGATAAATTCCCTCAAACATTCCCTTCTTTGCTCCGGATTTCCTTATGATGTTGCCACGAGCCCGGAAAACAATATCAGCCACTGGAACAGCTTTATCAGGAAGGCGCAGGCGGTCAGGAGGGACGGCTCCGCCGCGCTGAATGTCTGCTATGTTGCTTGCGGGCGGTTTGACGGCTTCTGGGAGATGAAACTCAAGCCCTGGGATCTGGCTGCGGCTTCACTTATTGCTGAACAGGCCGGCGGTATGGTTACGGATTTTAACGGCAAAGGATTCAACATCTACTCCGGCAGGATTGTTGCGAGCAACGGGAAGATTCACAAAAATATGCTGAAAATACTTGGAGGCGCTGATTCTTGACTGTCATTGCGAGGGATAAAGTCCCGGGGCAATCCCCGACATTTTTAGAACTGAAGCTATTTCTTAACGCATTGCGTCAAAAAATGAATTTTTCCGAACTGGTGAGAAATGACCCTGTTCAGTTTGTGCACAGATTTAAAGCCCCCCGCGATGAAGAAATCGCCGCTTTTTTTTCTGCCCTGCTCGCCTTTGGCAGGGTGAAAATGATAATAAAAAATCTCCAGGGACTTTTCAGGAGAATGGAATGGCGTCCAGCATCCTTCATTCATGAATTTGACCACAAAAAGGAGAAAGCCTTTGCAGGATTTGTTCACAGGTTTGTTAAAGGCGGGGATATTGCTGTAATTTCATATGCATTGCATGATATATATTTATTCCATGGCGGGCTGAAGAAATTTTTTCTTGATGGCTGCACTAACGGTGCCCCGGATTTGTCAGTTGCCATCGGGAAATTTGTAGAAAATTTTTATGCGCTGAATGCACTTTCAGAATTAGAAAAAAGCCGGCGCAAAAATTCAGGAATATATTTTTTGATGCCCCCGCCAGGTTCAAAAAGCGCGTATAAGCGACTGAATCTGTTTCTGAGGTGGATGGTAAGAAAAGATGGCAATGTTGACACCGGGTTATGGAAGGAGATAAAACCATCACAGTTGATTATTCCGCTGGATACGCATATTGCAAGACTTTCAAGAAATCTCGGACTTACATCCAGGAGAACGCCTGATATGAAAATGGCTATTGAAATAACCGGAAATTTAAAAAAACTTGCACCGGAAGACCCTCTGAAATATGACTTCCCTCTCTGCCACCTCGGAATTTCCACAGGATGCACCGGGAAATATAACAAAAAAACATGCGCAGAATGCGTAATTAGGGATTTTTGCGTGATATAGATTGCTTGTTTGCTAACTTCTTCTTCCCATCCGCATCATTGACTTCGCCAATCCCTCCGAAAAGAAGCTGCATGACGACCTTGTTGCTCTCGTAGATGTTATGCTTGATTTAAACAAAAAAATCCAGACCGCCAAAGGGAGTGAAAAGGAACAACTTCAAAGGCAGATTGAAAAAACGGATAGGGAGATTGATGAATTAGTTTATAAGTTATACAATATCGCCGATGAAGAAAGAAAAATAATTGAAGGAGAAAATGAAACAATAAATCTATGTTTGAAAGAATAGGGAAATACATAGACCGAGCTATAAGTTGGGTTTTTGAATTTAAAGATAATGATTTTCAGCTTTTACTTTAGGACGGACTGGACTGCACCCATTGAATTGCACACTTTTAACTATTACCCAACATGTTCGTTAATTCTCTATTTTGTTGGGCAATCTTATTGCTTGACACTTATTACCTAACAAAGTATACTATTTAACAGTATGTTGGGTAACTGGAAAATTATATGAGAGGAGTAATTAAAGGCGTTTTAGCAGAAGAATTACAGAATTCCCTTCGTATGAAAAAAGGATATGAAGATGCATTGAGGAAATTGCCAAAAGGTTGCCTTGCGCTGAGAGAAATAAAAAATCATAAATATTATTATCTTGTAATCAGAAAAGGTAAAAAAGTTAAATATATTTATAAAGGCAAATTATCAGAAGAGGAAATTAAACAATACGAAAGAGAGAAGTTATTAAGAGCAAAATATAGAAAATTACTTTCACAGGTTAAGAGACAGATAAGGTTCTTAAGGAGTAGTTTGCGTGGAAAAGAAGCAATATGAATTATGTCTTGAAATCTTTAAGAGATTTCATGATGCAGGGATATTAGATAATTTAATTCTTGTAGGGAGTTGGTGCTTATATTTTTATAAAGATTATTTTGTCAATATTCCTTATATAAAACACATTGATATTAAAACAAGAGACATTGATTTTCTTTTATATGAACCTGCAAAAATAACAAGGAGTGTAGATATACCATCATTACTTCAAAATCTTGGTTTTATTGTGACCCTTACAAGCAGAAAAGGGTATATTAGGCTTGAACATCCAGAGTTACTAATAGAGTTTTTAGTTTCAGAAAAGGGACGTGGGATAGATGCTCCCTATCCATTGCCAAAATTGGGAATAAATGCTGTTGCCTTGAGATTCGTAAATATTCTATCAGATAATATCATTAGGGTTAACAGCGCCTTCCTAATACTACACAACAATCGTGGAGTCTTGACAAGGTCTGGGGTGCTATAGATAACAGGGTTAAATTACGGTATATCTGGGGTTTAACTTTGTCCGGAGCGCCATTTCCTCCACCTACGCATAAAAAGATATATAAACGTAATCTTGACCCATGGGGTTTTGCAGGATTTGAATTAAAATGTGCTGTTACGCGCATTTATGGTGATTTATTAAGTCTCAAGATTGAAGATTACATTAAAAATGGTAAATGTAATGGGACATTATATAAAGAATCGAAGGTTTTAAATCCAGGTGATTGTATTATTTCGTTTAATTACGACTTACTTGTTGAGAAACTTCTGGATAATATTTATATCTAAAGCGCAGTTCAACATCTTCGCCAAATAAGAACTGGTGGAATAATTGCAACGTACCTTTTAGGTGTTGAATAGTAATACCGCGGTCAACTACCACCCCTTGATACTGATAAAAAAATGAG
>Ga0209619_10004002_pt1 | contig 10508 bp, 8 predicted proteins | sample Rifsed16ft3_FD_184011 | JGI IMG/M metagenome (GOLD analysis project Ga0209619, IMG submission 184011) | Soil microbial communities from Rifle, Colorado, USA - sediment 16ft 3 (version 2) | ecosystem: Environmental > Terrestrial > Deep subsurface > Rock core/Sediment | place: Rifle, Colorado... | reverse complement strand
TTATTTCTTCAAAGATTAACCAGTGGACATTGCTTGTGGGTATGCTGCCTCTTGCGTACATTCTCTCCCTCGGGGATATCGGGGTTATGCATCTGGATTTTAGACAGAGGGAGGAGATTTTCCTGACCTCGGCGCAATCGTTGTTTGCGATTGTCCTTCTTGCCGATTTCAAATTTACAATACGGGAAGCTATGGTTCTCTTTCTGTTGTTTGCAACTCAGCTGTATTTTGTATCTTCAACCAGCAGGTTAATCTACGCAATTTTTTATATTCTCCTTTCTATTTTAATCTTTGCTTTTCTTGCAAAAAAGAGAGCAGGGATGTTTTCGCTGTTTGGAAAAGAGAGAAAATTTTAAATTTTTATTAAAGAATTTTTGGTAGCGGGGTCCGGATTTGAACCGGAGACCTTCGGGTTATGAGCCCGACGAGCTACCAGACTGCTCCACCCCGCAGCAAGAATGAAATTTAATATATTACTACGCTGAATCAATGTCAAGTATATTCTCTGGTTGGGATTATTTGAACAATATTTTAAGCGGACTTGCCCTATCCGGGAATTTTAAAGTGTTTTTCTATCTCTTCGTTTGTCTCTTTTAAAAGCCTCAAACTTTCATTGTAATTATGGATTCCCTTGCCCTCACCGGTTGCCTTTAATATCAGATTTGCGTTTTTGAGAAGTTGAATGATCTTATCCGGCAGATCTTGCCCCAATAATTTTTTCCTGTCTATCAGTTCATTTAATTTACTTATATTCAAAATAAGCATGGTCTCGGCATTCAGCAGTTCTTTCTCCCATTGAATAAGAATTTTTTCGTAATTCTTATCATGGCACTCGGTGCATTTCCCTTTAATTGTTTCAGCAGTATGAGTTTTTTCCTGCAGATTATGACATCCATCACAGTACACTCCGCCCGAGAACATCGGATCTGGCTTGATTTTTTTATGGGCTAAATTACCACGGTACAGTGAAACCTGAAACGGATGGCACTGCGCACAGTTGAGATTCTTCCCGCTGTGATGGCAGTTCATGCAGCCCTCTTTTGTAATAATTCTCATTTTGTGCTTTTCCGGAGAATGACAGGTTGCACAGCCCAGTCCCATATTCTCAGCATGGAGTTTGTGAGGAAATTCAATGTGCATATCTTCAAAGACCTTTTTCTCTGGAAGACCGATACGGGTGTGACACAACCTTGAGCAATAGCTATCCTGTCCCCTTAGAATTTCTGGTCTGGAAATGTGGGCCGTACTCTGTTTGAGAGCCTTTTTTGCAATCTCAACCTGGTCAAGGGCTGATGAAAGTAATTTTACCGAATATTCCACATTGTGGACACCCTTTCCATTTTTTACAAGATTGTAGTTGAATATAGCATCCTCAAAGAGTCCCTTTGTTCCCTCGTGTTTTTTATTTTTCAGGTTTATCCTGCCTTTCAGGAGTTCAGCCTCTTTAATGTAAGGATAAACAAAGTTGAGAGAACTATTTATTTCTCTGACCCAGTCATCAAGCATAAGATCATACCCTTTGCCGTGGCAATTTACGCAGGTTTTTCTTACCCCGGTTAATCTTGATTGTTCTGTAGTCTTTTTTGTTGCCGAATGGGTGTGACAGCCGTCGCAACTTACCTGTGCGGCGAACATCCTGCTGGGCGTATCTGCAACGCCCTTTCCGCTGACGCCCATGTAAAGCTCTTTCTGCGGGGAGTGCTTAAGTTCGTGGCAAGACTTGCATTGGACTTCAAATGGTTGGGTAAGGCGTATGCTTCCATGGTTAATCTCGGTATGGCAATCAAAACAATAAATCTCTCTTTTTGTTACGTGGACCTTATGTAATTCTTGAAATGTTAGAGAATTTTTATCCTTCTCCACATGGCACGAATGACATTTTTCCTTAGGGACGCTTCCATTCCCGGATGCTACCTCAGTATGGCATTGATTGCATGGAACACCTATTCTCAGATAAGATTCGTGAGAGAAGGAAAAACCCTCGTGTTCAACAATCTTTGTTGGCGTGCCATGACAGGATGGACAGCCTGTTACAGATTGCCCCTTTTCAGCACCCTTGAAGTGGCACAGGAAACAGACCTTTTCCGTGACAGAGAGATGATTGCCCTGCACGATCTGCGAATGGCATGAGGCGCATCTCAGCTGTTCACCCCTTTTGGTTTTTTCTATGTGGCTTTTATGGTCAAATGATATAGATCCTTTGAATGCTACTTTACCATTGTCTAAATACCCGGAATGACAGCCCTGTTTCATGCAGGAATTGTCATTTACGATAGCATGAGGTTTTGGATTGTAGGTGCCTGTAAAATATTTCAGGATTGCAGTACTTATAAATCCGAATCTGTACGGATGGCATTTAATGCAGGTTGTATCTTGGTGTGAGGATGTTTTCCAGTTTTCATAATATGGTTTCATTATATGACAGATATTACACGAGCGTGGGAAGAAAGACCCGGCAAAAAATGCGATATTGACTGTTATTAATCCGCCGACAAGAATTACTGTTGCAATGACCAGCGACCTGAAGGTGTTTGACCTTATATGCCACCATGCGGTTATTCTGTCAATCAGTATTCTATGTATTTTCTGTGTCATTGCTCTTCTCAACCTGATGCTGGTTTTCTTTCTGTTTCATCAGTTCGGCATATTCAAGGGGGTGCTCTTCCATCATCTCATCTTTTGGTATTCTGCCATGGAGCCATAGAAGACTACCGGGAAATTTATCCGGATTGAAATGTACATTGTAGAAATGCCAGATTACAATAGCGAGGGTTGCCAATACTGCTTCATCACTATGGGCTTCCTTTGAGGCATCAAGGGCAAATTTTGGCAAAAACATAAGGGAAATATCCTGAAACCACAAAAGCGCTCCTGATCCGATCATTATTACGCATCCCCAGTAAACAGCCCAATAATCAAATTTTTCAACATAGGAAAATCTTCCGAATTTTGGTCTATCATCACTCAGTCCGAAGAAATATTTCAGGTTCCAGATTACATCTTTTATATCTTTTGGCATTGGCAGGAGCAGCAAAAAGTCCCTTCTTCCGTCCCTGTGAAGAATCGTATACAGCGTGTGATATACCATGAATAAGATAAGAATAACAGCTGCGAATCTATGAAAAAATCTGCTGCTTTCAATTCCGCCGAATAGATCCACGAGAAAGGCGAATGGTGAAAACGCCGGAAATTTTAAAGGCAATCCTGTCAGTATCAATAGTATAACGCTTGAGAACAACATCATGTGCTGGATCCTAAAATGTATATTGAATCGCAGAAAGGTTTCCTCTGCTGTTTTTTCCTCTTTCTTTGCTATTTCGGCAATTTCCTTTTGAGATTTAGCTGCGGCTCTTATGGCTTCATCCACCAATTCCTGCTTCAGTCTTCCGATCTTCCTGGGAAGGATTTGATTTAAGCGGTTTACCGTGGACTGAAGGATCTTTTCTTTGGTCTCCGCCGGAATCTCTGTTTTGCTTTTCTTCAGTTTGGCCTGAATTTCTGAAATCACATCATTTTTAAGCTGTTCAGCAATAAGTTCATTTCTGCCTGCTTCAACTGCCAGCGCAGACTCTTTTTTTATATTTTCTTCTTCTGTTCCCGCCATTCTTTTGATCTCCTGTTTAAATCAAGAATAATATGAGCAATAAGCGCAATGATTGTGAGAAGCGTTAAATATTTAAAAAAGAAAGCCACATAATATATTATGCCTGACTGTTTGCTTTTTGGATTTACATGCATCTTTCCCTTTGCATAGTTTATATTTGCCCCCGGATGACAGTTGGGTTGGCCACATGTGGATGGAATATTTTTAATATTTACCGGCGATGACGGGTCTTCTGACGGCGCAATATTATGTTTCCCGTGACAAGATGCACAATTAGCAACAGTTTTTGACCCGAACTTTACCGCAATTCCGTGGAAACTGTGTTCGTATGTGGATACCTGCGATGTTTCTATGCCATACTTGCCGACGATTTCAACAGAGTTGTGACAGTGGGAGCATGTCTTTACTATGTTAACGGGGTTAACCATTGACTTTGGATCCGTGTGCTCCAGAATTTTATGTTCGCCATGGCAATCAGTGCAGTTTGGCGCCTCGATTCTATGCTCAAGCAGGAGTGCCTTGCCGTGAATGCTCGTTATATATTGAGCGTAAATGTCAATATGACACCCGCCGCATGTTTTTGCTACATTGGATTTGTGCACTTTGGACAGAACATCCTTTGTATGCTTACTGTCATGGTTGCCATGACAGTCCTGGCAGATCGGCGCTTTGCGATTACCTGATTTAACTGCCCTGCCATGTATACTCTCCTGATATTCAAGGTATTTATCGGATTGGGGCGCTCCATCCGGGTTGCCCTTGAAGTGACATCTTATACATTTCACTTTTTGCGGTATCTGCTTATGGGGTATTTCCACAACATCAGCGTGGCAGTCAGTGCAGGTTTTCTTTTTATGAACAGATTTTTCAATGGTTGAAAGATTAACATAAAGTTCCTTCACCTTTCCCGTTTCTTCCACCTTTTTGAAGCCGGGTTTGCCATGACATAGCATGCACTTCTGAATGGCAATTGTCGCCCCTGCAATGGAAGACAGAGGAAATACAGATAAAATTGAGATAGCTATAATCAGATGGAATTTATTTTTCACCGGTAATCCTTTGATATTCTTTGTAATGGGTTTTCTTGAGTTTTTCAAGGCTAATTTTTCCATTCAACCATGACCAGTCCATGGGAAAGTTGGGCGGCGACAGATGCATATCGTATATATGCCATAAAAAGAGCAGGAAGAATATAAGCAAGCCCGCTCTACCATGAAGAACGAAGAATGTATCGATCAGCCATTTCGGGAATATTGACATGGATGCATCCTTGAACCATAAGGCAAATCCGCTTATAGTCATTACGAATGCTCCTCCCGCAACCCCCCAGTACTGGAATTTTTCCCTGTATCCGTATTTTTCGGTCTCTGCTGGCAGATTGGTCAATGACAAAGAATAGAGTATGTCCTGAATAGAATCCCTAAAGTCATGTACTCCGGGAATTATTTTCATGAATTCAGAATGCCCGTGTTCGGTAAAAAGAATATGCAGAATATGATAAAGGCTTAGAAAGATCAAAACGATTGCTGAGACCCTGTGGATCTGCCCCCTTGATTCAAGTCCACCCTCTATTTTAATAAGCAGATTGCCCAGCCACGACCCGTGGAAATAGAGCGCCAGTCCAGTCAGCGCCAGGATTATAAGAGATAAAAACAGCACCATGTGCTGAATCCTGAAGTTCAGACTCATACGATCCACAAATCCCTCATTTATGCTGTCATGATTTTTCATCTTCATCTATTTTTATCTCCTTTGCAAAGGATTTTTTTCGCCGCCTGTGACCGGAATAATCTGTCATGATGTGTATGATGAACAGAACACAGAGTATACCTATAAACCATTTGTAAAATGTTCTTATAAAGTATACTGCTTTTGAGACTTCGGGCGTGGCTTCAACATGTATCTGTCCTTTTGCAAAATTAATCCCTGCATTTGGATGGCACTTCCCGCATGTTTTTGGGATGTTGTCGGGATGAGTATTGGAACGCGGGTCGGTTGATGGCAAAATGCTGTGGTATCCATGACATGATGCGCAGTTTGCAACTGTGGTATCGCCGTATACATTGGCAACACCGTGAAATGTATTCATGTATGTTGTCATTCGTTTTGTTTTAAACCCGAATTTTTCCACAAATAAGACTCTGTCATGGCAATTAGAGCAGGTTTTTGGCAGATTTTTTGGGGATACGTTTGAGTTGGGGTCGGTTACCACATATATTGTATGCTCCCCGTGACAGTTGGTGCAGACAGGCGATTCACTAATGTTTTTCTGCATTCCGGAACCATGCACGCTCTCCATATACTCTATCTTCTCGTTTGTATGACATTTCCCGCAGAGGTTTGGGATGTTTGCCTTGTTAATTTTTGAGGATGGATTATCAGGCGGCAGAACCGCATGAGCTGAATGACAGTCGCTGCATACCGGCGCATTTATAAGCCCCATTATGGATGTTGCCTTGCCGTGAATGCTGAATGTGTATGCCTTTATAAATTCAACGCCAGGAAGTTTATATTTTTCCTCAAGTTCTGAATCCGTATGACAGCTGAAACAGCGCGCGGGTATGCTTAATTTATTGATTTTTTTAATATCATGCTTGCCATGGCATGCTATGCAGTCAGGTGCGTCGCTGGCTCCGGAAGACACTCTGATTCCATGGCTGCTTGTTGAGTATTCATTAAATTCCGCGCTGTGACATTCGCTGCATCCCGCGGGCTGAACATTATTGTGGGGATATTCCAGCTTGCCGTGACACTGAATGCAATTTAGGCTTTTGTGAACAGAGAATTCAAGCGCCTTTATATTCTCCTCTTTTTTTTCTCCATGGCATTTCATGCATGCAATAGTGTCTGCGGCGAGATTTATTGGATAGAGAAACGCCAGGAGAAATAAAGAATATATTAAGTTATTCTTTCTCTTCAAGTTCAAGCGGATGCTCCTCCTCCATCTCTTCTTCTGTAAGTTTGCCTGTCAGCCAGGACAGATTCGTATGCGATGCTCCTGGTTTGATGTGCACATGATAAAAATGCCAGACTATGATGGCAAGCGTCGCAAGGATTGCTTCATAGTAGTGAATTATGTCCGCAACATCAAGTCCCCACTTTGGTATATACTTCATGAAAAATCCCTCAAACCATAAAACAAGCCCGGTTGCAATCATTATAATTGAACCCCAGATGATTGCCAGATATTCAGACTTTTCTATATAACTGTATTTGCCAAACTTTGGGAATTCCTTGCTTATTCCCAAATATACACCAATCGCTGATGCGATATCCCGAATGTCTTTTACTGCAGGCATCATGTTAAACAAGATGCTCCTTCTCTGTTTGCCAAACAGATAAATTATATGATAACAGGATATGGCAATAAAAATAACCGCTGCACTTCTGTGTATAGTTCCTCTCAGCAAGGTGTTCATCTCCCCTGATAAAAACACGAAATTTAATTTTAGTCTCAACGCAAACCCGCTTATTACAAGGATGATAAAACTTGTAAGCATAACTATGTGTTGAATGCGGGCGGAGAACCCCATCCTCTCGTAGCCGCCTTCTTCCCGTTGCTGACGGTATTTCAGCCTGAGCCGGTAGGCGTAGTCAAGGATGTTGTGCAGAAGCATCCCGAGTATGGTAATCGGTATAATTATCAGATAGAACAGCCGGATATAATATTTTATAAGTTCAGGTAATTGCTTTGATTTTACAATAGTTCCGTGAATCATGCCCTTTGAGAAGTTTGCTGTTGCCCCCGGATGACATTTGCCGCAGGTTTTGACAAGGTTATCAGGATGTGTAAGAGATCTGTTGTTTGTACTTGGATAAATGTTATGTATTCCGTGACAAGAAGCACAGTTTGCGACAGTAGTATCCCCGAACTGGTCCGCAAGTCCGTGGTAACTGTCAAGATAGGATGCTATCCTGTCCGAAGGCAGCCCGTATTTTCTTATTATCCGTTCTGCATTATGGCACTGAGGACAGGTGGTCTTTGAGATGTTGGCAGAATAAACGAATGAGGCAGGTTCTTTGGGCGCCTGGATTTCGTGCTCTCCATGACAGGTAGTGCATACCGGCGAATCCTGAGCTCCTTTTGTGAATGCAGTGCCGTGTATGCTCTCTATGTAAGCCTGATATATTCCATAATGGCACTTTCCGCAGAGTTTAGGTATATTGTTCTTGTTGCTTTTTGATTGAGGGTCATTTGATCTATAGATATCGTGTGCTCCGTGACATGTGGAACAATTGGGCGACATATTTGATTTTTTTTCAATTACAGCCCTGCCATGAATGCTTTCGGAATAGAATTTGTATGGCTTGTTTATAGGAATGCCCTTTTCCCTTACAACTTTGTCTTCTTCATGACATTTGGCGCATGTAAGCGGAATGTTTGCGGCATATGTAGATGATTCAGTATCTTTTGAAGACCTTATATTGTGTGTGCCATGGCAGTTCCTGCATGAAGCGACAAATCTATCTCCTTTTTCTTTTTCCATGCCGTGGATAGACTTTTTGTATGATTCAAATACGGAATCGTGACAGTTTTTGCATGATACCGGGCTGAGTTTTTCAGGATGCGGCAGGCCGCTTATATCACTGTGACAATCAACGCAGCCCAAATCAGCATGCCTGGATCCCTTTAATTCCTTTTCATCAACAAAGAGGCTGCCCATTCCCTTGTCTTCATGGCAGGACAGACATTCGTTTGAGGAAAAAGAATTAACCGTATTATTAAGGGAAAAAAGTAAGAATGTTAGTATATAGAAAATAGTTGTTGAATTAATCATCAGAATTTTAAATTATGCAAAAATTATACCGTTTAATAGTGCGTTCTGTTATAAAAAAAATGCAAAAAAATCAAACAGATACTTATTGTTAGCAGATACTATTTCACTTTAAATTTTTTTGATAGCGTGGGCATATGACCTACTATGAGTAAAGTAACCCATTTTTACAATTTGCGCAAACTGAATATCCAAAATGGTTGACAAATAATAATCACATTTTTGTCTTGTATATTAAAATTCAGTATGATATCATAAATAAAATAAGGAGGGTTCAATGAATATCTATGTTGGTAATTTGTTACGCGAGGTTACGGAAGAAGATTTACGGAAAGCTTTTGAGGCGTTTGGTAAGGTATCTTCCGCAACTATCATCAAGGACAAGTTTAACGGTGAGTCAAGAGGTTTCGGTTTTGTTGAGATGAGCGTTAAGTCTGAAGCGGAGAATGCCATTGCCGGTCTTAATGGTCAGGAATTGAAGGGGCGAACCATAACTGTTAATGAGGCAAGGCCTCGCTCTGACAACCGTGGCGGTGGTGGTGGTGGCGGCGGCGGCAGGGAGCGAAGAAATAACAGACGATCCTGGTAAGAAAAACATATACATAACCTTACAGTTCTGATTTTTAGCTAAAAGCAGGCTATAGATAAGCAGAGGGGAAGCACAAATGCATGGTGCTTCCTTTAGCTGGCAGGTATTGTATTTCCTCCAGCGCAATTGTTATTCTGAGTTGTAGATCATATTTTAAGAAGGGCTGATTTTTGTTGCTGTCTTCTGTCCAAAGGTATAGAATTTAGCTGTTATGAATCCAATTCTGATTGAGATCCCGATACCATATACTCATATCGCTATTCCTGTTGCTTCCTACGGAATGATGCTCGCCATATCATTCATGATTGGAATTTATATTGCATCCAAGTATTGGGCGCGGCTGGGCGGCGACCCCGAGTTCATGGTTAATACATCAGTCTATGGGATGATATTCACCCTTATAGGAGCACGGGTTTTTTATATAATTCAAAACCACACTGAATATTTTTCATTGGCTCATCCATCAAGAATCCTTGATGGATTCAAAGTATGGGAGGGGGGGCTTGTTTTCTACGGCGGATTTATAGGCGGATTTGTTGGGACATTTTTATATCTGTATTTTAAAAAAGTGAATCCATTGGCATTTTTCGATGCTATAGCGCCTTCAATAGGGCTGGGACATTTTTTTACAAGGATAGGTTGCTTTCTCAACGGATGCTGTTATGGAAAACCAACCAGTCTTCCGTGGGGAGTTAAATTTCCGCCGGGAAGCGGTCCTGCTCAGCATTTTACCGGACCTATACATCCTACGCAGCTCTATGAATCCCTTGCGGGCATTGTGCTTTTTGGGATTCTTGTTTTTTCGTTTAAACACCGAAAGTTTAATGGTCAGGTATTTTTTACTTATCTGCTTTTGTACAGCGTTTTTAGATTTATGAATGAATTTCTTAGGGGGGATGAAATCAGGGGCGTTTATGGATCGCTTTCCACATCCCAGTGGATAGGGGTAATTATTGCTCCCGTCTCCATAATAATCCTTACATTGCTGTACATAAGAAAAAAATAAAATTTTAAATTTTATTTGCAATATTTAATCTTTTTTGTTAATATTTTAACTAAATCTATGAGTGTATTAAATACAAACGTTCTTGTCCTTAACAGGTCATTTATACCTGTGCATGTTACTACTTTGCGCAGAGCTTTTGTTTTGTTTTATGCGAACATTGCCAAAGCAGTAGATAAACAATTCAGGACGTTTGATTTTAATTCATGGAGTCAGCTGTCGGTTGAGTTAGGGGAAGCCGGTGTAGGGCTTGTCAATCGGGAGATTAAGATTCCGCGTGTGATTCTTCTGACCACCTATGACAGGCTTCCTAAACGGAGAATCAGATTCAGCCGATACAATATATTTGCAAGAGACAAAAATACATGCCAGTACTGCGGAAGGAAGTTTCCAAGGAATGAATTAACTATTGATCATGTTATCCCGCGTTCCCTCGGCGGTGTAACGTGTTGGGATAATGTTGTGTGCAGTTGCATTGAATGCAACAGGATGAAAGGAGGTAGATTGCCGGAGTTTGCAAACATGTTACTCATCACT
>Ga0209619_10004000_pt1 | contig 10510 bp, 7 predicted proteins | sample Rifsed16ft3_FD_184011 | JGI IMG/M metagenome (GOLD analysis project Ga0209619, IMG submission 184011) | Soil microbial communities from Rifle, Colorado, USA - sediment 16ft 3 (version 2) | ecosystem: Environmental > Terrestrial > Deep subsurface > Rock core/Sediment | place: Rifle, Colorado... | reverse complement strand
CCTGACGTTCTTGCCCGCGTCAACACACCTGCATTCATTCCTTATTTCATCTTTCGTGACCCTCGCGACATCGTCGTCTCACATGTTTTTTATGTGACCGACATGGAAGCGCGGCATGTCCATCACAATTACTATGCTTCACTTCCGGATTTCGACTCGCGCCTCAAGGTTAGCATCCTCGGACGCCCCGACTTGGCTGCTCGCCCTGAGCCTGGTCGAAGGGTGGAATTTCCCGACATCGCTGCGCGCTTTGCTCCCTACCTTGGATGGCTTGAGCAGCCTTCTGTAATGAAGATCCATTTTGAGGATCTGATCAACGACCGCGCCGCGACTCTCAACCGCATCCTTGACCATTTCCTCGCCCGCGTCCCGCTTCATTTATTATCCCCGAAGGGCGCTCCCCGACAATTGATTCTGGATGCCCTGGAATCGTCCATCAACCCGGGCAAATCCCCGACATTCCGTTCGGGAAGGACTGGCGAATGGAAAAAACATTTCACGGAGGAACATAAGCGTACGTTTAAGGATGTAGCAGGCGATTTGTTGATAAAGCTGGGGTATGAGAAGGATAATGACTGGTAGCATGTCATTGCTTCGTCGTGGCGCCTTTAGCGCCACTCCTCGCAATGACAGATGAAATCATATGAATTGCTCCATCGTCATCCGCGCCTATAACGAAGAAAAATACATCGGACGTTTGCTCGAAGGGATCCGGCAGCAAACGCTCAAAGATGTGGAGATCATCCTCGTCGATTCTGGCTCGACTGATTCGACCATCTCGATTGCCGAATCATTCGCGGCGCGGATCGTGAGAATCCCATCGGATGAGTTTACGTTTGGGCGGTCGCTCAACTCCGGGGTCCGGGCCGCGACGCGCGAATTTGTCGTCATTGCCAGTGCGCACGTTTATCCTGTCTACCCTGATTGGCTGGAGTCGCTCCTGCGTCCATTTGAGGATGACAGGGTCGCATTGACCTACGGAAAACAACGCGGGCCCGAATACGCAAAGTTTTCGGAACAGCAGATTTTTCATCAGTGGTATCCCGACGTCAGCAAACCAAGACAGGATACCGCCTTTTGCAATAATGCAAATGCCGCGATCCGAAAAGGCCTATGGGAGCAGAATCCCTACGATGAAACGTTTACGGGACTGGAAGATTTGGCCTGGGCAAAGTGGGTGAAGGAGCAGGGATATGACATTTCCTATGTGGCCGAAGCGGAAACTATTCATGTTCATAATGAAACAGCGCGCGGCGTGTTCAACCGTTATCGCCGTGAAGCCATGGCTTTCAAGCGGATTTACCCTGAGTCGCATTTCAGCGTATATGATTTCCTGCGCCTGACTGCGATGAATATTCTAAGTGACTTGTGGCACGCAGCGGGCGAACGCGTGCTATGGAAAAACATCGCGTCCATATTCTGGTTCCGGTACATGCAATTTCATGGCACGCGCATGGGCTATCGCGAGTCGGGCCTGCTTACGCCGCAACTGCGCGAGACGTTTTATTATGCGCGTGAGAGAAAGCCCAAAGAGGAGATGAAGAGGGATGTCGAGCCGATTCGGTATAATGAATGAGATGAACCTTGTTGCCCTCGTTCCCATGTGTCCCCATAACCAAGGCGTTCGGGCAGCTTCTGCGAAACTCCCTTCATAAGCACATCGACTGATGAGTACAACGGTTGAATTGAAGAAAATCAAGTTCAGCACGGTAATTTCGTTACTGATCCCATTGCTATTGTTCTGGGTAGTATTGATTTTTAGAATACCATATTCCGTTACTTTTCGCTTCAATACCTATTCATTTGGTTTGTTTGTTATTATCCTGCTGCTCTATTATTTATGCCTGCGCTTGCGAGGCAATGCTGGGGTTTTAGCTGGTTTTGGATTAACGATGCTGCTTTTTGCCCTGGCGCTTTCCTATAAATGGACGTCCGGGTTTTCGGACAACTTCATGATCGGGGGTCTGCTGCCTTATAAAGATGCCAAGAATTATTATCTGGGTGCTGATCTAATTCTGCATGGGCTGCCCATGGACAAGGCTGGACAGGCACTTGAAAGACCCTTGTTTCCAGGCTTTCTGTCTTCCATTCTTATGCTAACAGGTCAGAACCTGAAAATTGCACTGGCGATCATTGTGCAACTGGCAGGGATGGGGCTTTATTTGTCGGCGCGACCGATCCGTCGTTCAACGGGAGCATTATCTGCAAGTCTGTACATCACCTTGATGTATTTCTATATACAGCCTTTGATTGGATATACACTCAGTGAAGTACTCGGTTTTATGCTTGGTTGTTTTGCTTTTGTATTAATCTGGCATGCCTCACACAGCCTGAAATGGTTTGATCTACTCCTGGGTTTAATTACTCTCCTGGTGGCTGTAAGCGCGCGGGCTGGCGCTTTTTTTATCTTTCCCATGCTGGTCATATGGGCGGGCTGGATTTTTCGGGGAGAAAAACGCTTTTCAATGAAGACGGCCGCCGGCGCCTTTATCGTCATTTTGGTTGGATACTACCTGGTAAATGCAATTTACGCTCGATTACTTGGTATTCCTCCAGGCTTCGCTTTCGGGAATTTCTCGTACGCACTGTATGGACAGGTGAGAGGCGGGACAGGTTGGCATAGCGCGATAGAAGAATTGGGGACCCGGGATCCAGATCTTGTTTATCGTGCTGCGCTGCAATTTTTCCTTGAACATCCGCTCAGCCTTTTTATTGGACTTGCAAAGTCCTATCGGGATTTCTTCCTGCTGGGAGATCGAAGTATTCTTCCATTCGGGGGGTACAGTTGGCAAAATTGGCCGAATGTAGTCCTTTGGATGGGAATACTGATACTGCTTATTCGGGGCTTGGTCCACTTGGTCAAGGATGTTCGCTCGAACCTCTCATCCCTGCTGATTGCTGGTTTTGCTGGCATTATTTTATCCATCCCATTTCTTCCGCCCATTGACGGTGGAGCGCGGTTCCATGCCAGCACGATGCCTTTCTTTTTTATGATCCCCGCAGTTGGCCTTAGCCAGCTTACAAGGGAGTTGGAGCAGAATTTCACTTCGACGAACGATTTGCATGGAGAATTGATTGCATCTCGTTCCGCGTCCATCGTTTTGATCGCTCTAACACTCATTGTACCGATTGGGGTTCATTCTCTTGGCCAAAAACCCGCTTATACTATGCCATCCTGTCCATCTCAACAAGAACCCTTTGCCATGGCAGTCCATCAGGGATCTTATATCGACCTTGTCAGGGATGGCACGGCTCCATGTGGGCTCGTCCCTGAGGTTTGTTTGAGCGATTTTGAAAAGAATAATACTGAGAAGGCGATTGATGATTATTATCAGGAATTGTTGTTACTTACAAAAAACAATGATACGAATGTCAGGATAATACCTGCCATTGATCTGGTTAATGAGGGTTTCCATTATTTTTATATTTCTGAGAGCAAGATCCGAGACGATTTATCAGACATCCTGGTGACAGGTTGTGCCGTTGAGATTAAAACAAAAAATCAGAGCATTTACGAGATAGAATCAGTAATGATTAATGAGGAGTGAATACTTCACAGTCCGATCAAATGAAAAACTCCAAACTTGCCGCCCTCGTTCCCATGCGTCACCACAGCCAGCGCGTGCCCGGCAAAAACTACCGCCCGCTGGCAGGAAAGCCCCTTTTCCACCATATTATCGAAACGCTGCTCGCTGTCCCTGAGATCGATGGGATCGCGGTGGATACCGACTCCGAGCCGGTGATGGATGGTCTAAGCCGGCATTTCCCGCAAGTGAAAATCATCAACCGCCCCGAAAATTTGCGGTCGGATGCTGTGCCGATGAACGATATTCTGATCTACGATACGGATCAGGTGCAGGCGGGTTTCTATTTGCAGACGCACAGCACGAATCCGTTGCTCAAGCCTGAAACTGTCTCGCGTGCGATCAAAAGCTTCCTGGCTGATTATCCCGCCCGGGACTCACTCTTCTCGGTGACCCGTTTACAGACTCGACTCTACGACCAGAACGGACGCGCCATTAATCATGACCCTGAGGTCCTCATCCAGACCCAGGATCTGCCCCCCGTTTATGAAGAGAACTCATGCCTTTATATCTTTACCCGTGAAAACCTCCTCAAGCGACATCACCGCATTGGCGAAAAGCCGATGATGTTTGAAATTGATGCAGATGAAGCCTGGGATATCGATGCAGAGCTGGATTTTGAGATTTGTAATTTTCTCCTATCAAAGTTAGAGAATAAATCTTGAAAAAGAAGTTTCAGTCGTTTCCGTGGTATTCGATTCTATTTGCCGTTTATCCTGTCCTGGCTTCATTGGGTCATAACATAGGTCAGGTGGAGTATGGCGTTGCTTATCGGGCGCTCCTGGCGAGTATTTTGATCTCTGTCTCCTCTGTTCTTATCTTATATTTGCTGCTTCATGACTGGGGGAAAGCCGGTATTCTGACTGTCTTATGGTTCGTGGCTTTTTTCGTATACGGAAATGTTTTTGAGCTCGTAAACGGGCTGGAGGTCACTGGAGTGATTACCAGACGGCATACTTACTTTATGGTCGTCTGGTCGGCCTTGTTCCTGGGGCTCGCCTGGCTGACCCTGAAGGGTTCATGGCAAACCGCGTTGTTCCCCTTTTTGAACACAATGAGTGTAGTGCTTGTTGTTTTCCCTTTATATCAGTTGGTCACATATCAATATGGCATCTCGAAGAGAACTCAGATAATTCCTCCTGAGATTTCTGTTCCTGTTCAGTCAACTGAAACCTCTCCTGACATTTATTTCATTATTCTGGATATGTACGGGCGGAATGATGTGCTTGCCAAGGAATTCGGCTATGACGACGGGTTCTTTCTCCAGCAATTGAAAGACATGGGCTTTTATGTGGCATCCTGCAGCCAGAGCAATTATCATAGCACCGCATATTCACTTTCCGCGACCTTGAACGCAAACTATCTGAATGCTCTCAGTGCTCGATTTACCCCGGAAAACAAAGACATCACTCTCATGTGGCATCTGATTCAAAACAGTGCTGTCGAAACCGTGCTGAGGCAGCACGATTACAAGATTGTTGCGTTTGAAACAGGTTACGAATGGACCGAATGGGAAGATGCAGATTATTTTTACTCCCTGCGGTCCACCAAGATCAATAGTTTCGAGGAATTGCTGTTGAGGAATTCATTCCCGGCTGTTTTCTCTCAGAAAGGCTACCTCAGCGAATATCTTCTGACTGCAGACCAGAGGAGACATGATTTGGCGCTGTATGTTCTGGATGAACTGGAAAATGTATCGCTTCTTCCCGGGCCCAAGTTTGTATTTGTTCATCTGGCGATCCCGCACCCCCCGTTTGTGGTGGGGCCCAATGGCGAACTTGAGGTCGTCCCGCCGCATTACGAAAACAATGCAGACTACTATTTGAAGGATGAATATAAGATAGGCTACCGAAACCAGCTGGCTTTTCTCGATATGCGTATGCCGCAGGTATTCGAGACAATCCTCGAAAACTCTGTCCGGCCTCCTGTGATCATTGTGCAGGGCGACCATGGTCCTCGCTTTGTGAAAACAGACAAACAATTGGATATTCTGAGCGCCTATTATTTCCCGGAACCCCGGCCTGAACTATATGCATCCATCACCCCGGTCAATAATTTCCGTATCATCTTCAACACCTATTTTGGGGCATCGCTCCCTTATCTTCCTGACAGGAGTTATGCATCCAACCTTGATAAGCCGTATGATTTTAGAGAGATTCCCAACAACTGCACAACCGAGGGTGATTGAGATGAACCGGCAGCAGCATCCCGCGTGAAGATAGTTCAGACTTGAAAGCTTTAAGGATTGCAAAACTTTGAGAAAGTGGTTCACTCCTCCCTGGTATCCCATTGTCTTTAGTATCTACCCTGTCCTGGCACTGCTTGCCGCGAACATCGGGCAGGTCAAGGTCGATATTGGACTTCGACCCATATTTGTCAGCCTTTTGATTGGGGCCTTTTTATTTGGATTGCTGTTCCTGTTCCTGCGAAATGCATATCGCGCCGCGTTTCTTTCCACGCTCTGGCTGGCTTTATTTTTTTCCTACGGGCACTTGCATATCTTTCTCAGTGAAAAATACCCAGATGTTGGTTTCACCCGGTGGCTGGTTGGGGTCTGGGTGGTTCTGGCGATTTTCTTTTTCTGGTGGGCAACACGACCGGGTATCTCTTTTATCGATTCCGCAAGGACGTTGAACGCGCTCGCGCTTGGGCTGGTGATCGTTTCCCTGGTGCAGATCAGTTTGGGATCCGAGAAAAGAGGCGCTCACTCCCTCGGCACGAAAAATGCCCCTGTACAGGAACTGGTGCGTCCGCAGAATCCACCCGACGTGTATTACTTCATCCTGGATTCTTATGGCCGTGATGATTTGTTGAAGCAAGCCTATGGATATGACAACAGCGAGTTTGTTGATGGGCTGCGTGAGCGCGGCTTTTATGTGGCAGAATGCAGTCAGAGCAATTATGTGCGCACTGAAATTTCGCTGGGATCCACGTTGAATCTGTCGTATTTGCAGGGGTTGGACCCCGCATTCGTGCCTGAGAGCACCCGCCGCCGCGTCTTATGGGATTCATTGAAGCACAGCGCGGTCCGGTATAACTTTGAGAGCATGGGTTATAAGACGGTTGCATTTGCAACAGGTTTTGCGTGGAGCGAGTTGGAGGACGCAGATGTGTTCTATACACCGCCTCCATTTTCTGCGGGTCTGAGTGAGTTTGAAACACTCTTCATGCGGACGACGCTCGCGCTTCACGCGCAGGATCTTGGCTGGGTGGACGGAGATGAGATCATGGGACAAAACTTCCGCAATCGCACTTTGCTCGTGTTCGATAAAATGGACGATATCGCGCACATGCCCGAGCCGACGTTCGCGCACGTTCATGTCATATCGCCGCATCCGCCCTTTGTGTTTGGACCAAATGGTAAGCACACGTACCCGCCTGATTTCTGGAATGAGAATCGGGAGTATCCTTCTGATCTATACGCGCAGGGATATCAGAATCAGTTGACATTCCTCAATCAAAAAATGCTCGAAGCAGTGGATACACTCCTCACTGAATCCGAGACGCCGCCGATCATTATTTTGCAGGGAGATCATGGCCCCTGGCTCCAACCCAGAAATAAGCGATTTTGGATTCTAAATGCATATTACCTGCCGGGTCATAACGATGATCTTTATCCAACAATTTCGCCGGTCAACACCTTTCGCGTGATCTTTGATGCCTACTTCGGCGGCAGGTATGATATGCTCCCGGATGTCAGTTATTTTTCACCTGTGCCAAATTTGTATGAGTTCTCTGAAACCTCCTATCCGTGCGAAAAGTGACCTCTTGAAAGGGTCTGCTGGAATGGCTAAGTCAACATTGTTCCAAAAAATCCGATGGATGCCAGCGTATCCACTCTTCCTCATTGCCTATCCGGTGCTGGCTTTGGTGGGAATTAATATTAATGAAGTGGAACCCAATGTGCTTTGGCGTCCATTGGTCGTGCTGTTATCTATTGCATCACTATTGTTGATTCTCTTTCAGTTTGTATCGCGGGATTGGCATCGTGCAGCGCTCGCGCTCGCCATCCTTATCTTTCTGTTCTTTACCTATGGGCATGTTTACTTTTATTTGAAAAAAATAGAAGTTGCCGGTTTTATCCTCGGCAGGCATAGGCAAATGGTTCCGCTCTGGGTAGGGGCTGGCGTGCTGGCAGTCTGGTGGGTGATGCGCAAGTTGCGGAACCCACGATCATTTACACCGGTATTGAATTTGGTCTCGATCTTTTTATTGATCTATCCATCCTTCCAAGTCATTTCATACACCATCAAAAGGGAAAAAACGGAAAGGGCCGCCTTGGAATCCGCGCAGACAAAAGGTGCTTCTTTGCCTTTAGGATACGCTCCCGATATCTATTACATTATCCTGGATGCGTATGGGAGAGAAGATGTGTTGATGGAAATGTTCAATTATGACAACACTCCTTTTTTGCGCTCTCTTGAATCCAGGGGCTTTTACGTCGGCAAATGCTCGCAAAGCAACTATGGGCAGACCATGCTCTCGCTTACCTCATCGTTAAATCTCGATTACCTCGATTCGTTGACGAGTTCGTTAACTCCCAATTCGGATACGCGCGCTCCTCTGCGTGCACTGGGGCAATATAACAATGCCAGAAAATTCCTCGCATCGCAGGGATATAATATTGTCTCGTTCGCCACCAACTTCCCCGTCTCCGAATGGAAGAGTGCCAACTACTACCTTCGCCCGCCTCCGCAGGGAATGAGCGATTTTGAGATCATGCTTGCGCAAACTTCCGCCTGGCGCGTGCCGATGGATATGATTGATGAGCCGCCTGAAAAGAAATCCGCCGAATGGTATCGCCGCAGGACCCTCTTCGCCCTGGATCAAATGGAAAAGACAGTGCCGGATATTCCCAGCCCAAAGTTTATATTTACACACCTCGTCATCCCGCACCATCCCTTTGTGTTCGGCCCAAATGGCGAGGAGCTCAACAGTATTTACTCTGGTGTGCCTGACTTTGAAGAATACAAGGTCAAATATCCCGACCAGGTGACCTATATCAACAAACGCATCACAGCCATCATGGACCTCATTTTGCAAAGCTCAAAGAATCCTCCCATTATCGTCATTCAGGGTGATCATGGCCCTGCGCCGTTCGACGTAATCGAACGCCGGATGAAAATTCTCAACGTATATTATTTTCCTGGCGGCAATGATGACCTTTATCCCACGATCACACCTGTAAACACATTCCGCTTGATCTTCAATAAATACTTCGACCAGAATTATCCGCTTCTTGAAGATAAAGCTCTCTACTCCGCATACGATATTCCATATAATTACGTGGAAGTCCCGAACGATTGCAAAAGATGAAATATAAAGTCCTCTTCACCGCTCCCTACATGATCCCGGTCGTTGATCGCTTCAAGCCTGTCTTCGATAAGTACAATATCGAGCTGGTGGTTCCCATTGTGCAGGAGCGCCTGGAAGAAGCCGACCTGCTCAAATACGCCGGTCAATTTGATGGCACCATCTGTGGGGATGACTGTTACACTGCGCGCGTCATCGAAGCCTGTGCGCCGCGCCTCAAAGTGATCTCCAAGTGGGGGACGGGCATCGATTCAATCGACGCCGAAGCCTGCTCCCGTTATGAGATAAAGATCGGCCGCACCCTGAACGCCTTCACCCTCCCTGTCGCAGACACAGTGTTAGGTTACATACTGGCTTTCGCGCGTCGACAGCCCTGGATGGATCGCGAGATGAAATCCGGCAAATGGGAAAAGATGCCCGGCAAGGCTCTTAGTGAATGTACACTGGGGGTGATCGGCGTGGGTAACATTGGCAAAGCCGTGGTTCGCCGCGCGCACGCATTTGGCATGAAGGTGCTTGGAAACGATATTATTGATATCGATCACGTTTTTCTTGCAGAGACCGGCCTGGAGATGACCACCCTTCCATCCCTGCTCGCGAATTCCGACTTTGTTTCCATTAACTGTGATCTAAACCCAACCAGCCACCATCTCATCAACAGCGATACACTTGCTTTGATGAAATCAAATGCAATGCTGATCAACACTGCCCGCGGTCACATCGTAGAGGAGAAAGCGCTGATCGAAGCGTTGCAGGCAAAACGTCTCGCGGGAGCCGCTTTGGATGTTTTTGAGCTTGAGCCGCTTCCGCACGATAGTCCGCTCATGAAAATGGACAACGTCATGCTTGCCCCGCATAACGCCAATTCCAGCCCCGCCGCCTGGGAAAGAGTCCATTGGAATACAATCAGGAATCTGCTGGCCGGGCTGGGCTTAAAGTATGAACTTGAAGACTAGTGATAAGCCAGCCTGGCTTCAGCATTTTCCATTGCATCCTTTTTTGTTTGCTGTTTATCCGGTTCTGGCCCTGCTGGCATTTAATATTTCCGAGGTGGATTTATCATCAGGATTGCGGCCCGTAACTGTCGCATTGGTTGTGGTTGGGTTTCTGGCTTTTATCCTCCGGCTGGTTCATCGGGACTGGAGACGAGCCGCATTATCTTTAACCATTATTTTGATTTTGTTTTATTCCTATGGGCACATTTACATCCTGCTCAAGGGAGTAAACGTTGACGAACTTTATTTATTTCGGCATCGTACATTGATACTCATCTGGGTGGGAGGGGGCTTTCTTATCCTCTGGCAGGTCTGGCATAAGCCGATTAATCTTGCAACAGCGACCTCTATGCTGAATGTGGTGGGGTTGTTTCTATTGATCCTGCCCTCATTCCAATTGATATCTTTTTTCCTGCAAAGCCGAGCTTCCCAGGCACAAGCAGCACAAAACACACAGACATTAGAATTGGAAGCTGGAAATGAGCCTCCGGATATTTATTACATCATATTGGATGGATATGGCCGGGCAGATGTCTTGAAGGATGAATATGGGTATGATAACTCTGATTTCCTGAATACATTACGGGATTGGGGATTTTATGTCGCCGATTGCAGTCA
>Ga0209619_10003992_pt1 | contig 10528 bp, 7 predicted proteins | sample Rifsed16ft3_FD_184011 | JGI IMG/M metagenome (GOLD analysis project Ga0209619, IMG submission 184011) | Soil microbial communities from Rifle, Colorado, USA - sediment 16ft 3 (version 2) | ecosystem: Environmental > Terrestrial > Deep subsurface > Rock core/Sediment | place: Rifle, Colorado... | reverse complement strand
GCAGGCATAGGATTTTTTGGATTATTACAGTCAGTTATGTCCACCTCCGGAACTATTGCAGGGATGGGGCTTTCAAACAGCGGCGTCCGGGAGATTGCAGAAGTACATGCTACTGGTAATGCGAAACAATTAACGGCCACCCGAAATGCCCTCAGAATATCCGCTGTCGCATTGGGATTGCTCGGCGCAATAATACTGGTAGTGTTTCGCAGACCCATAGCAAAACTTGCAATAGGCGATTATGGTTATGCAGGAGCTATTGCCTGGATGGGAATAGGTGTCTGGGCAACGACAGTTTCCGGGTCTCAAACTGCGCTCTTAAATGGCTTTCGCCATCTGGGCGATCTTGCCAGGGTTAATATAATAGGCGCTGTTTCCAGCATGGTTACAGCAGTAATAGCGGTATGGCTATGGGGTTTAAACGGGGTAATTGTGGCAGTTGTCAGCATGCCGTTTTTTGCTCTGGGCGCCTCATGGTGGTTCAGCCATAAGATTAAAACAACCAAAATCCGATTATCATGGCGCGCAATTATTGAGCCTCTTAAAAAAATATTTGGTTTAGGGTTTATATTGATGAGTACCGGTCTTATGGCAGTGGGAACTCAACTTGTCGTCCGTATTATTGTAACAAGATCTTTGGGCATAAACGCTACCGGCCATTTTCTGGCAGCATGGAGCATCTCCATGATTTATCTTGGATTTGTTCTGGGAGCCATGGGGACGGACTATTATCCCCGCCTCACTGCAGTTGCAAAGGATTCAACTGCTACAAATAAAATGGTTAACGAACAGACAGAAGTAGCCCTGCTTCTGTCAGGGCCGGTTATTCTTGGCATGCTCACATTCGCGCCCCAGTTGATTAATCTGTTATACTCGCAAAATTTCACAGAAACAAACGATATCCTCAGATGGCAGATATTAGGAGATCTCTTTAAAGTCGGAACATGGACAACAGGTTTTATTATTCTTGCTCAGGGGCGCGGACGTATTTTCTTTTTTACAGAACTATTCTGGAATTTAATTTATATTTTGTTTATTTTAGTAGGATTGAAAGAGATCGGTTTAAAAGTAACAGGCATCGCCTTCTTCCTTGCCTATGTCCTGCTTTTTTTAACCAACTGGATTATAGCTAAACAATTAACCGATTTCACCTGGGATTATAATAACAAGGTCCTTTTTGCAATTTTGGCAATATTTTCCGGCATAGTTTTCTTCTCCAGATTTATTTCCGAATATTCCTCAATAATAATTGGAGCAACAGTTACTTTAATCACCGGGAGTTATTCGGTGGTAAAAATATCACGATCAGTCGGCGGAATATCTTTAGGGAAATTGAATTCATTTTTTAAATTAAAATGAATTTACGATTAAGAAAAAGACAATGCGACCCCACCTATTAAACTTGAAAATCACTGAGTTCTAATTGATAATTACGGAAAAATCATTAGTAAGTGTGATTATCCCTTCATACAATCATGCTTGTTACATTGAGCAAGCAGTAAAAAGTGTATGGAGACAGACTTATTCTAATATTGAATTGATAGTAGTTGATGATGGATCCAGAGACAATTCCCTGCAAATCTTAAAAGAACTGGAAGATAATTCCCCTATTCCGATGAAGGTTCTTTATCACCAGGAAAATAAAGGTCCTGCAAAAACTCTGAATCATGGAATTCAAGAAAGTTCAGGGGATTTGATCACCTTGCTGGCTTCTGATGATTACTTTCATGAAGACAAAATTAAAAAACAGATTTCTTTTTTTTTGAATCATCAAGATTCAATTCTTGTTCATTCTAATTATTATACGGTAGATAATAATAAAATTATTGGTTCATCAAAAAATATTTCTGATAGTTATCCAGCAGAGGGAAACTGTTTTGTAAGTTTTGTTAAAAGTGATTCAACTATATTTTCAGTGACGATTATGTATCCCCGTTCTCTTTATTATAAAGTTGGCGGATACGACGAATGTTTCGCTATGGAAGATCTTCCTTTTTTTCTGAAAGCCTTGAAATATGGCGCGGTTGGGTTTATAGAGGATTGCTTGGTCTACAAAAGAGGTGTTGCAGGCTCATTAGGAAAACAATATCTGACACTTTTGCAGGGAAGTGTTGGCGCCTATCAAAAGATAAAAGCCGATATTGATAAGGATCTGTTTGAACTGTCAATTGATCGCCTTTATAGGCGTTTTGCCAGAAGCGCTATACTATCCGGAGAGTTTTTGATAGCGCTTAAAATTATACAAGAAAAAAGAAAAGAAAACCCCAGAGCTAATGTCGGAGTCATGTGGATATTAGAATCTGTTATAAAATATTTCCGTCAATTTATCCCGGCAATTTTCAGAGTAACATTTAAAAAGTTATTTGGTAAAAAACGATAGAAACAGAATCTATCGTGTTATAAAAAATTAAGAGAGCTAAATGAAAACTTTTTTTGAATCGCCTGACAGAGATAGAAAAACATCCGGATGTATTTTATGCAATTCGTTTAACTGGAAAGCATTATCATTAAAAGATCTCTTCCAAATATTTAAATGCAAAGACTGTGGATTAATATTTGCATATCCAATCCCAGACGAAGATAAAGTGCTCGAAAGTTACTCAAAGGGAAAAAGTCTGGAAAGTTCAATAGTAGAAAAGCAAAGAGAAAATGGGGAGAGAAATTTCCCTGAATGGAAAATCAAAGAAAGTATGTTTTTTTATCGGGGAATTACTGAATACAAAAGAACTGGCAACATTCTGGATATTGGATGTTTATGGGGCTTATTCCTGAGCATAGCTAAAAAAAAAGGATGGGACTGCTATGGAGTTGAACCATTTACAGAAGCAGCAGATTATGCCAGAGAAAAATTTGGCTTGAATATCTTTCAAGGAGACATTAAAAAAGCACATTATCCAAACAACTATTTTGATGTTATAACAATGTTTGATGTTATTGAACACTCAGTTAATCCTGCAAATATTCTCGCAGAAACGCACAGGATCCTTAAGAATGACGGTCTTCTTTGCGTAGGGACTCCCAATTTGAACGGTATTTATACTACAAGCCAGAATATTTATGGAAAACTGAGGTTTAATAAATTAACCCCGAACTACTTAAATCCACCTTTTCATTTTTACGGTTTCAATAAAAAAAACATTAAAAAATTACTTAATAAAGCAGGTTTTGAAGTCATAGAGATTAAAACCTTTTCATCTTTTATAATGAACAATTTAATACCGCCGTCCAAAAATATTTTTTCATTTAAGCTCCTGCTGAGAAAATGCATCTCTATATTAGAAGATTATACCAACAGCGGAGACAGGATGATATGTTATGCCACTAAAAAGCATTCTTCAACTAATTCTTAGAATTTTATAGTCAATAGATTATATGAGCCTACGGATTCTTTTCATTTCCGGAACATATCCACCAGCTAAATGTGGGGTCGGAGATTATACATATAATTTAGTAAATACGTTATCCAGTCTAAATGATACTGAAATTCATGTGATTACTTCCAGTTATTTGGGAATATCCGTGAATAATTGTAATCCATTTATTTACCCCGTGATAGATAATTGGAGGAGTGCAAGAATTATTTTTAATAAATTAAAGGAGATTATCAAATCCGTTAAGCCTGACATAATACACTTTCAGTATCTCACCAAAGAATACGAAAAATACATAAGCATAAGTATACTACCGGTGTTTATTAAATCTAAATTTCCCAAATTAAAAGTTGTTGAAACTTTTCATGAACCAGTATTTCATTCCTATTGGAAAGCAAAAATTAGATATTTACCTGCATTAGCAGCAACTGATGGTTTAATTTTTGTTGACGAAGAATATTATAACAATATGCCTGCAATTTATAAATTGTTAACCAGAAAAAAACATAGACAAGTTATATATGTTGCTTCCAACATTCCCCATGTCTGCTTAAAAAATGAAGAGATAGACAATTTACGGGGAAAATTAAACATAACAAAAAAAGAACTGCTTTTTGCTTATTTTGGGGCAATCACTAAATATAGAGGTCTTGAATCATTTATAGAAATTCTCAAAAGAGTTGAATCCAAGCTCTTGATTATCAGTAGTTTAAAAGAGGAAAACATTTATCACGCACAATTGTTAAGTATTTTTAAAAAAGAAGGAATAAGTGAAAGAATTATTATTACAGGATTTTTACCATCGATTGAAGTGGCTAAAAAACTCTGCATAGCAGATGCTTGCATTTTTCCGCAGCTTGGCGGAATATCACCTAAAAACACCAGTGTTCTGGCAGCGTTAAACCAGGGGGTTTTCACCATTGCAACCAGCAAAACTGCGTCTGGATACTCTCCAAAAACAAATTTATATCATGTTGCACCTGGCGATACAGAAGAAATGATTCGGGCACTTAAAGAATATGCTGGCAAAAGAATAATCCCAGATTTTCAACTGCTTCCTGATTGGAAGCATATTGCCAGGGACCATAATAAATTTTATAAAAATATTTTAGGTGAAAAAGATTAAAGATCTTTTAACATATCGGGGGAAGAATAATGATCACACAGAATAGCAGGCACGACATCCAGATAACAGTGTTAATGGCTGTCTATAATGGAGAAAAATACCTTGCAGAAGCAATTAATAGTATTTTAAACCAAACTTATACCAATTTTGAATTTCTTATCATTAATGATGGCTCCACTGATAACAGTGAATCAATTATTTTAAATTATAAAGCTAAAGATAGTAGAATTAAATATGTCTCCACTGAAAACAGAGGATACTACAACGCATTAAATTTAGGACTAAAAGAGGCTTCAAATGAATGGATTGCTTTAAATGATTGTGATGATATCAGCCTTCAAAGTCGATTAGAAAGACAAATCGAAATAATTAAATCCAATCCAAAAATAAAAGTATTAAGTTCTTATGGCTACTATATTGGAATTAATAGTAACAGAATTCTTGGTGAGATTAGAGTTGGACCTACAAGCGAGAACGAGTACTACAATTTAATTAAAAATAACAAATTAATTTTTATTTTACATGGCGCAGCAATCATTCACAAAAAAACAATAGTTAACACAGGTGGTTATCGCTTTTCTCCTTTAGAAGATCTTGATCTTTGGAATAGAATTGCAGACACTAAAGAATTAATTATAGCTATCCCCGAACCTTTGATTTTATATCGGAAAAAGCCCGGAAGTATGACAGAAAAGAATGTTTTTGAATTGAATAGAAGAATGCGATGGATTAAAAAATGTATGATTGAGCGAAGGAGTGGCAAGAAGGAGCCGCCCTACTCTGATTTTTGTTCTTTGGAAAAATCCATGCCTTTACTGACCAGACTTAACATGTATAGAAAAGACCTCGGGACGCTTTTGTATAAAAGATTCGGAATTAGCATTGCTTACCATTATTATTTTAAAGGCATATTGTATGGAATTATAGCTTTAATGATATACCCTGGATATTTTTTTAAAAAAATCATTTCCCAGCAGGGAGGGATCTTTAAGAGAAAATTAAAGAGTTTAACATAGTTTAGAAAAATTTATGAACAATAAGGAATTTTTCGGTCAGGTAGTAACCTCGCTTATAGACATATTAAGAGAGCGAAAGATATCCTTTTGCATTTTAAGGAATTATCAACTGTTGCCTGATGAAAATATCGGGTCTGATATAGATATATTGATCGATCAGGAAGGATATGAAAAATTTAATAATATCTTATCTGAAATAAATAACAGGCATGGCATTCAGATATTCCAAAAAGTTAATAATGGCTCAACAGGAACATTTTATAGGCTATATAAACATCTCAATAATTATAACACCTTCTTTCTTCAAATAGATATACGAAGAAGTTTGGACTATTATGGCGCGGTTTATTTAACTGCAGAACAAATCTTGACCACCAGAAGAGTTTTTAAGACGTTTTTCATCCCGAATCCAGTACACGAAGCCCTTATTGTCTGGCTATCTCCTTTCCTTTACGGTGGTTCAATAAAAGATAGATATAAGAACGTTGTTAAAAACACTGCAAACACAAATCAAGAGAATTTTTTAAATGAGTTGTCATCAATAACGAGTAAAAAATTAGCCAATAAAATCTTTCCCTTTATTTTAAAGGGTGATTGGAAACATCTAGAAAAATATAGATTCTCAATTCGGTTAATGGTTCTATTTTTAAGTATCTTAAGAAAACCCATTTCCTTTCTTATTAATTTTGTTACACTGCTTTTTATATCAGTAAAATACAGATTATCCCCTCCGGGAATTCAGGTGGCTTTACTTGGACCGGATGGCTCAGGGAAAACTACAATAGCAGAAAAAGTTTTTGAGATATTAAAAAAGCCATATTATTCAGATAAAAAGTGTATAATTCATTGGAGACCAGGATTATTACCGCAGCTTAATGAATTATATTACAAAATATTTCAAAAGAATGAAAAAAGGCAGAATTTTCAATTTACTCAAAATGCAAAACCAAGCAACTTTATTTTATCTCTACTAAAGCTAATTTATTACACTTTGGACTTTATTTTAGGATACTTTCTAATAGTTAAACCAAAGCTTTACAGAGGTATGTTGGTCATATTTGACAGGTATTATTATAATTTTATAGTAGATCCTCTTAGATCTAGAATTAATCTGCCTGCTTTCATTATAAAACTATTTATGAGATTCATACTCAAGCCAGATGTAGTCATTTGTTTAGATAACAAGCCTGAAATTATATTCGGAAGAAAACAGGAACTTACGATTAATGAGATAGACAGGCAAATCAAAGCATATAGAGAGTTAACGACAAACCTCGGAAACGGATATATTATTAACGGCAACAGACCGATAGATGAGATTGTAAGCGAAGTAATAAATATAATATTAAATGTTACTCTTGGAAAAATAAAATAATCAATGCTTGATACAAGAATTTCAGAATGGAAATACCTGATTAGTTTAAAAGAACTAAAGAATATCCTAATGTTAGGAATTCCTTCTATTCAGTTATTAAAAGGATTAAGCACCTTAAAAAGTAAAATTTATATTATTTTTTCTTCTGAAGATTTCATTAACACCGAATTTGAATATATGAAAAAAGAGATAGAGCTAAAAATTGAACTCGTTCAACTTAAAAAAAATGACACTTTCCCTTTTTTAGATGAATCAATTGATTTAATTATTATAACTAACAGCTTTGAAATAGACAAAACTTTATCAGAATGCGAACGTGTTCTGGTTCCTGGGGGACATATAGTCATCTTTGCACAAAATAAAAACTGTGGAGTCAATATAACAAAATTTATAAACAGAGATAAGGACACTCAATCTAATTTTAATTTAATTCAGGAAGATCTTGTTAAAAAAAATTTAAGTGGATACAAAAACATAAAAACCTATGCATTACTCCCGTCTTTAAAGGATGTACGTTGGATAATCCCAATTCAATCTGTAAAACTAATAACAAATTCTCTAACCCTTTACCAACCGAGTTTAATCAGTGCAAAGTTAAAAAAGAAGTTGTCCATTATCTTAAGCAAAGCAGGCTTAACAAAATTATGGACGCCTTTTCGCGTTATAATTGCGGAAAAAAATTGCAGCAATATAGAAAACAAGCAAAATTTGACAGATTTATTAAAAGACATCTTTGATAGAAAAGACATAGAAATTGCATTATTTACCGGTACAAGGGGATATTACCGTAAAACTACTGCGCAGGTAATGACCGGAAAGGGTGATATCATTGCCTACGCTAAAATTGCAGATAATTCTCATACAGGAATGCTTGTGGAAAACGAAGCGCATACCTTAAACAAGATTAAATCACTTGATCTGGTTAACGGTATCGTTCCTGAAGTAATTTATTTTAATAATACAGGAGAAAAAACACTGTTAGTGCAGTCAACTATAAAACCCCCATTTTCATACAGTCCATATAACATAAGCGATTCTCATGTTGAATTCCTTGCGGAACTATTTAATAAAACAGCTAAAAGAATTAAATTTAAAGAGAGTGTATGTTTCAAAAAATTAAAAAAAAGAATTGAAGATATTGAAAAAAGGATCTCCAATGATTGGTCAGCAATCTTACAAAAGTCTATTGACATTCTCAATGACAATTTAGGTGAAAAAGAAATATCAGTTGCTTTATGTCACATAGACTTTACCCCATGGAATATCTTAATTGACAATAAAAAGATATTTGTAACTGACTGGGAATCTGCTGAACCGGAATCTATGCCTTTTTATGATATGTTGCACTTTGAGATTCAAAAGCATCTGGTTTTAAAGAATACTAAAATTTTGTCCAAACCGTTTTTAAACCGGGACAGAAGATTTAACAATCTATTGCGAAAATACTCCCTTTTAACTAATAGCGATACTAATCTTTTAAATTACTGCATCCTTTTTTATTTATGTGACAATATCGCATTTTATCTGGATATAACTGAAAAATACTGGGGTTATAACGAGATTGAGAAAGATATAACGTTTGAAATTAAAAAAAAGTTGTTAGATAATACAATTAATCAAATAATATCAAGGTATCCTTATTGAGCATGCAATTATGAAAAACGTTTGTATTGTACAGGATGAATTACTGCCGGGCGGTAAAACTAAAGTGATTTTCAAAGTTGTGGAAATATTGAACAAGCATAATATAATTCCAGATTTTTATTGTTATGACAATATTTCTCAGAAAGAGATTTTTAATATAGCAGGCAAAAACATTAAATTCAATTTAAAGAAAATTTTGGACTTCGGGATTAAAAGGTTCACCTTATACAAAAGTTGCCTTTTATTGCCGTTAGTAAAAAACAAGATAAGAAAATATGATATTATTTTTAACAGTACCCATTGGTTAAATAAAGATTTTTGCCAATACAATCTTATAAATTATATATACTATCTTTATCCTTTAGAATACACCGAACAGGATTCCTGCAAAATTCCATTTCATAGAAAATTATATCTCCAGCCATTGCGGTGGATCAATAAAGATACCTCTACTGAAAACAACTCTACCTATGGAATGACAATAGCAATTTCTCAATTTACCAAGAAAAAAATTGAGGAGTTATTTTATCCATTAAAAAACAAGGTAAAAGTAATATATCCCCCAGTAGATATAAAATCTTTCCTGAACAGGGGAAATAATCGTCTCAAGCAGGTTGTTTCCATCGGGAATTTTGAACCGCAAAAAGATCAATTGAGTCAAATTGAGATCGCATCAGCGTTTTCTGATCTTAAATTTATTATAACCGGCTTTGTAAGCACCAAAATCAGAAGTGATTATTATAAAAAATGCGATGAATATATAAATAACCATAAAATTAAAAATGTTGAATTACGGGCAAATTTATCAGCACAGGACATAAAAGCATTGCTTCAACAATCTGAATATTTTATTCATACCAGAGAAAACGAACATTTTGGTATAAGCACAGTGGAGGCAATTGCATCAGGCTGCATTCCTTTGGTTCATAATTCTGGAGGACAGGTTGAAATTGTTCCTTACGATGATTTGCGCTTTAATTCAACCGAAGAAGCGATAAACAAATTAGAAAATATAGTTAACACAAATACTAATTCCAGGAGAAAAGAATTACAAAATTATATCCAGAACTTTTCTGAAGAAAGATTTGAAGAACAACTTAATGAATTAATTGGCTTATTTTAATGAAGGTTTTTATTTCAGCTTACGCATGCGAACCTCGCAAAGGGTCTGAACCTGGGGTTGGTTGGAACTGGGCAAAACAGATTGCGAAATTCGCAGAAACATGGGTGATAACACGAGCCAACAATCGCGGCGTAATAGAGGAAGAGATGTCAAAATCTCCAATCTCTAATCTCCATTTTCTTTATTACGATGTTCCCAAATGGGTAAGTTTTTGGAAAAAAAAGACAAGGGGACTTTACTTATATTATTTATTATGGCAGATCGGCGCATATAGAATTGCAAAAAAAATAAATAATAGGGAACACTTTAATGTAGTTCATCACCTTACTTTTGGAAATATTTGGTTACCCACTTTTATGCCCCTGCTTCCTGTTCCATTTATCTGGGGACCTGTTGGCGGCGGCGAACAAGTACCGAAATCTTTCGTAAAAGAATTTGATATAAAATCAAGAACAAAAGAAATTATACGTAACATTATTATTAGCACACTAAAAATAAACTTATTTTTCTTATACACATGTAGAAAAGCCAAGGTGATTATTGCAAAAACAAAAGATACTGCCGATAAAATACCTGCTTTATGCAAATCTAAAATTATTATAACAACTGATGTATCTGCTTCGCCGAAGAATTTATTGCTAAAAAATAAGACTGATGAAAACATCCAGATTATTTCCGTTGGAAGATTAGATTCGTGGCGAGGCTTTGATTTGCTTATCAAGGCAGTATCAATCTTGATTAAAAAATATAACAGGGTTACTTTATTGATTGCTGGAGATGGCCCGGAAAAACAGAGATTACAAAATATATGCAAAAGGAAGAAATTAGAGGACCAAGTTGTTTTTGCTGGACAGATTAGCAGGGATAACTATC
>Ga0209619_10003991_pt1 | contig 10531 bp, 12 predicted proteins | sample Rifsed16ft3_FD_184011 | JGI IMG/M metagenome (GOLD analysis project Ga0209619, IMG submission 184011) | Soil microbial communities from Rifle, Colorado, USA - sediment 16ft 3 (version 2) | ecosystem: Environmental > Terrestrial > Deep subsurface > Rock core/Sediment | place: Rifle, Colorado... | reverse complement strand
ATAGCGAAGACGAAGCGGGGAGAGGAGCCGGGGGTGATATCCGCAAATTGATGACAGCCAGAGAAGCGTTAGATCTTGGCACACGCGGCGGCGCAGCAGTATTGGGAAGAAAGGATATTGGAAGTTTGGAAAGTGGAAAGTGCGCCGATTTCTTTGCCATCAATTTGAACCGACTCGAATACGCAGGCGCACAGCACGATCCCGCTGCGGCAGTTCTCTTCTGTCAGCCCGTCCGCGTGGATTACACCGTAGTCGGTGGAAAGTTTATTGTCAAAGAAGGGCAGTTGGCTACTGCTGATGAACAGAAGTTGATCGAGAAACATAATAAGGCTGCGAAGAGATTATTATCTTGATGTCATTGCGAGTGGCGCCTCGGCGCCACTCGCAATGACATGCAAAAAACCATGTTTGATTTCATCCTCATTTTCCTCGTTGGCTGGCCCGCGATTGTTATCACGGTCATTCTCGTCATCATTGGCTTGCTCAGGAACAATTATCGTTTTCTCGTCGCGGCGGCGATCCTGGCTTTTCCGTTTTCCTGGTACCCGAGCGGATTCCCAGCCGTCCGATCGCCGGTCTTTTTGTTGCCGTTATTCCTTTTTGGTTCCGGTTATCTCATGTATCGCGACCGTGAAATGTTTGCCTGGATTTTGGCGATCCCGTTCTTCCTGGCGATACTGCTGTTGTTCTATGTAATCAAGGCGCAATAAAAATGCAGTCAACACTCGTTATCTTTTCAGGGCTTCCCGGCACAGGCAAATCCAAGCTTGCGGACAAACTGGCGCGCGAACTGCGCTGGCCGCTCCTGCGAATTGACGATGTGATTGGTGAAATTCCTGAGAAACCAAATGTGGCGTTCTGGGATTCAAAGGTGGCGATCCTGCTGGGTCTCACCGAAACACAACTCGAATTAGGCCTGAGCGTGATCGTGGACTCGGTCTTTATGAATACTGACCGCAATCATGCTCAGGACATCGCCCGCAAGCGTCAGGCGCGTTTTCGGCCAATTTATGTTTTTGTGTCTGATGATAAAGTCTGGAAGGAACGGGTAACAACCCGCTACAAGGAATCGAACAAAAACGACGTTGCCACCTGGGAGCAGATCCAGCACCAACGCGGGCACTTCCGCAAATGGGAGCCGGATACGGCGCTCTTTATTGACTCTTTGAACTCAATTGATGGGAACCATGCAGATATTCTACACTTTGTCATGAACGAGGATGTTGCTTTGCACCCGCTGGCCGATATGCCATTGGTTGAAGGAAAATATCATGCCTAGTCCTGTTGTGCGTTAAGAATCTACTATGACTGAAATATTGGTTCAAACCATCCTCGGCTGGCCGGCGTTGATCGCATCCCTGCTCGCCTGGCTTGCCGGACTCGTAACGAAAAAATTCATTCTTGTCATGAGCGCTGGAATCATTATTCTCCCGTTTGCGTTCTTTTACCTCGGCGCATATCTCGGTTCCGGCTGGCTTGGTCTCCTCTTTTCGTTGGGACATTTCGCTTCAGCGATTGCTCTGCGGCAAAACAAGATGTTGCTGGCATGGTTGCTCTTAGCGCCTTATACGTTATTTGTTGGCATGCTTGCATATATCGTTTTGACTCAATCTTTTCGATAACCGAACTTTAAACTTGTCAATGCTCAAACGTTCAATGGAGTATTTATGCCCTCATCCACAAAACTCACCCGTTCGCTCATAGATACCGCCATGGGACGCGTCCCTGCCGACCTGGTGATCCTCAATGGCAAATGGGTGTCTGTCCAATCTGGTGAGATCATCCCCGGTTCGGATATTGCCGTCAAGGACGGGCACATCGCCTACGTCGGAGAAGATGCGAGTCACACGATTGGTAAAAAGACGGAAGTCATTGATGCGAAGGGACGCTATCTCGTGCCCGGCCTGCTCGATGGACACATGCACGTTGAATCGGGCATGGTGACCGTCACTGAGTTTGTGCGTGCAGTTGCTGTGCGCGGCACGACAGGCATGTTCATTGATCCGCATGAGATGGCAAACGTCTTTGGACTCAAAGGTGTCAAGTTGATAATGAACGAGGCGCAAAAGCAACCCATCCATGTCTGGGTGCAGATGCCTTCCTGCGTTCCCTCTGCTCCCGGGCTTGAGACTCCCGGCGCGCATATCGGTCCAAAGGAAGTTGCACAGGCGATGAAATGGAAGGGCATCATCGGTCTCGGTGAAATGATGAATTTTCAAGGCGTGTTCATGGGTGATCAAAAGATGCTCGCTGAATTGTCCATTACGCACGCACATAACAAAACCATCGGCGGGCATTACGCGTCACCTGATCTTGGACTTCCATTCCATGGATATGTCGCTGGCGGCGTGGAAGATGACCACGAGGGGACGCGCCTTGAAGACGCGGTGGAACGTGTGCGACAGGGTATGAAGGCAATGCTTCGTTATGGGTCAGCGTGGTTGGATGTCGCTTCACAGGTGGGCGCCATTACACAGCTTGGCCTGGATTCTCGCCGCTTCCTGCTCGTGACCGATGACTCGCATGCTCAAACGATCTCCCAGGATGGTCATATGGATAGAGTCCTGCGCCATGCAATCGAGCAGGGACTTGAACCGATGACGGCGATCCAGATGATGACGATCAACACGGCCGAGCATTTCGGCCTGAGCAAGGAAATGGGCATGATCGCTCCCTGCCGTTGGGCGGATGTGGTGCTGGTAAAAGACTTGAATAACTTCAAAGCAGATATGGTCCTTGCGAAAGGACATGTCATTGCCGAAAAAGGTAAGTGGAAAGTCTCATTGCCCAGGTTTACTTATCCTTCGTGGGCAACGAAATCTGTCAAATTGAAACGGGCACTGAAGGCAGAAGATTTCAAACTCGTCACACGTCATACGCGCCGCCCTGACTGGCGAAGCCGTGTCGAAGGGTCACAGGTCAAAGCCAATGTGATCGGTGTGATCGAGAACCAGGCCCCGACCCGACATCTGACCTTTGACGTTCAACCCGAAAACGGTGAGATCAAAGTTGACATGAAACGCGACATCGTAAAGATCGCGCTCATCGAGCGTCACAAAGGCACGGGTCGTGTGACAATGGGACTTGTGAGCGGATTTGGATTTACGGAGAAATGTGCAATCGCTTCAACGGTTGCGCATGACAGCCATCATATGATCGTTGTTGGCACAGATGAGGAATCCATGGCGGTGGCAGGCAACAGTCTCGCGCGAAACGGAGGCGGGCAGGTCGTCGTCAAGAATGGCAAGGTTATTGGTCAAGTCGAGTTGAAGATCGGTGGCTTGATGTCGGATGAAAGGGCAGAGGTGGTCGCGAAGAAAGCTGAAACGATCCTGAAGGGCTTTAGAGATTGTGGATGTAAACTCAACAATCCGAATATGCAGTTGTCGTTACTCGCGCTTGTGGTGATCCCCGAGCTGCGAATTTCAGATAAAGGTCTCGTAGATGTGACCAAATTCAATTTTGTTCCTGTATTGGAGGGATAATGGCTAATTTTCCATTTCAACGTTTGCAGGCTGATCTGTCCGCGCTCATCTTGAGCACGCCTGCGGGCCAGCGTCTTGTTTCGGAGCCTGAGCTTGCCAAACAGATGGGCGTCTCGCGTGCCACGCTGCGCGAGGCGATGCGTACGTTTGAGACGCAGGGATTGATACGTAGAAGGCAAGGGGCGGGGACATTCGTTGTTGGTAAAGTGCCGGTGATCGATGCGGGCCTCGAAGTGTTGGAGAGCCTCGAGACGATGGCGCAGCGCATGAATTTGAAAGTCACGGTCAGTAACCTGCTGATCGAGCAGGTTGAGGCTGATGAGAAAGCTGCAACGGCTCTGGGCGTTTCGGAGGGAACACGCCTCACGCGCGTCCGACGCGTGATCCGAGCCGACAGCCGTCCTGTCGCATACTTGATCGATACCCTGCCTGCAGAAAGCCTCGAGCCTGAGGCTCTGCCCTATCGATTTAGTGGATCGGTGTTGGACTATTTGCTGTCGAGCGGCGTCGATCTGAGATTGTCACGCGCCGCAATCAGCGCGACGAACGCGCCAGCCGATGTGGCGAAGGCGCTTGAGATCCAGCGCGATGATGTGTTGTTACATTTCGCCTCACAGTTGTACGATGCGACTGGCAGCGTGCTGGATTACTCCATGAGCTACTTTATTCCCGGGTATTTCCACTTCCACGTCAATCGCCGCGTGGGAAATAGTTAGCCACAGAGAGCACAGAGATTTTAAGATTTGATTGAGTTTAGGCTGTGATCGTTGCTTTTAGATATTGGCGATTTGTTGTTGTGAGGAATAAATAATGAAAAATCTGCCAGCAAAAAATGCTGTAATGCAGGATGATCCTTTGACCCGGAGAATCATTGCCTGTGCAATCGAAGTTCATAAAAGGCTTGGCCCGGGGTTGCTTGAAAGGTTATACACGGAAGCAATGGTTATTGAAATGGGACTCGACGGGTTAAAAGTGGAAAAGAACGTAAGAATACCCGTGGAATATAGAGGAAGGCCCATTGGAGAATATATTATAGATTTGCTTGTAGAGGACATGGTGATTTTGGAACTCAAGAGCGTTGAAAGGCATGATCCCATTTTTGAAGCACAGATCCTGTCTTACATGAAACTCACTGGCAAGAGAGTTGGTTTGCTCATTAACTTCAATTCAAAAATGGTCAAGGATGGCATTAAGCGTTTTGTCCTTTAGCCTTTGAAAACTCAGGGCTCTCGGTGAACTCTGTGGCCATAAAAAGAAACTCAGAGAACTCAGTGGTCTCGGTGGCTAATTTATTTCATTATGAGGTACTTGTGATCGTTCAGGAAATAAAAAAGAAGGTCGAAGAAAACCGCGAGAACATTATTCAGTTCATGCGCGAGATCTGCGCCATCCCTTCGATGGACTCGCAGCTCAAGGAAGTCGGCGAACGCATCGCGGCGGAGATGAACAAACTTGGCTTTGACGAGGTCCGCTTTGACAGGATGGGCAATATCCTGGGGCGGATCGGTTCTGGTCCTTCGTCTTCGCTCAGGAGGCGCGTCATTGTCTACGACTCGCATGTGGATACGGTGGGCATCGGCGATCCCGGCACCTGGCAATGGGACCCGTTCAAGGGCAAGGTTGAGAACGAAATCCTGTATGCGCGCGGCGCCTGCGATGAGAAAGGTTCCACTCCCGGAATGGTCTACGGGCTTGCCATCGCGCGCGATCTCGGTCTGCTCGATGGCTGGACGGCATATTACTTTGGGAACATGGAGGAATGGTGCGATGGCATTGCCCCCAACACGTTTGTGGAAGTGGACCCCAGGATCAGGCCGGATTTTGTGGTCATCGGCGAGCCGACCAAAATGCAGGTCTATCGCGGGCACAAAGGCCGCGTCGAATTGAAGGTCACATCCAGCGGCAGGTCCGCGCACGCCGCCTCGCATCATCTGGGTGACAGTGCCTTGTATAAAATGCTCTCGGTCATTTCAGGTATTCGCGATCTGGACGCACACTTGCATACGGATCCGTTCCTGGGGAAAGGCACCATCATGGTGACCGATACCCGCATCAGCACAGCATCCATCAACGCCGTCCCGGATGGATTCACGGTATTCATCGACCGTCGTTTGACTTTTGGTGAGACAAAGGAGGAAGCCGTACAGCAGGTGCGCGATTTGATCCCCGGTTATTTACGGAATCAGATCAGCGTCGAGGAACTCTTCTATGACGACCCGTCTTATACCGGCTTTGTATTCCCCGTCGATAAATATTACCCGGCTTGGGCGCTGGAGGAAGCGCACCCGATAGTACAGGCAGGACAGGAGACTGTCAGGCAGTTATGGAAGGAGACGCGTCCAACGGGCAAATGGAATTTCTCCACGAACGGGACATATTGGGCGGGCAAGGCGAAAATACCATCCATCGGGTTTGGCCCGGGTGATGAAGCGTATGCTCATACCAGTCATGAACAAATCCCGCTCAACGAAGTGGTCGCTGCAGCCGAGTTCTACGCGTTATTCCCAAAGATGCTGGAGGAGAAAGTTCAACAAGACTAACGAGTCTGGTATGTCTAACATGTCCGACTTGTAAGACCTGTGAGACTGACAAAGCCAAAGAAGGAAACTTTGGAAGCAATTGGATGCCTTGTGAAGTCCAAAATCTAACAACTAAATCGGAGGTTCGTATGCGTAGTTTTGCTGGTCGTGATATTCTCTCGCTCAAGGAATTTGAGCGCAATGAGTTCTTCCACGTGTTCGACGTGGCTCAGAAGATGGAGCCAATTGCACGAGCAAGAAAGAACGTGGAGCTGCTCAAGGAAAAGACCCTCGTAACGGCTTTTTATCAGCCTTCGACGCGCACGCGTCTGGCTCATGAAGCTGCCATGCACCGTTTGGGAGGCCACGTCACGGGCTTCTCCGATGCAAAAATGACCCGCGCCGGTGACTTCTATCAGGAGTCCATCAAGGACACGGTCAAAATGCTCGAGTTCTACGGCGACGTGATCGTGATGCGCCACTTTCAGCAGGGCGCGCCGCATGAAGCCGCGAAGTGGGCGAGCATTCCCATCATCAATGGTGGTGATGGCTGGGGCGAGCACCCAACACAAATTCTCACCGACCTGTACACCGTACTTCGTGAAAAGGGCCGCATTGACGGCCTCAAGTGGCTGGCAGTTGGTGATATGCGCATGCGCACGATGCATTCGCTCGGCTATGCCCTCAGCCAGTTCGATTGCCCCATTACGTTTGTCGCCCCGCCCGAGATGAATCTGACGGATGAGTTCAAGAAGGAACTCAATCAATATAGCGTCAACTTTACAGAAGCCGATCATGTGGAAAATGCCATCGCTGAAGCCGACGTGATTTTGGTCGAGCCGGTCGTCCAGCCCGATTACACCAAGTCCCGCGACGAGCGCACAGGCGAACTCGACCTGACACCCGCGAACTATAAGATCACGCGCGAACTGCTCGCGACGAAGGCCAAGTCCGATGCCATTCTGCTCCACTCCCTGCCGCGCATGGATGAGATCCCGGCCGATGTGGATATCACCAAGTGGTCGCGCTACTGGCAGGAAGCGTTCAATGGCGTTGTGATGCGAATGACGCTGCTGGCGTTGGTGTTAGGCGCGATGGAATAGTAATCAATAGATATACAGTTTGATGGTTTCGTGGTTGGGTGGTTTGTGAAGGATTTCCAAACTACCCAACTATCCAACTCATGAACTACAAGGAGAACCCATGACGATATTCGATGACCTTCGTAAACGTTATGGCGCTGCGAGTTCGGAACAAAAATTGATCATCCTGCGCCGCGAATTGTTGAGGCCGATCATCACGGTTGAGTCATCGGCGCACCTGCTGCAGACCGCCAGCGACAGGATCTGTGATTGCCTGCCCGAGGAAGTGAGCGCAGAGGAATTCAAGAATACAGTGACATGGCTGAACGAAGCGGCTCGCGATCTCCATCAAATTCTGGATGCGTTGACACTTGATGTTTCCCAGGTCCAGGAACAGCATGGGATCGAATAGCCGCCCGCCTCTCTCCAGGCCTGAGGCTGATACGTTTAATAGACAGGTACACACGTAGACAAGTAAACTTGTTCGCGCGATACCTGTGTACCTGTTTACTTGTTTACATTCTACAGCTCTATGCAAACAATCGAAATCCGCAGACATTCCATCCGCACGAAGCCCGATGACCATCTTTTACAACAGGGTGTGACATTGGCGCGTCTCGTGGGAGAGGATTTGGGTCCGTTCACGGCGGCGTACTTGAGTTGGGCGTGGTGGCGTGCCTGCCCGACGCGAACCACGAATCCTGAGGGGCGCGGTGGATTATTGTGAACGTGCACGATTATTCTGGGAACATGGAAAGTGTGTGAATGCAGAGGTGTTGAGAGTGCCAAAATAATCCGTTGGTCCAGTAATTCCGAGCGACATTTGCGCCGAAATACGTTTGTTGCAATTCAGGTATAGCGAGGAATGTATCGAGACCAAAATTAAAAGCGAACAAGCTATTTCAAGCAAGTTTACATATGTGGTCTCGATATGCCCGAAGTACATGGGCTACTCGACCACCACTCGACCTAAAAATAAACAAAGGAGACTAAACTATGCAAACAGATCTACGCCGCCGCGACCTCATTGGCGATCTCGATTTCAGCAAGGAGGAGGTCGAGACCGTTTTGGAGGTGGCCTTTGACCTCAAGCGCAAACGCGCTTTGGGCGAATTACAACCCTATTTGCGCGATAAAGTGCTGGCAATGCTGTTCTTCTTCAGCAGCACGCGTACGCGTGGCTCGTTTGAAGCGGGCATGGCCCAACTCGGCGGACATGCCGCCTTCATCGAAAGCAAGACCACTCAGATCGCGCATGGCGACACGCCGGTCGAAATTGGTGAGATCTTCGGCCGCTACTTCGATGGTATTGCCATCCGTCACGTGGATTGGAAGATAGGCAACCAGTACATCAACGATGTAGCCAAGTACTCACGCTCGCCTGTGCTGAACATGCAGTGCGAAATTTATCACCCCTTCCAATGCCTGGCCGACCTGATGACCATCATCGAGAAGAAAGGCCGCGACCTGCGCAGAAGAAAGATGGTCGTATCATGGGCATACGCGGCTTCGTATCAGAAGCCGATCTCGGTGCCTCAATCGTTGATCCTGCAAATGCCGCGCTTCGGCATGGATGTGGTGCTGGCTCACCCGCCCGAATTCAAACTCATGCCCGAGATCATGGACGCGGCCCAGGAGCAGGCCAGGAAATTTCATACGGGCTTTGAGGTCATCTCTGATGCCGACGGCATGGAGAAAGCCTTCAAGGATGCTGACGTTATCTATGCCAAGTCCTGGGGTGCAATGCTGACCACCGAAGATGCCAAGGAAGGCGCCAGGATCATCGACCAATACAAGCACTGGATTACCGACGCAAAGAAGATGAAAGCCGCCAAGGATGACGCCATTTACATGCATCCTCTTCCTGCTGATCGCGACGTCGAAGTCACCAGTGAGGTAATGGACGGTCCGAACTCAGTTGTTTTCGATGAGGCCGAGAACCGCCTGCATGCCCAAAAAGCCGTGATGGCGCTCACGATGGGTTGAGTACACAGGTAGACAAGTATACAAGTAGACAAGTAGACGAGGAGGCAGGTGTGAGTGAGAAGGAGCCTTTGTATGAGTCGCCAGGAGAAAAAGGCAAACGCGGGTTTGAAGATTTGGAGTGCTATAAGCTCTCGTTGGAAGTCATGGCGAAGATACATACATTCTCGAAGACTCTGCCTCCTGATGAAAAGTATGACCTATATGCCCAAATTCGCCGTTCATCAAAAGGCGTGACGGGCAATATTGGTGAAGCTTATGGGCGTTATCACTATCTTGATAGCCTGCACTACTACTCTATTGCGCGCGGTGAACTCAATGAGACACTTGCTCATTTGATTGACGCACGTGTGTTGAAATACATTGACCAGCCAGAATTTGAGAACCTGTACAAACTAATCCGTCAGGCGGAACAAGCTCTCAATGGTTTCATGGCGTATGTCCGCCGACAGCGCGCCGGATCACAGGAATACGGTGATAAAAAGATTCACGAAGATCAAGCGGATTATGATATTCCGTTGGATGAAAAAGATAAGCAAGAATAAATAACTCTTGGGGCTTGTGTACGTGTATACCTGTGTACTTGTGTACCGGTATACCTGTATACGGCCCCACAAGGAGAACACATGGCAAAAAAATTAGCAGTGGTTGCGATCGGTGGCAACTCCCTCATTAAAGATGAAAAGCATAAAAGCGTTGAAGATCAATATGCTGCCTCCAAAGAAACTACCTTTCATATTGCCGATATGATCGAAGCCGGCTGGGATGTGGCGATCGGTCACGGCAACGGGCCGCAGGTGGGATTCATTTTGAGGCGTTCGGAGATCGCCGCGAAAGTTGAGGGCATGCACGAAATCCCACTGGATGTGTGCGGCGCGGACTCACAGGGTGCAATTGGTTACGCTCTCCAGCAGACCCTGCAAAATGAACTGTACCGGCGCGGTGTCAGGAAGCCTGTTGCGACGGTGGTCACACAGGTGCTGGTGGATAAGAACGATCCCGCCTTCAAGAATCCCTCCAAACCGATTGGCTCGTTCATGGATGAAACCGAAGCCAGACACCGCGAAAAGGATATGAGCTGGAGTGTCGTTGAGGATGCCGGCCGCGGCTGGCGGCGTGTGGTTGCTTCACCTTTGCCGAAAGAAGTCGTCGAGCTCGATGCGGTCAAAACGCTGATCGACGCGGGAACAATTGTCGTCACAGTTGGCGGCGGCGGGATTCCTGTTATTGACGTTGGCGATCATGAGTATCAGGGTGTGGCAGCGGTGATAGACAAAGACTTTGCCTCCAGCCTGCTGGCGCAGCTGATCAAAGCTGACCTGTTCCTGATCTCCACCGCGGTGGAGAAAGTCGCCATCAATTTTGGCAAGCCTGAGCAGAAGTGGTTGGATAAGATGACATTAGCCGAGGCCAAAGCGTATCTTGCCGAAGGAACACATTTCGCAAAGGGTTCCATGGCTCC
>Ga0209619_10003989_pt1 | contig 10534 bp, 7 predicted proteins | sample Rifsed16ft3_FD_184011 | JGI IMG/M metagenome (GOLD analysis project Ga0209619, IMG submission 184011) | Soil microbial communities from Rifle, Colorado, USA - sediment 16ft 3 (version 2) | ecosystem: Environmental > Terrestrial > Deep subsurface > Rock core/Sediment | place: Rifle, Colorado... | reverse complement strand
ACACTCTACGAAAAAATCTGGGACGCCCACGTCGTCCACGAAGAGCCCGGCCAGCCCTCGCTCCTCTACATTGACCGCCACCTGATCCACGAAGGCACCTCGCCGCAGGCCTTCACCGGGCTGAAGGCCGCCGGGCGCGCGGTGCGCCGACCCGACCTGACCTTCGCGGTGATGGACCACTCCGTTCCCACCAAGAACCGGCATCTGCCCATCCTCGACGACACCGCGCGCTTGCAGTTCGAAGCCCTGGCGCGCAACTGCCGCGAAACCGGCGTGCGTCTGTTCGACATGCACAGCCGCAACCAGGGCATCGTGCACATCATCGGCCCCGAGCTCGGCATCACCCAGCCGGGGCAGACCATCGTCTGCGGCGACAGCCACACGTCGACCCACGGCGCCTTCGGCACGCTCGCCTTCGGCATCGGCACGAGCGAGGTCGAGCATGTGCTGGCCACGCAGTGCCTGGTGCAGTTCAAGTCGAAGACGCTGCTCGTGCGCGTCGAGGGGAAGCGCCCGCAGGGCGTCACCGCCAAGGACGTCATTCTCGCCATCATCGGCAAGATCGGCGTCGCCGGCGGCGCCGGGCACGTCCTTGAGTACGCCGGCGCAGCCATCCGCGCCCTTTCGATGGAAGGGCGGATGACCGTCTGCAACATGAGCATCGAAGCCGGGGCGCGCGCCGGCATGGTGGCGCCGGATGAGACGACCTTCGCCTATCTCGAAGGCCGGCCTTTCGTGCCGCGCGGCAAGGATTTTCAGGTGGCGGTGGATTATTGGAAGTCGCTCGCCGCCGACCCGGGGGCGAAGTACGACCGCGTGGTGGAGCTGCGTGCCGACGCGCTCGCCCCCATGGTCACCTGGGGGACGAACCCCGGGATGGTGACCGACGTGACCGGCGCCGTGCCCGACCCAAATTCTTTTTCCGATCCGGTCGACCGCCAGGCCGCCGCCCGCGCCCTCGAATACATGGGTTTGAAGCCGGGGACGAAACTCGTGGACATCCCGCTCGACCGCGTCTTCATCGGCTCCTGCACGAACTCGCGCATTGAAGACCTGCGCGCCGCCGCCCGTGTGGTGGCGGGGAAGAAGGTGGCGAAGTCGCTCAAGCAGGCGCTGGTGGTGCCGGGCTCGCGCGTCGTGAAGGCGCAGGCGGAGAAGGAAGGGCTCGACAAAGTTTTCACCGCCGCCGGCTTCGAGTGGCGCGACGCCGGCTGCTCGATGTGCATCGGGATGAACGACGACGTGCTGCCGGCGGGCGAGCGCTGCGCTTCCACCTCTAACCGCAACTTCGAGGGACGGCAGGGCAAGGGCGGCCGGACGCATCTCGTCAGCCCGATTATGGCTGCGGCGGCGGCGCTCGAAGGCCACTTCGTCGACATCCGCCGGTGGGACGTGGACGGAGCCGAGTGATGCACCCGTTCACAAAACACGCGGGGGTGGTGGCGGCGCTCGACCGGGTCAACGTCGACACCGACCAGATGATCCCCAAGCAGTTCTGCAAGCTGCTGACGCGCGAGGGGTACGGCCGGCTGCTTTTCTACGACTGGCGCTATCTCGACGGCGAGAAACCCAACCCCGACTTCCCGCTCAACCGGCCGCGCTACCGGGGCGCTTCGGTTCTCTTGACCCGCGCCAACTTCGCCTGCGGCTCCAGCCGCGAGCACGCCGTCTGGGGCGTGCTCGACTACGGCTTCCGCGTCGTCATCGCCCCGAGCTTCGGCGACATCTTCTACAACAATTGCTTCAAGAACGGCGTCTTGCCGGTGGCGCTTGCCGACGCCGAGGTGGACGAGTTGTTCCGCCGCGCCGAAAGGGAAGGCTACCGCCTTTCGGTGGATCTCGAGAAACAGACGGTCGCCGACGACGGCGGCCTGCGCTTCGAGTTCCAGATTGACCCGGCCCGCAAGGAAAGCCTGCTCAAAGGACTGGACGAAATCGGCCTCTCGCTCCAGCACGCCAACGAGATTACGGCCTACGAAAAGAAGCGGCAGCCCCGCGCCGAGATGCACGACCCGGCGGGCGTCGACCTCACCGCAGCCACGCCGCGGTAACACCGCAGTCGCGACACCTCTTCCCGACTCACGAGCCCGAAGCCGGCGGCAGGTGCAGCAGCACCATAATGATGCTCCAGGCGATGACCGCGGCCGCGCCCCAGCCCATCAGGGCGACCCCGAGCCGCGCCGCCGGCGTCGTCGGCCGCCGCGCGCTCACCAGGCGCCCGAGCGCCAGCCCGCACAGCAGGCCGCCAACATGCGCGGCATTGTCGGCCCCGAGGAACAAGCCTATGACCAGCACGAACACCGCCCAGCGGATGAGCGAGCTGCGGTACTCGGACACGAACCCGCTGCGCTGGCTGACGTAGGAAATCAGAATGCCGATCAGCCCGAAGATGGCGCCCGAGCTGCCCACGCTCAACCCACCCGGCCCGTACCACCAGGTGCTGGCCAGAAAGCTGGCGATGCCGGTGACGATGTAAAGAAAAAGAAAGCGCGACGACCCGAACAGCTCTTCCACCTGCGGGCCCACCTGCCAGAGCACGAAGGAGTTGAAGGCGAAATGAATGACGCCGGCGTGCAGAAAGATCGGCATCACCAGCCGCCAGTACTCGCCCAGGAACAGGATGCTGGCGCCGTGCTTGGCGCCGAGCAGCAGCAGCACCTGCGAGTTCGGGCCGGCGAGCCCGGCGGCGGCGCCCGCCGCCTTCTGGCTGATCAGCCAGGCCACCACGAAGAACAGCAGGTTGACGAAGAGCAGGGCGTAGGTGAGCGGGTTCTCCGCCGGGATCACCGCCAGCGCCACGCGCTTGAAGGCGGAGACGGAGAGCGCCGCCTGGCTGGTGCCGCAGTGCGAGCAGACTTTTTCCGCCGCCCCCACCAGCCGTCCGCAGGCGAAGCAGACCCGCGGCCGGGGCTGCGGGCGGAAAAAAGCCTCGACGGCGTCGAAGAGCCGTTCGCGGGCGCGGGCCAGCTTCCAGCGCAGGCGGGGCGAGAGCATCGGATGTTGCTTGCCAGCAAGGCAAGCGGTTCCTATAATACCCGCCGACCGTAGCCGGGCAGGAAGGTTTTTTCCCGACGGAGCGACTTGAAGCGCGCGCGCGACATCGGACGGGCGTTGACCCTGGCCGTGCTTTTGGCGGGACTCCTTTTCGGCCTCGGCGGCTGCCGCCGCAAGCCCAAAGTCGCCGCCGCCCCGCCGGGCCCGCCGCCCATCGGTGAGCCGGAAACCGGCCTCGCCTCCTGGTACGGCCATCCCTACCACGGCCGGCCCACCGCCAGCGGCGAAATCTACGACATGAACCTGATGACCGCGGCGCACCGCACCCTGCCGTTCCAGACCTGGGTGCGGGTGACGAACCTCGAGAACCAGATGGTCACCACCGTGCGCATCAACGACCGCGGGCCGTTCATCGAGGGGCGCATCATTGATCTCTCGCGTGCCGGCGCCGAAGCCATCGACATGGTAGGGCCGGGCACGGCCCTGGTGCGCGTGGAAGTGGTGCAGTACGCCGGCGGCGGCGCCGCGGCTCCCGGCGCCTACGCCGTGCAGGTGGGCGCGTTCCTGGTCGAAGAGAACGCCATGCGCCTGCAGGCGCGCCTGGCCCCGCGCTACGGCGACGTCTTCATCCAGAGCTTCCAGGCGCCCGACGGGCTTTACTACCGCGTGCGCGTCGGGCGGGTGAACACGCTCGATGAAGCGTTGGCGCTTGCCGACGAGTTGCGCCGCCAGCCGGAGGTCGCCGTCGCCCTCGTCGTCCGGCTCGACTAGACCGCCATGGAAAAAGGCTGCCTGTTCTGCCGCATCCTCGCCAAAGAGATTTCCGCGAAGATGGTCCACGAAGACGACCGCGCCATCGCCTTCGAGGACATCAACCCGCAGGCGCCCACGCACGTGCTCATCGTGCCGCGCCGGCACATCGCCGGGCTGAACGACGTCGGGGCCGACGACGCGGCCTTGCTCGGCCACCTGCAGCTTGTCGCCGCCCAGATTGCTGGCAAGCGCGGCATCGCCGAGAGCGGCTACCGCACCGTGCTCAACACCGGCCGCGGCGCCGGCCAGTCCATCTTCCACCTCCACCTGCACCTGCTCGGCGGGCGCGGCCTGCGCTGGCCGCCCGGCTAGGCGCACCTGCTGTGCTCAGCCCAGCGGCCCCTGCCGCTGGGAATCCTAGCGGGGAACGGGCTGCGGCGCGGCCATCCGCGCGGCGGAACTTTTTCCGAGCGGCGGCGGCGCAGCGCTGACCTGCGGCGGATCAATGAACAGCCGGCAATAGAGCTCGAGCGTGAGCAGCAGGAAGAGCTGGCTGCCGCGGCGGCGCTCAAGCCAGCCGCGGCCGCCGGGCGAACCGAGCAGCGGCCGCACCGCATCGAGCGGCAACCAGCCGCGCTCGGCAAGCGTCTGCTCGTTCACGTAGCGGCTGGCGGCCTCGCGGAAGCCGCCGCTGTACCACAGTCGAAAGGGCGCGCCGAAGCCGCGCTTCGTTCCTTCCAAGACCTCTTCGGGCACGAGTCCCGCGAGCGCGCGCCGCAGCAGATACTTCCGTTGAAAGCCGCGCAGTTTCAGTTCATCCGGCAGCGAGTTGACGAACTCGACCAGGCGATGATCCAAGTACGGCACGCGCGCTTCTAGGCTCCACGCCATCGTCATGCGGTCGACGCGGTGGAGCTGATAATCGGGCAGCGCGGTGCGCTGCTCAAAGTCGAGGATGGCGGCGAGCGGCGAGCGACCGTCCGCGCCGAGCGCCGCGCGCAGCGGGTCGTCGCCGGCGCGATGATTCGGCGCAATCGAGTGCAGCCCGAACTCATAGAGCCGCCGGCGCGCGCCGCGCGGCAGGAGCGGCAGAGCGGGCGAGAAGGGCAGGAGCCGCCGGTAGCCGGCGAAGAGCTCGTCGGCGCCTTCGCCGATGAGCACGGCCTTCACTTCGCGCCGCGCGAACTCGGCGAGATAGAAAAGCGGCAGGAAGGAAATCGGCGTCGGCTCTTCCAGGTGCCAGACCATCCGCGGCAAGTCTTCGACGAAGCGCGCCGGGTCAAGCTCGAACTCGCGGTGATCGGTGCCGAAGCGCTCGGCGAGCCGCCGCGCCAGCGGCCGCTCGTCGTCGGCGCCGGCAAAGCCGACGGTGAAGGTCTTGGGCTTGCGATCGAGCAGCCGCGCCATTTGCGCCACGACGCCGGCCGAATCCAGCCCGCCCGACAGCAGCGCGCCCACAGGGACGTCGCTCACGAGATGGCTGCGCACGGCGTCTTCGAAGCGGCGGCGGAATTCGGCGACGGCGTCGGCTTCCGTGATTCGCCGTGTGGCGCCGACCTGCGGCTGCCAGTAGCTGTGAACTTCCGCGCGGCCGCGCTCCCAGCGCAGCCAGCAGCCCGGCGGCAAGCGCCGCAGGCCTTCGACGAGAGTCTCGCTGCCGGGCAAGTAGAGATAGTGCAGCAGGCGCTCGACCGCGGGCCGATGCAGACGCCGCGGGAAATCCGGATTGAGCAGAATGGCCTTGGCCTCGGAGGCGAAGAAGAAGCGCTCGCCGCGCTCGGCGTAGTAGAGCGGCTTGATGCCGAGGCGGTCGCGGGCGACGAGCAGCCGCCGGCGCGGCGCGTCCCAGAGCGCGAAGGCGAACATCCCTTCCAGACGTGCCAGTAGCGCCTCGCCTTCGTCCTCGTAGAGGTGGAGGATGACCTCGGCGTCGCTCCCGGTCGAGAAGCGATGGCCGCAGCGGGCGAGCTCCTCACGCAGCGCGCGGTAGTTGTAGATCTCGCCGTTCAGGATGAGCCGCAGCGAGCCGTCTTCGTTGGTGAGCGGCTGCTGGCCGCCTTCGAGGTCGATGATGCTCAAGCGGCGGAAGCCCAGGCTGGCGTCGGCGCTCGTGAAGAAGCCGTCGCTGTCCGGGCCGCGGTGGCAGAGGGCGGCCGTCATCCGGCGGAGGAGCGCCGCGTCGTCGAAGCCCGCGAAGCCGCAGATGCCGCACATGGAAGGCCGTGGCCGAGGCGAAGCGGAAGTTTCTCACACCGGCCAGCGACGCGCAATCGTCGCGGCTTACTCGGAGCGGCGCAGCAGGCTGCGGTACGGGTCGAGCAGCACGGCGTCGGGCGCAGCGCTCACGGGAAAGGCGAAGGCCGTTTCGCGCCCCGTGACCACCACCGTCCCCAGCCGCCGCAGCTCGGTCCCGTAGCGCGCGTAGACCGGCACAGGCATGGTGAAGAGCTCGGACACGTCCGACTGCGCGATGGCGCCTTCGACGCGCCGGTCATCCGGCCCGCGGCCGCGCAGCTCCCAGTGCAGCCGGTAGCGCGGAAAGCCGGTGTCGTAGACCCACTCGTCGAAGAACCAGTCGAGCCGGCCGGTTTTCTCCGCGTCGGCCTGCGGCGGCAGCACCGCCTCGAGCGCCCGCTGGAACTCGGCGGTGGTCAGCGGGTCGGGGCCGCCGCGCTCGGCGAGCCGGCGCAGCGCGCCGACGAAGACGGCGTCGGAGCCGGTGGCAGGGTCGCGGAACATCTCGCGCAGCATGTGCAGGATCCACGGCCCCTTGCTGTAGATGAGGCGGACGTAGCCGTCGGGGCTGCGCGAGGAGTCGAGGCGCACGCCCAGGGTCAGCGCGCCGGTGGCCTCGATGGGATTCCCGGCGCCGTCGGTTTCGAGCAAGTCGGCGCGGTAGCGCTCGAGCCACTCGCGCAGGACGTCGGCGCCGCCCGCCTGTTTCTCGACGTAGAGCAGCGCGGAGTAGGCGGCCAGGCCTTCGGCGAGCCACTGGTCGCGGTAGTGGGGCAGCCGCACCCAGTTGCCCCACCACTGGTGGGCGACCTCGTGTGCGGGCGTGAGCAGCGAGAAGGCTTCCCGCGCGCGCTCGCTCAAGCCCAGCCGCGCCTGCTCGCCCGCCGGCAGAAAGCTCAAGGTGGAGAGATAAATCAGCCCGGGATAACCCTGGCCGAAGCCGCCCGGGATTTGCGAGACGTGCAGCTCGGTGTAGGGGAACGGCCCGAAGAGCTCGGCGCAGGTGGCGAGGGAGTTGGCCACGTCGTTGGCGACGCGGTCGAGCAGCAGCGTGGGCGGCGCGGGCGGTGGGCTGCCCGGTTCTTGGCGCAGGCGCGCCCAGGGGTCGCCGTGCGGGATGAGCGGCGGCGGCAGCGAGCGCTGGCGCGCCGCCTGCGCCAGGCGCGGCTCGAGCTGGCGGTTGGCGTAGGCGGTGACGCGCACCCCGTTGCGCTCGACGAGGCGGGTTTCGTAGTCGCCCACGTTGAAGCCGGCCACGGGCAGCGGCAGGTCGCTCACCCACAGGGCTTCCTTCCACTCGCCCTCTTCGCGCGCCTCGCGCAGCGTTCCTGTGGCCACGAGTTGTAGGGTGCGGGGGAAGCGGAAGCGCAGCTCGAAGCGGGCGGGCGCGAGCACGTTGATGTTGGGATACCAGTTGCCGCGCGCGCCCACGAAGAGCACGCCGTTGCCCAGGTCGGTGATCACCCGGCCGCGATAGCGGAAGCGCAGCGTGCGCTTGGCGGACCCGGCGGCGCGGCCGGGCGGCAGCACCACCGCCACCACGTCGGTGCCGCGGTAGCGGGCTTCCTCGGGGGTCAAGGTGGCGTTCTGGAAATACTCCAGTGGCACCGGCGCCTGCCCCGAGCCCAGCCGAGGGGTCTCGCCGGTGGCCCCGACCTCGGAAACCTCCGCCACGCTCAGGAAGCGCGAGAGCTCGAACAGCAGCACGCGCGGCCGTGCGGCGCCGAGCTCCAGGTCCACTTCGCAGTCGGCCTCCAGCTCAGTGGTGGGCAGGAGGGTGCCGCGGAGGCGATAGGCCAGGGCGCGCACGGGCGGCGCCGTCGCCGGGCCCTGGCGGCGGGAGAAGGAGCTCCAGACGTCGTAGAAGGCGCGGTCGTCCCGCCGGCGCACCTGGCCGACGAGGAGTTGTTCGGGCCGGCGGTCGTCCACCACCACGTTGAAGGTGCCCAGGCGGCGGCCTTCGACGCCGGCGTAGAAGTAGGGAACGGGATCGTCCAGGTAGTCGAGCAGCAGCCGCAGCGAGTGGGCGCGGTTCAGCGGCGCCAGCAGCGGCTCCCAGCGCTCGAGGAGCTCGGGGTCGTGGGCCGGCTCGCCGTGCCCGCTGGCAATCTGCGCGCGCAGCTCTTCGAAAGTGCGGTCGGTGAAGCGGAGGTAGAGGCTGGCGAAGGATTCGGTGAGCAGGGGCGAGCCGGTGAACTTGACGAGCTGCTGCCGCTCGGCGGGTTGGGGCGGGACGACCAGGACTTCGCCCGCGCCCTCGAAGAGCGCGCCGGTCACGCGCCCGGCCACGGGCGTGAGGAAGACCAGAGTGCCGTGCTGCAAGTGCAGGCGCAGGGCGTCGCGCTGGAGGTAAAGGTCGGTCACCTTGAAGGTCTGCGGCGCGTCCAGGCCGATGCGGTGGAGCTCGTCGAGCAGCGCCGCGGCCTGCTGCGCCCGCCCGGCGAGCGGGCCGGCCAGCAGAAGCAGCAGGGCGAGAATTCGGCAGCCGTCTCTCACGGCTTCGACTCTAGACCACCGCGCCGCGCGGTGCAAGGCAACCTCCCCGCTGCGTCTGCTAGAATCCTTGGATGCGCGGGCGCAAACCGGGTTGGCAACCGCTATGAACTCTCTGGTCCGCTTGGTCGTGATCCTTCTGCTCGCCGCTCTGCCGGCGGCCGCCGATACCATTGTTCTCAAGAGCGGCCGCCGCCTCCAGGCCTGGAACGTCCAGGAGCGCGGCGAGCGCTACTACTACGAAACTCCCGAAGGCGAAGTCTCCCTCCGCAAGGACCAGGTGGAGCGCATCGAGCGCGACGACGCCCGGCCCGACTGGGGCCGCGCCGCCGTCTCCCTGGCCGACCTGCCGGCGCTCGACGACGCCGATGTGCTGCGCGTGGTCGCCGGCGGACAGGTGGATTCGGCGCTGCTGGCGAAACTCGAAGGGGAAGCGGCGCGGGGCGACGAGGCGGCGCGGCTGCGCGCTGCCGCTGCGCTGGCCCTGGTCGGACGCCTCCACCTCGAGCAGGGCCGGCGCGACCCGGCCGCCGAGAGCTTCCGCCGCGCCCTCACTTTCGCCCCCAACCATCCCGGCCTGCTGCTGATGCTCGCCGTCGCTGAAATCGAGCGCCAGCGCTACGCGGCCGCGCAGGAGGCCTTGCGGCCGCTCTTCAGCAACAAGGACTACGCCTTCCACGCCTACCGCCTGCAAGGCTTCCTCTACTATGCGACCGAAGAAATGGACCGCGCCCTGGCCGCCTGGAAGCAGGCCCTGGCGCTCAAGCCCGACCCGGCGCTTGCGGCCGAGCTCAAAGCCATCGAGCAGGAAGCCCGCGCCGCCGAAGACCTCGCGCAGCGCGCCAGCGGGCGCTTCGTGCTCCGCTATGAGGGAAGCGAGCGCGGCTCCGAGCGCCTGGCCGGCGGCATCCTGCGCGCGCTCGACGGGATGTACGACCAGTTCGGCAGCGCTTTCAACTACCTGCCGCGCGAGCCCATCATCGTGCTGCTCTACCCGGATGAGCGCTTCTACGAGCTCACGGGGATGCCGCCCGAAGTGCACGGGCTCTATGACGGCAAGATCCGCGTGCCGGTCGCGGGCTTGAGCTCGCTCACGCCGAGCCTCGAACAGGTGCTGCGCCACGAGCTCGTGCACGCCTTCGTCTTCCACAAGACCCGCGGCCGCGCGCGGCACTGGCTGCAGGAAGGCCTGGCCCAGTACTACGCCGGCCAGCGGCCGCAAGTTTCCGGCGACGTCTTCCGGCCGCTGTTTGAGCCGCGGGACGGCTCGGCGCTGCCGCGCATCGAAGCGGCCTTCGGCAACGCCGGCTCGATCTTCGCCGCCTACGCGGCCTCGTGGCTGGTGGTGGATGTGCTGATGCGGCGCTACGGCCGCGGCGACATGGAGCGGCTGCTCGACGCTCTGGAGCGGGGCGAGTCCACCGAGCAGGCTCTGCGCTCCGCCTTCCGCCTGACGTTCGTCGACCTCGACCGCGAGGTCTACGACTCCCTCCGCTAGAGCGTGAGCAACAAGGCGGCGAGCAACGCGGCGCGCTCGGGCATCCGGCGGACCACCACAAACTCGCCGGGCGAGTGTGCCCCGGCGCCGACGCCGCCCAGGCCGTCGAGCGTCGGGACGCCGAGGGCGGCGGTGAAGTTGCCGTCCGAGGCGCCGCCGGTTGAGGATTCGTCCAGCCGCGCGCCCAGCGCGCGCGCCAGTTGTTGAGCGTGCCGGAAGAGTTGCGCCCCCTCACGGGTGCGCTCGAGCGGCGGGCGGTTGAGGTCGCCGGTGACGCGCAGCCGCGCACGGGGATTCACCGGCCGGAGGGCGCGCATCCGGCGCTCGATCCAGGGGCCGTCGGCGCGCCGGGCGATGCGGACGTCCACGAGAGCCCGGGCGCGCTCGGGAACCACGTTCGTGCGCGTGCCGCCTTCGATGACACCTACGTTGAGCGTGAGCCCGCGCGCCGGCCGGGCGAACCGCTTCACGCGCAGGATCTGCGCGGCCAATTCCTCGATGGCGTTCACGCCCTTTTCCGGCTCGATGCCGGCGTGCGCGGCGCGGCCTTCCACGGTGAGC
>Ga0209619_10003985_pt1 | contig 10544 bp, 14 predicted proteins | sample Rifsed16ft3_FD_184011 | JGI IMG/M metagenome (GOLD analysis project Ga0209619, IMG submission 184011) | Soil microbial communities from Rifle, Colorado, USA - sediment 16ft 3 (version 2) | ecosystem: Environmental > Terrestrial > Deep subsurface > Rock core/Sediment | place: Rifle, Colorado... | reverse complement strand
CGGCGGCAATCCACGTTATATCACCGTGGCCGAGTCCCGATTCGTGCGTCGTTGATGGCGGAGGTGCCGATGACCGGCTCTGTTACGCTTTCCGCGCCGATGCCGCTGTCGAGCGGGCGTGACAAGGCGCGGGAGATGGCAGTGGACCGGGAGCGGCAACTCGAGCGATTCCTGGCCGGCATCGAGAGGCGCGCCTATCGCATCGCCCAGCTTTCGCTGCGCGACCCTGATGAGGCCCAGGACGCCGTGCAGGACGCCATGATCCGGCTGGCGCGAAACTACGCGGGCCACCCGGCAGAGCAATGGCGACCGTTGTTCTACCGCATCCTGCGTAACCGTATTACGGACGGCCAGCGACGGCGCCGTGTGCGCCAGGGCGTGATCGCCTGGTGGCCCGGCACGGCGACCGATGACGGGCCGGCAGATCCGGTCGAAAACGCAGTGGATCCGGCTGGCACGCCCGAGCAGCAGCTCGAGGGCGGCCAGTTGCTCCAGCGCATCGAGCGGGCGCTGGCGGAACTCTCCGGTCGCCAGCGAGAGGTATTCATGTTGCGCAACTTCGAGGGACTCGATGTCGCGCAGACGGCGATCGCGATGGGTTGCTCAGAAGGAAGCGTCAAAACGCACTACTTCCGTGCAGTGCATGCGCTGCAACAGGCATTGGGGGAATGACAACCATGAACGAGCGGATGAAGGACTTTGAGCGCAGGAGCCGCGCCGCATTCGACGACAGTGTCGCGGCGCTGGACGGCCAGACCCGGGCACGCCTCGCACAGGCGCGTGAACTCGCGCTTGCAGAAGCGCAGCGCCGGCCCAGGCCGTGGCAGTCGGCCTGGTTTCCGGCCGGTGCGGCGGCCGCAGCGGCGCTCATGGCGCTGCTGTTGTGGAACGGTGGCGAATCGGGATCGGGCGTCGAGCCGTCGATCGTCGCGCTCGAGGAACTCGATATCGTGACCACGGGCGAGGACCTCGACATGTTCGACGAGGATCCCGGGTTCTACGCCTGGGCGACAAGCGAATTGGCCGACGGCGTGGGTTGAGCTGATGAATCTCAATGCATGGCTTGCGATGGGGCTGTTTGCGTTGCCCATCGCAGCGGAGGAGCCGCCGGCGGTGACGCCGGATGCCGAGTTCCTGGAGTTCCTGGGAGAGACGGCGATCGAGGACGAGGGATTCGTAAAGTTCGTGGAGTCGGGCAGATTTGAGCGTGGGCTGCAGCAGGCCGAGGAAGCGCCGGCGGCTCCGAAGGATGACGACGATGAACGCTAAGCTTGGCTGGATTCTGGCGATCTGCCTGGCGCTTGCAGTGGCGCCTGCGATGGCGCAGGAGCGCGCGCCGCAACCCGGCGTCGAATGGTCATCGCTGAGCGAAGCCCAGCAAAAAATCCTTGCCGGACAGGCCGAGGCCTGGGATAAGTTGCCGCCGGGACGCCAGCAGGCAATGGCCCGGGGCTCGGAGCGCTGGCTGTCCATGACGCCCGATCAACAGGCCAGGGCCGGCGAGCGCTGGAAGAAATGGAAGAAGATGTCGCCGCAGCAGCGCGAGCACCTGCGCGAGCGTTGGCGCCGATTCCATGAATTGTCACCGGAACAGCAGGAAGCCCTGCGCGAAACCTACCGGCGCTTCCAGTCGCTGCCGCCCGAACGGCGCGAGGAACTGCGCGAGCGTTGGCAGCGGATGACGCCCGAGCAGCGCCAGCGTGCGATCCGGAGGCATCAGGCATATCCGCGCCCCGCGCCGCCGCCGCGGCCTGGTCGCTGACCCGCGGCCACTCGCCTTCGAACCGGCTCCGTGGGAGGATGATGCCGGGTTCTGGTCCACGAACCGGGTGCCGTCATGTCAGACAAGAAGCTGACGCGTTCGAGGGACCGCATGATCGCCGGGGTCTGCGGCGGAATCGCGGAGTGGCTCGGCTGGGGTGCGGACAAGGTCCGCGTGATCTACGTGATCGTCTCCATCCTGAGCGCGGCGTTTCCGGGCATCATCGTCTACCTGATCCTTTGGCTCGTGATGCCCGAGGCCGATGAGTGAACCAAGGGAGCAAAAAGGGGACGCACCCCTTTTCCCACGAAAAGGGGTGCGTCCCCTTTTTGCTGTTAGCCGGCGGCCTTGATAGCGTGAATCAGCGCGCCCGCGACTTTTTGGGCGTCGCCGTAGACCATGCGCGTGTTGTCCAGGTAGAACAGGTGATTCTCGATGCCTGAGAATCCGGCGCCCTGGCCACGCTTGATCACGAGCACGTTCTTCGCCTTGTCGGCGTTCAGGATCGGCATCCCATAGATCGGACTGCTCTTGTCGGTGCGCGCGACCGGGTTGACGACGTCATTCGCGCCGATCACGAGCGCGACGTCGGCGGTTTCGAATTCGGCGTTGATCTCGTCGATGTCCGCAATCAGGTCATAGGGCACGCCGGCTTCGGCCAGCAGCACATTCATGTGGCCGGGCATGCGGCCGGCCACCGGATGGATCGCGAAGCGCACCATCACGCCCTTGTCGATCAGGAGCTGGCACATCTCCCAGACCTTGTGCTGAGCCTGTGCGACTGCCATGCCGTAACCCGGGATGACGAGGACCTTCTGCGCGAAAGCCATCATGATGCCGGCATCCGAGGGTTCGATCGGCTTCAATGCGCCAGCGACCTCGCCGCCCGCTGCAACCTCTCCCTCGCCAAAGCCCGAGAACAGCACGTTGCCGATAGAGCGGTTCATGGCCTTGGCCATCAGCTGCGTCAGGAGCGTGCCGGCCGAGCCCACCACGATGCCCGCGATGATCATCGCGGCGTTCTCGAGCACGAAGCCCTCGAAGGCGACGGCAAGGCCGGTGAACGCGTTGTACAGCGAGATCACGACCGGCATGTCGGCGCCGCCGATCGGCAGCGTCATCGTGATGCCGAGCAAGAGTGCCAACGCGAAGAACAGCACGATCGTCTGCATCATTGGGTGGCCGGCGACGACGACCGACGCGCCGATCGCGAGTATTGCCGCGACGATCAGGAGATTGACGAACTGCTGGCCATTGAAGCGGAAGCTGCGCTTGATGAGCCCCTGGAGCTTGCCGAAAGCAATCAGCGAGCCCGAGAAGCTGACCGAGCCGATGAAGGCGCCCGCCGCGGCGAGTGCCGTGACCACCGGCCCGTGCGCGGCGGCTGCATCCGGTTGCGCCGCGGCCATGCGCAACAGTTCCACCGCTGCGATCGCGGCCGCCGCGCCGCCGCCCATGCCGTTGTAGAGCGCGATCATCTGCGGCATGTCAGTCATCGCGACCCGCTTGCCGGACCACCAGGCGAGTCCGCCGCCGATGGCGATCGCGACGAGCATCAGCGGGAAGTTCCCCATGCCGGGGTACAGGAAGCTCATCACGGTGCCGATCAGCATGCCCATGCCCGCGACGACGATGCCGCGCCGCGCCGTGACCGGCGAGCTCATGGCCTTCAGGCCCATGATGAACAGGAAGGCGACCAGCAGGTAGCTGGCGTCTATCAGGAGCGTCGCGACATTGTCGGGAAGCCAGCCGCCCATCACGCGGGCTCCTTTTTCTTGTTCCGGTCGCCGCTCGCCTTGAACATCTCGAGCATGCGCTCGGTCACGACGTAGCCGCCGACCGCGTTGCCGGCGCCGAGCACGACGCCGACGAAGCCGATGATCTGCTCGAGCGGCGTCTCGGCGAGGCCGAGCGCGACCATCGCGCCCACGAGCACGATGCCGTGCACGAAATTGGAGCCGGACATCAGCGGCGTGTGCAGGATCACCGGCACGCGCGCGATGACCTCGTAGCCCGTGAACGCCGCCAGCATCACGATATAGAGCGCGATTACGCCTTCCATTACGCGGCCTCCACGGTCTTGCGCGTGGCTTCGTGGCGGATGCTGCCGTCGTGAGTAACGCAGGACGCCGCGAATACCTCGTCGTTCCAGTCGATCGAAAGCACGCCGGCCGACAGGGCAGGCCGGATGAAGTTGAGCAGGTTGCGTGCGTACATCTCGCTCGCGTGGAAAGCGACCGAGGAGGGCAGGTTGACCGGGCCGACGATGCGCACACCGTGGTGATCGACGGTCTCTCCGGCGCGGGAGAGTTCGCAATTGCCGCCATTCTCGGCGAGCAGGTCGACGATGACGGCGCCAGGCTTCATGCGCTCCACGGCGGCGCGGCCGATGATGCGTGGCGCCGGCCGGCCCGGGACACCCGCGGTCGTGATGACGCAGTCCGCAGCGGCGATGCGGGAATCGAGCACTTCCTGCTGCTTCTGCCTTTCCTCGGCGGTCAGTTCGCGCGCGTAACCGCCCGCGCCCTCGGCCGTGACACCGGTCTCAACGAACTTTGCGCCGAGTGACTTGATCTGCTCGCGTGTCACGCTCCTGACATCGTAGGCCTCGACGATCGCGCCAAGGCGGCGTGCGGTCGCGATGGCCTGCAGGCCGGCGACGCCGGCGCCGATCACGAGCACGGTGGCCGGGCGAATCGTTCCCGCGGCCGTCGTCAGCATCGGGAAGAACTTGTCGAGCGCCGAGGCACCGAGCAATACCGCCTTGTAGCCGGCGACGGCTGCCTGCGAGGACAATGCGTCCATGGACTGCGCGCGTGAGATGCGCGGGATGAGTTCCATCGCAAAGCTTGTTATGCGACGGTCGCGGAGTGCGCGTATGAGCTCTGGCCTGGCGTGCGGCGCCAGGAATCCGATCAGCGTGGTGCCTGGCTTCAGGCGCATGGCTACGGCGGGATCGAGTGGCTGCACCGCGAGCAGCACATCGGCAGCTTCAAGCACGGCGCTGGTGGAATCGGCGAAGGCGGCATCCTTGTAAAACTCGTCCGGAAAACGTGCGCTGGCGCCGGCGCCGCGCTCAATGCATAGTTCTGCGCCGAGCGCTGCAAGCCGGGTCGCGACCTCGGGTACGACGGCCACCCGGTTCTCGCCTGGCGCGGTCTCTTTCAGCACCCCGATCGTGACTGGCATCAAGATCCTCCCCAAAATTGCCCGGCCGCTGGCCAGCCAGGTTGGGACGCGTTGAAAAAAATCAATTATGCCGTATTGTTTACACTTTCGGTTACCGTGAGCCGTCCGTGAACGCCAGATTGCACATATCGATGACGTCGAATCCGCTGTCGCAGCAGGTGCTGCGCACGGACGCATCCGGCATGCCGCTGGAATGGATTGATTACAAAGAGGCGGTGTGCCTGCACTGCCTCGGCCAGGTCGTGTATGCCTTCGGCAGCCGCCTGTATGAGTTGCATGGCGGCATCAACGCGCGTTCCGGCCGCCAGACGGTCATCGAGGTCAATTCGATGCTAGCGACGCAGGGCTCTTCCGGAAATCCCGGCAGCCTGCGCGGCGACTATGTGCCGCCGCTCAACAACGAGACCCTGTTCCGGCGCGACTCGCAAATGTGCATGTACTGCGGCGGGCGTTTCTCCGTGCAACAGCTTTCGCGCGACCACGTGCGGCCGTTCTGCCAGGGCGGCAAGGATGCCTGGAACAACGTCGTGGCAGCCTGCCGTCGCTGCAACAACGCCAAGGCCTCGCGCACGCCTGAACAGGCCGGCATGCAGCTGCTTGCCGTGCCGTTCACGCCGACCTATGCCGAATACATCTACCTGAAGGGCCGGCGCGTGCTGGCCGACCAGATGGAATACCTGCTCGCGCACTTCCCGCGAACCAGCCCGCTGCACGCGCGCATCCAGCGATTCCGGCAGTGAGCGGCCGCGGGCTGCCGCCGCTCTACCTCGTCGACGCGAGTTTCTTCATATTCCGTGCCTACTATTCGGTGGGCATCGAAATGATTGGCACTGACGGCGAGCCGGTTAATGCGCTGTACGGCTTCGGGCGGTTCCTTGGCGACTTGCTGGAGCAGGCCCGGCCCGTGCACATCGCGGTGGCATTCGACGAGAGCCTGTCCAGTTCGTTCCGCAACGAGATCTTTCCGGCCTACAAGGCCAATCGCGAGCCGGCACCACCGGAACTCAAACGCCAGTTCGCGCTGTGCCGCGAGCTGTGCCGGCACCTGGGTCTCGCCGAATACAGCAGTCCGCTCTACGAGGCCGATGACATCATCGGCACGATTGCGACGCGCTTTCGGTCGCGCGGCCATCAGGCCGTGCTGGTGACGCGCGACAAGGATCTCGCACAGCTCATCCGCAAAGGCGATGCCTATTGGGACTGGGCGGCCGAGCGGCGCCTCGAGTACGCGGACATCGAGGACCATTTCGGCGTGCGTCCCGAGCGCATGGCGGACTTCCTCGCACTGACCGGTGACTCGGTGGACAACATCCCTGGCGTGCCGGGTGTCGGCCCGAAGACTGCCATGGTCCTGTTGCGCGAATTCGCCTCGCTTGAGGAAATCTATGCAGGTCTCGAGCGCGTGGTGTCGCTTCCGATCCGTGGTGCCGCCAAGCTGCCGGACAGGCTCCGGACGCATCGCGATGCAGCCTATCTCGCGCGGCGCCTGACGACGATCGCCTGCGACATGCCGATTGACGTGTCGACCGAGCAGTTGCGCCGCCGCAAGCCGGATCTCGAGGCGCTCGAGGCGTTTTACGATCGGGCGCGTTTCGGAGCGATGCTGCGCCGCCAGGCGCAACGCATCGCCGACCATGCATGAGCGAGAAGCTGACCGCGGCGCTCGCGGCTGCGCTGGGATGCGCCGTCGCTCCAGAGCCCACGGCCGCGGTCCACGGCGGCTGCATCAACGATTGTTTCCGCTGGCAAACCGAGCGGGGCCCGGTGTTCGTCAAGCGCGCGCCGCTTGCGCGCCGTGACGTTCTGGAAGCGGAGGCAGACGGCCTCGAGCGCCTGCGCCAGGCAAATGCGTTACGGGTGCCCGGGACCCTGGCCGTCGGCAGTACCGGCGACGAGGTCTTTCTCGTGCTCGAGTGGCTCGAACTCGTCCAGCCCGACGCAACATCAGAGGAGCGATTCGGCGAGGCGCTCGCCTGGCTGCACCGAAACCGCGCTCCTGCCCATGGGCTCGAGCGTGACAACTTTATCGGCGCCACGCCCCAGTCCAATGATTTTTCGGAGGACTGGGTGGCGTTCTGGCGCGAACGGCGCCTTCTGTACCAGTTGAAACTCGCAGCCAGCCGTGGCCACGCGGGGCGGCTACAGGATCGCGGACGTCGCCTCATTGAAGTGATGGACGTGTTCTTCGCGACCTACCGGCCGGCCGCTTCCTTGCTGCACGGCGATCTGTGGAGCGGAAATCGCGGAGCGCTCGCTGACGGCACGCCGGTCGTTTTCGATCCCGCGGTCTATTGCGGTGACCGTGAAGCGGACGTGGCGATGACGCAGTTGTTCGGGAATTTTGGTCCGCGGTTCTATGCGGCCTACACGGCGACCTGGCCGCTCGATCAGGCCGCCGGCACGCGCCGCGACCTCTACAATCTTTATCACGTGCTGAATCACCTGAACCTGTTCGGCGGCGCGTACCGCGCACCGGCGGAAGCCATGACGGACCGGTTGCTCGCGGCAGCCGGTCACTAGCTGATCACAGGTATCGCCTGCGGAGGGGTCGGACCCCTCCAGAAAGCGGGCCGCTGAACTTAATAAGTGTCGTAACCGCGTCTTGCGAGGTTGGTACTGCAGGCCTGGAGGCGGACCCACAACTTGCCGGCTACGGAATTGGGGTCCTGGGCTTCGACGCGCCAGGCGTCCCAGGCCTTGCCAAAGCTCGCCGCGTCCTTGCTGCGCCCGATCCAGTACATGGACTCGAGGTTATTGCTCTGCAGCGGCATCAGGATTTCTGCATGGTATGCGTACCTGTCGCCCCACTGTGCGTTGAAATCCTTGGTGATCTGCATGAATGTCGCGAAATCGCAGCCGGCATCGAGTTTGAATTCGATGACGTCCAAATGATCGGCCGCTGCTGCCATTGGCAGTGTGAGCAACGCGATGGCGATGAATTTCTTCATGGTTGTTTCCTCCCCGGCTGCAATGAAAATATCCGCAGCCCGCAGTTGCGGTGAAGGCTGTGTAATCATCATACGCCATGCAACCGAAATTCGTTCCGCTGCCTGGTTGCACGGAATATCCGCCCGATGAAATGCTGGATCGCGTGCGCGACTTCGCCGACGAGATGCAGAGACGGCGAACCATCCGTGATTTCTGAGAGCGCCCGGTGCCGCGCGCATTGATCGAAGAATGTCTGCGTGCCGCGGGATCTGCGCCTTCAGGCGCCAACCAGCAGCCCTGGCATTTCGAGGCTGTCTCGGATCCGGCCGTGAAGCAACGGATCGGCGTGGCGGCAGGGGAGCGCGAGTTCTATGCGCATCGCGCGCCGCCGGAATGGCTCGAAGTGCTGCAGCCGCTCGGCACCAACGCGAGCAAGCCCTTTCCCGAAACCGCCCCCTGGCTGATCGCTGTTTTCATTCGCCGTTTCGAACGCCTGCCTGATGCGACCAAGCGCAAGCACTACTACATGGACGAATCGGTCAGTCTGGCGACCCGCCGATCTCGAAAGGCCATTCCTTCTGCTGGTCGTCGGCTACCCGGCGGCCGACCTAAAGGGGACGCATCCCTTTTTTGTTGCATCCCTTTTTCTTTGGAAAAAGGGAAGCGTCCCCTTTAAGCATCGACGCAAACCTGCGGCGGGCGGACATCCATCGCGCCGACAGTAGCGCAATTGCCGGGCAGGGCGGCCGCTCGTATAGTCGCGCAACTCCGGGGGAATCATGATCGAAAACAATAGCGCCATCGTCCTGAGCCTCTCGCTTTACATGGCGGTCTGCCTGCTGCTCGGATTCATCGCCTACCGGCGCACCGCAACACTCGGCGACTTTATCCTGGGTGGCCGCGGGCTCGGAAGCTGGGTCACGGCGATGAGCGCGCAGGCCTCGGACATGAGTGGCTGGCTGCTGATGGGCCTGCCCGGGCTCGCGTATCTGTCCGGTTTCGATGCGGTGTGGCTACTGCTCGGGCTCGTCGTCGGCACCTGGGCGAACTGGCGATACATCGCCGCAAGGTTGCGCGCCCGCACCGAGCAGCTTTCGGATTCGCTGACGCTGCCGGACTATTTCGAACGGCGATTCAAGGACGAGTCGCGGATGCTCCGCACGCTGTCCGCGCTCTTCATCCTGGTGTTCTTCGCGTTCTATACGAGTTCCGGCTTTGTCGCCGCCGGCAAGCTGTTCGAGGCGCTGTTCGGCATGCCCTACGTCGAAGCGATGTTTTGGGGCTCGATCGTGATGCTTGCCTATACATTCTTCGGCGGCTTCCTGGCGGTCAGCTGGTCCGACATGCTGCAGGGCACGCTGATGTTCCTGGCGCTCGTGCTGGTCGCCGCTATGGGCATCCACCTCGCCGGCGGCGCCGTGCCGGCGCTCGATGCGCTCGAGGCGCGCGATCCCTTGCTGCTCGATCCATTCGTTGCGGATGGAAGACAAGCGCTTGGCTGGATCGGCGTGCTGTCGCTCGTGGGCTGGGGTCTCGGCTATGCCGGGCAGCCGCACATCCTGGCGCGCTTCATGGCGATTCGGCGCGTCGAGGAGCTCGCAACCTCGCGCCGTGTCGCAATGGGCTGGGTCATCACCGTGCTCGCGGCGGCCGTCATCGTCGGACTGACCGGGGTCCTCGTGCTCGAAAAACCGCTCGTAGGCGCAGACAGCGAGAAGGTATTCATCCTGATGTCGACCACGTTCTTTCATCCCGTCATCGCGGGTGTCTGCCTGGCCGGCATCATGGCCGCGATCATGAGCACAGCGTCGGCGCAACTGCTGGTGTCTTCGTCGGCTTTCGCCGAGGATTTTTATTGCGGCCTGTTCCGGCCGCAGGCCGCGCGCGGCGAATTGTTGTGGGTCGGCCGCGCGGCGGTACTCGCGATCGCCGTCATCGCTTTCCTGCTCGGCCTCGATCCCGACAGCAAAGTGCTGTCGCTGGTCAGCTGGGCATGGGCCGGGTTCGGCGCGGCCTTCGGTCCCGCGATCATCCTGTCGCTGTACTGGGAGCGTATGACCCGCAATGGCGCGCTGGCCGGCATCCTGGTCGGCGGGCTGACGGTCATCATCTGGCCGCGCCTCGAGGGCCCGTTGTTCGAGCTCTATGAGCTGGTGCCGGGATTCGCGCTGTCCTGGCTCGTAATCTGGATTGTCTCGATTGCGTCGCCCCAAGGGAATAGCCCGGCGCGGTGAGCGCGCCGACGGGGCGCTACAGCATCACGGACTGACTGCTGCAGAATCCCGCGCGAGTTTGAGTTCGAACGCCACGTCGACCGGATCGCCTATCCAGGTCGTTGACGCCCAGTCGCCTTGACCGACGCCGAACTCGAGGCGGCGCAGCGTCGCGCCACCTTGCATCGTAAATGACCCCTGCCTGGGCTTCAGTTCGAAGCGCACGGCGATCGGCTGCGTCACGCCGCGCAGAGTGAGCGTTCCTGAAGTGACCCAGGCCTTGCCTTCGCGCTTCAGCCCCACTGCGTGATACACGGCCTGCGGGAAGCGTGCCACCCAGAAGAAATCCTGACTACGCAGCACCTCATCGCGATCAGTGTCGGCGGTGTTGGCGGATCGCGTCGCGATCGTGACATCGAGGCGCGCGTTCGCCGGTTCTTTGGGATCGAAGT
>Ga0209619_10003982_pt1 | contig 10545 bp, 13 predicted proteins | sample Rifsed16ft3_FD_184011 | JGI IMG/M metagenome (GOLD analysis project Ga0209619, IMG submission 184011) | Soil microbial communities from Rifle, Colorado, USA - sediment 16ft 3 (version 2) | ecosystem: Environmental > Terrestrial > Deep subsurface > Rock core/Sediment | place: Rifle, Colorado... | reverse complement strand
GCGACGGAGTTGGCGGGCGAGCTGACCGGCGACACGTTGACGCGCCAGTTCGACCAGCTGGAATACAAGGGCAGCGCGGACCAGCAACTGCTCGAGCTGAAGCAGAAGATGGGGATGTTGCCCGCCGGCGGCGCCGCCCAGCCCCGTCAGCTGCCGACTAGCAAAGCCGACGATCGCGTGGCGGAAGACGCGGAGCTGGTGGACGAGGACGACGGCACCAAGGGCAGCTGATGCCCGAGTCGGGCGGCCGGCGGCTGGGCGCGACCATCGTCGCGCTCTTCTTCGTCGGGCTCCTGCTGGTCTTCTTTGCCCAGGTCGCGACCGTCCTCTTCCTGCTGTTCATCGCGGCGCTGCTCGGCGTCTATCTCACGGCCACCACGGATTCCCTGGTTCGCCGCACCGGGCTTCCCCGGGGCGGCGCCCTGACGCTCGCCGCGGTCGGTTCGTTGCTGCTGCTCACCGCCATCGGTTTCCTGGTGCTGCCCCCCGTGGTGCAGCAGACCCAGGAGCTGATCGGGGCGCTGCCCGCACAGGCGCAGCGTCTGGAAGCCCTGCTCATGCGGTGGGCGCGCGACTACCCCATCCTGGAGCGCTCGCTCGCGGTTGAGGGCGGCGGCTTCGTCGAGAGCCTGGTGCGGGACGCCACCGACTTCGTTCGGGGGTCCCTGGTACCCTATATCCGGGCCGGCGGAGCGCTGGCGGTCGAAACCTTCAGCGTGATCGCGATGGCGATTTACCTGTCGCGGGAGCCCGCCGTGTACCGCGAAGGCCTGATCGCCCTGATCCCGCCCCGGTATCGCCACATCGCCCGGGCCACGCTGGCGGACCTCTCCAACACCATGCGGGCGTGGGTGTGGGCGCAGCTCCTGGCCATGGTGGTGCTGGCCGTGTTGACCTTCGTCGGCCTCGCGGTGTTGCGGGTGCCCTATCCGCTCGCCTTCGGCGTATTCACCGGCCTGGTAGCCGTCGTGCCCTTCTTTGGCACGGTAGTGTCCACCCTGCTGCCGGCGTTGTTCGTGCTGATCAATACCGGGTGGGTGCATGGCCTGGCCGTGGCCCTCCTCGGGGTGGCCGTGCATTTGGTCGAGGCCAACGTGGTGGCCCCGCTGATCTTCCAACAGCGCATCCGGCTGCCCCCGGTGCTGACCATCGTGAGCGTGCTGGCCATGGCGACCCTCATTGGGGTCCTTGGCCTGGTCATCGCGGTACCTCTCCTGGCCGCCGTCATGGTGGTGGTGCGCCATGTGCTGATTGACGAGATCTACGAAGAGGCCTCTCGCGGGCGGGTCGCATCGGCCGTGCTGGTGCAGACCAGCGGCCAGCGGGCCGCCGTACCGCTGCCGGAGACCTGAGACATCCTCGCCCCGCGATAAAACGCTCCAGCCCCGCAACAAAACGATGGCAGTCGGCATGGCCGTCGGCGCTACTTTGGCCGCGTCCCACAGGGGGACACGTAGTCTGGTCGGCCTCACGCCATGCACACGCATGGAGGGGGTTTACATGCGAAAACTGATTCTGAGCATGGCCGCGGTCGGCGCACTGGGGATGGCCCCCGCGCCCGTCCCGGCCGATGCCATGACGGCAGGAGACTGCCTCGACGGTGTGATCGACGAATGCAACGAGGACTTTCCCAACACGGACGAGAAACTCATCGCGATCCGCGGGTGGTGCTACCTGATCCGCGGCGCGTGGTGCCTGTTCTGATCCAACGTTCAACGGCCGGCCGGGCCGCGGTGGCGGGGGGCGCTGAGCCCCCCGCCGGACTCGGGCCACCATGCTGAACCTCTTGGCGGCCAAAGCCGAGGTGGTGTTCGGCTTGCAGCTGGTGACCCGGCACCGGGCCCCGCGCCTCGCCGCGCTCCTGGGACTCGGCGTCGCCGCCCTGGCCGCAGTCTCAGCGCCGTCGCCGGAGCGCACGGCGCGGGTAGTGCTGCTGGTGGGCGGCACCCTCGCCGCGGTTGCCGCCTCCCGCCTCCTCTCCCCGGGGCCGGCGCTCGCCGCGGCGCGGATGGTGGTGGCCCCCTGGTGGCTGGTGCCCACCGGCCGGCTCGTCGGCGTGCTGTGCGTGGTAGGGCCACTGACCGTCGGCGTGGGCCTCGCCCTGGCGAGCGCCTCCCCTCAGGGAGCGCCGATCCTTGCCCCCACCGCGGTGGCCGTGGGCTTCGCGGTGTGCGTCGCTTCCTGCACCATGGCCATGGCGTCCTGGTGGGGCGCGTCGGCCGCGGCGTCCGTCGGATTCCTCGCCGTCTGGTTCGGCGGCGTTCCTCCATCCGTCGTGGGCGCGCTGCTCGCCGGGTGGCTCCCGCTCCAGCGGATCGTGACCTGGCTATGGAACGTGCTTCCTCTTCCTTGGCGGGCGGCCCGGTGGCTCGCGTCTGGGGGTTGGGAAGACGCGCTGCTCCTCGGCGCGTGGACCCTCCTGGGGTTGGGCGTCGCCGCCATGCATCTGGCGGGCCCTCGGCGGCCGCGGCGGGCCGAGTCATGACCTTGGTGGCATGCGTGGGGGTGAGCCGGGCGTACGGGTCCGGCCCCCGGCGGCGGGTCGCCCTGGACGGGTGTTCGTTCGCCGCGGAGCGTGGCGAGATCATCGGGGTCGTGGGTCCTAACGGCGCCGGCAAGACCACCCTGATACGGCTCCTGGCCGGCGAGATCGCCCCCACGGCGGGGACCGTCATGGTCGCGGGCTCTCGCGCCGGTACCCAGGAGGCGCGGCGCGTGGTCGGCCTGGCGGAAGATCCTCCCCTGGCGCCGCCGGAACTCACCGGTCTGGAGTGGCTCACCTACCTCGCCAGCCACCGGGCAAGGACGCCGGCGCAACGGGTGGCCCTGGTGCGCTGGGCCATCGAGTTCGGCGTGGTGGCCGAGTTCGCCGGCCGCCGCATGGCGGACTACTCGCGGGGCATGGCGCAACGGCTGGCGCTGGCGGCCGCGGGCCTGCTGGCGCGCGAGGTCCTGCTGCTGGACGAGGTCCTGAGTGGCGTGGACCCCATCGTGGCGCGCACCTTGCGCGGCGCTATCGCGGCGTTCGGGGCAAGCGAACGGTTGGTGGTACTGGCCTCGCATGACTTAAGCACGGTGGAGCGGCTCGCGACCCGGGTGCTGGTCCTCTCGCGGGGCCGCGTGGTGTCGGACGTGTCCACGTCCGCCCTACTCAAAGAACGTGTGGCCGAGCTCGCGCTCAACGGCGGGGCCATGGGCCGGATCGAATGGCTCCTGACCCGCTACGCCGGCGCAGCGCGGACGGGGGATGGCATCGCGATCCCGTTGGTACAGGGCCTCACGCTGGAAGAGATCCTGGCCACCTGCCGCTCCGAGCGGATCCCGGTGGCCGCTACCCGGGTGCGCTACCGCGCCCTGGAGGACTTGCTGATTCCATGAAGCTCATCGCCATGGTGTTGGTGGACCCGCGTCGCGCGGTCCAGGAGGCCATGGACCGGCCTCACCCTGTGATCATCGTGCTAGCCGCCCTCGCGGTCACCGCACTCCTGGGAGCCGCTACCCTCCCACGGCAGCTGGATCTGCTATCCCACTCCCTCGCTCCCATCGGGGACCTGGCGCGGGACCTGCATCACGCGGTCATGCAGGCGGGGCTCACCCGGATCATAGTGGCGGATCGCCTCATGCCGCCGCCCACACTGCTAGTGGCGGCGGTGGTGCTTGGGCTCGCGGCCGAGCCGGTCCTGTCACTCGCTGAGGACCGGCGCCGCGCCGTGTGGGCGGTCGTGCTCCTGGGACTCGCGCCGCTCTTGGTGCAGCGGATCGGCGAGCTGGCCGTGACGTACCTGTCGGCCGTCGGTTCGCCACCGCGCGCGGGGGATGCGGTCGCCGTCCCGAGTCGGTTCACCACCGGCCCGCTGCTCCTTTGGTGGACGGACAGCCCACCCCCGTGGCTGGTCTCGGTCAACCAGCGCTTCAACCTCATTACGCTGTGGGGCATCGTCATCTGGACCGTGGGGCTAAGAGAGCTGGATGGACGGCGCCTGGCGGCTTGGCACGTGGCGCTGCCAGCCATGTGTCTGGCGATCGCGGCACTAGCTACCTGGTGGTTGGCGCCGATGGTGGCGGCGGTGCTGTTGGGGGCGCCCTAGGAGGGAGGGCGATGTGAGACGATCCATCGCCCTTCATCGCCCGCCATCCGCCGCTCCACCCGGTTGACGTCTGTCACGTCGGGGTCTAGGTTGTAGGCCGGAACCCATTGTCCCATCGAAAGTTGGAACCCCCCACGATCATGTCCTCAGCGTTACTGACCAGTGTGGCCGACCTTCAGGCGATAGCGGAGTGGCTGGCCCAACAGCTAAGCCTGGACGTAGGGCTGCTGATCCGCCGCGGCATCCAGATCCTCGCCGTTCTGGTGCTGGCCTATGTCGGGTTCCGGATGCTCAAGCTCGTCACCGGCCGCATCGAGAAGAGCGTGGACGATGGAGACCCCACGACCCTGAGCGAGCGGGAGCAACGAGGTAAGACACTGGCCCAGTTGCTGAACAGCGTAGGTGGCGTGGCGATCGCGGTTGGCGCCGGGCTCACCATCCTCAACTTCTTCATCCAAATCGGTCCCCTGCTTGCCGGCGTGGGCGTGGCCGGGTTGGCCATCTCGTTCGGCGCCCAGAGCCTGGTCAAGGACGTCATCGCCGGCTTCTTCATCCTGCTGGAGAACCAGTTCGGCGTGGGGGACATCGTAAAGGTCAACGGCGTGGGCGGTGTGGTGGAGCGCATGACCATGCGAGTGGTCATGCTCCGCGACGTCCACGGGGTCCTGCACGTGGTGCCCAACGGTTCGATCGATCTGGTGTCGAACATGACGCGCGGCTGGGCTCGCGCCATCGTGGACATCGGCGTCGCGTACAAGGAGAACGTGGACAACGTGATTCGGGTGATGCGCGACGTGGCCGCCGAGCTGTGGCGGGACGCCGAGTGGAAGGGCCTCCTGTTCGAGGAGCCGGCGGTGTGGGGCGTGGAGCAGCTCGCCGACAGCTCGGTCAACATTCGCCTCGTGGCCATGACGCAGCCCGGGAAGCAATGGGCGGTGGGTCGGGAGCTCCGGCGTCGCCTCAAGAACCGGTTCGATCGCGAAGGGATTGAGATTCCCTTCCCGCAGCGCACGCTGCACCTGGGCGACGCCGAACCGCTCACGTCCCTGTTGAGCGCCAAATCCGAGGAATCTCAAACCACTCGGCGATGACGCTCCGCCTCTACAACACCTTGACGCGGCGGGTGGAGGCGTTCGAGCCCCTTGCCCCCCCGCGGGTGACCCTCTACACCTGCGGCCCCACGGTCTACAACTACGCCCACATCGGCAATTTCCGGACGTTCCTCTTTGAGGACCTCCTGCGGCGCTACCTCGAGGCGCGGGGATTCGAGGTCCTTCACATCATGAACTTGACCGATGTGGACGACCGCACCATTAAGGCGGCCGCGGCTGCCGGGGTGCCCCTGACCCAGCACACCGAGCCATTCGCACGGGCGTTCTTCGAAGACCGCGACTACCTGCGGATCCGGCCGGCGCACGTCTATCCGCGCGCCACCCAGTACATCGCTCCCATGGTGGATCTGGTCGCGCGCCTGCTGGAGCGGGGCCTGGCCTACCGGGGTGAGGACGGCGTGTACTTCGCCATCGGCAAGTTCCCCACGTACGGGTGCCTCTCGCAGGTGGAGCGGCGCGAGCTGAAGACGGGGGCGCGCGTGGCCAGCGACGAGTACGCCAAGGAAGATGCCCGCGACTTCGCTCTGTGGAAATTCGCGGATGAGACCGACGAGAAGGCCGGGGCCGCGTGGGACGCGCCCTTTGGCCGGGGCCGGCCCGGCTGGCATCTGGAGTGCTCCGCCATGTCGCTTCAGGAAATCCGCCGGTTCGGGGTCCAGACACTCGACATCCATGCCGGCGCCGTGGATCTCATCTTCCCGCACCACGAGAACGAGATCGCCCAGTCTGAGGGGGCAACGGGGCGGCCCTTTGCTCGCGTCTGGCTGCACGGCGAGTTCCTGCAGGTCCAGGGCACCAAGATGTCCAAGCGGACCGGCAACTTCCTGACGGCCCGGGACCTGAAAGATGGGGGGGTGGATCCGGCCGCCTTTCGGTTGTTGGCGTTCTCGACGCATTACCGCCAGCAGTTGAGCTACACGGACGAGGCCCTGGACGCCGCGGCCGAAGGGGTCCGGCGTTTGGGGGAGTTCCGGGGTCGGCTGGTAGAGGCGGCGGTCGGGCGGTCGGGCGGCCAGGCGGACCACCCACTCGTCCGCCCATCCGCCGGACCGCCGCCAGTGGCCGAGCTGGAGACGTCGTTCACCGCCGCCATGGACGACGATCTGAACGCCCCCCAGGCGCTCGGGGCGGTCTTCACGTTTGTGCGGGCCATGAACCGCGAGCTGGATGGCCGGACCCTGGCGCCGGAGGGGATCGGGGCGGCCCTGGCGGCGTTCGACGAGGTGATGGCGGTGCTGGATGTGCTCCCCAGCCCGGCCGATCTGGAGGGCGAGCTCAAGTCCTGGGTGGAAGGGCGCATCCGGGAGCGGGAAGCCGCCCGGAAGGCTCGGGACTTCGCCCGGGCGGACGCCATTCGCGCGGAGTTGCTGGCCCGCGGGGTGGAGTTGGAGGACACCTCCGGGGGGACCCGCTGGCGGAAGAGGCGGGAAGGCGAAGGGCGGGGTTGAACGGCGTACCGGGTGAGGGGTGGTCCCCTGACCCCTCACGCAGTCCATTCCCGCCGTCCCACCCCTGAGCGCAAGTGCCCGGTCTACAAGGAATTGACCTACCGTTCCCGGGTCGCTATCATAAAAGTCTGCGCAAAACGGACTTTGCGCTGACGTAGCTCAACTGGTAGAGCAGCTGATTTGTAATCAGCAGGTTAAGGGTTCGAGTCCCTTCGTCAGCTCCGTACTGCCGCAGGTGAGCGCCTGTGGGAGGGGGCCTTGAGTCACCCCACGGGGTGGCTCGGGAAAACCGCGGGCAAACGGTGGGGTGCCCGAGCGGCCAAAGGGAGCAGACTGTAAATCTGCCGGCGTCAGCCTACGAAGGTTCGAATCCTTCCCCCACCATGCAGGGCGAGCCGGGCAAGGCTCGGAGGGTAGACGGTCCGCGGGTGTAGCTCAGTTGGTAGAGCATCAGCCTTCCAAGCTGAGGGTCGCGGGTTCGAGTCCCGTCGCCCGCTCGCTCGCGTAGCTCAGTCGGTAGAGCGCGTCCTTGGTAAGGACGAGGTCACCGGTTCAATCCCGGTCGCGAGCTCTGGGGGGATGGAATGGCGCGCGAAAACATCATCATGGAATGTACCGGCTGCAAGAGTCGGAACTACTTCACCACCAAGAACAGGCGGAAGCACCCGGAGCGGGCGGAATGGAAGAAGTTCTGCCGCCGTTGCGGGAAGCACACGCTCCATAAGGAGTCGAAGTAGGTGACGCTGGCGCTGGCGATTGGGGCGGGCCTGCTGCTGGTGGCGGCCGCCGCGCTGGTGCGTTGGCGGCAGCCGGTGTTCGCGGCCACGACGCGGATGGCGCGTTACCTGGGGGAAGTCCGGGCCGAGGTCCGGAAGGTGACGTGGCCCAGCGTTACCGAGCTGCGCAAATCCACCGTGGTGATCATCATCTTCGTGATCATCATCGGTCTGGTGATCAGCCTGATGGACCTGGTGTTCGCCTTCCTCCTGGTCAGCCTGCCGGGGCGCCTGTTCGCGTGATCGGGGTCGCCATGGAGCACAAGTGGTACGCCATTCAGACGACGGCCGGGCACGAGAACAAGGTGCGCTCGCTCATTGAGCGTCGCATTCAGCAAGACGCGGCCGCGGCGGAGCAGAAGCTCATCCGCCAGGCGCTGGTCCCCACCCAGCAGGTGGTGGAGATCAAGAACGGCAAGAAGGTGTCGGTGGAGCGGAAGGTGTTTCCCGGCTACGTCCTGGTGGAGATGGTGATGAACCAGGAGACGGCTCACATCATCAACAGCATTCAGGGCGTGATCAAGTTCGTGGGTCAGGACTGGACCCCGCAGGCCCTCCGGCAGGATGAGGTGAACCGGTTGCTGGGGATCGAGGAGGCGGTGGAAGAGCCGGAAGCCAAGCCCGAGATCCCGTTCCTGGTGGGTCAAGTGGTGGAGATCATGGACGGCCCCTTCACGGATTTCAGCGGGACCGTCGAGGAAGTGCTGGCGGACAAAGGAAAGGTGCGCGTGGCGGTGAGCCTGTTCGGCCGGCCGACCAGCGTGGAGCTGGATTACCTGCAACTGAAGGCGCATTGACCAGCAGCAACCCGCACCACGGGGACACAGTGGGAGCCCAGTTCGGGCGCTAGGAGGTAGGGACCAGTGGCACCACCCAAGAAGAAGAAGCTCGCCTTCGTCAAGCTACAGGTGACGGCGGGTCAAGCGACGCCGGCGCCGCCGGTCGGCACGGCGCTCGGGCCGCACGGCATGAACATCATGGAGTTCTGCAAGCAGTTCAACGCCAGAACCCAGGCCCAGGCGGGGATGATCGTCCCGGCGGAGGTGACGATCTACGCGGACCGGAGCTTCACCTTCATCACCAAGACGCCGCCGGCGGCGGTGCTGCTTCGGAAGGAAGCAGGCATCGAGAAGGGCTCGCCGACGCCCAACCGGCAAAAGGTCGGGAAGGTAACGCGGGCGCAGCTCAAGAAGATCGCCGAGCTCAAGATGCCGGACATCAACGCGAACGACCTCGAAGCGGCCATGGCGATCATCGCCGGCACGGCCCGCTCGATGGGGGTCGAGGTGGTGGACCAATGACCGTCGCGGGCAAGAAGTTCCGGGCGGCGGCCGCCACCATTCATCGCGAGCGGCCCTACCAGCCGAGGGAAGCGGTGGAGGCGGTGAAGCAGGCGGCCTTCGCCAAGTTCGACGAAACGGTGGACGTGGGGGTTCGCCTGTCGGTGGACCCGCGCCATGCCGACCAGATCGTCCGCGGCACGGTGGTGCTGCCGCACGGGACCGGCAAGAAGCTCCGGGTCCTGGTGTTGGCCCAGGGGGACAAGGCGAAGGATGCCGAGGCGGCCGGCGCGGATTTCGTGGGGGCGGAGTTCGTCCAGAAGATCAAAGACGGGTGGCTCGAGTGTGACGTCATCATCGCCACGCCGGACCTGATGGGCCAGATCGGGCCGCTGGGACGCATCCTGGGTCCGCGCGGCCTGATGCCCAACCCCAAGTCCGGCACGGTCACGATGGACGTGACCAAGGCGGTGCGGGAGGCCAAGGCCGGCAAGATCGAGTTCCGGGTGGACAAGACCGGGAACCTGCACGTGCCCGTTGGCAAGGTGTCGTTTACCGTGGACCAATTGGCGGAGAACCTGGCGACCTTCATGGAGGCGGTGGGGCGGGCCAGACCGGCGGCGGCCAAGGGCGGCTACATCCGGTCGGTCACGGTTTCGAGCACCATGGGCCCCGGGGTCCCGGTTGATGTGGCGGTGTACCGATGAACCGCACCGAGAAGGGCGACATCGTCGCGGGCTTGACCGACCGGTTCTCGCGGGCGGCCAGCATCTATGTGACGGACTTCACCGGGCTCCGCGTCAAGAACATGACCGAGCTGCGCCGGCGGCTGCGTGCCGCGGGCGGTGAGTACGTGGTGGTGAAGAACACGCTGGCCCTGCGGGCGCTCCAGGCGGCCTCGCCGGGCGGGCTGGACGACGTCTTGCACGGGCCAACCGGCCTGGTGTTCGTCGAGACCGACCCGGTGGCCACCGCCAGGATCCTGGCGGATTTCCAGAAGGAATTCGAGCGGCCGGCCGTGAAAGCCGGGCTGGTGGACGGTCGCCGGATCACGCCGGACGAGGTCAAGCGCCTGGCCCACCTGCCGTCTCGGGACCAGCTCCTGGGACAGCTGGGCGGCGCCCTGCAGGCCCCGCTGGCGGGGCTGGTCGGCGCCATGAACGGTCTTCTGTATCAAATGGTGGGCGCCCTCGAGGCGCTTCACGCGCAGCGCTCGAGCGCTGCCTAACCCGGACACTCAAGAGGAAGTTCAAGCATGGCTACGCAAACCCTCAGTAAGGATGAGATCCTCGAAGCGATCGGCCACATGTCGGTCTTCGAGCTGGCGGAGCTGATCGAGGCGTTCAAGCAGCGCTTCAACGTCACGATCGCGGCGCCGGTGGCGGCGGCGGCTCCGGCATCCGGCGCCGGTGATGCCGGCCCGGCGGTCGAGGAGAAGACGGAGTTCACCGTCGTCCTCAAGGAGGCCGGCGCCAAGAAGATCCAGGTGATCAAGGCGGTCCGGGAGGTCACCTCGCTGGGACTCAAAGAGGCGAAGGACCTGGTGGACAACGCCCCGGGCACCGTCAAGGAAGGGGTGTCGAAGCAGGAAGCCGAGTCCGTCAAGAAGAAGCTGGAGGAGCAGGGCGCGACGGTCGAGTTGAAGTAGGTCCGGGCGATTGCCTTCTGGTTCGCCACAACTGGTTCGCAGTCGAGCTCCGAACCGATTCCCGTGCGACTTTCCGGACGGGGTCGGGCCCGGGGCCCTTTGTGCTGCGTGAGGTCGGGGAATGACTAAGACATTGCCGGTGATCACGTTCGGGAAGCTGGCCTCGGTCATGCCGATGCCGCACCTGCTCGAC
>Ga0209619_10003978_pt1 | contig 10551 bp, 12 predicted proteins | sample Rifsed16ft3_FD_184011 | JGI IMG/M metagenome (GOLD analysis project Ga0209619, IMG submission 184011) | Soil microbial communities from Rifle, Colorado, USA - sediment 16ft 3 (version 2) | ecosystem: Environmental > Terrestrial > Deep subsurface > Rock core/Sediment | place: Rifle, Colorado... | reverse complement strand
ATTATAAAAGACCCGGAAGGCAAAGAAGCGTGGCAATGGTCAACGGATAAAGTCTTTGCGCAAGTTTTGGGAACCGAAGCCCTGTTACGCGGAAAACCAATCAGGTATTCCGAAGTATTCACAGGCACGCTAAAACCCGGCATTTATAAAATAACAGGGGTTCTTACAGACAGAGACAACACCTTCTGGGGCGGGATAAAAATACAGGTTTTAGAGAGAAAGTGAAGGCGGGAATCTAAAAGTTTCCTCCGGCTTGACAAAACCCTTAAATCCTACTTTAATCTACATGGTGTCATAGAACCCCGCGGCCGGATAAAATATGCCTGAATCCATACAATATAAAGGCTTTAAGCTCGAACCAGGCGATATCTCCATCCTTACCTTCAATCAAAAGATAAATATCTTCTCAAGCGCCGTTCTTAAAGATTTTACAGACGCGCTCTCAGGGCTCCTCCCGAAGACAAAGGTTCTTGTAATCGCCGCCGAAGGCGCTACGTTTCTGGCGGGCGCCGATATAAAGGAGATGTCCTCATTCAGCCCGGACGAGGCAATGGACTTTGCGGCATTATTCCACAGGGCAATGGATACCGTTGAAAGTTTCCCAAGGCCTGCAATCGCGGGTGTAAACGGCTTTGCCCTCGGAGGAGGGTGCGAACTTGTGCTTGCCTGCGATATGGCAATAGCGTCGGAATCCGCGGTATTCGGACAGCCGGAAATAAACCTTGGAATCATACCCGGCGCGGGAGGAACGCAGAGGCTTAAAGACAGGATCGGCAAACCCCGGGCAAAGGAACTGATACTTACAGGCAGGAAAGTGGGGGCACAGGAGGCCCTGGATATTGGCCTTGTAAACAGGGTCGTTCCAAAGGATAGGCTTTTTACCGAGGTTATATCCCTCGCAAAGACAATCGCGGAAAAACCGCTTCAATGCCTTACCGCCGCAAAAGCCCTTATAAACTCAGGCTCGCTCGATAAAGAGATAAAGGCATTCAGCATGCTTTTTTCTTATGATGACCAGAAAAAACTCATGCGGAATTTTATAAACAAGAACTGAGCGGAAACTTCTATATATGGAAAAGGTTATAATAGCCGCCGCACTTAGGACCCCGACCGGAAGGCTCCTCGGCAAACTCTCCGGTTTTTCCGCGCCCGAACTCGCGTCCATGGTTATCTCGGAAGCGTTAAAAAGAACAAAACTAAAGCCCTCTCTTGTTGACGAGGTAATCATGGGCAACGTCCTTTCAGCCGGGGTGGGGCAGAACCCGGCAAGGCAGGCGGCGATCCTTTCCGGGCTTCCCGCAGCCACCGCGGCATTTACGGTAAACAAGGTCTGCGCTTCTGGACTCAAGGCGGTTGCGCTTGGCGCCCAGGCCATAATGCTGAAAGAGGCGGATATAGTAATAGCGGGCGGCATGGAAAGCATGAGCAACGCGCCGTTTCTTTTAAAGGATATGAGGAGGGGCAAAAAATACGGGGATTCGGAGATTATAGATTCCATGATATTTGACGGATTATGGGACTGCTATTACAACGCCCATATGGGGGAACTCTGCGAGTTTACCGTTAAAAAATACGGATTATCCAGAAAAAAACAGGATGAGTTTGCCTTTTCCAGCCACCAGAAGGCGATGGAGGCGGCAAAAAAGGGCCTCTTTAAGGAAGAGATAGTTCCAATAAGGTTAAAAGACTCTACCATCGTATACCAGGACGAAACAATAAGGTGGGATACAAGCATTGAGAAACTTTCCAGGTTAAAACCTTCCTTTAAGGAAAAGGGGACAATAACAGCGGGCAACTCGCCCGGACTTAACGACGGCGCGGCCGCGCTTGTGCTTATTTCAGAAAAAAAGGCAAAGGAACTCGCCCTTAAGCCTCTGGCAAGCATTACAGGTTTCTCGGCAGGGCACCTTGACCCGAAGTGGTATACCCTTGCCCCTTTTGTATCAATAAAAAACCTCCTTAAAAAGACCGGGCTTAATATCCGGGATTTTGACCTCATTGAAGAAAACGAGGCATTTTCGGCCCAGACGCTCGCTGTAATAAAGGAACTGAAGATAGACCCCGCGAAGGTGAACGTCCACGGCGGCGCCATAGCCCTCGGACACCCGATAGGCGCGAGCGGAGCGCGTGTTCTGGTTACGCTCATACATGCCTTGAGAAACAGGAAAAAAAGGCTCGGCCTTGCCACCCTCTGTCTCGGCGGAGGAGGGGCAATGAGCATGGCGGTAGAGGCGGTTTGATGTCGTTGCGAGGGGCGTTAGCCCTGAAGCAATCCCCTGCTTTAAGAAAAGCGAGATTGCTTCGCAGGGCTCGCAATGACAGGGAAAGGAACTCCACCAAAAACTTTTGATAAGAAAAATGACACAAAAGACGATAAAAACCATCGGCGTTGTCGGCGCTGGGACTATGGGCAGGGGCATAGCGCAGGTATTCGCCCTTTATAATTATCCGGTGGTGCTTGTGGATACCAAAGAGGAAATATTAAGAGGCGCGCTCGAGCTGATAAAAGAAAGGACAGCCCATGAGTTGTGGGATAAGGTAAAAAACCTTATAGAGACATCTACGGATCTTGAGAAACTGAACGGATGCGGCCTTGTTATAGAGGCGGTATTCGAGGATATGGCGGTTAAAAAGGAACTGTTCAGGAAACTCAGCGGTATCTGCGGAAAAGACGCCTTAATCGCCACGAATACCTCGGCCCTTTCAATAAACGAACTTTCTTCAGCCGTGGATAATCCCTCCAGATTCGCCGGAATGCATTTTATGAACCCGCCGAAGGTAATGAAACTCGTTGAGGTGATAAAGGGGGATAAGACATCCCCTGAGACAGTGGATGCGATAGTTGATGTCGCAAAAAAACTCGAAAAGGTTGCCGCAGTCGCCAACGACTCCCCGGGCTTCATTTCCAACAGGCTTCTTTTCGCGCTTATCGGGGAGGCTCTAAAACTCCTTGAAAGCGGAGTAGCAAAAAAAGGCGATATAGATACTGTAATGAAGTCCGGGATGAACCACCCCATGGGCCCCATAGAGCTCGCTGATTTCATAGGCCTTGATATATGCAAAGAGACAATGCAGACACTCTATGAGGAACTTAAGGACGAGCGGTATAAGCCGACAAAAAAGCTTGAAGACCTTGTAAAAGCCGGCAAACTCGGAAGAAAGACAAAGGAGGGGTTTTATAAATACGGGTAGATATTTTGGTGGGTAGAGCCACCCTTAACGACGTCATTGCGAGGAAGTGAGACGACCGAAGCAATCTCGTCCTTTTTAGCATGTCATGCTGACCCTGAAACAAGTTCAGGGCAAGGTTCCGGGTGACAGATTGGGACTATTTTGTCATGCCGAGACATCAAACGGCTTCAGGGGAGGACTCAGGGTGACAAAATATTTGAGATTGCTTCGCCCCGCCTCCGCGGGGGACAGGCAAAGAAACCCGACCCCGACCCACCCTGCGGGTGGGTGCCCGCGCTTGGGGTTCCCCGTAAAAATGTTTTCGCGTGCCTAAACAAACGCTTTTATCTCCAACAGGTGCTCCCCGATTATCAGTTTCTGTATCTGTGAGGTGCCTTCGTAGATTGTGGCGACCTTTGCGTCCCTCATGTATCTCTCAACCGGGTATTCGTTTGAATAACCGTAGGCGCCGTGTATCTGGATAGCGTCCGTTGCCGCCCGAACCGCCGCCTCTGACGCGAAATATTTTGCGACGGATGTCTCAAGCGTATTTCTGACCCCTTTATTCTTCAAGTCCCCGGCTCTAAAGACAAGGAGCCTTGCGGCGGTAAGGTCCACATACATCCTCGCTATCATATCCTGAACCAATTGGAAAGAGGCTATGGGTCTGCCGAACTGATGCCTCTCCTTTGAGTATTTTACGCACGCGTCCACGCACCCCTGCATTATCCCGACGCACCCGGCCGCAACCCCGTATCTTCCGTTATCAAGCGCCGCAAGCGCTATCTTAAGGCCGTCGCCGGGAGCGCCGAGAATATTTTTTTGCGGCACAAAACAGTCCTCAAAAAAAAGCTCCGCCGTATCCGCGGCACGGAGCCCGAGTTTCCCCTTTATCTCTTTTGAGCTGAAGCCCGGCGCGCCTTTTTCAACTATAAAGGCGGTGACGCCTTTTTTCCCGGCCTGCGGGTCTGTCCTCGCAAACACTATTGAGATATCGGCAATATCGCCCGTGGAGATCCATGTCTTGCTTCCGTTAAGAACCCATCCATCGCCTTTTTTATACGCCGTCGTCTTTATGGAAGCCGCGTCGCTTCCGGCATCGGGCTCTGTAAGGGCAAAAGAGCCGAGAAGTTCGGCGCTGCAAAGCCGCGGGAGGTATTTTTGCTTCTGCTCCTCGGTTCCCCGCTTGAGTATGGAGAGTTCCACAAGCGACATCTGCACTGAAATTATAGTCCTTACGGACGAGCACCCCCTTCCCACCTCTTCAAAGATTATCGCCTCGCTTATGAAATCCAATCCGGCCCCCCCGTAGGCCGCGGGGACGGTTGCCCCCATAAGGCCCAGAGAGGCCATCTTTTTTAAGATGCCATGAGGGAATTTTTCCTCTATGTCGTTTTCCCGCGCATAGGGCGCTATCTCCTCGTCACTGAATCTTTTTGCCATCTCTTTTACCATCTTCTGTTCTTCGTTAAGCGTAAACTCCATGACATCACCTCCGTATAAAAACAGGTTGGCGCCGAAAACCGCCTGTTTGTCTTTGAATCGCGCCCGCGATACTTTAAGGGATAACCGGTTAACCGAACCTGTAGCTCACCCCGAACCCTCCCCTGGGGTTTTTCCAGTCTATAGCCCCTTCCTTGCAGGCTATCCTGCATGTCCCGCACTCAAGGCATCCCTCGTAAGAGACGGTTACCTCGTTTCTTCCCTCATCCCACTTATAAACTTCAGAAGGGCATATAATAAGGCATGTCCTCTCATCGCACTCCCGGCAGGCATCTTTATTGAGTATGAGATGGTTAACGCTGTCCACCCTGAATCTTAAAAGGAAGAGTTTTTCAGGCAGCGTTTTCTCCGGAAGAGGCTTAAGATTTTCCACGCTCATGTAATAAGCCTCCTCAGCCGGTAGATATCAAAAAGCAGCCTCCAGACGGAAACCTTGCTTCTGAAAAGCCTCTTAATTTCCCTGTGGGCATCCTCTTTACTCTCATCCGAGACGGTGAAGTACCCCTGAAGGAGTTCAAGCACCCGCTCCGGATATTCTTTGAAAAGTTCCGGCGTGGAGCGGAGTAACCCCGGGACATCCTTATACCTTTTAAGATCCTTTACCACAAAACTCCCGGCAAGCCTTTTTACATACCCATCCAGGGTTTTTTTAGAAAAATCCCCCTTTTTCTTGGCCTCTATCACTGTTTCCGCCGCGAAGAGCCCGGAGGCCATCGCGAGATTTGAGCCCTCTTTATAAACGGACGGATTCACGAACCCCGCGCAATCGCCGACAAGTATAAGGCCGTCTTTTACCAGTTCCGGAAGCGCCCCGTAACCGCCCTCCGGTATAAGATGCGCCGAGTACTCCTCTATGGCGCCGCCCCTCAATAAGTTTTTGACGGAGGGATGTTTCTTGAAAGAGTCAAGGAGGTCGTTTGGCTTGAGTTTCTTGTCTTTCAGCGCCGATACCGGGCACCCTATCCCCACGGAAAGGGTATCTGTGTTTGTATAAACAAAGCCGGAGCCAGCCTCTCCGCCGAGGGCCTCGCCGAAGAACTCAAAAGAAGCGCCCTGCCCTTCCTCCAGAGAAAACCTGTCCTCAATAATATCCTTTGGAAGGCTTATTACCTCCTTAACCCCTAAAACCATGCTAAAAGGGTCGGGCCTTTTTCTCCCTGCCTTTTCCGCAAGGACTGAATTTGCGCCCTCCGCGCATATAACAACATCCGCGTAGACCTCCCCTCCCTCCCTCCTTACCTTTACCCCCCTTATCCTTCCATCTTCCATTATGAAGTCATCCACAACCGCCTCGGTGATTATAAGCGCGCCGGCCTCCTCTGCCTTTTTTGCGAACCATGCGTCAAACCTTGCCCGAAGCACGGTAAAACTATAGTTATACGGGGGCCTGTCGAAGGAGGCGAACTTAAGGTCAAAGGAAACATCCGAATCTTTTGAAAGGAAAGAGTACCTTCTCCTGACGACATGCCTTTCAACCGGCGCCTCTTTCCAGAACTCGGGGATGAGTTTGTTCAGGATGGTTGAGTAGAGTATCCCGCCTGAGACGTTTTTTGCCCCCGGCGCCCCCCCCCTTTCAAATACAACTACATTGATCCCGCTTTTTGCGAGCTTATAAGCGCATGCAATCCCCGAGGGCCCCGCCCCCACAACTATGGCATCAAATCTTTCGCTCATCTCTAAAGCTCCTTTGAGGGGAACTTTTTCTGGCACCCAGGCGAAGCATGTCCCCTCAAAAACTTTAAGATTACCTGACCCTTTTTATTTCCTTAACAAGTTCCGGTATGACTTTAAAGAGGTCCCCTGTTATTCCGATATCCGCCTCCTTGAATATCGGGGCGTTCGGGTCTTTATTTATCGCCATTACAAATTCGGATGTCCTCATCCCTGCTATGTGCTGTGGAGCGCCGGAGATTCCGCAGGCTATGTAGAGCTTCGGGGAGACGGTCTTTCCGGTCTGTCCTACCTGACGGCCCTGCTCTATCCACCCGCTGTCCACAGCCCCCCGGGATGCCGCTACCATGCCGCCGAGGGCTGAAGCAAGAGTATCAAGGAGCCTGAAATTCTCTTTTCCGTTGAGCCCCCTTCCCCCTGAAACTATTATATCCGCGCCCACTATGTCCTTTACCTCTGAAATTGTTCCGCCTGCTTCTTTTACCCTGACCATAAGGTCATCTTCCTTAAGCGTAAGTTCCGCCTTGAAAACATCGGCAGGTTTCGTTTTATCCGGGGGCTCTTTAAATGCCCTCGGCATTATGGAAATTATAGCAGGCCGTCCGGATAGGGACAATCTCTCCATAACCCTGCCGCCGCAGAGGGGGCGGTCTATAAAAACAGTTTTGTCTTTGACCTCAAGGCGGTTTGCATTTGCTATATAGCTTATGCCGAGCGAAACGGAAAGCAAAGGCGCCAAGTCTTTGCCGGAGGATGCGGCCGGGATGATTATTGCGGTTACATCCTTATCTTTTAAAAAGTCTTTAAGCGCCTTTACAAAACCGCCGTCTGTGTATCCTCCGGGGAATCTATGCTCAAGAAGATAAATCCTGTCGGCTTTTTTCGCAAGAGTTTGCGCGGGGCCTTCAAGGCCGGCGCCGAAGATTACGAGGTTTGTCCCTGTATCCAATGCCTCGGACAATATTGCGCCTGCCCCGAGGGCCTGGTATGCGACGGGTGAAACGGATTCGCCCCTTTTTTCCGCGATGACCCAGATCAAATTACCTTAACCTCTTCTTTCAGGAATTTAACCGCCTTTTCAACCTGTTCTTTTATATCCCCGCCCGGCATGATATTTCTCCGGGACCTGAGAGGGTAATACAGTTTTTCAACCTTGATGGTCTCTGAAAGGTCTTCCGGGTCCATGCCGAGGGAATTTATATCGAGATACTTTACCTCTTCTTTTTTTGCCCTCATAATGCCTTGAAGGGACGGATACCTCGGAAGATTAAGCCCTCTGGCAGCGGTAAAAAGGGCGGGAAGGCCGCATTCAACAACTTCGTTTGCCCCGTCAATTTCACGCACGGCCTCGGCGCGCCTTTCGCCGGGAAGTATCGTGAGTTTCTTCACGGACGAAACAAGCGCTATATTAAGAAAGGCGCTGACAGCGGCCCCCGTGGCGCCTGCTTCCCCATCCGTTCCGTGTTTTCCGCAGAATATGATATCAAAAGGCATCTTTTTAATCGCCTCAGACAGGACCCTCGCAATGTTAATGCCGGAAAGGGTCTTAAAAAGAGGGTCTTTAATAAAGACAGCGCGGTCCGCCCCCATTGCGATTGCCTTTTTAAGCACTTCCTCCCCGCCTTCAAACCCCGCGTTTATTGCCGTCACCTTTGCGCCGAACCTTTCCTTTATCCTTATTGCCTCCTCAACGGCAAACTCATCATACGGGTTCAGAATCCATGAATCAGCCCTTACGCGTAAGCCGCTGCTTTCTATTTCTATCCGGGAAGCGGCGTCAGGCACCCTTTTTATCGGCACTATGATATTAACCACGCAATAATACTTATCTTAAAAAGGCCAAAAACGCAATAGCGGGCGCTTTAACGAATAATAATCCTTGACGCAGCAATAATCATGTGCGATAATGAATAAAGATGAAGTTTCGGAAGTATTTGTCGCATTAACGCCGCAAAGACTTTCTCTTCGCGGCTTTTTTTATGACATACCTCCGCAACCTTCAAATATCAAGAAAGGAGGCATATAACCGTGGAAAAAGGAACTGTTAAGTGGTTCAACGATTCCAAGGGGTTCGGATTCATCACCAAGGAAGACGGCGCAGATATCTTCGTTCACTATTCCGACATTCAGGATAACGGGTTTAAATCCCTATCAGAAGGTCAGGCAGTGAGCTTTGAAGCTATTGAAGGGCCCAAGGGCCCAAAGGCGGCTAACGTGGTAAAGATCTAACCCTAAAAAAAAAGGCAGGCTGAAAAATCAGCCTGCCTTTTTTAATTGAACTTTATCCTCTCTTTATACCTCTTGAATACTGGCAACAGCCCCCCTTATGGCAAAACAAAAGACATTATACGCAGAGGAAATGCTTACGAGGCTCAAGGCCCTGAGAAAGAAAAAGAACCTCAAGGAGGAACGCGTGGCGCGCCATCTGGGGATCGATAAAATCACGTATATCGGAAAGGAGAACGGACTGATCCCCGTTACCGTAAAAGAGTGGCTTAAGCTCGCAGACGTTATGGATGTGAAGCTGATTTATTTTTTAAAGGATTGACAGTTAAAATAGCGCCGGTCCCCAAAAAAAACAGCCCCGCCCCCCACCAAAAGAAGAAAAACAACCGGAAGGTTTTTCCCTATCTTGCAACGCCGTATTCACCCTGCCAGTTCGGGTCGTAAAATATCTTGCAGTAACAGCAACCCGTCTTTTTTATATCCTCGTGCATCTCATTGCACGGGCACATGGGCCTTTCCTGCGGTTTACATATGCACGCGCCGTTTAATACTTTTACGCATATTGCGGCCCCTTTTTCAATGTATCCCGCTTTCCTGTTGTTAAGTATATACCCGTGCTTCTCTGCTGTTTCTTTCCAAACCTCTATGAGTTCCTCTGCGCTCATGCACGCCTGCCCTTTATCGTAAATAATACCCCTTTTTGCCTGATTTATCAAGTAATTTCCGCGAATTTCCGCCCTGACAGGACAGCGGAAAAGGGGTTGCATCATCTGCAACCCCTCCATTTTCCCCGGCGCCCCTCGGGAATTTTGATGCTCAAAAATTTAAGGCGCATTTAAAGGAACGTTGAAAAACACCGGAGGGGGTAACCAACGTTTCCCCTGTGAGAGACCCCGGGAGGCCCCCTCTATTTCTTTAACTCCTCCAGAACACGGTCAACATCGAGCGGCAAAAGAACTATTTCTATCCTTCTGTTCTGGGCGCGGCCCTCCGGCGTATCGTTAACCGCAACGGGTTTGTTGTCGGCCAATCCGGCCGCGGACAACAATCTGGGGTCTATGCCGACCCTGTCCTCAAGATACCGCACGACATTGGTCGCCCGCGCCGTTGAGAGTTCCCAGTTGGTCGGATATTTCTCCCTTATCCTCGCGCCTATCTGAACGTTGTCGGTGTGCCCCTCCACCCTTATCTGCCTGTCGGAGACCGTTTTAAGGATGTCTCCCACCCTTTTGATGACCTTCAATCCGTCGGGCTTTACCTCCGCCTTGCCGGAATCGAAAAGTATCTTCTCCACCATGTTTACGGAAAGCCTGTCAATGGCCTGTGTTATCTTTATGTCCCCTCTTTCTATCTCCGTTTTCATTTCTTTAACGAGGTTTTCGTACGTATCCCTGACGTTGGCAATCTCCCTCTCTTTTTCGGAGCTTATCTCTCCGGCCTTCACCTTGAGCCGTTCAACCTCGCGGCCGAGATAATCTTTTTCCTTTGCCTCGTTGGCGAGCGCCTCTTTCACCGAGGCGAGTTCCTCGGCCTTAGCCCTGTCCGAGGCAAAAAGCCTCTCGTTTTCCAGCCTTAACTCCTGAATCTCCTTTGACGTCATTATCCCCATGCCGGCCAACTCATCAAGCTGGCCCTTAAGGGAAGAAATCTCTTCCTCTTTTGAGGCCACCTGGGCCTCAAGGTCTTTCCTCATCTTTTCATTTGCCTTCTTTTCGCCTTCCAATTCACGGGAGACATTCTCAAGGCGCGCCCGTCTCGCTTCCGATTCGTCAAAAGCGGCTTTGTAGGTCTGGCTGCTGACGCATCCTGTAAAGATGATTGCCGCCGAGAAACAGAAAAGCAACAGCTTTTTCATGGGTTACCTCCTGAAAGTTGCGCCGGGCATGCCGGTCAGCCTAATTGCACCGCAAAGGCCGTCAATCTCTCCGTTGCCTTTATTCCGCGGGATTCCCCCTTCTCTATAAAAACCATATTCCCGGC
>Ga0209619_10003971_pt1 | contig 10572 bp, 10 predicted proteins | sample Rifsed16ft3_FD_184011 | JGI IMG/M metagenome (GOLD analysis project Ga0209619, IMG submission 184011) | Soil microbial communities from Rifle, Colorado, USA - sediment 16ft 3 (version 2) | ecosystem: Environmental > Terrestrial > Deep subsurface > Rock core/Sediment | place: Rifle, Colorado... | reverse complement strand
AAGATTACAAAGTACTGAAGAAAAATAATTTTACAAATGCTCTTTCAATATTATTCATGAAAAACATCTCTAAGCTTCCGCAGCTAATAAAATAATATTTGGACATATTACCAACCGGCGTTTAGCTTCTTAATCATAATCATAATTTTCATCCTGCACCTGCAGGTGCTTCCACCTTCACTAAAGTACGGCGGATAAATCGACGGGCAGGCTTATTCTTTCCTTTCCTCTTCGCTTAGTTACATGACCCGATGGTGGAATTTTCGTCTTAATCTTAATTTGCTGTACCTTTTCCTTACCTTTTTGCTATTTTCAATAGTCTGGCCGATATCATTACAAATTATTATCAAAATGGGTTGACATCGTTACAATAATCGCATAATTTTACCCTGACATTGTTACAAAACCTATGTTTAACAGAGAAGCACTAGAAGAATTAGCCCAATGGAGACAAAAAGAGAACCGTAAACCTCTAATTCTAAGAGGTGCACGGCAAGTTGGCAAAACCACTCTGATAAATTTATTTGCTGCGAATTTTAATCAATACATTTACTTCAATTTAGATTTGCCCGAAGACAGAAGAGTTTTTGAGAATGCTCGATCTTTTGAAGATCTTCTTGATGCAATCTTTTTTACCAAAAATGCTCGTCGAAGTGAAAAAGAAACTCTACTGTTCATAGACGAGGTACAGAACTCCTCAGCAGCTATAAAATACCTAAGATATTTTTATGAGATGCAAAAAGATTTGTACGTAATTGCGGCAGGCTCACTTTTAGAAACTTTGATAGACAAAGAAATTTCATTTCCTGTCGGCAGGGTAGAATATTTAGCTGTTCGTCCACTATCCTTTCGAGAATTTCTTACGGCGGGGAATTTTAAGAGTGAGCTTAAAGCATTAGATACAATTCCTTTCCCGGTATACGCACACGACAAATTGTTAGCATTGTTCAGAAAATATTCATTAATTGGCGGGATGCCCGAGATTGTAAAATTATATTTTGAAACTAATGATTTCGTAGAGATTAGAAATACCATTAACAACTTGATTATCGGATATAAAGCCGATGTAGAGAAGTATGCCGCGAAAGAAAGTGCAAATAAAGTAATAAGACATATTATTGAAAATGCATGGAGCTATGCAGCCGAAAGGATTACCTTCAATAATTTTGCCGGTTCAAATTATCGTTCACGAGAGGTTTCTGAATCATTTAAAGTTCTTGAAAAAACCATGTTATTACGATTGGTTTATCCAACAACAACCATGAAAATACCATTGATTGCGAATAGAAAAATGTCTCCTAAATTACACCTGCTCGATACCGGTTTGGTAAACTTTAAAAGTGGAATTGAAAAGGAATTATTTTCCGAAGCTGAATTGACTGATGTGTATAAAGGAAAAATTGCTGAACACATTATTGGGCAAGAGCTGTTAAGTAAAAATTTATCGCCGGAAGCAAATCTTACTTTCTGGACAAGAGAGAAAAGACAATCATCCGCTGAATTGGATTACCTGATAAATTATAAGGGAAAATTAATCCCTGTGGAAGTAAAATCGGGGGCAAGCGGTAAAATGCGTTCGCTAAATATATTTATGAATTTATCTGATTTAAGTTTAGCTGTAAGATTTTACTCGGGCAAATTATCAATATCAAAAGAAAAAACTATAGAAGGTAAGGATTTTACATTAATTAACTTACCATTTTATTTATGCTCGAAACTGGAGAATTATTTAGAGTATATCAGTTAGCTTTTTGTGAATTATGAAATCATTAGCGCATATTTTAATTGTTTGAATACAATCATTCAAAAGTTATAATAGATGTAAGACTCGAGTAAAATTTACTATTATAACCGCTGTACATAATTCTAAAGGTACTATTGAAGATTGTCTGAATTCAGTCGCATCGCAAACCTACGGAGATGTTGAGCATATTATTGTTGATGGTGGCTCGCCGGATGGGACGGTGGAAACAATTCAATCCGCCTTAGGCGGACAATATTCAACATTGGTTAGCGAACCAGACCGTGGAATTTATGATGCGCTTAACAAAGGGATTAAGCTGGCTAGTGGGAATATTATCGGGCTGCTTCACTCTGACGATATTTATTATGATGAAAATGTTTTAGCTAAAGTCGCAAATCTTATTGAAGAAAAGAATGTTGACAGTGTTTACGGCGATCTTATTTATGTGGATGAAAAGGATACGTCTAAAGTTTTTCGTTATTGGAAAGCCGGAGAGTTTAATGAAAATAAATTGCGCAAGGGCTGGATGCCTCCTCATTCGGCCTTTTTTGTTAGAAAAAATATTTACGACCTGTACGGCTTGTACGATACTACCTTTAAAATTTCTTCGGATTACGATTTGATTTTAAGATTTTTAGGAAAGCATAAAATTTCAACAGCTTATTTACCGGAGGTACTTGTTAAGATGCGATGAGGAGGGAAGAGCAACAAAAGTCTGCGCAACATTATCCAAAAAAGTTATGAAGATTACAAAGCACTGAAGAAAAATAATTTTACAAATGCTCTTTCAATATTATTCATGAAAAACTTTTCTAAGCTTCCTCAGCTATACAAAAAGTGAATTAATTTTTCCATATTCTATTGCTGTCACGGACTATTTCGTACCGGAATTTGCTTCCCGCCAGGTCCCAATAATGCATTTATTGAAGTGTTGGTATCCTATCAGGATTTAACTACTACATTATCATCAAAAATGAAAGTGGCGTTGGTTACATCTTCACGTGAAATTTTTAAATGTATTGCCACTATTCTTTTTATAAATATGTTTTCAAGTCCTTTTATTATTTTTTTATCAATTTTCTCGCTTATTCTCTTTGGCAAATTCATTCCTTTTGTCCGTCGGAATTGTTCCAGCTTAATCATTATTCCCTGTTCCTGTTCAACAATTCTTTGAGAAAAAATATTTGACATCAAATATTTCTGTTGCTGGTTTATTTCTAACGAAAGCGCTCTACCCCATTTTATTGCAGTTGGGTTGCTTATTTCTAACTCGGAACAAATCTTTTTATAAGTATATCCCAATGCTCTCATCTCAATGAATCTATATTTAAGCTCTTCTTTTTTCATTATTTCAACTCAATGGTTAACTAAAAGTAAAATCTGGTGATCTAAAATTATTATAAATATAAAGATAAAGTAAACAAATTCTTGATTTAATTGCACTTAGAGATAAATTTGCAAAAAAACTATAAGAAAATTCTCAAATTGTCGTTTATACGTGATTCTGCATTTCACAGTTGGCAAATCTTTCAAGGGATGTCATTGCCTGTCTCCCCGCCTCTGAAGGACTTGTCCGCCTTTTATCCGCCTAAGCCATAGGCTTACAGGTTTGGAGGACAGGCGGAATAAATGACAAACTTTGCTTTGCTCTTAGATGTATCTGTCCCAAATAAATCTCAGTAATATTATTTTTACATCATTGTGCAAGCATGGGCAATAAAATAATAAGGTTATGGTTGTCGGGTTATATGTGGTTATTAAGATTTAACCCAAATTTTCCATCAGGAATATTTGGGTAAAAAACTGTTTTTACTGGAGATCGGTACAAAAACCCTTTCAATTATGGTTGACATCGTTACAATTACAGCATATTTTTACCCAGAGGTTGTTACAACATTATATATTATCAGGATATACTAAAATTTTTAGCGTTGAATAATTAATATTTATAACAAAATGACATCAAAAATGAAAACAAAATTCATCCTGACTGAGTATATCAATCAGATGTTATCTTTAGCTGTATATAATAAGCTGGAAGACGGAAGTTATTCGGGAAATATTCCAGATTGTAAAGGAGTAATTGCATTCGGAAACTCATTGCAGGAATGTCAGTATGAATTACGTTCCACACTAGAAGAATGGATACTTCTCGGTCTTAAACTCGGTCACCATTTACCTGTAATTGGCAATATCAACTTAAACAAAAAACCTGTATATGGCTCAATGGGCGCCGTGTAAAAGTAGAGTCTTCATTAAACGCCTAAAGAATTTGGGTTTTGATGGTCCTTATTCCGGTACACGTCATCGATTTATGATCTATAAAAACCACCGTATGGCAATTCCTTCAAATAAAGAATATTCTATACCGCAGTTAAGAATGATGTTGTCAGAAGTCGAGCGAATTATTGAGCAGAAATTAAATGCTGATGAATGGAACTCGTTGTAATTTTAATATTTTTAAGAAGTCGCTGTCTACTTCACGGCTTCACACAAAGGTCTAATTCAGGGCTGCTTTTTCCCAATGCTGAGTTTATCGAGGTCATGGTGTTGCACTTTGTCAGACAAGCAAAGATAAATTTTTAGCCGTCTTAGACGGGCAGTTAACAATTCTACGTTTTGTCCTAACTCCGTTAGGAGTTGCATCTTTTCTCGGCAGTCATAGACCATTCCATGACAGATTTTAACAAATTGCAATAACCAACTAACAAATTTAAATTTCATATTAACTCCGTTAGGAGTTACATCTTGGTAACCCTTAGTAACGAAAAAAATACCCACTTATAAACTAAACTCCGTAGGAGTTCAATATTGTTTTAAAACCGTTTCTTGGCTGTCATAGCTTGTCCCGCTTGGGATGGTTTCACTTCTTTCCACTGAGAAGGTAGAAGGTGTAATATTAAATATATGCAGTCTGCATCTAGCAGCAACCAATCAACAATAAGCAATCAGCAAAAAGCCGGAATAGGGGGTGAATATCTTATGTAAGGTTATAGAAATAGTTTATGACTAAAAAAATATTTATAATATATATATGGAAAAAGAAACACTAATTAAATACTGGCTTGATGCATCTGACTTAGATTTTCGTGCTATGAACAATTTATTTTCCAGCGGGGATTATGTGTGGTCTTTATTTTTAGCTCATCTCGTAATAGAAAAATTGTTTAAAGCATTAGCATAAAAAATAATGTTAAGCATGTTCCCAAAATACATGATCTAAACAAGCTTGCGAAAGCAGCAGATATTGAGATTGATGACTCGTCAAAAGATTTATTAGATGTGATTACTTCATTTAATATAGAAGCACGTTACCCGGATTATAAAAATGAATTTTATAAAAAATGCAATTATGAATTTGCTTCACAATACATCAAAAAAATAGGTGAGCTAAGACTATGGCTGTTAAATCATCTAAAGAAGTAGATGAAATTGTTAAAAGGTATTATACTTTGCTAATTAGGGCTGGATTTCCATTAGAGAAAGTTATACTTTTTGGATCCAATACCAGAAACCGACAAAATGAAAATAGTGATATTGATATAGCTATTGTATTGAAAAAATATTCCAAAGACAGGTTTACAACAAGATTAGAATTGATGAAATTTTCACGAGAATTTGACGAAATAATAGAACCTCATCCTTTTTTATCTGCAGAATTGGATGGTTCCGACCCATTCATCTCTGAAATCTTAGATAATGGAATAGAAGTTCAACTCTAATAAATCGATTACTATCTTTTGTCAATCGGATTTCTTTTTAATTACTGACCCCGCTGATATTTTATTCTCAACCTAAGTCGACAAAATAAAAGATTAAGCTCAACCTTATTGCAGGCCTTTACACTTGAAAAATTAAAAACTTCACATACTGCACGGCTCTAATTAATAATTATTATATGGCGGTTGTTTATTACCCAACCCCAATGCGAAGTTTAGCGATGCTAAGGTTATTGAAGTACTAGGAGCTGCAAAATGATAGATAAGCAAAGTTAAATTTTTATCCGCCTAAGCCATAGGCTTACAGGTTTGGAGGACTGACGGAATAAATCATAAATTATAAATCAAAAATTGCTTTCCCCAGCTATTCAAAAAGTGAATTATTTTTTCCATATTATATTATGGCTTATTTAGTTGTTTTCTTTTCCAGTCTTTTGCTCACGATATTCTTTACTCCCTATCTTATTGATTTTTTTACGAGGGAGCAGATAGTTGATCGTCCTGGTGAAGAGCGTAGAATAAATGAAAATATTGTTCCCCGTATGGGCGGAATAATTATTTATTTTATGGCTATGATTTCGATTATAAGCTTTTATAATGATTTAAATTCGGTAAGATACTTTGTAATTGCCTCGCTGGTGATGGTAAGCTTAGGCATAGTTGATGATATAATTGGAGTAAACTGGGACAAAAAATTTCTTATCCAAACCATAGCCGCAATATTTTTGCTGTACTTCTTGGCTCCTCTCTTTAAGTCGGTATTATTTTTTGGTATTACCATTCCTTATCCCTTTCATTATTTTTTACTATTGCTTCTGATAGTTGGCAGCATAAATTCAATTAACTTAATGGATGGGCTTGATGGTTTGGTCAGCGGCTTTTCGCTGCTTGTCGTGTGCGTAACTTTTACAATGGGGTATTATTACAGCGATACTCTATTGATGATCCTCTCCATCAGTCTTATGGGTTCTTTGATCGGCTTCTTAAAGTTTAATGCATACCCTGCAAGAATATTTCTTGGTGATACAGGTTCTCAGTCGCTCGGTTTCTTTTTAATTTCCGCAGCTTTGCTTACTTCTATTGGAGTAAATAAGCCAACACTCGATCTCACATTCCCTGTAATTCTTCTGGGTGTCCCAATTGTTGATACTTTAAAAGTTATGGTTGTAAGATCTATTCGCAAAAAAAATATTTTTCTGCCCGATAAAAGTCACATGCATTATATTCTTTTCGGGATGAAGATCAGACACAAAGTTACGGTTTTCATTTTGCAGGGATTTTCATTTTTATATGCCGCTACGGCAATTTATTATGTTAAAAACTCTGAAACCGGCGGGATTATCATGTTTGTCATTATAACAATCCCGTTTTTATTTATTAACAAAATTTTGGATATCGCACAGCGAAAGGTTCACCAATCATTCTTTCGGGATTTGTACACGAAACTGCCGGAAATATTCATAACAATGTTCTTAAAAATTTTTCTGCCGCTGCTTTCACTGCTTCTGCTTGCTGTCTTAATATCGTTCATTCCGCTTAAATCAAATGTCAATAATTATGTAATTTTACTTTCAATTGCATTCATCATACTGCTTTTAATGTACAGCATTATTAATTATCAAAAGAATAAGCAACTCAGCGATATTTTAGTATTTGTTAACCTTATAATGTTCTTACTGTACAGCAATTACTCTGATACAATTCATAAAACTTTCAGCTTAATAAATTTTATAAGTCCCAGGCAGATGCTTGATCTGATAGTAATACCGAGTGTAGTTTTTTTCTTATTCTTCAGGGAAAGAATATTACAGAAAAGGACAACCTTTCTTAGCGGGATAGATCTTATCATTTTAGTTTTTATTGTATTGCTTACAGTATCATCGGGTTTGCTGCCGAACATTCAGATAGCAAATATTAACTCGATTGCTTTCCAAAGTTTTTTGCTTTACATGTTTTACAAAGTGATAGTTACGGTTAAGGTGAAGTTTCAATTGGCACTTTTTTACATATCATTCATAATTCCCATAATTACTCTTGCAGTGCTTCTTATCAGCCGCTGACATTTCCATGAAAAAATATATAATAATTTTTTTTATTCTTGGAATTACCGTAGCATCGGCGCAGTCGGTATTTGAACCTTCATCTTCATCTATTTATGATTTGCTTAACCGTCTTTCCGTAAAGGGTTTGATGGAGTTTAATGATGAGCTGAAGCCGTTATCGCGTATGGAATTAGCAAACAAGCTGATAGAAGCGGATGATCAGCATGATAAATTGACTTCACTTGAGCAGCAGGAAATTGATTATTATAAAAAAGAATTTGCCCCCGAACTTGCTTTGAGGGGAATTATTTCAATAGCTGAAGAGCCGCAGTTTTTTAGAATGGATGATGTAACGGGTTTCAGGGTCTTTTTATTTAGGAATGATGATTTTACATTTAACCTCGATCCTATTCTTGGGCTTGATACTAAAAATCGTTTTGATGAAGGGCAGACACACAGGTGGAACGGCTTGCAGTTTTACGGGTACTATAAAAATAATTTGGGATTTGATTTTTACTTCAAGGATAATGAGGAACGCGGTGACCGAATCGATAGAACTAAAATCTTTTCTCTGGAGTCTGGAGTTAATCTTTCACAAAATAACCCTGAAACAATTGAGTATGTGGATGTACAGGGTTCGATTTCATATTTTTGGAACAGCGGGAATATTTCCATCGGCAAGCAGCCAATTGAATGGGGAAGCGGAACCGGCGGGAAAATAATTTTCAGCAACAAGCCGCCGTCATTTCCGTTTATTAAGTTGGAATTTTCCCCGGCAAGCTGGTTAAAGTTTGTTTACTTTCATGGCTGGCTGCATTCGGCTTTAATTGACTCATCAACTATACGAACAACATTGGTAAAAGAGCGGGACAGTTATTCGCAACGTGAAAAATATATTGCTGCACACATGGTATCCATTTATCCGTTGAGCAATCTTTCTATTTCAATCGGTGAGTCAATGGTTTACAGCGATAGACTTGAGTTTGCTTACTTTATCCCCGTATTATTTTTTAGGGTGGTTGATCATTATTTATCAGACAGCAGCAACACAGGTGATAATGCACAAGTGTTTTTTAACGCAGTCTATAAAAACACTGAGCTAAGAACAAAATTTTACACAACTCTTTTTATTGATGAATTATCTATCACTAATTTTCTGAAAGGAACTAATCTTTCTGCAATTGGATTCACGGCAGGCGTCACTTTTGTTGATCTGCTTATTGAAAACTCCGAATTGAGTTTTGAATATACGCGTTTAAATCCTTTCGTTTATATGAACTCAAACGATGCACAGCTTTTCACAAGTCATAAATATCAGCTCGGTCATTGGATTGGCAGCAATGCTCATCAATTTTATGCTGAGTACAACCAATCATTCTTGCGCGGATTGAGATTAAAGCTTTGGGGTGAGTACATTCGCAAAGGTCAAAAAGAACTGCCGGAGGAACAGTACATGCTGCCTTATCCAGAGTTTCTTTACGGTGATAAGCTTTCGATGACAAATATCGGATTAATTCTTAATTATGAAGTCCTGCATAATTTATTCGGACAAATCAGCTTTACGTATTCTAACATCTCAGATGAAAATATTTTTAGAACTCCCGATTACCAGCTTGGGAAAAAAACTTCTTTTGGATTAACGGTATATTATGGAATGTAAGGGTATTATTAAGTAGAGACCTCTGAAAAATTATTACTGAGTAGTCATTGCCAGGAATCCGTCAGCTAATGGATGAAGAAGCAATCTCAATTTTGAATAAAAAGGATAACTTTAGATTGTTTTGCTCACAATAACAGAAATTGGGATTTTTCAATTGAAACAAGATATTCCGAGCTAAGGGAACAGAAGAGCAAATGAAAAGAAACGAAGAGCGAGAGTGATGCGCGTTTTGTCCGTAAATAAGTATACAAGTTGACGAAGTTATAAAGTTCCTAATTTTATTGCATGGCTAAGCACCTTGCAAATCAAAAGTTTAGTTTTTAATCTACATTGTATGATTAAAGCAAAAAAAATCCATTCAAGTTTGGAAGCGTGGTAGATATGCCCTATTTCACTAATTGGATTGAAGTGATAGAATCATCAGAAGCTACGTACTTATCGGTTAATGAGAAACATCTCTTCAAAACCGATGTGTGATATTTCCTAAAAGGAGTAAAAAATATTCCTTCGGACTATCTTTTGGTTACGGATTTTAAAGACAATGGAACTCGGATCCGTTAGCTAACGGATTATGATGATCAGCGTTCTAACTAAAATTAAATTATTTATACAATGAAAATCACAGAATCAAAGTTTAAAGGTGTTTTTATAATTGAGCTTGATATCTTCAATGACAGCAGAGGATATTTTTTCGAAACATTCAATGCAAAGCGTTATAAAGATTTAGGAATCAATTTAGATTTTGTTCAAGACAACATTTCGGTTTCAAAGAAAGGTACTTTAAGAGGACTTCATTATCAAGTTCCACCCAAAGCTCAGGGAAAACTTTGTCATGTAATTAAAGGAAGCGTTCTCGATGCTGCCGTTGATTTAAGATTTGGCTCACCGACTTTCGGGCAGCATTTCATAATTGAACTCTCCGAGAAAAATCATACTCAAATATTTATTCCGGTAGGATTTGCACACGGTTTTGCAGTTTTATCCGATGAAGCAATTTTCCAGTATAAATGTTCTGAGTTTTACAGCAAGGAACATGAAAGATCCATACGGTTTGATGATCCAGATTTGAATATAAATTGGGGAATTGAAAATCCTATCGTCTCCAACAAAGATAGAAACGGGAAGTTCTTTAAAGATATTGAGAAGGATTTTAAAGTTTAAGTTAATCCATCTTCATGGCTGTTACGGAACATTCCGTGACATGAACAATGTAAATTCTTTTTTCCATACATAATCTTTAAGTTTGATAAACAAAAAATGAAAGACTCAAATGAAAGTTCCCTTATTAGATTTAAAGCCTCAGTATAAATCCCTAAAGAAAGAAATTGATGAAACTTTAATTCGAGTTGCTGAATCGCAGCATTTCATTCTCGGTCCTGAAGTTGATAAAATGGAGAAATCATTTTG